>Ga0310786_10003141_pt1 | contig 24323 bp, 15 predicted proteins | sample AusTroGonzalo_MG_FD_203881 | JGI IMG/M metagenome (GOLD analysis project Ga0310786, IMG submission 203881) | Bovine rumen microbial communities from tropical cattle in Woodstock, Queensland, Australia - Gonzalo_03 (v2) (version 2) | ecosystem: Host-associated > Mammals > Digestive system >...
CCTTACGCCGCTGGCGCGTCAGCGCTTCATGCTGGACCTGGTCCTGGAAATCTGCGACAAGGACTTCGAGTTCGAAGACTTCGAGAAGTGCCGTGAGTTCTTCAAGATCCTCATCAACGAGCTGCGCCAGATGAACTACGCCGCCTACGAAAGCGAGCAGTTCTGGTCCTACAACGAGACTGTTAAGAAAATGATTGCGTAACCATGAAAGCATATCAAAGAGTATATACCCAACTGGAAGGCATTACCAAAGCCACCGTGTCGCTGCGCGCCAAAGGCGTGAGCAACGATGAACTGGCCGTTGTAGACGGACGCCTGGCCCAGGTAGTAAGAACCAAGGGAGACCTGGTTACCCTTCAGATCTTCTCCGGTACGGAAGGCATCCCCACCAATGCAGAGGTGGCCTTCCTGGGAGAACCCCCTACCCTGAAAGTGAGCGACCAGCTTGCCGGCCGCTTCTTCGACGCCTACGGCCACCCCATTGACGGCGGCCCGGAAATCGAGGGCGAGGAGCGCCAGATCGGCGGCCCTTCCGTGAACCCCTACAAGCGTCGCCAGCCTTCCCAGCTCATCCCTACCGGCATTGCCGGTATCGACCTGAACAACACCCTGGTCTCCGGCCAGAAGATCCCTTTCTTCGCCGACCCGGACCAGCCCTATAACCAGGTGATGGCCGATGTAGCCCTCCGCGCCGATGTAGACAAGATCATCCTGGGCGGCATGGGCCTATCCAACGACGACTACCTCTTCTACAAGCACAGCTTCGAGGCAGCCGGCGCCCTGGACAAGATCATCTGCTTCATCAACACCACGGAGAACCCGCCGGTGGAGCGTCTGCTGGTGCCGGATATGGCCCTCACCGCCGCCGAATACTTCGCCGTGGAAAAGAACGAAAAAGTGCTGGTGCTCCTTACGGACATGACGCTGTACGCCGATGCCCTGTCCATCGTGAGCAACCGTATGGACCAGATTCCTTCCAAGGACTCCATGCCGGGTTCCCTGTACAGTGACCTCGCCAAGATCTACGAGAAGGCCGTACAGCTGCCCACCGACGGTTCCATCACCATCATCGCCGTTACCACCCTGAACGACGGAGATATCACCCACGCCATTCCGGATAACACCGGTTACATCACCGAAGGCCAGCTCTTCCTGCGCGCAGACTCCGACACGGGCAAGGTCATCATCGACCCTTTCCGTTCCCTGTCCCGTCTGAAACAGCTAGTCCAGAACAAGAAAACGCGTGAGGACCACTCCCAGGTGATGAACGCTTCCGTGCGTCTGTACGCCGACGCCCAGAACGCCAAGACCAAGCTGGAGAACGGCTTCGACCTCTCCGACTACGATCACCGCTGCCTGGCCTACGCCAAGGACTACGCCCGCGAGCTGCTGGCCATCGACGTCAACATCTCCATCACCGAGATGCTGGACACCGCCTGGAAGCTCTTCGCCAAGTACTTCACCCCGGCCGAAACCGGTATCAAACAAACCCTTATTGATAAATATTGGGTTAAATAATGGCAATTAAATTCCAATACAATAAAACCTCCCTGACGGAAATGGGCAAGCAGCTCAAAGTCCGCCAGAGGGCCCTCCCTACCTTGCAGAACAAGGAGAGCGCCCTCCGGCTGGAAGTGCGCAAGGCCAAAGCCGACAGTGAGCGTTTGACTGCCGAATTGGAAGATGCCCTCCAGCGCTACGACTACCTGGCCGCCCTGTGGAACGAGTTCGAACCCGGACTCATCTCCATCCAGGATGTGGAGCTGTTTACCAAGAAAGTGGCCGGCGTGAAGACGCCCGCCCTCGGAGAGATCCGCTACGAAATCAAGCCCTTCAACGCCTTCGTCAAACCCGCCTGGTTCGCCGACGGCGTGGCCATCCTCAAGGAGCTGAGCCGCCTGGGCATCGAGAGCGAGGTCTACCTGGAGAAAGCCCGTATCCTGGACTACCAGCGCAAGAAAACCACCCAGAAGGTGAACCTGTACGAGAAAGTGCAGATCCCCGGGTACCAGGAAGCCATCCGCAAAATCAAGCGCTATATGGAAGACGAGGAAAACCTGTCCAAGGCATCGTCCAAGATTGTGAAAAACCGGCACGCAGAGGAAGAGGAGGCCTCCATGGCATGATTGCATCCATGACCAAATATTCCTTCGTCCTGCTAAGCGGAACGCAGAACGACCTGCTGGAAAGCCTGCAGGAACTGGGACTGGTAGACATCACCCGCAGTGTGAAACCCGTCGACGAAGTTTCGCACCAGATGATGGCCGATATAGAACTGCTCGACGGTCTGGTCCAGGGCCTGAAGAAGGCCGATGTCCCGGCCGACACCGAGCCCGAAGCCATCGACGGCGACATCGTGCGCCTGGCCGGCGGTATGCTCATGCGCTACTCCGACGACACCCTGGAGCTGAACCTGCTGCAGAAGCAGATCGCCGAGCTGCGCAAATGGGGTTCCTTCGACCCCGACCAGCTGGAGCAGCTGTCCCAGGCCGGCGTCCCCATCCACTTCCACAAGCTTTCCACGAAAGCCTTCAAGCAGGAGTGGCAGGACGAGTTTGCGGTTTCTGTCATCGGCCAGGATAAATCCACGACGCTGTTCGTGGTGGCCGGCCCGGATACCCTCCCCGGTGAGGTTCCCGCCCCCGAGACCAGCGTCGAAGGCCTGGAGAAAGAGCTCGCAGAGAAAGAGGCCCACTTCGCCAAGGTGCTCCGCCGCATGGCCGGCGCCAAGGCGCGCATCCCCGAGCTGGAGCAGAAACGGGCCGATTTATATGCGAAGCTGGACCTGCACCTTGCCGGCGCCGCTGCCGTGCCCGCCGCCGAGGATACCATCGTTACCCTGGTGGGCTACGCCCCGTCCGAAAAGGATGAAGAAGTAACCGCCGCGCTCGATAAGACCGGCGTGCTCTATATCAAGGAAGACGCTGTGGTGGAAGACAATCCGCCCATCCAGCTCAAGAACAACTGGTTTGTACGCCAGTTCGAACTGCTCACCGACATGTACGGACGGCCGGCCTATAACGGCTTCGACCCCACTCCGTTCATCTCCGTCTTCTTCCTGCTGTTCTTTGCCTTCTGCATGGGAGACTGCGGTTACGGGATCATCCTCGTAATCATCGGCCTGCTGCTCAGGAAAGTGGAGAGTTTCAAGGATCTGTCGCCGCTGGTGACCATCCTGGGCGCTGGAACGGTTGTTATCGGCTTCCTCTTCCACACCTTCTTCTCCATGGACATCTCCACCTGGCAGCTCTTCACGCCCATCAAGGGCATCTTCCTGCCCGGAAAGATTGCCGGCTACGACGGCACCATGGTCCTGTCCATCATCGTGGGCGTGGTGCACCTGTGCCTGGCCATGTGCGTGAAGACCTACGAGGAAACCAAGAACAAGGGATTCATCAATGCCCTGGGCACCTGGGGCTGGACGCTGCTCATCGTGGGCGGCGTGGCCGTCGGCGCCCTGGCCCTCATCGGCGTCCTTTCCTCCGAGATTACCAAATGGATTATCATCGTCCTGGGCGTGGTGAGTGCGCTGGGCATCTTCGTGTTCAACGACATGAAGCGCAACAAACTGGCCAACGTGGGCGTGGGCCTGTGGGAAACCTACAACACCGTCACCGGCTTGGTGGGCGATGTCCTCAGCTACCTGCGTCTGTATGCCCTGGGTCTTGCCGGCGGCATGCTGGGTCTTGCGTTCAACAACATCGGCCAGATGATTCTGGGCGACGGCTCCAACCCGCTCGCCTGGCTTCCTTTCGTTCTCATCGTGATTATCGGCCATACGCTCAACATTGCCATGGCCGCCCTGGGCGCTTTCGTTCACCCGCTGCGTCTGAACTTCCTGGAGTTCTTCAAGAATTCCGGCTACGAAGCCCGCGGACGCAACTTCAACCCGCTAAGTAAATAACAAAATCAATATTACAATTATGCTTAATTTAGTTCTCGGTTATTTGGGCCTCGGCCTGGTACTGGCCCTGGCAGGTATCGGTTCCGCCATTGGAACCACCATTGCCGGCAACGCCGCCGAAGGTGCCCTCAAACGGAAACCCGAAGGTTCCGGTAACTACATGGTGCTCAGCGCCCTCCCTGCCACACAGGGTATCTACGGTTTCGTAGCCTTCTTCATGCTCATGGGCAAGGTGGCCGAAGCCGGTCCCCTGGTGTTCGGTATCGGAATCAGCGTGGGTCTCGTGTGCATGCTCTCCGCCATCCGTCAGGGTCAGGTCTGCGCCAATGGTATCGTGGGTGTGTCCCAGGGCCACGACGTGTTCACCAACACCCTTATCTACGCCGCTCTCCCGGAGTTCTACGCCATTCTGGGTCTGGTTGGCGCCGTGATGGCCGCTCTAATGCTTTAAGCGTGGCGCCTATCGCGCTACTAATCAATTATTTAGCACAAAAGACGGGTAGCTTTTTACTACCCGTCTTTTGTGCTAAATCGGTATCTATTAAACAGTTAAGTGCCACAAGAAAAGCAGCAGCAGGCCTAGCACCAACAGCACCGCCACGCCTTTCCACACCCACTTGACCCACGTGGTGTAAGGGATGCGGGCCATGGCCAGGGCAGCCATCAGCACGCCGGAAGTGGGCGTGAGCATGTTGGTGAAGCCGTCGCCGAACTGGAAGGCCAGCACCATGGCCTGGCGCGAGACGCCCACCATATCGGCGAACGGGGCCATGATGGGAATGGTGATGGCGGCTTTGGCCGATGCACTCGGGATGAGGAAATTGATTACGGCCTGGATGCCGTACATGGCGCTCAGCGATGCCAGCGGGCCCTGCCCGTTCAGGCCTTCCTGCATGGCGTGCAGAATGCTGTCCACTACCTTGCCGTCCTGTAGCAGGACGATGATGCCGGAAGCGAAGCCCACCACCAGGGCGGCCGAGAGAATGTCTTTCGCACCGGCGAGGAGTTCGTCGGCAATGCGGTTACCGTCGAAACCGGCAATGAGGCCGCAGACAATGCCCATCACCAGGAACAGACCTGTAATCTCCGGCAGATACCATTCCCAGCAGGTGACGCCCACAATGAGCATCACAACGGTAAGGCCCAGCACCACCAGAATCCAGCTCTGGCGCCTGGTCAGGGGTTCTACTTCAGAGAAGGAAGCTGCGGAAACGTCTGTACGCGTCTTCCGGGCATAGAGTAAAACAAAGATAATCAGCAGCAGGGTGAGCACGGCCCAGCAGAAGATGCGGTAGCCCATGCCGGAGAACAGCGGGAGTTCCGCCATTCCCTGCGCGATGCCCACGGTGAAAGGATTCAGGAAAGCGCTGGAGAAACCCACATTGGCGGCTACATAGACAATGAGCATGCCCATGAAAGCGTCGTAGCCCAGGGACAGCATCAGCGGCACCACCATCCCCACAAAGGGAATCGTTTCCTCACTCATGCCGAAGATGGCGCCGCCCAGCGAAAAGAGCAGCGTAATGCCCACGAGCACCCACTTGTCTCTTCGGCCCACCCGGGCGATGAAGCGGCCGATGCCGGCCGACACAGCGCCGGTAGCGTTCAGCAGCCAGAAGGCTCCTCCCACCACCAGGATGAAAACGATGATGCCGGCCTGCTTCTCGAAGCCGTGATAGATGGCGGTAAAGACCTGCCAGGTCTGCGGGAGAGCGTCTACGGCTTCATAGGAGAGCGAGCCGTCGGCGGACTTCACATACTGCCCGCCGGGCACGAACCACGTGGCCACAGCACAGAGCAGCAGCAACGCGAAAATGATGACATAAGTGTGGGGAACCTTCCATTTCATAACACAAAATTAACGAATAATTCGTACATTTGAGCATGGGCTTTGAACATCATGTCACAAATGGACTTCCCCCTCGCATCGTGAGCGCGGAGACCATGCTGCAGACCATTCGGGAGCTGGGCATCGTGCCCTTCTTCGAGAATGGTATCCCCGGTTATTCCATCGAGGAGATGACCGCCCTGGAGAACTGGTTCGACACCCAGGAAAACCTCTCCTTCACTCCCTGGGACTGGAAAATCCCCTGCGTCCAGAGCGGCGAAATCGCCTACGGCAAGTTCCTGCAAGGAAAAGCCGCCTTCGCCACCGTGGAATGGTACGCCGAGCTCCGGAACTACCGCCGTGCCCAGGCCAAATACCAGCCGGACGAAGCCCAAAAGAAAATTCTGGAGTATATGGCCGAAAATGGCAGCGCCGGCATCAAGGAAGTGCGCCTGCTGCTGGGCATCAAGAAAGGCCAGGCCGATTCCCTCATCGCGAAGCTTATGCAGCAGTGCCGCGTAGTAACCGGAGACATCACCCGCGTGTACAGGGGCCCGGACCTGCACTACAACGGCTGGCAGGTTTCCTCCTTCTGCACACCGGAAGCCCTCTTCGACACCCCCGCTGTCCCCTTCTTTGCCGGCTTCGAGAAAGCCATGGGCAGCGACCTGGACGTAGACCACAGCCCCGAAGAATCCTACGCCCGCCTGCATGAAAAAATCCGCAGCCTCTTTCCCGAAGCTACGGATAAACAAATTGCGAAACTGCTCGTCTAAGCCTTCCAGCTGCGGATATACTCCGACGGGCTCATCCCGAACACGGCCCGGAAGTGCTTGGCAAACGTCTTGGGCGAATGATAGCCTAACTGATAAGCCACCTCGGCAATCTGCAACTGGCTCTCGGCCAGGAGCTGCTGCGCACGCTTCATGCGGATGGTGCGGATGAACTCGATGGCGCTCTTTCCCGTCATGGCGGTAATCTTGCGGTACAGGTAGCCGCGGGAGATGTTCAGGCACGCAGCCAGGTCCTCCACGGAGAAATCGGCATTGGACATATGCTCCTCCACCACTTTGACAGCCTTTTTCACGAAGTGCTGGTCGGCCGGCATCACCTCCACGCGGGCGGGCTCGTCGGTCCCGTTCGCAATGAGCTTCGCAATGCGGCTGAGGAGGATATCCATGTTGAACGGCTTGGTCACGTAGTCATCGGCCCCCTGCCGCAGGCCTTCCAGCTGGTATTCCTCGCCGCCCCGCGCGGTGAGCAGGATCACCGGAATGTGCGAGGTGTTGACGTCGGTCTTGATGGTGCGGCACAGTTCCATGCCGTCCATGTTGGGCATCATCACGTCGCTGATCACGAGGTCCACCTTATTCTCCCGCAGGATGTTCAGCGCCTGGAAGCCGTCCCCCGCGCGGAAGACCTGATAGGAGGCCGACAGACTTGTCGACAGGAAGTCCAGGAATTCGGCGTTGTCGTCTACCAGCAGGAGGGTGCGGCCGGGCAGGTGGTTCACCTTTTCGGGGATGCGGATGTCGGAGAAGGAGCCGGGCGCCTCCTCGAGGGGAGCCTGCACGCCGTCATCATCGGCCTCTTCTGCCTTCTTGAAGGGCAGCATGCGGTCGATGAGGTCCTTCAGATGGCCGGCGTTGTTGCGGGCGGTGCCCAGAAAGCCTTCGCGGTACTGCGGATAGCGCTTCAGAAACTCGTCCAGCGGGTTGATGACCAGCGTCAGCGGCGTGCGCAGCTCGTGGCTCACGCCTGCGTAGAATTCAGCCTCCTTGTTCATGCGTTCCATGTCGGCTGCGAGCTCCCGGCGGCGCATCATCAGGCGCAGGAACCACAGCACAAGGCCAAGGATGGTGCATAAGTAGAGGAAGTAGGCCGGGAAGCTGCGGTACCACGGCGGCCGCACAATGAGCGTGAGGGATTTCTCGTTCGGGGACCAGATGTGCTGGTCGTTGCACACGCGAACGCGCAGTTCGTACTTGCCCGGAGGCAGCACGGAGAACTTCACCACATTGCCCGACATGGTGGTCCAGCGGTCGCTGAACCCTTTGATTCTATACTGATAGGTCACCGCCTCGGGCGACACATAATCCAGGCAGGAGAAATACAGGGACAGCGGCAGCATGGCGTTCTTGATCACCATCTCCGATTCCTGCAGCTGCGGCACGCGGGACTGCTCCGAATGGTCTTCGCCGGCATAATCCACGCTGGTGAGGAAGATTTCCGCGTCGAAGGAATTGCTGTAGCCCCGCTGAGGATGCAGCACAGAGATGCCCAGGGGCGTACCGGCCAGCACTTCCCCGCTTTTCAGCGTGAGGATGGAACGGGCGTTGAACTCCGAAAGGCCCAGCCCCTCGCGCGTGCCGTAATGCCGGATGAAAGGCTCAATTCCGTTGCGGTCGATGGCCATCATCCCGCGCGTGGTGGAAATCCAGATGCGGCCGTAGAGGTCTTCCGTCACACCCGTGGCAGCCTTCACCTGGCGTCCGTCGGCCTCCTTGAGGGGCGTCACCTCGTTCAGGAAAGGATTCCAGAACCAGACGCCGCGGCGGCCGGCGATCCACAGCACATTGGCGTGGTCCATGAAAAGGACGCTGGCGTTCATGCCTTCCGGCAGCTGCGGGCCGTCCTTCAGCTTGCCCGTATGCGGGTCCAGGGTAACCAGGCCGCTGAACACAGCCACCACCAGGGTGCTGTCGTTCACGAAAGAGAGGTCTCGCACATTCTCGGCGCGGTTCTCGTAGAGCGTGAACAGGGAGCCGTCCTTCGGGTCCAGCCGCTGCACGACACCCTGATATTGGCCGATATACACGTGCCCGTCGGAAGCCGGGCGGATGTTCATGACACTGTTCGTAAGGAGGCCGTTCGCCGTCGTGTACTGCGCCTTGCGGCGGCCGTCCGGGCCCAGGCAGATGGCACCGCTCCCCCAGGAGCCGATCCACATATTGCCTTCACCGTCCTGCACCAGGCAGCTAACGATACTGGGCGCCCCGGGAACCGGCTTGAACGTGCCGTCGTAGCGGTCGGCCTTCCAGACGCCGTTACCGTTGGTACCCAGGTACAGGCCGTCGGAGCCTTCGCAGGTGGCCAGGATATCGCCCGCGCCGGGAATGAGGAAATGCAGCGGCGCCTGCGCGGCGGGCGCATAGGAAGCCAGGCCCAGCTTGCTGATACCCACCCACACAATGTCGTCCTTGTCAATATGAATGGTAGAGAGACGGTCTCCCGGCAGGGAGAAGCTCTGCTCGGCGTTGTGCGTGATATGGCGAATCTGCAGGTCCTTGTCAATGACGAAAAGGCCGTCGTGGCTGGAGGCAATCCAGACGTTGCCGGAGGCATCGGCCGCCATGTCGGTGACGGCGGTGGAATGACCGGAGGCGGCTTCCAGGTCGAAGAGCTTCCACGCCTTGTCCACGCTGCGGTGCACCACCCAGCGGTTCATGGCCGTGTAGAACCAGAGGTTGCCCTTTTCATCGGCCATGATGCGCGTCACCGAAGGAATCATGTAGGAGCGGTAGGCCTGCGGCACATCCAGCCGGTCCACCAGGCCGGTGAGGAGGTTGGCCCGCTGCAGCGCGCCCTCCATGTCTATATAATAGAGGAACGTGCGCACGCAGGAGACGGACTGCACTTCGGCGGAGGTAATCGGGAAGGTGAGCACGCGGTTCTGCGCAGTGCTGTAGGCCGACAGGACGCGGTCGTCGGCCACCCAGAAATAGGCGTGGTCCCGGCTGCTGCCGAAGTAGACGGGGGCCGATGCGCGGATGCCCACCTGCCGAAGCCCCTCTTCAGGGCTCAGGAAACGGTCTTCCGTATAGGAATAGCAGGTAATGCCTTCGGTGGTATGAATCCAGATCTGTCCTTTTGTATCCTCGTGCAGGCGCGTTACATAGAGGCCGGGGAGGCCGTCTTCCTGCGAATAATGGCTGAAACGGTAGGCGTCGTAGCGGTCCAGGCCCGCGCCGGTACCAATCCAGAGAATGCCTTTGGAATCCCTGTAGACGGTATTAATCTGGTTGCTGGCCAGGCCGTCTGCGGTGGTATAATGGCGGAAAGCCATCACTTCGCCGGCCCTGAGCGGAGCCGCAAAAGCAAGCAAAAGGAGGAGAAAGGTTATCAGTTTTTTCATGTGCTAAGGAAACATTCGCACACAAATATACACAAATAAAACCATGATGGATACAAATAATAACCATGTATACAAATTGTACCCTCATTAGGCACAAACGTCGCCCTAAAACCTGGATACAAAACGGGCAACATGAAGCATGATTGCTTAATTTTGCAACACTGACCAAGGAAAATAACACACACAATCCAATAACTACTAACCTCTTTAATCATTTCCTTATGCAGAAAGTACTTGCTGTGATTTGCATGTCTTTTGTGGCGCTCTTCCTCACGGGAAGCATCTGGGCCCAGACACGCAACGTAAGTGGTACGGTGGTCGATGAGTCCGGTCAGGGCGTCATCGGCGCTGCCGTCATGCTGAAAGGGACGAGCACCGGCGTTGCCACAGACGTCGACGGCCGTTTCCTCATCAATTGCCCTTCTGACGCCGTACTGGTTATCTCCAGTATCGGTTTTGACGAAGTGGAAGTATCCGTCAAAGGCAAGAGCGAGCTCAACATCGTGATGCAGGTGTCCCAGGAGCTCCTGGACGACGTAGTGGTCATCGGTTACGGTACCACGCGCGCCAAGAACTTCACGGGCTCTGTGGACGTGGTGAAGATGTCCGACTCTCCCGTCGCAGATATGGGCCTGCAGAGCTCCTCCGACCTGCTCCGCGGCCGTCTCTCCGGCGTAATCATCGGCGCTGAATCCACCAATGTCGGCCAGAATGCCAGCATTCTCGTCCGCGGCCAGAAGTCCATCAGCGCCACTTCTACGGCTCCCCTGCTGGTGGTAGACGGTGTCATCTTCCCCGGCAACCTCGAGGATATCGACCCCAACTCCATCGACCAGATCAGCGTCCTCAAAGACGCCACGTCCCTGGCAGCCTACGGTTCCAAGTCGGCCAACGGTGTAATCATGATTACCACCAAGAAAGGCAAGGAAGGCAAACCGGTCATCACCTTCAGCACTTCCCAGCAGATTTCCCGTCCCACCTATGTTCCCAAGGTCCTGAGCCCGTCCGACTATATAATATATAGGAACGCCCGCCAGGGAAAAACCTCCGGCTTCGACGACCTCAGCTTCATGACCTACATGGAGGAACAGAACTACAACCAGGGTATCGTCACCGACTGGTATGACATGTGCATCCAGACCGGCTGGTCCCAGAACTACAACATGAGTTTCTCCGGCCGTACCAAGAACTCCAGCTACTATGTGGGTCTCGGTCACGCCGACATGAAGGGTACCGTCGTAGGCGACCACTTCAAGCGCAACAACGTATCCGTTAACCTTTCCACCAACATTTCCAAGTACATCGAGGCCGGTGTGAACATGGCGTACACCAACACCCTGAACGATTCCAACCGTGCCACCCTGCGTTACGACCTGTACTGCATGTCTCCGTATGCCATGGCCACCCTTCCCGACGGCCGCCTGCGCTACTACACGGACGGTATCTCCGGCTCCCGGTACAATCCTCTCTGGCCCACCGTATACGGCGGAGAGCGGGAAAACCGCTACAAGAACCTGAACCTGGGCGGTTACCTGAGCATCAACATCCCCGGGATCGAAGGCCTGAACTTCCGCATCAACGCATCTTACGGCGAGCGTAACGCTTCCAACATGAGTTTCACCCACGAGAACTACTATGTAGCCCTCCTCGGTGAAATGGACATCGAAGGAAAGGGCCAGGATCCCGAGTACTTCTCCCTGAAGGATGCCGAGGGCAGCATCAGCAACTACCAGTACAAGAACTGGGTCATCGACAACATCCTTACCTACTCCCGCCGTTTCGGAGAGCATTATGTGAGCGCCACCCTGGTGTACACCCGCGACAGCGCCGAGTCCTCCAGCTCCTCCATGTCCGGTAAGGGCTTCACGTCGGCCGGCAACACCCTCACGGGCTGGCATGGCCTGTCCAACGCCGACGCGAAGGATTTCACCAGTCCCACCTACGTCCTGCAAACGGATATCGGCGAACTGGCCCGTGTCATGTGGGCCTACAAGGACACCTACCACCTGAACGCCTCCATTCGCCGTGACGGCGGCTCTCCTTTTGGCGTCAACACCAAGTGGGGCACCTTCCCGGCCGTGGGCGCTGCCTGGACCATCTCCAACGAGCCCTTCATGAAGAGCATCAGCTGGATTGACATGCTCAAGCTCAAGCTCTCCTGGGGTAGGAACGGCGCATCGGCGCTGGCTCCTTACAGCACCCTGTCCACGGTAGCCCTCGCCCGCCAGGGCGGCATTCCTTTCTATTCCAACGAAGAAGTGTACTGGGGCGAGAAGATTACAGCGCTGGGCAACCCCGATCTGGGCTGGCAGAAAACCGAATCCTGGAACGGCGGCTTCGAAGGCGACTTCCTCAAAGGCCGTATCCACATCGATGTCAACGCCTACTTCTCCAAGACCACGGACCTGATCTTCCAGCGTGTCATTCCCGTGATGACCGCCGGCGTCACCTCACAGATGTCCACGATGGGCAGGGTAGACAACAAGGGTGTTGAAATCAACGCCACCACCCAGAACATCAAGAAAAAGGACTTCTCCTGGACCTCCGACTTCGTGTTCACCCTGAACCGCAACAAGATTGTGGACCTCTACGGTGACGGCCAGAACGACCTGGTCAACAGCCTGTTCATCGGCCATCCCATCAATACCATCTACAACTACAAGGTGGCCGGCATCGACAAGGACGGCAGTATCGCAAAGGCCGGTGAAGCCATCTTCTACGACGCCGAAGGCAATCTCACCGAAAACCCGGGCGCCAGCGACAAGCAGATCCTCGGCAGCAGCGACGAAAACTTCCGCCTCTCCTGGGCCAACACCTTCAAGTACAAGAACTTCCAGCTCTACATGCTCTTCATGGGCATCTTCAGCGGCAACGGTTACGGCCTGCGGGACAACACTTTCGCCTACAGAACCTTCAACACCACCGAAGGCAACGCCCTGGATATTCCCTTCTACTACGCCGACCGTACAGACACCGACTGCCCGCACGCCAGCTACAACGAAGCTAAATACGTTATCTACAATCCTTACGGCTACATCCGTCTCCAGGATGTCTCCCTGTCTTACAGCCTGAAGTCCCTGGCCCAGAAGATCGGCCTGGCCAACGCCAAGGTAACCCTGTCTGGCAGAAACCTCTTCTACATCGCTCCCAAGTGGAGAATGGCCGACCCTGAGATGACCAACGGCTACACCGTGGGTATGCCCCGCGCCTTCACCGTCGGTGTAAACGTAACCTTCTAAAAGAAATGACCATGAAGAAATATATCATTTTGGCCTGCGCCTTGGCTGCCACCATGGCAACCGGCTGTATGTCAGACAACGAGTTCCTCACGGAAAAAGTGAAGGACCGCGTTACCACCCTCAATGCATTCGATACCAGCGACCAGATCCTAAACACCGTACTCACCGGTTACTACGACATGGGAGAGCTGTACTTCCCCAACGGCTCCGGTATGGGTGCCCGCTTCGACAAGACGGCCGGCACCGACATCTTCGACGGCAAGTACCAGCTGGGCGCCGGCATGCACATGAGTAACATCAAGGGTGCCTGGTCCACCGACAAGAACGTTCCCAAGGAATTCTGGGACATTTTCTACAAGATTATCTCCTACTCCAACCTCGCCATCAGCAAGATTGACGACGTGCCGTGGGACAGCGAGGACGCCCGCAACCGCGTGTACGCCGAGGCTCAGTTCCTGCGCGGCGTGAGCTACCTGCGCCTGGCCGAACTGTACGGCGGCGTTCCGCTGGTACTGGAGTATTCCGAGACCCCGAACTTCGGCTACAACCGCGCCAGCCGCGTAGACACCTACCAGGCCGCCATCAACGACCTCAAGGATGCCTATGACGTGCTGCCCGCCCAGCTCGCCCAGAGCGAAAGCGGCCGCGCCAGCAAGTATGCCGCCGCCTTCTACCTTTCCGAGGCCTACCTCGGCAAGGGCGTGGCCGACGGTGACAAGGTGGCCGATTTCACCACATCGGCCCAATATGCCCAGGAAGTGCTGACCGCCCATCCGCTCATGACCAGCCGCTTCGGCGTGCGTCTGCCCGGCGCTACCGGTGAGAACTTCGGCATTCCCAACGAGGACCTCGACGGTACGGTGTACACCGACCTCTTCGTGTCGGCCAACGTCATCCGCCCGGAGAACACCGAGGCTATCTGGGTGATGGAATCGGCCCCCAACTACACGGCCTATTCCCAGTACGGCGGCCGCCGCTTCAACAACTACGGCCTCTCTCCGTCCCTGAAAAGCCGTAAATGGGCCGACGCCTACATGAATGCGAACGCCGGCGCCGGTCCCTGGGTGACGGTTTCCGCCAAGTACGGCGGCCAGACCTATCCGGCCATCAACGGCGGTACCGGCTGGGGCCAGTACTGCCCTACCAACTGGGCCTGCTACTATAACTGGGAACAGGCCAACAACGGCGGCACCGAGTTCGACCTTCGCTATGTAGAGGACATCACCGTAAGAACCCGCTTCATCTGCACCGACGAAAAACACCCCCTGTACGAGCAGAAGTGCGGCTGGGAAGAGACCAACAACACAGACCCGAACAAGGCCACCACGTACTTCCCCATCTTCTACAAGGAAACGCCTTTCGACGCCTGGGATTACGACATGCAGCAGCCCACACAGGCCGGTCCTTACGTGTACTACTACCGTCACCAGTATGGCGCCCGCAGCGCCGAGGCCGCCCTGCTGATGGCCGAGGCCAAGCTCCGCGCCGGTGATACGGGCGGTGCCCTCGACGCCATTAACATGGTGCGCAACCGCGCCCAGGCCAGGCCTTTCGGCACCATCAGCATCGAGACCATCCTGGACGAGCGTGCACGCGAGCTCCTGTATGAGGAATTCCGCTGGGCCACCTTCCTGCGCATGAAGCCCGAGGAGTGGAAGTACCGTATCTACGACTACGGCATGTATTCCGTCCGCGAAGGTGAGGAGGCCGGCTGGCAGGTAAGACGCTGGGCTGAATTCACCGGTGAGATTGAATGGGATCTCTGGCCAATCCCCCAGACTTATATTGACCTCAACACGGATTCTGACGGTTTAACGCAGAACCCCGGTTGGAAATCCTAATGGTTGGTTCTTTAATTTAGGTAGGGCCGGTTGCCAGTACCGGCCCTTTAAAATGAAAAGATGAAGAAAACACTTATCCTACTCATCCTGGGTCTTTGGGCCACCGGTATGGCCGCCCAGCCCAAGCAAAGCCCGGAAATGGTGAAGTTCCTGAAGGAATTCCCCCAGCGCGCCGCTTTCAACACGCACTCCTACGAATTCCTCCCCGTGAAGGACACCAAGGCCCCCAAGGGCTACCAGGCCTTCTACATCAGCCACTACGGCCGCCACGGCTCCCGCAGCGACTGGGGCGGCAAGATGACCTACGGCAACGTGGTCAAGACGCTCCAGGCCGCCAAGGATGCCGGCGTGCAGCTGACATCGGCCGGCGACTCCCTCCTCCGCGAGGCCGCCTACGTCCTGGAGAAGTACGACGGCATGGACGGCCGCCTCACCCCGCGCGGTGTGCGCGAGCACGCCCAGCTGGCCCAGCGCATGTACAACCGCTTCCCGGAAGTCTTCTCCAAGGGCAGCAAGCACATCCGCGCCGTCTCCAGCACCAGCCCCCGCTGCCTGGTGAGCATGAACGGCTTCACCTCCCAGCTCAAGGCCATCATGCCCGAACTGGACATGGACCTGGACACCGGCGAGAAGTTCATGGCCTACATTTCCAAGGCCGACAGTGACACTGTCTCCAAGCGCACCCGCAAAGCCCTGGCCGCCCGCTACGGCACCCGCGGCTACACGCCCCACGTGGCCGACAGCGTCACCATCCTGAAGAACCTCTTCGTGAACCCGGAAGCCGGCAAGGCCTACGTGAAGAACCTGGACATGTTCCAGTACTGCGTATACGCTGTCGCGAAAATTGCCGAAGCCAATGACATCAACGACAACCTCTTCCGCTACCTGCCCTTCGACGCCGTATATCTGTTCCACGAAAACAGCTTCCTCAGCGCCTACCTGAACCAGTGCAACAGCGAAGAAAACGGCGACCTGCGCATGCCCATCGCCAAGGACCTGGTGGACGTATTAATCGCCCAGGCCGATGAAGTGATTTCCGGCAAGAGCACCAAGGCCGCCGACCTGTGCTTCGGCCACGACTGGCCGTACCTGGGCCTGTGCAGCTACCTGGGCCTCGAAGGAATCGGTGACCGCCTGTCCACCGACGAGGCTGCCGCCCGCTGGATGGCCTCCTGGAACTGCCCCTTCGCCGCGAACCTGCAGATGATCTTCTACCGCAGCAAGAAGGCCGATGAACCGGTGCTGGTCAAGTTCCTCGTAAACGAGCGCGAAACCGCCCTCCCGGCCCTCACAGCAGTAGCTGGCCCCTACTACAAGTGGGACGATGTAAAGGCCTTCTGCGAGACCCGTCTGGAAAATCTGAAATAATCAGTATTCGCGGGGGCCGAAGATATCTGTCCCAACCCGCACCATGGTAGCCCCATGTTTGACGGCGAGCGGCCAGTCCCCCGACATACCGATAGACAAAGTGTCAAAGCCTTCGATCCCGAGGGCTTTGATTCTTTTATAGAGATCCTCTATTCGCGCAAAATCCTGCTCCACAACTGACAGATCATCAGTGTTAGTGGCCATACCCATGAGGCCCCTTATTCTTACATTCGTCAGCGGGGAGGGTGTGTCTTCCCAAACCGCCGCTTCGCGGCCCCTCCCAATCGCCCGTGCTTCGCACGAGCTTGGGCCCCTCCCTCTTATGTCGCCGAGGGTGGCACAGGTTTGGGAAGACACACCCTCCCCGCTGACAATCGCTACAATTTCGTCCTCCGTGAAGCCCTGTTTGGTCTCTTCTGCACCGAGATGGAGCTCCAGGAGGACGTCTATAACTTTATTGTTAGCAGCGCCCCAATTGTTGATGGCCTTCAGTAAATGGAAGGAGTCAACCGATTGAACCATCGATGCATACGGAAGAACCAGTTTGAGCTTGTTGGTCTGGAGATGGCCAATAAAATGCCACTGCACGTCGGCCGGCATTTGCGGCACCTTGGCGGCGAGCTCCTGCGGCCGGTTCTCGCCGAAGATGCGCTGCCCCGCGTTGTAGGCCTCCATGAGACGTTCCACGGGGTGGAATTTGGAAACTGCCACCAGTTTCACATCTGATGGCAGTTTCGTTATAATACTATGCAGGTTCTCTGCAATCATTAATGTTTCTTTTGCTTTTGCATTTCGCGCTGCATCTTCTGGGCTTCTTCCAGACGCTGCTGCCATTTGCTCTTCGGGGCCGGCTTGTTTTCGGCGGCCTTGACCTTGGCCACGATGGCTTCCGGGTTCACCATCCACTTGCGAATCACGTAGGTCTCTGCGAAGGTGATGATGTTGGAGAGCAAGTAGTAGTAGCTAAGACCGGCAGACAGGTTGTTACAGATGAAGAACATCATGATGGGCATGAAGTACAGGCTCATGTTCTGCATCATCTTGGCGCTGGGGTCGTTGGTAGCCTGGCCCTGCATGGTGATCTTCGAGTAGAAGAACATGGACACAGCCATCAGGAGGGCGAACAGGGAGATGTGTTCCATACCCAGGATGCTGGTGCTCCAGTGGATTACATCGTCATAGGCGCTCAGATCCTCGGCCCAGAGGAACGGCTGCTGACGCAGTTCGATGGAAGCCGGGAAGAAGCGGAACATAGCCCACAGGATAGGGAGCTGAAGGAGCATCGGGAGGCAGCCGCCCATGGGCGACACCCCGGCCTTCTTGTACAGGGCCATGGTCTCCTGCTGCTTTTTCATGGCATCTTCCTGCTTCGGATACTTGGCGTTGAGCTTCTCCATGAAGGGCTTCAGGGCAGCCATCTTGGCGCTGGAGGAGTAGCTCTTGTAGGCGAAGGGCAGCACCACAATCTTGATGGCGATGGTCATCAGGAGGATGATGAGGCCGAAGTTGGCGATGCTCTTGTGCAGCCAGTCGAACAGGGGGATGATGATGTACTTGGTGAACAGGCCGATGATCTTACCGCCCAGCGGGATCACCTTCTCATAGGAGTGGCCGTAGGCCTTCAGGCCCTTGTAGTTGTTGGGGCCGAAGTAGAACTCGAAGGGAACGTCGATGCGGTCTGCGCCGGGGGTGATGTCGGCCCGCATGAGGGCCTTGCAGTGCATCAGGTCCTCGCCGGTCTTGGGGAGGAACTCGATGTTGAACTCACCGTAGCTGAAGTTGTTCGGGGCGCGCATGATGGCGCTGAAGAACTGCTGCTGGAAGGCGAACCACTCGATGTTGTTGTTGAAACGCTTGTCTCCCTTGCGGCCGTTACCGATACTGGCGGGCTTTTTGTCGTCCGGGAAGTAGTAGTTCAGGCGGGAGTACTGGGTTTCGTTCTTATAGCCTTTCTCCAGGCGCGGGATAACGGCGTCGAAGTCTACGTCGATGCTGCCCACGTTGCGGGGAATGAGGTTACCCATGCCCACGAAGGAGATCTGCTCGTTCACAGAGTAGGAATCCGGCTGCAGGGTGTAGGTCTGCTCGATGTAGCCTCCCTGGCCGAAGGGCAGACGCATCACCACGCTGCTATCCGTTACGCAGGCCACCTGGAAGTTGAACTTGCGGGTATCTACGGCCGTAGGGGCGTAGACAATGTAACCCAGTTCGCTCTTGCCGGCCTGCAGCAGATAGAGGGGTTCCTTGCCATAAGTGAGGTAATCTTTCACCAACACGGAGTACGGCTGAGCGCCGCGGGTGGTGAACGTCACCTCCAGTTTTTCATTGGAAAGGGTAATGAGCTGGGCGGCGCTGTTAGCGGCCTCGTTCAGCAGGGAATCGGAATAAACCGGAGCTACCGGTGCAACGGGTGCAACCTCCTGGGCGGCTTCCGGGTTATTGGCCTTCCAAATGCTGTCCTGCTGCCACTGGGCGTAGGCCTCTGCGGCAGCAATGGAATCCAGCTGTGCTTGATAAGCTTGTTGTTTCTTTACCTGACGGCTCTGATACCCGAAGAACCCCAACATGATGAGGAAAATCAGGACAAAGCCAATAATTGAATTTTTATCCATATCTTACTCCTGTACCTCCTCGGCCTCCTTGGCACGGATCTGTGCCTTCAACTCTTCCAACTTGGCCTTGGCGGCATCAATTCTCTCTTGCATCTGTGCTTTCAGCTTTTCGGCGCCCTTGGACAGGCCGAAGAAGCCGATGTTGTTTTCGTAGGTCTGAATCTCGGACTGGAGGGCGTTGAACTGCTCCTTCAGACGCTCGACCTCGGTCATGGGGCGGCGCTCACGGCCGCCACCGTTGCCACGCTCGTTTCTGCGGGGACCGCGGCTGCCGAAGCCCGGGAACTTGGAAGCCATAGCCTCTTTGTAAGCGGCCTGGATGGCATCCTTCTCCTTGAACGGCACAAAGCCGATGGCGTTCCACTTCTCGGCGAAAGCCTTCTGAGCCTCGGCGTCTTTGTCGGCGGCGGGCTCGTAGGCCTTGATTTCCTCGATGAGGGCCTTCTTGGCGGACAGGTTGGCGCTCAGGCTGCCTTGTCCGTCGGGGCGGTTGTCACGGGCGGTGAAGAAAGCGTCGCAGGCAGCGCGGAAGCGCTTCCAGATTTGCTCGCTCTTCTTGCGGGGAACGGCGCCAATCTCTTTCCACTGACGCTGCAGCTCGATGAGACGGTCGCTGGTTGCCTTCCACTCGGTGCTGTCCTTGAGGGATTCGGCCTCCTCGATGATGGCCATCTTCTTGGCCAGGTTTTCGTTCATGCTGTCCTTGAACTCGGAGAAGCTGGCGCGCTTGCGCTCGAAGAACTTGTCGCAGGCGGCGCGGAAGCGGTCGTAGATTTTCTGGTTCTCCTTGCGGGTGGCGAAGCCGATGGTGCGCCACTTGGCCTGGATTTCCTCAATCTCCTTGCTGAGTGCGTTCCACTGGGAAGAGGAAGTGATTTCCTTGTTGGCAATCTCTTCCACCTGCTCGCAGAGGGCAGCCTTGGCTTCCAGGTTACCCTGCTGCTGAGCCTTCATTTCCTCGAAGTGGGCCTGGTAACGCTTGTTGATGACGGAAGTGGCAGCGCGGAAGCGCTCCCAGATTTCCTCGCGGAACTCCTTGGCCACAGGGCCCAGATCCTTCCACTGCTCATGGAGTTTTTGCAGTTCCTTGAAGGCTTCCACCACGTCTTCGTCGGCGGCCAGGGCCTCTGCCTGCTCGCAGAAGGCCGTCTTGGCTTCCAGGTTCTTCTTGAAGTCCAGGTCGCGGAGTTCGCGGTTGATATCCACCAGGTCGTAGAACTTGGTGATATAAAGCTGATACGTGTCGTTTAAGTCGCGGAAATTCTGCTGAGGGACAGGGCCGATTTCGCGCCAGCGGTTCTGGATGTCGCGGAATTTAGGGAAAGCGTCCTTCATGTCGCCGGGCTCTTCCACAAGGGTCTTCAGCTCTTCGATGACGGCCTGTTTCTTGGCCAGGTTCTCTTCACGAAGGGCGTCCTGTTCCTTATTATATTCGGCCCGCTCTTTCTTGAATTCCATGTACAGCGCCTTGAAACCGGCCTCGATGGCGGCGAAGGGGCTTACAGGGCCACTCTGCAGGGGCGTAGTGGCTTCTTCAGCGGGGGTGTTTTCATCGGGTTCAATTACCTCGGCGTCTTCGCCGGCGGCAGCCTTCTCCTTGGAAAGCTTTTTATAGAAGGCAGATTTGATGGCTTCGGCCTCCTTGAACCGCTTCATGCGGTCTTCACTGTCTTTCAACTCCTGAAACAGCGCGGTGAGTTCGGCGAGGCTCTTGTCGGAGTAGTTCACCGTTTCTTCCACCACCTGTTCAACGTTCTGGGCTACATCTGCGACCTCTTCCTGGGCCACAGGCTTCAATTCTTCACTCATGCGTTAATTGAGATTAGGTTAAACATTAACTCACAAATATAATAAAATTCCGCTAAAAAAATGCTAATTTTGCAGATACAAAAGAAAAAGCATGTTAAGAATCGATATCATCACTGTTGTCCCCGAACTGCTGGACAGCCCCCTGAGCTACTCCATTCCCGGCCGCGCCGTCAAAAAAGGCCTGGTCGAAATCCACGTGCACGACCTGCGCAAATACGGATTGGGCAGCCGCCAGACGGTGGACGACTACTCCTACGGCGGAGACGCCGGCATGGTGATGATGGTCGAGCCCGTCTTCAACTGCATCAACGACCTCAAAAAGGAGCGTCACTACGACGAAGTCATCTACATGGCTCCGGACGGTGAGATCCTGGACCAGGGCATTGCCAACGAGCTGTCCCTCAAGGAGAACATCATCATCCTCTGCGGGCACTACAAAGGCATCGACGAGCGCATCCGCGAGCACCTGGTCACCCGCGAAATCTCCGTGGGAGACTTCGTGGTGAGCGGTGGCGAAATCCCCGCCGCCCTCCTGGCCGACAGCATCATCCGCCTCGTTCCCGGTGTGCTCACCGACGAGACATCGGCCCTGTCCGATTCTTTCCAGGACGGCCTGGTCTCCCCGCCCGTTTACACGCGTCCGGCCGACTTCAACGGCTGGAAAGTGCCGGACGTTCTGCTGAGCGGAAACCCCAAGCTCATCCGCGCCTGGCAGGACGAAAAAGCCATCGAGCGCACCCGAGAAAGACGGCCCGGACTTCTCTCCGAATAACACCGAATACAAAAAATCAGGCTCGCAATCACTGCGAGCCTGATTTTTTGGTTAGTTAGTAGTGTATTCTTACCTTAAGAAGAAGGTTAATTAGTTGGTTAGAAGATGCGTTTTAACAAGAGAGGACGAGAGGAATTCCCGTCCTCTGCATGCAAAGGTAAAACAAGTTTTTTAATCCGCAAAATTTTTTAAACTTATTTTATATAAATAAATTTTTTTAAAAACTATAACGCAACTTTAAAATGAAATTAAAAGGCGCCTGCGGGTAAACGCCTGATCCCGTGGCGATTTCGCCAGAATCGGCATTATACGACTCCCAGCGCCATCCTGCGGCATAATATTGCCTGTTGAAAACGTTGTTGATAAATCCGGAGAGGCATAAATTGCCATGGCGAAGGGGGAAATTTTGCTCGGCAGAAATTCCTGCAACAAAATATTCCGGAACCACCAAATCTTCACGGCAAGTGTTGTCAAGATACTGCTTCCCCACATATTTTCCGTTCCAGGAAAGGGTCGCACCCTTCCAGGGAAGGACGGCCACCTGGAACATGGCAATCACCGACGGAGACATGAGCATGGTGGTACGGCCATACGGCACCGGGAAGGTGCGGCCGGAGTCGTCGTCATAGGGAGCGTAAGACGTATAGTCGGCAATCTGGTTCACAGAGAAGGTGGAATTGTGGTCCAGGCGCAGCCAGCTGCAGGGCTTCCAGCCCAGGGCCAGCTCTACGCCGCGGCGCCAGGCGCGCGGAACATTCTCCTTGATAGCATAGCCAGAAGAGGACAGACGGCCGGTTTCCAGCAGCATGTCGCTGTATTCCATGGCATACACATTGGCCGAGAAAGCGAAGCACTTGCCATTGTAGGCATAGCCCGCCTCAACGTCTACCATGCTTTCGGGCTTGATATCCAGGGCGTCGCCCTTCACATTCTCCTTGATGTCTCCCCTGCCCGGCTCGCGGTGCCCCAGGGCCACGGAAGCATACAGCTTGCTGGCGCTCCAGTGAGCGGTAACGCCGGCGCGGGGATTGAAGAAGCCCCAGTTGCGCCCGTAGTTCAGGCGATCCTCCTCACGGGCGCCGTACTCCAGCCAGTCGTCATCCACGCCCTTCAGCGTGTAACGGATGTGGCGGTACTGAAGATCGGCATAGGCCGTGAGCCAGGAGAAAGGATTGTATTCTGCACGAACGAAGGCGCTCAGGTCCTGTTTGCGGCCCAGGTTGTTGTACCAGTCCACATTCGGATGGGACTCGCCCGTCTCCTTCACCCACACAATCTCGCCCCAGTGGCCGCCGCGGTACCAGCTGGCATTCACGCCGGCGGTCAGATCCAGCACCTGCCCGCGGTAAGCCAGGGAAGAATTGGCCACGAAGAGGTCGTTGTCCATCTTCTTCTGGTAAATCATGTCGCTCACGGCCGGCTCGTAATCCTTCGGGAAGCCGAAACGCTTGAGCTTGCGGCCCGTCTTGTAGTACTCATCGTAGCCGTCGCCGCGCGTATAATTAAAGGTATTGGACCAGGAAAGTTTCTCCCCGAACGCGCGCGTATAGTTCAGCTGGAAGTGATGCTGGGCGTAATTATCCGTCTGATTATCGTAGTAGCAGGTATTCCCCTGCTCGTCCTTATACTTGCCGGCGCCGTTGTAGGTGGGGTCGATGTAGAACTGTTCCAGGTCAATGCCGTCCCAGGTGATACCGCTCTTCTGGTTACCCATCAGATAGGTAAAGCGCAGGGAGCGGGGGCCGTGCAGCCAGCCCAGCACCGCAAAGACAGACTGGGAATTCACCTTCGCATTGCGGATGTAGCCGTCCGTGTGGCCGAGATTGGCCGCCACATTGAAGTACCACCCGCCGGGCAGAAGACCCGTGGAGAAGGCGCCCGAGCCGATGAACGTGCCGAAAGAGCCGCCGCTGAGGTCTACGCTGCCGGTGGGGCCGTTCCCCACGAAGGCGGTGTTCATGTTGATGCTGGCGCCGAAAGCGCCGGCACCGCTGGCCGATGTTCCCAGACCGCGCTGTACCTGCACGCTGGAGAGCATGGCGGTGAGCGAAGGGATGTTCACCCAGAAGACCTCCTGGCTCTCGGCGTCGTTCAGCGTGATGCCGTTAAGGGTCACGTTGATCTGCGAGCCCTTGGAGCCGCGGATGGTCATGGCCGAATTGCCCAGGCCGTTGCCGCCCTCATGATAAGTCACCACCGACGGCAGCAGGTTCAGCGCCATGGGCAGCGAGTGCGAAGGGTCGGCCGCGCCGAGTTCGGCTTTTCCGACAGAAGTAAAAGTAACGGGTGTGTTGTTGGCGGCACGGGAGGCCGATACGACAACCGAGTCCAGACGCTCGGTCTTTTCCTGCGCCTGAGCGCAGAGGGGCAGCACGCAAAGCGCTGCCAGAAGCAGTGTTTTTTTCATTTGTTCCTTACGGCGGTATCAACCGCATCAAGTTATGAGGGTGTAATCTCAATCCGGGATAAATCCCGGATACCCCTTAATTATTTTAATCTTATTTGTTTATAAGTTCTATTTGATAAAGTTTCGGCCAATTTTTGCCCGTAACATATATTTTGCCTTTGGCGTCGACGGCGATGCCGTTCAGCACGTCGGTGGCACTGGTGTATTCTTCGTCGGGAAGCAAGCCGGTGCAGTCCACGGTGCCTTCCACCTTTCCCGTAGCGGGATCGATGATCACAATCATGTCCGTGAGATAGACGTTGGCCCAGATCTTACCGTTAATGTATTCCAACTCGTTCAGGTTGCGCAGCGGCCGGCCGTTCAGGGTAACGGGAAGCTTCTTCTGCAGCTTCAGGTCCTTGTCCAGGT
>Ga0310786_10003142_pt1 | contig 24314 bp, 21 predicted proteins | sample AusTroGonzalo_MG_FD_203881 | JGI IMG/M metagenome (GOLD analysis project Ga0310786, IMG submission 203881) | Bovine rumen microbial communities from tropical cattle in Woodstock, Queensland, Australia - Gonzalo_03 (v2) (version 2) | ecosystem: Host-associated > Mammals > Digestive system >...
ATGTCGAGCTGCTTGAACTTGTCCTCGTTGGTGAAGAGGGCGATGCTCTCGGAGTGGTTCACCAGGAAGGTGGCGCCGTCGGGCGTGAAGTCGGCCAGCAGCGGCACGATCACCGTCTCGTAGGTGTTGACGGCGAGGTAGGACATGCCCCAGGTGGCGCCGTTGCGGGCCCACAGGGCGATCTTCTCACCCTTCTTGACGCCCAGCTTCTCGAAGAAGAGATGGAACTTCTCGATCTGCGTGGCCATCTGTCCGTAGGTGAAGGACTCGCCGCCGATGGTGTTGAGGGCGGCTTTGTCCCAGTATTTGCGCGTCGCTTGCTGCAGGCGCTCCAGATAGTGCGGATATTTCTCCATGACTGAATGTGTTTGTTTCTGGTTTAATTTCACAAAAATATCCCTAGCCGGGTAAAAATCCAATCGCCCGCGTGCGTATGTGGCGAATTATTACGATATTTGGGGCGAAATCATTTAATGTGTGGTGAATTATGACGCAGAAGAAACCCATCGTCGCACTGATCTACGACTATGACGGCACGCTCTCGCCGGGCAATATGCAGGAATTCGGCTTCATCCAGGCCGTCGGCAAGACGGCGGAGGAGTTCTGGCGGATGAGCGATAGCATCGCCATCGGGCAGGACGCTTCCAACGTGCTGGCCTACATGAAACTGATGTTCGACGAGGCGAAGCGCAACGGGATCAAGCTCCGCCGCGAGGACTTCAAGCGCTTCGGGCATAACATCCAGCTGTTCGACGGCGTGCGCGAGTGGTTCCGGCTCGTTAATCGCTACGGCGAGGAGCACGGCGTCAAGATCGAGCACTACATTAATTCTTCCGGCCTCAAGGAGATCATCGAGGGCAGTCCTATCGCCCACGAATTCACGCACGTCTTCGCCGGCACCTTCCTGTACGACGCCAATGGTGAGGCGGAGTGGCCGGGCATCTCGGTGGACTACACGACCAAGACCCAGTTCCTCTTCAAGATCAGCAAGGGCATTTTCAGCGCGCGCGACAACAAGCAGGTCAACGAGTCGATCGCCGACGACAAGAAGCGCATCCCGTTCACGCATATGATCTATTTCGGCGACGGCGACACCGATGTTCCCTGCATGAAGATCGTCGGCATGTTCGGCGGCCATTCCATCGCGGTCTATGATCCGCAGAATGAGCGCAAAAAGGCGACGGCCGCGAAGCTCAAGCGCCAGGGGCGCGTGGCTTTTGCCGTGCCGGCCGTCTATACGCCCGACGCTCCCGCGTACCGCGTGGTCACGGCCATCATCGACAAAATTAAAGCCGACTGGGTTCTCAGCCGATTATCAAAATAAGGGGGCTCCGCCCCCTGTAACCCCTTGCGTCCCTCAAGTCCCTTAGCTACTTCGTAGCTTTCCTCCTGGCGGCTCGACATAGAAAGCCAGCTTTCTCTGCGCTCGCTCGCTGCGTCGGCTTCCGACTTTGCTGCGCAAAGTCCCGGGACCGGGCCGGTCGGCTGGTGCCGACCTCGCTTCGCTCAAACCTACCGCACTCCGAGGCAGGCGATGTGCGCCTCCGGGACCTCCATGATGTTCCAGGAGAGGACGGCGCCCGAGAAGCCGTGGCGCATCACCGCGTCGAGCGATTCCGTTACGTAGGCCGGGTCGGTCTCCGCGACCCCCGCGCGGTAGTTGATCTCGATGCCCGGATACTTGGCGCAAGGGAAGGGCTCCATGGCAGCGAGTTGGCTGTCCAGGAAGGCGAGATCCATCGCAAATTCCGGGTAGCCGGTCGCGTTCGGCAGTGCCTGCCGCAGCAGTTCGTACTCGAATCCCATGCCCGCCGGTGCGGTTGTCTTGCGGTAGAGCATCGGCTTGATGAAGTCCGCGTGCTGCGCGAGGATCGCGTAATCCTGCCCCACGAAGGGCGCCATGAACGGCGCGAATAGGTCCATGCCGATCTCCAGGGAGCGGCTGCGCAGGCTGTCGGCGACCGCCGCCACGCCGCCGCTGACGATGTGCCCCTTGGCGCGGAAGAAGTCCGCCGCCAGGGGATCCTTGAATTCAAATCCGATCTCCGGGTCATAATCGACCACCGACAGGAATGCGTCGCCCTGGGCCTCCCAGGCGGCCTTGACGGCCTCCAGGTCCACGCCCTCGGCGGCATAGCGCTCCGCGCAAATCGGGCAGCCGCAGTTCAGCACGCCGCTCACGCCGCCCACGAAGGACTGCGTGCGGATGCGGTCGAGGAACACGCCGTCGAAGCCGCAGTCGGCGAACTGGCGGTCGTAGAGCGCGACGACGTTCGCGATGTTGTGCGGGTCGGAGGGGCAGTTGAAGCTGAAGCCCTCGCCGGCGGTCAGGTCATAATTCGCGGGCACGCGGCCCCACAGATCGACGGCTGTCGAATTCTCGCAGACCTCCTCGGTCTCGGCGAAGACCGGCAGCCAGAGCAGCATGCGGATGCCCTTGGCGTGCAGGTGCTCGCCGACCTGGCGGTAGATGTCTTTGTCCAGGCTCCAGCCGATGATAACTTTCCCCACGGGGATGAGTGCGCTGACGGAGTCGATGCGGGCGTTGATCTGCTCGGCCGTGTAGGCAGGGGCGTTCCAGGGGCCGAGCGAGACCTGGACGATGTAGTCGGGTTGGGCTGCTGGCTTGCTCTGGCATGCCGCCAGGGCCAGCAGACCCGAGAATAATACACTTAACTTTCTCATATTTTCGTCATTCCGGGCTTGACCCGGAATCTCTTATAATTTGCTAAACTTCGCCGTCCAGCCGCCGCCGGGAGCCATGTGGATGGCCAGGCTGTGCTGCGTGGAGCTGACGGTAATGTCCTGGAATTCGCGGACATAGTCCGTTGCCTTACGATCTGCATTGACGCCGTCGCGGAAGATCTCCACCCGGTAGCGGCCCTCCGGCAGGAAGGCGGACAGGTCGAGGGTCAGCTCGCGGGCGTCCCAGTCGGTCATGGCACCGACATACCAGTCGCCGCCCTTGCGGCGGGCGATGGCGGCGTAGTCGCCGATGCGGCCGTCCAGCGCCACGGTCTCGTCCCAGGTGGTCGGCACGGCGGCCATCCACTGCAGGCTCTCCGGCTCGGCGAGGTAGTTGGTCGGGGCGTCGCAGAGCATGGTGAGCGGCGCCTCGAAGAGGACGTATTCCGCGAGCTGGCGGCAGCGCGTGCCCTGGCTCATCGGCTCGGTGTTGACCGGCCGGTAGCTGCGGCGGGTGGCATTGCGCATCGCGCCCTGCGTGTAGTCCATCGGCCCGGCGAACATGCGGATGTAGGGGATCTGGACGTCGTAGGTGACCTGATCGACGCTGGGCTGCGCCCACTTCATCTGCTCCAGACCGGCCACGCCCTCATGGTTGATGACGTTGGGGTAGGGGCGCTGCAGGCCGCAGGGCTTGAAGGCACCGTGGAAATCGACGAGCAGGTGGTAGCGGGCGGCGGTCTGTGCCACCTCCGTGTAGAAATCGACCATCTGCTGGTCGTCGCGATTCATGAAGTCGATCTTGAAGCCCTTGACGCCCATCTCGGAGTAGTGCTTGCAGATGCCCTCGATGTCGCGCTGCATGGACCAGAAGCCGGCCCAGAGGATGATGCCCACGCCCTGGGCGTGGGCATGGTCCACGATGGCCTTCATGTCGATCTCGGGGACGATCTGGAAGAGGTCGGCCTTGTTCAGGACGGCCCAGCCCTCGTCGAGGATCACGTATTCGATGCCGTGGGCGGCGGCGAAGTCAATGTAGTATTTGTATGTCTCCGTGTTGATGCCGGCGCGGAAGGGCACCCCGGTGATGTTCCAGTCGTTCCACCAGTCCCAGGCCACCTTGCCGGGCTTGATCCAGCTCCAGTCGGTGTCGGCGGCGGGACGGCCGAGCACCCAGACGAGGTCGCTGTCCAGCAGCTGGCGGTCGTCCGTAGCCACGGCCACGATTCTCCAGGGCAGGGAAGCGCCCGCGGGCTGCTTGGCGATGTAGTCCTCGGTGGTCCGCACGATGCCTTGCAGCTTGTTGTAGCCGTCCTGTTCGACGAGCTTGGGGTAGGGGGCGAAGAGGCCCTTGAGCGTGGCCCCGCCATCGTGGCGGAGATACATGCCCGGATAGTCGAGCAGGTCGGACTCGGCAATGTTGACGCGCCAGCCGTTCGCGAAGCGGAAGGATACGGGCAGGAACGCCTTCTGGCCCTCTTTCCACGCGCTCAGCGGGTGGATGTCATAGTAGGCCTCGAAGCCGTTCAGGAAGGGGTCGCGCGGGGAGTCCGGCTTGACGTAGGGGACCGTGGTCTCGACATCTTCTGCGAAATGGAAGGCCGCTGTCTCGTCCTGGACGATGAAGTCCTTCTTGCTGCGGGAGACGAAGCGCCAGGCCATGCCTGTGTCGTAGGCGCGCAGGATCAGATCGAAGGTCTTGTAGCGCAGCGTCAGCTGATTGTAGTGATCGCGCACCTGCGCGCGCTTGTACACGGGCGCGGGGATGGTCTCGTCAACCGAAGTGCGGATGGCTTTCTCGAAGCGCACGGAGGCGTCGTAGGTGCTGCCGTCGCCCAGGGTCAGGGCCAGCTCCGAGGGGGCGAGCAGAGCCTGCCCGTCGTAGGAGAGGGTGTACTGGAGGGTGGGGGCGGCGTCGATGCCGACGCAGAGGCGCCCGTCGGGCGAGCGGAGCTCGAAATGGCGCGGCGCGGCCGCGAGGCAGAGGGGGAGCAGCAGGAGCGCTGCGGCAAGCAGGAGGCGTGTTCTCATCTTGTGGTATTTTCCGTAAATATACGAATAATTGCTATCTTTGCGTGTAGCAAAAAGCGTCTTTCTGATGAATAAAATGCACTACATCTTCGCGGCTGCGGCCGCCTTGCTGCTTCTTTCTGCATGCTCCCGGGAGCTGAAGACCCGGACCTTCGAATATGAGGACTCTGCCGTCGCCGAGCTGTTTGACTCCGAGTGCAACGTCTCCTGCTCGTTCGAGTACGTGACGGGCGGCGTGAGTGAGGCTCTGAAGGACAAGATCAACGCCTCGATCGTCGCGACCCACATCCTGTACGACGAGGCCGACGGCCTGAGAGACGTCCCCGTGGCCTGCGAGCGCTGGGTGGCGGCAACGTTGGAGAGCTACGAGGCTGATATTGAGGATTTCTCGGAAGATTACGACGAGGGGGATGCCTGGATGTTCAACTTCGAGTACAGCCGGACGGGCCGTTTCGGCGACGCCTGCAAGTCCCGTCACCTGCAGACGTACAACGTCTCTTATAATGAATACACGGGCGGCGCGCACGGGATGTACAGCGTCGTGGCCGATGTCTATGACTTGACGATCGGCGAGATCATTTCCGAGGACGACCTTTTCGCGGAAGGTTTCCAGAGCGGCGTCAAGAAGCTGCTGGCGGCTGCGATGGAGGCTTACCTTGCCGACAACGACGCCGATCCGGAGATGCTTTTCAGCACTCCGGAGCCGAACGGCAACTTCTGTGTCTCGGACACGGACGTCACCTGGATCTACAACCCTTACGAGATCGCTCCCTACGCGATGGGCGTCATCGAATTGTCCGTGAGCTGGGACGACCTGAAGCCGTTCCTACTCTAAACAGAATTTTTCGTCCAACAGGCTCACTGCCCGCTCTTTCTGCTTGTCAACGACCTTCGCATAGATCTGGGTCGTGGATATGTTCGTGTGCCCGAGCAACTTGGACACGGTGTACAGGTCTGCGCCCAGCGACAGCTCCAGCGTCGCGAAGGTGTGCCGGGCCGTGTGGAAGGAGATGCTTTTTGCGCAAATGCCGGCGCGCTCGGCCCACAGTTTCAGGTGGGTGGACAGGGACGCATTCGACATCGTCTCGAAGATCTTCCGGTCGGCATCCATCCACGTCTCGCGCTGGGGCAGCCACTGCATCGCCCGGCCGGACAGCGGCAGGCTCAGCCAGCGCTGGGTTTTCTGGATCCGTTTGTAAATCAGCGTGCGTGGCCCGTCGTGGATGATTTCCTTCCAGGTCAGGCTGAGGATGTCGCTTTTGCGAAGGCCCGTGAAGCACGAGAAGAGGAATGCCTGCTTGAGCATTCGGTACCGGCACGGCGTAGCGATCAGGCGCCGCACTTCGTCCGCCGACAGGAACACCCGCTCCGTGTCCGGCTTCTTCGGTCGGTTTACCATCGGCACCAGCTTGACGGGGTTCGACTCTATGTAGCCCTTCCGGACCGCATCGTTCAGCACGCTCCGGAAGATGCTGTACTTCAGATGCGCCGTACCCTCCGAGATTCGTTGCTGGCTTTTGATGTTTTTGTGCAGGTTCCGTGCTGTTTTCAGGTATTTGGTGAAACCGATGCAGAAGTCTCGGTCCACATCCCGCAGGCGTACATCCTCGCCCGCGAAGGCGATCAGGTGCATCTTTAGCGTCATCACGCTTCCGTAGCGCCCCTCCTTTTCTCCCGATCCCGGCTTCCGGCGCTCGTTGGCGTAGGCCTCCACCACATCGGTCAGCCGCACGTCTTCGTGGGCCACGGCAGGCGGCAGCCCCGCCCGTCGGATGATATAATCCTTCATCCGCTGTGCCTTGATGTAGTACGCTCCCTCCAGCGTCAGTTCGTTCTGCTTCCGCGCCGTCTCGTCCGTGTCCGGCACCAGATACATGCGCAGAAACTCATAGTAACGCTGCCCTTCGTAGTTGATGTCCAGATACAGGCTGCGGTTTCCGTTCTTCAGGAGCTTCTCCCGTAGCTTCACGGGCTCCTTCCTGGTCAGCATCGATACGATCTGCCCAGTTTGCTGTGCTTTCTTCATAATTCGCTTGTTTTAAATAAAATAGGGACCGTAAAAGTAGGGTTTATCCGCAGCATCCGGCGCGGCTTGCTCTCTGCTTGACCTCTCGGCACATTGCTTGGGCGTGGTCCGTTACCCGGCGGTGATTCGGTTCTGGGGAAAGGAATAGGCCTCCGGCGGGGCTGGGAGCGCGTTTCGCGGCGTGGCCGCTGGGGCTTGGCGGTGCAGCGCCGTTACCCGATTGTGACCCCACCCGGCCGAAGGCCCGATCCCTTCGACCTTTCGGCCCATTCTTCGCGAATGTTATCAGCGGGTGGACCGTGGCGACGGACCAGAGCGCAGGTATCCAATCCTCAGATCTTCAGGTTGCTAAGGCCACTGGCGCCGCCACAAAATCTTTCACGATGGGGCATAAGATGGTATTGGCAGGTTTTGTTCTTTCAACGAAAACTGATGTTCAGAAAACGCAATATCATATATCGGCCCCATCGGCAGTTGCTGATGCAAACTATAAGTGGTATGATGAATTGGTCAGCGTTTCCAATTCTTCAACATTCAGCCCAACGGCGGAACCCTATTTCCAAGCATCAACAACAGCCTATTACTATATAGCAAAATCTGGTTCAACCTCAGCAACAACAATATCCGCTTTGGCAACGGCTTTAGGCGGAACATCAAGAACTGCAGCAGATGATGGCTCAAAAACTAATGCATGGAGTGGGTCTGTACCAGCATTGTCAATGCCCAATACATATGTTGACATATCACCTGCAGCACCAACAATGGCGTATATAATAAGTTCTGATTATACTATGGAGATAGGTGATGTGCTTTATTCGGATGGGGCAATATCCAAATCAAACAGCCTTTATACCACGAATGCAAATCGTAAGATGATAGGAATTATAGCATACTTAGCGACAGGGAACAACGACATTATATGTGAGAAGAAAAAACATGCATTAGCCATTTCATTGAAAAGTGCTGGTCAGTATAAATGGGGAACGCAAGGAACAGATGAGAACAACACTTACTTCCCTAATTATAACAGTCATTCCACCGCGGTGTTAGATGAAGCCGTTACGGGTAAAGAAAAACTAGATTATATTTTAACGGATGGACATACGACTCATAAAGCATTTGAAGCATGTAAGAATTTTAATATGCCATTTTCTGGCATATCTAATAGTACTGGTTGGTTTTTGCCTACTGTTCGGCAATGGCGCACAGTTCTAAATACATTAGGTAATCTCTCGTCGTATACAATAGGTGAAAAAAAATCTGATACAACAACAATGAGTAATATAAATGAATATCTGAAAAAGGTTGGATCAGGGAATTACGATGCATTAGTGTATGATTGTTATTGGACAAGCACAGAATGGAGTCTCCAGTGGACATGGTTTGTGCGGTTTACCAATTCATTCGTTCAAATAGGTTGTACAGATGCACTAGACGATAAATCTTTAGCACATCAAATTCGTCCTTTTCTTGCATTTTAAATGCCGATTAGAGGCGCAGAGTTTCCTGGGAGCTTTGCGCCCAGCTACTGCGTGGCCAAAGTGCCAGCAATACGGCTATAGCCATTACCAGAATGCCCCGTTTCGTTCCCGCATCCATCCGGTTTCGACATAGAATGGGAACCGTCTCAAACAGAATACCTATCGCGACAGCGGCTAGTGGATACGAGACAGGGCATGCGAATAGCGGAAATGCTCGTATCACCTGCACTCCGTATGATTGAGTTTGAGCAAACCATCTTACCCTAAGATTCCTCAGTGAGACCGCGCTTGCGCATTTTGCGTCGCGTATTCGTTCCACATCGGCCCGCCAACGATAGTATTGCTGTTTTGGGTCATACTAGATATCCAATCCACGCACTATTGCACTGAATTTAGTGCAGATTTTTCCGGAACTTGCACTATTTTCAGTGCAAAGTGTTATATTTGCAAAAAATTACCGTCCATGGAGAATCTGTACAACACCTTCCGCATCAAGCTCTCGCTGGTCCCGATGGGCTATTTCCGCAGTTTCCACGAGAAGATCAACTGGAACAGCCGCCTCATCTGCATCATGGGCCAGAAGGGCGTGGGCAAGTCCACCCTCATCCTCCAGCACATCAAAAAATACGACAAGTTGGACGAGACCCTCTATGTCTCGGCCGACAATATGTATTTCGCCGGGCATACGCTCTACGAGCTTGCCCGGACATTCTACCTCCAGGGCGGCAAGCATCTGTACATAGACGAGATCCACAAGTACAAGAGCTGGTCCACCGAGATCAAGAACATCTACGACGATTGTCCTACCCTTCAGGTCGTGTATTCCGGCAGCTGCCTCCTCGCACTCAAAAAAGGCAATAAGGCCGACCTCAGCCGCCGCAGTATCCCTTACGAGATGCCCGGCCTGTCCTTCCGGGAGTTCCTGAATATCCGGAACGGCTGGAGCCTCAAACCCTCCACCTTGGAGGATGTGCTCCAAGGCAAGGTTGATTTCCCTTACGGCGAGCACCGCCCGCTCAAATACTACAAGGAGTACTCCCGCATCGGTTTCTATCCCTTCTTCCAGGAGGGGGATGCCGAGATCCGCCTCCAGAACGCCATCCTGGCTACTGTGGAGGATGACATCCCGGACTACGCCGAAATGACCGTGGCCGCTTCCGCGAAGCTTAAGAAACTGATGTACATTCTCGCCAAGAGCGTCCCGTTCAAGCCCAGCAACGATACCCTGGGCCGTGACCTGGCCCTAAGCCGCAATACCGTTCCTGATTACATCGGCTATTTGGAGGCCTCCGGCCTGTTCAATGCCCTTCGGGAACCCGGCCACAGCGACAGCCTGCTCTCCAAGATCGAGAAACTATACCTCGGCAACAGCAACATTGCATATTCCCTTTCGGAGGACGGCATTGTGGATGACGGCAATATGCGCGAGACCAACTTCCTCGCCTGGACCAAACAAGTCTGCGAGCCCACCGCCTCCAAGATATCCGATTTCGAGATCGACGGGATTACCTTCGAGGTCGGGGGTAAGAACAAAAAGGGCACGCAGATCAAGGACGCGGAAGTCGGTTACCTTGTAAAGGATAACCTGGAATACGCCTCCGGGCATTCCGTTCCCATCTGGATGTTTGGGTTCTTGTACTAGCGTTCCTCCAGCAAGCGCTCTCTGCCCGACCCTTTGCCGCCCGTCTGCCGGGCACAAAAAGGTGGCCTATTGTGCCCGGCAGGTCCGCGGCGCTGGCGACGGGGCGGCGACACCGGGGAACCGGTGGGGGTTCGTTACCCCGTGGTGATTCGGGCGGGGTGGGAAGAATAGGCCGTCGGCAGGGCCGGGATGGGTTTTCACGGCGTGGCCGCGATGGCCGGGCAGCGCGGCGCCGTTACCCGATTGTGACCCCACCCGGCCGAAGGCCCGATCCCTTCGGCCTTTCGGCCCATTCTTCGCGAATGTTATCAGTGGGTGGACCGTCGCAACGGATCAGAGCGGCGGCGTTCAATCATCTGATTTGCAGGTAGCTAAGTACAGCTCTGGATTCGCGATGGCCCATAAAATGGGGCTTGCGGTGATGACGCTCGGGTCGAAGTCCGTGCCGAATGTGCAGTATCACAACGCAAGCGGCGCAGTGCTTTCCGGCACAACGGACGGCAATACGCAAACAGTTTCTGCAGCAGCATTTTCCGGGACAAACTTGCCCTATGATCCGGGGACCACGAAGTATGCCGTTGTCAAAGGATCTACGACTTTTACCGGTTCGGGAAAAGACGGGTGGACATATACCGCATCGCCGGCGGCGGGGAAATATGTGTCTCAAACCATTCAGAGCAAGCGGACATTCATCAAGAAGGGGTGGGTGTATGATTACACGGGAGGAATACAAAGCCTCTCTATCACACAAGCGGGCAGCTACAAGTTGGAGGTTTGGGGCGGACAAGGATCCGCTCCGTCCACGTATATAAGCGCGGCAGGTGGGAAAGGTGGTTATTCTTACGGTAACATTTCACTGACAACAGGGACAAGTCTTTATGTCTGTGTGGGAAGAGAGGGCTATGAATACGGGTATGACAATCAATACATAAATAAAAACCTTGCATATTTTGACAGCATGAGGCCTTATAACGGCGGCGGATATGGACACGCCTTCGGAGGAGGAGCGACGCACATTGCGACAGCCTTGGTTGGCACAGGTGTCCTCGCTGATTATAAAAATAGCACAAGCTATGTGAAGATCGTCGCAGGAGGTGGCGGCGGATGCGAAGTCTCGAATGGAAACGGCGGAGCCGGTGGCGGCACTACGGGAGGGACCGGAGCGGGAGTATTTTCCGGTTTTACTTCTGCTAGTAATGGAGGCGGAGGAGGACAGAGTAGCGGAGGAGCTGGTGGTGCAGCGGCTAATGGTAATGCGGCAGGTACTGCCGGATCCTTTGGGCTTGGCGGTCATTCGATTACGCTAAATGTATATGAAAAAGGCTCTGGAGGTGGAGGCGGCTGGTATGGCGGTGGCGGGTCCGTGAGTTATGCCATGTCAGGCGGCGGAGGTTCCGGTTATATCGGCGGCGTCACCGGCGGGAGCACCACCAGCGGTGTCCATAGCGGCAACGGCTACGCCCGCATCACCACGAACTTCGAGTGGGCGTTCTGACGGTGCCGGCGGCGGATCCTCGTTTATCTCAGGGATGACCGGGTGCAACGGTATAGATACTTCAACAGGAAGCCATCGGGGTGCAAACAATCCCTCAATAATTGACGGCGTAACCTATACATTTTCAAATTGTGTAATGTATGCTGGCAATAGCTCCAGTCGTCCGACAAACCCTGGCGGCGTCCTCGGTTATTGCCGGATCACATTTACAAACTGACGCACGAAGCGCGATTCGAAAATGTGATGTTTTCGCGCAAATCATTTCCGAAAATGTGATTAATTGCCTATATTCGCATCCGAAAATGTGAATCACCATGGACTTGCTGAAAAGAAAAATAGACGAATTCCTGACCCGATGGAAACGGAACCCGGAGCGGAAGCCCCTCATTGTCAAGGGTGCGCGGCAGATTGGTAAGACCGCGTCCATTCGGGCCTTCGGCGCGAGAAACTACGACTCCGTTATTGAAATCAATTTCGTCCTGCAGAAAAAATTCCGGGCGATCTTCGACAACGGGTACGAAGTTGATTCCATCATTAAGAACATCTCTCTGTTGGAACCATCTTGGAAGTTTATTCCCCATAAGACGCTCATCTTCTTCGATGAGCTGCAGAAGTGTCCCGACTGCGCCACCTCTTTGAAATCTTTCAATCAAGACCGACGGTACGATGTCATCTGCTCCGGCTCCCTGATGGGAATCTACTACGAGGAGATCGAATCAAACGCGGTAGGCAACAAAGAAGACTTTGAAATGCATTCGCTTGACTTTGAGGAGTTCCTGTGGGCGAGAGGCTATTCCGAGTCCCAAGTGGAGGATCTGTATACGCACATGTCGACACTGACCCCCTTCTCGGAGTTGGAGCTGTCGACGATCATGGATGTGTTCCGGGATTATATGACCATCGGCGGAATGCCGGAGGTTGTAAAGATGTATATCGACAACGGGCACTTCGGCGGCACGCTGGAGCAGCTCCGCCAGTTGTTGCTCGACTATGAGGAAGACATTACCAAGTATGCCGGCCAGACAGACAAAGCCAAGGTCCTGGCGGTTTACAACCACATCCCCACTTTCCTGGCGAAAGACAGCAAGAAGTACCAGATTACCAAGATTGCAAAAGGCGCCAGAAACCGCGAATACATCGGTGCCGTGGAATGGCTGGAGAAAGCGGGGGTGGCAAATGTCTGCTATTGCCTGAATACTCCGGAGCTTCCGCTGAAAGGGAACTACGACACCGACACGTACAAGATCTACTACCACGACACGGGGCTGCTGATTGCTTCTTTGGACGAAGAAGCGCAGGAGGATTTGCGGGCGAACAAAAACTTCGGCACCTACAAAGGGGCCATTTATGAGAACGTTGTCGGCGAGATGCTCCGGAAATCCGGCTATGACAAGCTGTACTACTATAAGAGCGATAGCCCCGCCCTGGAAATGGATTTCTTCGTCCGGGATGCGGATACGCTGATTCCCGTAGAAGTGAAGGCTAAGGATGGCGCGACAGCTTCGCTGAATCATCTCATCGACTGGCCGTCTTATCCAGATATCTCGTACGGAGTCAAGTTCGGATACAAGAATATCGGCTGGGGCGGAAAATTCTATACATTCCCGTATTTCCTCGCGTTCCTCCTGAAACGATTTCTGAAAGAAGCCGGGCATCCGATACAATAGCGGTTTAATGCGCAATGTTATCAAGTGGCGCCCCGCCTATTGTTTCCCGCCGGTGACTCGGGGCGGGACGGGAGAATCGGGCGCGGAGGCGAGTGCGGCGGGGTTTCGCAGGCCGATGGGCTTTGTTGCGCGGCGGGGATTTGTTACTCCCTTGTGACCCGCATCCCCGCAACGCCTGACCCCTTCGGCCTTTCGGCCCATTCTTCGCGAATGTTATCAGCGGGTGGACTGTGCAGACCAACCAGAGCACGCTCGCGAATTACAAATCCAGCGACTTCCAGACAGCGAAAGCGAACGGCATCGCCTTCACAATGGCACACCGGATGGGCCTGGCGGTGATCAATGTCTCTTCTATTACCCCATATAAACGATATTCTCTTCCCAATAATGCGAACTTTAACTGGGTCGAGACGGCAGAGACCACAACGGCTAGTCCCTCGGACAGTTATTCTAGCACGGCTATACCTTACAAATCTGGGACGACGCATTACTATCTCGCAAAGAGAGACGAATCGACATCTTTTGCGACCACTGCTACACAGACCGGATTAGATTCCAATATGCAAAGTGCCAATAACGCTTGGAGCACCTCCGTCTCCATTAATAGCGGGAAGGCTCAGACAGTATCTCCAAGCATTTCCATCTATGCCGTGGACCAGACATGGACGCTGGAGGTTGGAGATATTTTGTTTAACAACAGATCCTTAAGTCGGAGGAGGAACAAGAATTCGACAGCAACCACCATTTTTAATGCAAAGGTTTCTGCTGGCCAAACTCCCGTTGCGATAGTCTTTGCGACTTCTTCAACGGTTACGATGCCCGCCTATGACCAGCAAAGCAGCCAGAATGGTGTCGGGAATTTCACGCATGGATACGCGATGGCCTTAAAGAGAAAGGTGAATGGGGGCGTGGCCTGGTCAACAAGTAATGTCGTGGAGAACGCAAGTGGGACGCGAACAATGACGAACCTGAGCGATTTTAATGCCATTGTGAGCGACATGAATGGGTTTAAGTATTCCAAGACGATACGAAACAAGTATGCGTCCATTTCTGCTTGTGTCACAGGACATCCGGCAGTGGGAAATGCCCTTTCCTATACAGCCTCGGGGCAAACGTCTTCTTTCACCCAGCAAACAAGTGGCTGGTATCTTCCTTCTGCCGGGCAAATGTATCAGTGGATGAAGGTGTTTGGCAACACGACAACAATGGGCTCGAATCCAACCTTGAGCGGTAATTATTATTGTTCTTGGCCCAATTGTGGAACCATTGCTTCAAATATCAATTCATACCTCACGGGCGCACTCGGCAGTGCATCGTATTATGATAGTTTCGCTGATCAGCAGTGGATCTGGACTGTATCCGAGCATAGCGCCAGTTATGCCTGGGAGATCGCTTTCGATGGTGTATTGTATATCTATGGCTACCAAAAGCAGCAGCTGCGTCGGGTTCGATGTGCCATTGCTTTTTAAGCATTTGAGCGGAACTAGCAGGCGGGTATTATATGGACGGCGTGATGAGGACACGCCAGCTGCCGCTTTCTGCCGCAGGCTCGATGTATCCTTTCTCCTTTAGGCTGGCCAGCAGGCGCTGGACGGCGGATTTGTTGATGCCGAGTCGTTCGCGAAGGCTGTCGATCGTGACCGATGGCTCTGACTGCATGATTCGCAGAATCTTGGCGTAATTCGGCGTGCGGAACTCGATGCGCTGGCCATCATACCACCAGACGTTTTCGTCCGGTTCGGTGACAAAGCGGACGTCGTTGTATATCTCCTCCGCCACCAAGGCCGTGAAGTACTTCGAGAATGGACGGATGCGCTCGAGGGGGGCGTGGGCTCCGATGCTGGGCGCTGAACCCACTTCCAAGTCAGCCTGGTGCAGTGCTTCCAGATATTCTTTCTTTCCGCGGCTGCGGACGACAATCATCGGGTAGTCGTGACGGGCCAGGATGAAGTTGACAATTAAGCGGGCAATGCGGCCGTTGCCATCCTCGAAGGGATGGATGCGGATGTATCGGTAGTGGAAGAGCGTCGCCAGCTCTACAGGGCTGAGTTTTCCTTTGGCTTCTTCTTCGTTGTACCAATCGACCAGATCGGCCATCAGGGCAGGCGTCTCCTCCGGGGATGCGTACTCGAATCGGTCTCCATAGCGGGTAATCACGCTGTTAGGGCGGGTCTTGTAGCGGCCGGCGTGGATGACGTAGCTGGTTTGGCTGCCACCGGGAAGCTCACGATAAACGGTGTAGTCCTCGCGGAGAAGCGTCTTGTGGAGCTGGCGGATGAAGTTCTGCGTGAGGGGCATTTCCTTGACGAGAGCTTGCTCCTGCATCATCTTGAGGCCGACGTTGCTGGCTTTCATCTCCTCCAGGTCTTTCATCTCGGCCTCGCCGACGACCTTGCCGAAGAGGAGCAGCAGTTCCGTCTGGCCATAGGTCAGGGTGTTGCCCTCAATGTGGTTGCTGTTGAAGTTGAAATCCACGGTGAACTTGCGGCTCAAGCGCTCCCGATCCCGCTCGGAAAGGGGCTGGATGGCGCGCCAGGCTTCAATGGCTTTTGCAACGTTAAGGTACTTCATGGGCCAAAATGTTTGCTAATTGGTGGTAAAGATACCACTTTTTATTAACTTTTCGCATGTTTTGATATATTGTTGGGTAATTAGGGGTAAAAAACGCAAGTTTCCGAACAATTCGTTACCCCGCGGTGACTCGTTTTTTGAAGACGGAATAGGCCACCGGCAGGGCCGGGATGGGTTTTCACGGCGTGGCCGCTGGGGCTGTTTTGCGCGGCGCCGTTACCCGATTGTGACCCCACCCGGCCGAAGGCCCGATCCCTTCGATCTTTCGGCCCATTCTTCGCGAATGTTATCAGCGGGTGGACCGTGCAGACCAACCAGAGCACGGCTAACGCAGCCAGCTACAAGTCGAGCGACCTGCAGGTCGCCAAGGCTTCTGGCACTGCCACGAAATCCTTCACGATGGGGCACAAGATGGGGCTGCTGACAGCTGCCATTTCAACGGCCGCGACGTCGGTGGACAACGTGATCACGTACGACGGCAATTCGTGGAACGGTTCCACCTGGACATCCTCAACAAAGACTACGCTATCGTATTATATATCAAGGACATTTACATCTACCAACAAGCCCTACGTCGCCAGCAACACGCTCTACTACATCGGGAAACCCAGCGCGAACACCATTACCTTCACCACCTCGGCGACAGACTCCGGAACGACGCTTTACTACGCCTGGACGCTGAACAGCAGCTCATCGACGAGCACGGTGGTCGGCAGCGCGGGCAGTTACAAATCGCTGACGATCCCCGCGTATTCCGGGAAATCGTTCCGGCAGAAGATCTGGAATTTTTCCTATGCTGGCGCCGCCAAAACCTGGAAAGCGCCGCATACTGGGACGTATACAATGGAGGTCTGGGGTGCCCAAGGCGGGAACTATACAGCTTCCGGCTATACCGCTTATGGCGGAAAGGGAGCTTATGTGAAGGGCAACATCAGCTTGACATCCGGCAACACTTTTTATGTATACGTTGGCCAGCAGCCTTCCGGCTATCAGGGCGGATGGAACGGAGGGGGAACCAATACGGCGTCACTGCCATCTGGCGGTGGCGGCGCTACGGACATTTCCGTCAGCAACGGCACCTGGAATGCCGCTACTCACTTGTATTCCAGAATTATTGTGGCCGGCGGAGGCGGCGGGGGTGGAATGGAAGTTGCCTCAAAAGCTTGGGGCGGCGGCGATGGCGGAGCCTGGGCCGGTGGAAACGGACAAGGAGATGACCCGGGATCTGGTGGACAATTGAATGCTGCAGGCGCGAATGGGACGGCACTTATGAACCCGACCCCAGCGTCCTTTGGCTCCGGCGGCTCCGGCGGTTGGGGCGCATCCGCGCCAAGCGAGCCCCTGGGTGCTGGTGGCGGCGGCTGGTATGGTGGCGGCTGCTCTGGTGGAGGGGGAACCAACGGCGGCGGTGGCGGCGGATCATCCTATGCCTGGACGACCACGTCGAACCTGCACACTTATTATCCGTCTTCTTCTTATAAACCCAGCACCTCCTTCTATCTCACGGGAGTTTCCGTCACCGGCGGTAGCCGAAGCGGTCACGGCACCGCCAAGATTACCTACACCAACCCGTAGGATCTCATTCGCCCCGGCCTGAGCGCGAAAATCACAATATCTTGTAGATTTTCGCGTTCTGCGAATAAATCCGAGCGATTATTTTGCCAAAATCACAGTTTATTGTGATTTTGGCTTGTTTTTTATTCTCTTTTATCCTATATTTGCACTGAAAACCACAATATACTGGGAATTATGAACGCAGTTGGTGAGATAATTAAATCCCGAAGAAAGGAATTCGGCTTAACACAAGCCAGTCTTGCAAAGCTGTCCAAGATTGGAGTAAATACGCTTACCCAGATTGAGCGCGGCGAGGGGAATCCCACCGTCAAGGTTCTGGAAAGGGTTCTTCGGACGTTAGGCATGCAATTGACGGCAACGGTAATTGAGTTATGAGGAAAGGCAAAGTATTCATGAACGGCATCCTGGCGGGGACGATTTCCGAGGAGATCGGCAAAGGTTATACTTTTGAGTATGACAAGGATTACTTCGACAATCCGTCCCGGCCGGCAATCAGCCTTACGATGCCGAAGAAACAACAGGTCTATAAATCGCAGCACCTGTTCCCGTTCTTTGCAAACATGCTTTCAGAGGGATCAAACAGGGCTGCTCAGGCACAGTATCATCGGGTCGATATCCAAGACGATTTTGGTATTCTTCTCTCCACGGCAAGTGTTGACGCGCCGGGAGCAATCACCGTAATACGCGACGACAATGATTGACATTCATGTTTGCCCAAGCACGTTGGAAGAAGGGTTTAAGACTTTTTCTCCTCATGCAAAGAAGTATTTCCTGGGTGGTAAGACGGTATCTCCTATCTTGCCTTATGCGTCTTTGTCCTCCGGGGAGGGATTAGTTGAAAACAAAGGGCATCTCTCCCTGTCTGGCGCACAGGAGAAATACGCTGCAGTTATTGATGGCGGCGTATTCCGCCTTACCGAAAAAGAAGAAAGAGGGACATACATCTTGAAACCGAGATTGACCGCTTTCGAGAATCGGGAGTTTTGTCCTGCCAACGAGAATTTAACCATGCAGATTGCCTCGCAAGTGTATGGAATCCAGACAGCCGAAAATGCAGTATGCTTCACGGAGAATGGGGAGCAGGTATATGTGACGAAGAGATATGATGTCAAGACTGACGGGAGCCGTCTTCAGCAGGAAGACTTTGCCTCGCTTGCGGGCATTACAAAAGACACGCACGGCGGCAACTACAAATACACGGCTCTGGATTATGTGGGCCTAGCTGAAATCATCAAAAAATACATCCCTGCCTGGCCAATAGAACTCGTAAGGTATTTTGATTTAATTCTTTTCAACTTCGTCTTTGCCAACGGCGACGCGCATATTAAGAATTTTTCCGTCCTTCAAACCTCGCAGGGAGACTACCGCCTAACCCCGGCCTATGATCTTGTGAACACCTTGCTCCACATTCCGGGCGGGCACATCTTTGCATTAGAGAAAGGGCTGTATCCGGGCTGGAAGAAGGAGTTTGGCGTGTCCGGGGCCGACTTTCAAACTTTCGGGGAAATAATCGGACTGGACAAAACGATTGTAAAGAATGAAATAGACCGATTCTGCGCCGACTACGCCGAAACGGAAAGCCTCATCGGCTACTCCTTCCTCTCCGACAAACTGAAAGAGGATTACAGCGTGATTTATCATACAAGAATCAACTCTTTCCTTAAGTGCCGATAGGGGTTTAATATGCTCTGTCTCCACTGAACCTCCTCTACGGACTTCAGTTGACCCCGACTGCGCGGGTCATCGTTGTTACCCGGCGGTGATTCGTTTTCTGGAGGCAGAATGGGCCTTCGGCAGGGCTGGGAGGGATTTCCGCAGTGCAGCCGCTGGGGCCGGGCGGCGCTGTGCCGTTACCCGATTGTGACCCCACCCGGCCGAAGGCCCGATCCCTTCGGCCTTTCGGCCCATTCTTCGCGAATGTTATCAGTGGGTGGACCGTGCAGACCAACCAGAGCAGCGGCATCCAATCATCTGATTTGCAGGTAGCTAAGCATGACGCCGGATTCGCAATGACCCACAAGATGGGCCTGGTGAAGATTACGTTGAGCGCCCATAATGCGTATGATAATTTGGTCTATGACGGGAATTCATTCAACAGCGTCTCAAAGACGTGGACAGTCTCATCTTACGGCACCAATTCCGAATGGAATGGAAGTACCACATTTACCAGTTCTGATAAACCGATGGTCAGTGGGACAAATTGCTATCAAGTTGTCAAACCCAATGTAACCACGCCATCGTATGCAACCAGCACTGTTCAAGCTAGCCGAAAATATGCTTGGAATCAAAATTGTTCTGCCATAACAACGGCAGGACAGTATAAAGCCTATGATGTTGATTACGACGCAGACTTCATTGCTGCTACCTGGTTGTTCAGCTATAGCGGATCGGGGCGGCAATGGGTGGCGCCCAAGGCGGGGACATATTCGATGGAGTGCTGGGGTGCAAGTGGGGGCGCAGGTATGGTCAATAAAGTCAGTTTTACTGCAGGGCCTGGTAAAGGTGGCTATACGTATGGTCGGATTTCGCTCAGTTTAGATGCCAACTTTTATGTCTATGTCGGGGGAAGAGGAGAGGATATGGTCCAAAATGGTTCCAGAACCTACAAAGATGCTGTCGGCGGCTGGAATGGCGGTGGTTTGGGCGCATACGATCGAGCGGACGATGATGGCGATGGCGCAGGTGGCGGCGCAACAGACATACGACTCACCAAGGCTCATGCCTCGGACTACACCGTATGGAACAACTTCGCGTCATTGAAATCGCGTATTATGGTTGCCGGCGGAGGTGGCGGAGGCGGTTATCGCGTTCATTATGGCGGTTGCGGCGGAAACACAACAGGAGGACAGGCATGGTATCAAGAGTCCGGCCAATCAAAAGTAGTCATCACCGACATTAATCCTGGTTCCCAGACGTCGGGATACAAATTTGGCCAGGGACAAGATGGGAGGAATAATCCAACAAAAACAAATTACACCTCAGCAGGCGGTGGTGGTGGATATTATGGCGGACAAGCTCATCAGAATTCACCCGGCGCGGCGACAAATAGTGGCTACCCAGCTCCTGGGGGCTCGTCATTTATCTCCGGCTATACTGGTTGCAATGCCATCAAGCAAGATGCAGCGAGTGACGCTGGCGGAAGCTCCTATCACACGGGAAGCCCAAATCATTATTCGGGCCTGGTGTTCACTTCCGGAAACATGATAAACGGAGATAACAGTATGCCAAAATACAGCGGAAGCGGGAATATGACCGGCAATTCCGGAGATGGCTATTGTAGGATTATTTACATCCCCAATTAATCCGGACTATACGGTGCAATAAGAGGCGGCCTACGCCTTGCAATAGTCCTGATACAGCGCAACGGGTCCAAGGTGCCAATATTTGGTCTCTTCCCGCTCCAGACGACGATAGGTCTCGGAAGCGTAGAACTTGGTAAGGGCATCCAGCGGGCTGATATGCTCCTCCTCGGCAATGAACGCCGCCACGGCGGCCGCTTTGCCGGCCAGGATCAGGTATAGGTTCTGTTGGGTGATTTCTGCTCTCATGGCTGCACCTCCTTTGCTTCGATAAACTTCAGATACTCCAGCCCTGCCTCGGTATGAAAGACCATCTGGTCGATGAGCGTGTAGGTCTTGAGCTCCACAATGAGTTCCTGTTTGTTCAAGAGACCCTGCTCATAGAGGGCAAAGGCGGCATAAACGCGGTCGTTGGCCACGGGGCCATAGACCAGGTCATTATCGTGCAGGAAATCGCGCCGGTTGCGGTTGGCATAGACAAAATCCACCCATTCCTCTCCAGGCGGGTTGGAGAAGTTGAGGCGCTTGAGATGGGCCGCAGCGGCTTCGTCAAACTCATAGACGTTTACGTAGGCACACGTCTTATCGCCAAGGCGGCGGAGCGCCCAGTCGCGGGCCTGCTGCTCAGAGGTGGTGGTATAAAAACCAACACCGTAATCCAGCGTCCGCGTGGGCTGAATGATGCGGGGCTCTCGTACTATTTCCGGGCTGCCGCGGAAAAGAATCATAGCGCTATCTTATCTTCTATTTCTTCAAGTATCCAGGGCATTCCCTGCGTGTGGAGGACATCATAATGGTCCGAGAGATACTGCTTAATCCCGTGCTGATCAAAGAGTGCCGAGGTGGCCTCTCCGGTAAGTCCATGCTTGTTCTTGTAGCCCTCCAGACAGAAGGCCACGAAGAAAAGTATGTCAGCATCTCGCTTGCTCATGACACAAAAATACGGTTTTTTTATCAATTCCGACAAATTCGTTCATGGTGGGATGGTTCGCGAGGCGTGGGAGGGAAAACTGGCGTTTTTCGTTACCCGGTGGTGATTCGGTCTCTGAGTGAGGAATGGGCCGCCGGCGGGGCCGGGATGGGTTTTCACGGCGTGGCCGCGATGGCTGGGCGGCACGGCGGCGTTACCCGATTGTGACCCCACCTGCCCGAAGGGCCGATCCCTTCGGCCTTTCGGCCCATTCTTCGCGAATGTTATCAGTGGGTGGACTGTGGCAACGGACCAAAGTACGGCCAATGCGGCAAGCTATAAGTCGAGCGATCTGCAGACGGCAAAAGCGAGCGGCGCGAGCTTCACAATGGTCCACAAGATGGGCCTGCTGACAGCATCCGTCCCGGCGGCTTCCACCGCCGACAATGTGATCGTCTATAACGGCAACACGTACAACAGTGGCGCCTCGGGCGAGAAATGGACCCGGATCACGGCCGAGTGTACGACCGTCACCTGGAACGCCTCGACGACGTTCACGTCGAGCACGAACAAGCCGTACAAGAGTGGCTCGACGCTGTTCTACATGGCCCGGCCAGGCGACAGCTCCGTCTCCATCTCGGCGTCGTCGGGCACGCAGCTCTATGCATGGTCGGTTAGTGGCGCCGCAACAACGACTGGATCTTCAGGAACTTACAAAGCCTTCACGATCGCTTCGCCCGACTACACCAACGCCTTCAACAAGAAGATCTGGAAGTTCAGTTACAGCGGAACGTGTCAGCAGTGGGTGGCGCCGCACGCGGGTTCGTACACGATGGAGTGTTGGGGAGCACAAGGCGGAGACCAGTCAAGAACGAACTATGCTTCAGGAACCGGATCGGGCCCCACACCTTATGGCGGTAGAGGCGCCTATGTCAGCGGGCAGATTGTATTATCTGATCAAACGACATTGTATGTGTATGTAGGAGAAGAAGGAGGATATAACAACACTTCAACGTCATCGACCTTTAATGGTGGAGGATATGGAGGTGATACTTCCTGGCGTCCCGGTGGCATTGATGGCGCGGGTTCACGAGGCGGTGGCGCAACAGATATAAGATCCATTAAGCATTCCGGCAGCGACGGTTGGAGCGGTAATACTTCCCTTTTATCTCGTATCATTGTTGCAGCCGGCGGAGGCGGCTGTACGACATATGGAGTACATGGGGGCAGAACAGGAGATGGAAGTGGCGGGGCCGCCGGCGGATTAATTGGATATAGTGGCTCTATTACTGTTTATGGTAGCACATCGACTGCCGGGTGTACCCCTGCCGCTGGAGGAAGTCAAGTGGGAGGCGGTCTAGGCTTCTTGTACAATGGCTCGCCAAGCTATAGTCAATCCGGTGGTCTTGGTTATGGTAATGGTAGTATTAATTTCGGTAGTGATGGTCATAGAGATCCTGGTGGTGGTTCCGGTTTATATGGTGGCGGCTCTGGCGGAATAAAAGGTGGTAGTCCCGTCGGGTCTGCAGCAGGAGGCTCCTCTTTCATCTCCGGGCATCCCGGGTGCGCGACCATCACCGGTTATACTTTTACATCCACTAAAATGATCGACGGAAAGGGGCTTTCGTGGACGACCGCCGGCCAGACCACGGGCGGATCGGCAGAACGCATGCCAACGACCAGTGGCGGGCAGGAAGCGTTGAATACGGGCCATTCTGGGGACGGCTATACCATAATTACTTACGTCAAGCCCTAGGGCTTGACGTAAGTAATACGAGCATATCCATTGCCTGAATGTCCCGTCTCATTGCCACCAGTCGGCGATACAAATGATGATGTGCCTGCGGTAGTTGACCCTGAAACCAGGGAAGTATTGACGTAGCCTGATCCGCCACCACCTCCGCCTCCATAGATAGTTCCTCCATATCCACCAGCAACACCTCCGTAGAAGCCGCCTCCGCCGCCTCCGCCAGGTTGATACCCGGTATTGTTGTTGCGAGTTCCACCCTGACCAAATACCGTTCCGTTACTGGAAGTTTGCCCTCCAGCATAGCCCAAGTTCGGATTGCCATTGCCTGCTCCTCCGTTGGTGCCGGAAGTTCCGCCTCCGGCACCTCCATGTCCCTTAAATGAGTTTGCTGCCACACATCCACCCCCGCCTCCACCAGCGACGATCAGCAATTTAGTAGCATAGTCACTGCTAAAAGCCGTCAATAATCCCGTCTTCAATCCGATATGCGTCGCCCCGCCACCAGAGCCAGCCCGACCATACCAATCCGACTTTACTACTCCTTCGAAAATCGAATTCCAAGCTCCTGCACCGCCGCCATTATATCCGCCGGGCGTTACCTGGAAGCTACCCAGCGCACCATTCCCGCCTGCACCGCCGACAGTCACATAGCAACTATTATTGACGGCTATAGTCTTGGTGCAAATAGTATATCCACCTTTTCCTGCGCTCGCCACAAAAGCGGAAGCATCATATCCGGTTTTATATCCCGTTCCGCCTCCCGCGCCCCAACACTCCATCGTGTACGAACCCGCGTGCGGCGCCACCCACTGCTGACACGTTCCGCTGTAACTGAACAGACACGTTCCGTCCCCAGTCCTTCGCGAACTTGTCGGCCGGGTGGACGGTGGCGGGAGATCAAAGTGGCAGCGTCCGATCGAGCGACCTACAGATTGCAAAAATCAGCGGAACAGCTTTTACTATGACTCATAAAATGGGATTATTAGTAGCATCTATCCCAGCAGCATCAACTGCAGATGATGTCATCACCTATAATGGCAACACATACAATAGTTCTGCCTCTGGTGAGAAGTGGACCAGACTAACAGCCAAATGCACAACAACCACCTGGAACGCCTCGACGACATTTACCTCAAGTACTAACAAACCTTATAAAAGTGGCTCAACGCTATACTACATCGC
>Ga0310786_10003143_pt1 | contig 24308 bp, 24 predicted proteins | sample AusTroGonzalo_MG_FD_203881 | JGI IMG/M metagenome (GOLD analysis project Ga0310786, IMG submission 203881) | Bovine rumen microbial communities from tropical cattle in Woodstock, Queensland, Australia - Gonzalo_03 (v2) (version 2) | ecosystem: Host-associated > Mammals > Digestive system >...
CACGTCGCCCATCACCGCCGTGTAGGACTGGCCGTTGATGATGATGGGGTTCGCGGACGGGTTCGCCGCGATGTCCGTGGTCGTGATGCCCTTCCACTTCAACACGGCAGCCACGGCGGTGGCCACCGCAGCACCCGTGACCAGGTGCGTCGTGTCTCCGGCGGTGACGACGTTCGTCACCCCGTAGCCCGCCGCCTCGCCCAGCGTCCGGTTCTTCCACACCTGCGCCGTGCTGTCATACGAGAGCACCTGCCCGCCCGCGAGGTTCGCGAGCGACACATCGAGGAGTTCGGCCAGGTACATCACACCGCCGCCACCACCGCCGCCGGGCTCGCCGTTGATCACGATCTGGTCGCCTTCAGTGACGAGCGCCTGGTCGATGTGCAGGTGCCCAGGAGCGCCGCCGGCGCCGGGGACCCAGGTAAGGGTCGCGTCGCCGATCTTGATGCCGTTCGTGAAGGTCTTCACGCCCGTGATGGTCTGGTTCGACACGAAGTCGACATAGGTGGTCGGGAGCTGCCGGATCGCGGTAAGCAGGTCGGTGACGGTGTCGCCGGATACGGACGCGAGCTTCACGTTGCCGCTGATGGTGACGACGTCCTGCCCGCCCTCGCGGCTCCAGGTGATGCCGGGGATGCCGCCGTAGCCGTCGGCGCCCCAGTGGATGTTGCCGCCGGCGAGGTAGCCCGAGCCGTCGAAGCGGAACGCGGCCTTCGCGTAGGAGGCGGCAGAAGGGAACGCCTCGTGGTCAACCATAGGGCCGCCGTACCAGGCGGCGAGCGTCGAATTGCCCGGCATTCCGTTGATACCGGAAAGGACATTCCCGTTCGCGTCGGTGAGCGCGATGGTCTTGGAGAGGATGAGGCCGCCGGCGATAATTGTCGATCCGCCGTCTTGCGGCAGCGCCTGACGCAGATACTCATAACGGTCAAGCCCGGGGATCACCTGCCCCTCCTTAAAGACAACATTCGCCTTTATTGTCAATACGCCGTTTGCGAACTCTGCGTAATCGTCGTTCGTGCCGTGCCCGCCAACAAACCAGCGCGGCCCGTTACCAGACTGGCGCCCAGCGAAGTAATACTCGTCGCCGGACGCGTTGACCGCGTTGAGGCCGGAGATCATCCGCTCGTAGCCACCGCCTACGACATCGCGAACGATGACATACTGACGGGCGGGGTTGGTGTAACTACCATACTGGACGATCACATCGCCAGCCTGCGGATCGCCGGCGCCTTCCTTGATTGTCTTCGACAACTCTACGCGGTCAATGTCGACGGACTCAACCTTGCACTTGTAGTACCGGAGAGACGCGTTCTGGGGAGTAAACACTTGCCCATACGCGATGTCTCCAACCTGAAAGTTGTTGGCCACGCTGTTCTTCCGCTGGTCGAAGTAGCACACATATCTGGTCGCGGTCTCGATGACCTTCGAGATCTCGATCTTCGCAGCAGAAATGACCTCCATACCACCGCGATACTCGACCTGATTGACGACGAGGCTGTTTACCTGGAGCCCTTTTCGGACGACCATCTTGTCAACCTCGAGAACGGTATCGCCACCTACGGATTCACCTTCGGCGACCTCCTCGGTGTTGTCCTTATAGAAACCCCAACCGGAGCCGCCGACGCCACCCTGTCTAAATCCCTTCGATGAGACCTTGCTTGAGAACTGGGTTGGAGAGTCAGAGGAGTCGCTCTCGCCGGTTTTCTTTAGGAACATCGGCTCCGCAACCTTGCGCACGACGGATTCCACATCGGCCATCCTAGCGTATTCCGCGCGGATCGATTCTACTGAAGACTCGATCTTGTCCGTTCTGCTCTCCCTTGACACGACCTTGTCGGACAGCACGACCTCGATGTCCGGCACGATATACGGATTGTCGTCAGTCGGCTCGTTCCAGTTGTATGTGATGGACTGCGCATACAGCGTCAGCACATCGCCACCCGAGAAGCGCGGATCCGTTATCCTCAGCTTCGCGCCAGCGGCCAACCGATCTGCCAGCGTCCGGCTATACTCGCCGGCCTCGAGCGTGTTGACACGCACCTTGTCAAGGGAGACTACCCAGGTCGGGTTGACCGTTGAACTGCCCTGCAGCGACCCAGACTTCACGTCGTGCAGCTCTTCTTCCGCGAGCGTCACATACAGGTGCGGCATATCTATGCCAGTGAAGAAGAACATATCACCGGCAGCGGGCTGACCGCCAGTCGTCGCGTTCGGTATGTACAGCCCCGTCGCATCATACTCGGCGTCTGACTTCCGGAGCGTAATCCTCCAGGCAGAAGGAACGCCGCCGTAGGTCTGTGTCGTGTCCGGGACCGGGTAGTCCGCAATCACGAATTCGTAGTCGTCGGACACGGACATAAAGCCCGTAGAGAACGCGACCTTAGCCTCGTTCCCTACGCGATCGCCAAGAATCGGACCCCATACGCGAGCGGAGTAGGCTGCGTCAGACTCGCCGTCGTTCCGCGCGATTCCCCAAATGTCCTTGACCCAGATGTCGAAAGTCGGCTTCCAGGCGTTCGTGTCGGTGGCCGACGTCGTCAGTACGATATTCTCGGCGCCCCACGTGCCAGCCGATGAGGCCCCCGTCGGTATATAGAGCTTCAAGCTGAGGTGAAGTCTGTATCTGCCAGCGGAAAGGCCCGAGATCGGGTGCGACGTGCCGTTCTCGTCAATCGCCACAAGAGAAGACTGATCTGTCTGGATGTGCGTGACGCCACTTCCATCTGTCGGGCCAACCCACGCATAACGGATATTGCCGGTCTGCCCTGTCGGGATATCGAACCAGTCGGAATCGATCGTGTGCGGGTTTGAACTCGGAGCGCTGACAACCATCCGGTCAATGCTCTTTTCGAGAGCGGCGGCCTCGGCCATCGCATCTATGTCGTCGGTAACGATCGGCGACACGGCCACGACCTCGTCGATCCGGCCAAGTACCTGGCGACTTCTTCCCTGAATGGTGGGGAAGACGTCGTCGTTATCGTCCAGCGCGCCCCAATGCTCGCCGTATGCCGCGATGGAGTCGTCGTCCTTGACATATTCTACGGGGTTGAAGGTCTCGTCTTCGTGGCCCTTCTTGTAGGCCCAGTCCGTGGCTCCTCGGGCCGCGTCATAGGTCTGCACGGCCTCCCAGGATGTGTCGCGATTCGGGTTGGTCCTCCAGCCCTGCACATATCTGCGGAAGTTGATGTCGCGCAGGCGGTCGAAATAGATATTCGCAAGCTCGGGGATGGCGTCCGGGTCGGCCGCCCACTCCGGGTTCTGTGGGTCGGTCCGTTTGAAGTATCTGTACGGCAGGTTCTTCTCGCCGCCGCGGCCGAGCAGAATGTTGCGGACCGACTCGTCCTGCACCTGGCGCTCGAACTTCAGCAAGCCGCCCTGATAGCCATACTCGAAATCGTGATCCGTGATGTCAATGTCCGTCGTCGGCCACCCGAACTTGATGGTATACACATCAGTCGCGGAGTCGTAAACGATACGGTTCCGAACCTCGTATACCTCGAAGACCTTCCCGATGACATCCCAGAGGTAGGAGTAGTTGATGTCCACGAGCTTCGACTCTTGCGAATAGATACCCTGGCCGGACAAATACAGGTCGGCCACGATCTTCCCGCCGAAGTAATACTGCAGCACCCGATTGAGCAGCGCCACGAAATCTTCGATGTTCAGTTTGACCGGAGCGACATATTTGTCGGCGATCGCCACGCCGGCAGACACGGAAGCGGCCTCGAAGAAGAAATACCGCTTGAGCTGCTGGATGGGCCAAGACACGAACTGAAGATCGACCAGAGAATTCCTGGTCGTATTGTCTTTCGATGCCTGCGGGTTGTCGCTCTGGAGGACGAAGCGCTCGCCCTTGAATCTGAGCTCCCAGCCAGAGAAATCGGGAACGATATCCCCGTCAATACGGACCTGCGTAGTAATGACGCGGTCGCCCATATCCTGAAGGGATACGGACGCCTGATGCAGTGTCGCGTAGGACGGGAAATTTACTTCGGTAATGGCTGGGATCATGGCTGCTATGTGTTACTCGTCGAGACCGCGAAGTCGCAGAGGCTCGGCTTGTTTACCCTAATGGTCCACTCGACCACGACGACATCGTTGAGTTGGTTCCTCATGTCGCGCCAGAAGTCTGTCGCCTCGGCAATCGGCTGGGGGTACCCGACGATCTTGTGCCGCTTGTAGTCGTTGTAGAACTCCACCTGGCTGTATGTCTTCACGTCGCTACCCTGCGCCGTCGTGTAGAGCGCCGCGTTAAACTCCTTGATAAGTGTGTTGGCGTCCTTCAGCGAGGTGGCCCTGATGAAAAACTTCACCTTGTAGTCGAAGGCCGCGTCTACGGTCTTCGGTATAATGTGCTCCCCCTCCTCTTCCGGATAGGAGGTTGACTCGAAACCCTTGGACGGCGCGCCCGTAACCTTGTCAGAATCCAGATAAACCAGCCCGTAGGTCGTCGTGTCGACAGGGTTCGTGTGTGTGCCAACTATTTTAATTCTTGCGGTCAACATTGCCCTTAAAGCTGCAGGTCTTACACTTCTCGTCAAGGTAGTCCTCGTGGTTCAGCACGGGGCAACCCCCGTCTTCCGATGTATGTTTGCACTTGTTTGCCTGGCGGATGGACTCGCGCTTGTCATCCAGTTTCCGCTCGAGGCGAGCGTTCATGTCGCGGGTCTTCTTGTTCTCCGCATCCTGCTCCGCGATGTACCCCTTCTGCATATCCAGAATCTGCGTCACATTGGTAAGGATGTCCTGTTCTTTCTTCTGCTTCGTGCGGAAAATGCCGCCGAACCAGCCTCCGATGAGCGTGAGCACCGGGAGACCGACCTTCTCCAGGATTTCTATGAGCACACTAGTCTCTTCCATTTTTCACATCAAATTTATAGGTTTTGAAAACAACATCTCCGGAGGTGTCGGGCTTGACAAGGTTCTCGCCGAAAACATACAGCGGAACGCGGACATCGTGGTCGGATTGTCTGGACGGGCGCAGCACCATATCGCACCCGTTCGCGAAATAAAGCATCGGGATGATTCTCTTCGCAACATTCAAGCCAACACGGACCCATCCGGAGCAGTGGTGGAAAACATAGACCTTCTGATCGTCAAGGACCTCTCCGTGGAACTCGCGGTTCACGAAGACGCCGTATTCGCCGCAGTCAGAGAAATGCCGCTGCAGGGTACCGAAGCTCGGATATCCGACCTCCAGCGCCCAGTCAATGGTCTTCTTGTAGAGGCGGATCGCGTCCTGCAGAGACTTCACGGAGGACAGGGCCTCCCTGTTCTCTTGGCACATACCGCTCGCAGATGCCTCGCGGCGGAGCTGACGAATCCAGTCCATTGTTTCCATGATGCATCGCAAATATAAAAAAAATCTCCGGGAATTTCGCAACTACCGGAGAAAAAATGTTAAATACCTGAGAGATTATACGAAAGACACCAAATATCGTGCCGATTTGCTATCTCGTGGCTACATAATGCGTCGCGCTGGTACCGTTCGGACGGATCACCTTCTCCCACATCGACCGCATCGCCGCGATGTCGTCGCGCATCTGCGGGAGCGAGCCGACATACTGCAGCATCTGGTCCTTGTACGGATCGGCGACCGCGGCGGCACCGGCGGGGCCGGACACCTCTGCGGAGCCCGTAAGCGCGGCGAGGATGGACGCGACATTCTGGCTGATCAGCTGCATATAGAAGTTCTGCGTGTTAACACCGGCCGCCAGACCGTTGATGGACTCCTCGGACGCGCCTGCGATGTCGCGGGAGATGCCGGTAAACTGACCGACACCCTGGCGTACATTGTAGCCGAGGGACGCGAAGGTGTTCATCAGACCGCTAAGAGAGTTGTTAATGTTCGGGATAATTCTATCCGTCTCTGCGGCGATTTCGGCAATGTCCTTGGCAGACAGGATTCCGTCATCCTTCGATAGCCGGTCTATCATGTCAAAGATGGGGCTAAGTTGTTCTTCTACGAGCTTTGCGGCAAGCGACTCGACAATCATATTCTGAATCATATCTTGGAACTTCCCCTTCATCGCGTCGGTCGTGGAACTGAACTCGCGATATGCATCAACCCAAGATGTGGCAAAATCTCGGGCAGCGCTGGTCAAATCTGTTCCCGCGAAATGCTCTGCGAGCTGACCCTGCATGTCGGCGATCTTTTCGGCCGCCTCTTCCGCGGCCTCCTTGTAGCCCTCAATCTTGTCCTTGTCCGCCTTCTTGCCCTTCTCGCCCTCCAGGCGCGCCTGCTCCTCATAGGCGGCCTGCTTCGCCGCAAGGACCTCGAGCTGCTTCGTGTAGTTGTAGATGTAGTCAGAGCCGAAAGCCTTCTCGATCGCGGACTCCAGACGGTCGTACGAGCGCTCGAGGCTCTCGAGCAGGCGGTCCTGCTCTTCGATCTTCTTGTTGATTTCGGCTATCCTCAACTTGCTCCCGGTTCCGAACACGCCGGCTATCACATCGCCAACGCCAGCGACAATATCTGCTATTCCGGTGAAGTCGCCTGCAAGCACGCGCGCAAAGCCGGACGCCGTCTTCTGAACGCCGCCGAGCGTTTTACCGACCCCTTCGGAGATGATGTTGAAGGTGTCTATCGTGTCTTCGCTTCCGAAAGTTTCCACGATCTCGCCGATACCACCAAGGGCCGTGTTGATGTACCCGGCCCACTCCTGCATAGCGTCGGCCGCGCCCGCGATGCGGTTCGCGATATCGCGATATAACGCGGCGGCATCCTGTGCGGTTTGGGCCTCCTCTTCCGCGGCGTCAGTGCGCTCCTTCTGGTACTCCATAGCGCGCCGGGCGACTTTCGCCTGATTGGACTCGACGCCGTAGGTCTTTTCGGCCTCTTTTAGGTTTCTGATGCTGAGGTCCAGTTTCTCCTGTTCCTGTTTCAGTGCCTCGTCCTTCGCGATTGCGTTCTCCTCCGCCTCCTTCCTCGAGGTTTTCTTGACCATCGAGGAGTATTCCCGGACCGACGCGATGAGTTCGGCGAACGGGTTCTTCCTGGCGAGCTGGCGGTCGATCTCCTCGAGACGCGACTGCATCTCCTTGAGTTCGACCGGCGACAGGTCCTTCCACTGCTCCTTCATGGCGAGGATCTTGCCCCGCATATTCTGAAGCATCGTGGTTGACGCGTGGTCGAGATTCGCGAAGAGTTCGACATACATCGGCGTGTCCTTAAACGCCTCATATGCGATTTTTGCCGTTTCCTGCGCTTCCTTTTTTGCGTTCGCCTTTCGGAGCTCTTGCTTCGTAACCGGATCAGCGTTCATTTCCTCGATCTGGCGCAGGCGCTCCGCGGATTTGCGAGCGATCTCGACGCGCTTATCGCCATAAGTCTGTACGCTCTTCAGCGACTTTACGAGATCTGACGCCATTGACGCATAGTATTTCTCGTCGTCCGCCGCCATCTGCATTAGTACGTCGCGCCACTTCTCCGGGAACGCATCAAGGTTTGCAAGGATCGTGTCGTAGTCCTGCGTCGCGACGGCGCTGCTGAGCCGTCCGAAAAGTTCGTCGGACATAGAATCCATATCCACCTCAGAGAACGCCCTGTCGAGTTGCCTCTGCATCCTCGCCTTGAACTCTTCGCCGATGTCTCCGTACACGCTTACGGTCATCGATACGGCCAGATCCTTGTCGCCCGTCGCGTCCAGGATGTTCTGGAAGAAGTTCCGCGCCGTGTCAGAACGCTTAACCTCTTCCGTCACTCGTTTGAGCGCGGCCTCGAGGTCGTTTTTCAGTCGGCTGGTGTCGAGGTCGGTCTTCGCGTCCCAGAGAGAGCGGATGAGCGACTGGAAATCGCGGAGAGCTTTCCCCTTGTTCGTTTTATCGCCGATCTGCTCGCTGAGGAACGACTCGACGGTTCCGGTAGCCCCGCGTTTTTTCGCTTTCTCGAACGCTTCGTCTATTGTTTTCGAATACCATTCGGAAAGCTCTCTTGCCGCCATTTTTTGGTCAGGTGTATCTATACCAAGAGAGAGGCCGCGCTCCTTCATCACATCAAGCTGCTTTTCAAGCGCTCCGCTTGAAGCCATATACTTATTCAAGTCGTCGTATCCGCGCTTGAAGTCCTGCATAAACTTCATCCGGTCCTGCATGAGTTTGATGTACGGGTCCTGAGCATACGAAGCGGACGGGCCTTTCTTTTTAAAGTCCGTGAGCCAGTTTATGACCTTTTCGAGGATATCAGCAACGGCGGTCCATCGGTCAAGCGCTTTCTGGTCAACGAGGAACGGGCTGTCCTCTTTTACAAGTTGGAACTTCTTGACCTCATCCTGGGCCTCCTGAAGGTCGCCCTGAAGATCCTTCACATAGTCTCGTATGTCTTTTTTACCAGAAAAGAGATATCCTTGGATTTCATCCATTGACACACCGGCCGCGTCGGCGAACTCTTTGAATTTTCGTTCGACGACACCAACCATCTGGTCTGACGGCACGATCGCCTCGTAACTTTCGCGGATGCTCTTGATATACGAATCGAGGCCCCATCGTTTCGATTCCGAAGCCGCCTTGCTGATGGCGTCGAAGTCAATGGTCCCTTCGGGCTTTATCGCGTCTGTTATGTCTATTCCGGTGTTTTTAAACGCATCTTCGATGGCCCGCGCAAGCACCTCTACTTCTTTTCTGATTTTTTCTTTTTTGTATGTGAATGTTGACGAGTCACCAAACTCATCTACGCTAACAGTCACACGTTTTATCTCTTTCTTGAGATTGTCCCAGCTCTTTGCGTATATTCCCATCGTGCCGATAGCGGCAGACATATCGTTTTCGATCTCCTGCGTCTCTTCGTGCAGGTTTATGTACAGATCAGAAAGTTCGCTTATTTTATTCGCGGCCCTGCTCGCAACGGTCTCGGTCTTCCGATAGATTCCGGTCCCGGAGTTTATGGAGGTGGTCAGTTTTACATTAAGCCCAGTGAGCTTGTTAATTATGTCTTCGATGATTTCCGCCCGCTCGCCGATCGATGTCGTGGCCGTGATCATCCCGTCGTCAATCGCCTTCTGCATTTCGCCGAACACGGCGTTTATCTGCTCCTTGTCGAGCCCATAATTCACAAGCAGGTTCTTCGCAGACTTTCTGCCTTTCTGAATCTTCCCAGAATAGAAGTCTGTCACGGCGTTTATCTTCTGCTCCTTAATCTGCATATTGATTTTCTGCTCGATGGCGGATGTCAGAGAGTCGTAGTCGCCCTTCAGCTCGCGCAGTTTCTTAATCTGCATATTCTGGCTGGGGATAATATCGCTATATGTCCTCTGCAGTTCCGAGAGGGCCTCGTTTTGCTCGTTGGAACCATCCGCCGCGCTGACGGCCGCTTCCGCGAGTCGCTTGAAATTAGACACGGATCTGTTAATCGACGTAGCCCCGTCTGACCCGATTTTCGACAGTTCCTTTTCAAGCCGATGGGCCTCATTCGATGCGGATACGAGAAAACCAATGAGCACAGAAATGGCGGTCGAAGCAAGGCCGATCCAGCCGCCTCCGGCCATAAACGCGGTAAGTTGACGCCATCCGCGGCCGAACTTAGTGTGCGCGGCCGCCGCTTTCTCCATCTGGACGGCATATGCTTTCAGCTGCTTGATTGAAATGTTTCTTAACGCGCTCTGCTTCGTTTGCTGCATCGCCTCGAGTCTTTCTGCGCGCTCAAGAGCTCTTGTTGCCTTTTCGGCGAGCTCGGTATTCTTTGTCAGCGTCGGAATGAAAAGAGACGCGAACTTTACTGCACCAAACTGAATAACGACAGTCTTGAGGACGTCACGCACAACACGCCAGTTCTGCATCAGATATTTCGCGTCGTTAATGAGTGCCTCCATTCCCTTATGCACAACGGTCGTGTTTCCCATCTCGTCGTACATAATTGACAGGGCGTCCTTGAGGTTGTTCCACTGACCGAGTAGCGTCTCTGCCTGCTTTTCTTGCATCTTATAGAACACGCCGCCCTTCTCGGTCATATCGTCGAAAATCTCGGAAATCATCTCAAACGGCACTGCGCGCTTCGAGATCAACTCGAAGACCTCGGATGTCGTCACGAGGCGACCGTTGAGAATTGTAAATTTCTTTGCAAGTTCCTCAACCAACGGGATGCCCGCCTCCGTGAACTGACGGAGTTCCTGGCCGCGAAGGACGCTAGCCGCGCGCACCTGGCCGTAAGCTAACACGAGGCGATCCATGCTGACACCAAGTGCTGCAGAAATGTCCGCCAATTTCATCGTGACACCGAAAAGGTTCTCGGTCTCTACGCGATACGCAGATAACTGCTTTGTGTATGTGACGAGTTCCTTGATTTGGAACGGAGACTCAACCGCGGCCGCTTTGATTTGGCGGAACAACTTATTCGCCTCTTCGGTGTCGTGAATAATACCACCGAGCGCAACGCGCTGCATCTCGAATTCAGCGGTGACCTCTCTGACATTCCTAAGGAACCTTCCGATCGTGTGAAGACCGAACAGATAGAGCGACTTTTTCACAAGCCGTCCGAGCATATTGTCCGTTTTCGCGAGCCCCTCGTCAACGCCATCTATCTTCCTTCGGACGCTATCAAGTTGCGCTTGCGTGTCTTTAAGTTCCTGATTCAACTTACTGAAAACCTTGCTGCCGATCGGCGACGTCTCGAGCCGCTGGCGAAGAATCGATATTTTCGCCTCGAGCGCCGCGATCGTTTTCGCGTTCGACTCGAGTACCTGCTTCTCTTTCTGCCTCTGTGCAAGATACTCCTTTACGCGCCGGACCCTTTCCTGCTCTTTCGCGTTCATGTCGGACATGGACATCACCTCGGCCTTCAACTCTTTGGTGATTTTCTTGTATTCTGCGTACAAGCGCTCGGCTTCCGCCGTCATCTTCCCAGACTGTCCGTTGATGAACTTGTCTTGCGCGGACATAGAGTTCCAGGCTATATTCAGTTCGCGGAGCTTTGCGTTAAGCTGGTCAATAGACCCAGTGCGCGCGCCAAACACAGACACCTGCGCCTGCACCTGGCTCGCGGCTGTTGACATTTCGTACAACGCTCTTGCTGCCTCGCGGAATTTCTCGCTTCCGATGTCGGAGTTGTTTACAACTGTTGTGTAGGTCGCTATCTTCGAGTTCATCTCGCCGAGGGTGTTTGCCGAAGATTTGAGCGCCTGCTCGTACTCTCTTGTAAGTTGTATGTTTTTCAACTGCGCGTCGCCAAATCTCTGCGACGCTTTGAGTTCCTCGTCCCACTGCACCTTTATCGCTTTCAGAAGAAGAAGCGCCTGCTGGTATGTTTCGATGTCTTCTTTCGAGGCGCCCTTCCTCTTGAGCCGGGTAAGTTCGCTTGACGCGCTCTTGATGGCCATCTTGAGTTCGTCCATAGACAGCGTGGTCTTGCCGACGAAATCGATGACCTCCCGGAGTTCGCCCTTTTTGTTTATTTCGACGGGGACCTCGAGAACATTGTCATTGATCTTCTGCTGTATTACCTTTATTGCGTCAGGAACCTGGTTCGATGCCTCCTGGAACGCCTTGTCTATATCAACAATTACCGGAATTTCTAATGCCATGTTACTGTTCCTCCATTTGTTTTAGAATGTAACTTTGTATTTCCTCGTCGGTCTCCGGCTTTCCCCTCTTCGCGCTCATCCCGAACATAGCCAGAATGCCGTTGACTTCTTCGTCTGTCTTTATCGTGTCGTCCCAGTTGACCGGCGGCACATATGCTTCCGTCTTCTCAAAATCATAATCATAATACCCCTTGTCAACCAGTATCATCGTGACCAAATTGCACGAGTCCAAATAAAAGTAGCGGAACCATGACCACCAGCAGTAGTTGCCGTACACATACTTTATTCGCTCGTTATGCTCGGAGACCCAGAAAGCAGATCCTACTTGCTTTCCTCCTTTATCCCCAAAGCGTCCGTCTCCAGCATATTTAACACTGTCTCCACTCGCTCTTGCGCCTGCTTGGCGACTTCGCCAACCGGTCTCATATAAAGCTCGCGTGCCTGCCTTGAGATATCCCAGTTGGCTTTGGAAAAACCCAGATCAGCGTTCACGACTCCAGCCTCGTTGATCTTGAATGTCGTTTCGTTGCCGGCCAACTGCAGGAGCCTCCAGCGGATTGCCCAGAGCCCGGGTACAAACAGCGCCCAGTTCCCAAGGAGGTAGTATGCGGCCTTCTTGGAGTGGAGCGAGTACAACTTCTTTGTGATCTTCTTCGCTTCTCTCTGCGACACGCCAGCCTTGCCTTTCTCCTCGAGGATCCCGCACTGCTGCTCAAGCAGCACGATCTTCTCCTTTACGGCCTGCGCGACCTGGCGCACTTTGTATTTCCGGCGCCCAACGACGACCAGAGTCTTCTCTCCGGTGATCGTCTTGTATGCGCCTTCCAAAAACTTTGCGGTTCTTTCCATACGGTTCTATTTGAAAAAGGGCGGGCGCTACAGCCCGCCCAATCGGTTCGATGCGATTCGCCGTTAGGCGGACTCGTACTTGAGCTTGCCCTCGAGGAGGATGCCGGTCTTCAGGTACTGGGTGTCAACCTGCTCGGCGAGGACGACCGCGTGGATACGGTACAGGCCGTCGCTGAGGGACAGGTTCGACGTGATCTTCGCCTTCGGGTAGACCCAGGCGCGCTTCTTCTCCTGGTCGGCGACCAGAATAGGAACGGTGAACACGGGGAGATCCACGCCAAAGCCAACGGCGGCCGGAGAAGGATTGGAAGACTCCAGCCAGGCCGGGCTGCCGAGGTTGGCGGCAGAGATGTCGGCCGCTGCCATGAACTTCTTCATCATGTTCGCACTCGTGGAGGCGATGTCGAAGGAGAAGGACAGCGTGCCGGCGGTGACCTTCGCGGTGATCAGGTTGCCCTGTTCATCGAGAATCTGGTCCGTGGAGACATCCTCGCCCTCCCAAGAGGTAGAGTCCTGGACGATCTGGCCGAGAGACTGCGGGCTGGAGAAGTCCGACAGCTTCGCGGAAGAGTAGTCGGCGATGGCGGCGAAGATAATGAGGTCGCCCTGGCCCACAAACGGGGCGGTAGCGGCATCGATCTTGTTGATAATAGTTGCCATTTTCTATGCGTTTTTATTGGTTAAAATTGCTGGTAGTAGTCCACCTCAAGTTGAGGTTTGTTTCTGAATATCCCGAAGTAGCATTCGGTGTAGTAGGGGTTATGAATCGCATGGCGTCGTATTCGTAGCAGTAGTGGTCCGTAATCAGCCTCTCGATGATGCCGTCAAACTGCGAAAGGATCTTGTCTACGCGGCCCTTCTTAAGAGTTCCGTCGTCGTTGAGCTTGCAGTACAGGCCCACCATGATTGAACCTTTCGCAAAAGGAGTATCCATCCCAACTCCGCCGACATCCCCGTTGTTCATCACGATAATGAAGTCGTCCGGAACATCGTTCGTCGGCTTCTCCCAGTCCCCGTAAACGGCAACCGTAGCGGTCTCGCCGGCCTCGGTGACGACACTGATCCTGTTCTGCAGGAAATCCCGCAGTTCGGCGTCCGGATGAATACTTGACGGTACCATAGTTAAACGTGCATATCCCACACAAGCGGGCCACCTTTCCAAACGAACATCTTCCGGCCCTCCGAGTCAACCGCGTTTCCGTAGTTGTAGTAACGGAACGCCTTCTCGATGTTCTTCACATATCTGCTCGCCAAGATGTCAAGGTATCCGACATGCTTGCCGGTCCTGTTCCTCTCGGAGAGCTCGTTCGGATTCTCGGCATACGGAACGGCCACGACAAGAGTCGCAGCAATGCCGGACGGATAGTTGGTCTTCCTCGAACCGTAGACGGCGCGGATGGCCTCCATGTGTCCGAAGATCTTCTTTCCTCCACCCATCGTGGTCGGAGAGAACTTCTTTCTGCCATTGTCCGTTGAAGGAGCGCTGGCGAGCGTTTCCGCAAAAGAAGCCTTTACAACCCGGCCGCCAGCGACCGAAATAACGCCGGCGATACTGTCGTGCAGGTTTCCGGTGATGAACGGCATTGACGGATCCTCGCTTGCGGGGAGGTTCTTGATAAAGTCCCGCTGGGCATCAGCGAAGATGCTCAATGCGGCCTGATTGACTTTCTCTTTCTGGCCGATTAGCTCTTTCTGAAGCTGAGTTTTCGTCTCGCTCCAGTTCCACCCAGAGAACTTTATATTCCGTTTCGCCATGCCTTAATCTCCTTGCGTCTGCTTTAGCTCAATTCTCGTGACCTTTGCGTTCGCGCGCCCGGGAAGTTTGACGTCGCGCACAACCTTGACGATGGACCTGATCTCGCGCCCGAATTCGGTCGTGATCTCGATCGCGTCGTTGATCTGCACGAGGACGCCGTCGCTCGGAAGGAAGACGACCGGGTTTCTGGTGGTGAACACCCTCGAATACGAGGCGCCACCCTCCTGGTAGTTGCAGTCGCCGTCATAGACGGTTGTGCGCACTGGGTTGTCCCACTCATCCTTCTCGCCCGTCTGGCGCTTGATGGTGCAATGGTCACGAAATTCAATGAACTGCATTATCGTCTCATATAAGTAGCGTCGTACATCTCGTTGCCGGTGTCGTCATCCGGGAGGGCGAATCCCCACTTCTTGCGGAGCTCGTCGCCAAGGGTCTTGTACCGAGCCCGGTCATCCTTGGTGATCACGAAGCCGCCGCGAGAGGCGCGGACATCTCCGACCTGTTCCGAATAGCCGCCGCCAGCGAAAACCCCCAACACCGAATAGTAGATCGTCGAAGAGGCGTAGCCCAGTCTCATCTGGTATTCTTCGTCGGTTCTCGGGACCAAATGCCCCTCTCCGTCGGTATAGTAGTCTATGTCCTCGTTGAGAGGCAGCGGATCGAGTCCGACGTCTTTCGGGCTTCTGGCGGCGCGGGCCACCACATTGTCCTGGAGATCGAGACCAGGAACCAGACTACGCAGATACTCTTCGACAGTCATACTTCTTCAGATTAGGATGCGGAGATGGTGATGAGGTAGTACATCTCCTGCGGGCGGTTGGGCACGCAGAGAGCGGTGAGCTCGGACCACCAATCCTGGGTCTTGGCCTTCGCGTCGTACTCGTACTGGATGAGGCCCTTGCCGCCGAAGAAGGTGGCATACATAGCCTTGGAGTCCGGAACGAGCGGGAGGACGCTCTTGATGGTACCAAGAGGGCCGTCCGGGTAGAACACATAGGTGTTCGCGTTGAAGGTGCGGAAGCCGGTGCGGACGAGCTTGGCGTCCGGACCCTTACCCTGCAGCTTCTCGACGGCGGCGAGACCCTGGCGGAACTTGATGTTGGACAGGGGGATGCCGATGATCTTGGCGAACGCGGCCTTCACCTCGTCGTCGTCCGCAGCGGTACCAACAGCGAGGGCGTTGGCGTCGTTGCTCGGCGCGAGAACCAGGTCGGGACGGAGCTTGTAGCCGATGGCGGTACGCCACTTGCTGTGGTCCATATCCTCGAGCCAGGACTGCTCGTCGACCTCGAGAACGATGTTTCTGAAGCCATTGCGCTTCATACCGCGGATGACGGTGCGCATATCCTTCACAGGATCAGAGGTAGAACCTTCGTGGTCGTAGTCCTTGTGGCCCGGGTCGGTGAACCAACGAGCGGTGCTCGTCTTGGTGGTCACGTTCGCGGCGGGGACGCTGGCCGTGAAGGTGAGGCCAGTGATGCCGCGGGGGTTGTTGTCGGCGGACAGCGTGAGACCGCGGTTGGAAACCATCTGGTCACGCTGGTAGGTCATAGACAGCTCGTGGGCGTTCTTGATGTCGCTCAGGCCGTTGAAGAGCAGGTCCAGAGCGTACTCCTTGGCGGTGGTGTTCTGGAAGTCCAGTTTGTTGACAGCGTCAAGGTACTTGCGGTAGTCGTCCTCGTCCCAGAGGAAGCGAGCCTTCTGGCGAGGGATGACGCCTTCGGTCATCTTGGAGCCCTCCGTACCGAACGGAATGGCCTCGGAGTCCTTGTCCATGTAGGTGGCCATCACCTTCAGACGATTGCTTGCGATCATCTGCTGGTAGTCGAAGGTCAGGGAGGAGATGGGGTCCCAGGAGAACCCGTCGAGGTTCAGATCCTGAAGATTGCCGAATCCGATGACATCCTTGATGTATGCGCTGAAGCTCTTGGAAGAAAGGATGCCAGCTTCCTCCATAAGGGTGTAGAAACCGTTGCTATACTTGTTCATAGTTCTTTCCTCCTAATTAGCTAAGTTCATACTCAAAAGTAATGCCCTTCAGAGCGTCCTTGTAGAAACTGGGCAGCTCATTGATGCGATCTGCGAGAATCTGGCCCTTGGTCACGACAGCGACAGTGCCGGTGACCGGAGTGCCGGTGCCGAGAGCGCCGCCGTCCACGACCACCTCGCGCAGGGAAAGGCCCGTCGGGGTGTAGGTGTACTTGTTGGAGCCGGACTCCTGAATGATGACCAGAAGGTCACCGTCGGAGAGGGCGCCGAAGGTGTTGGCGGTGATGGTAAAGGAATACTTGCCGGCATCAGTGCCAGTCATAGCGGTGCCGGCGGGGAGGGCTGCGGCCTTGGCGGCCTTGCCGGATGCGTCAATCTTACCCACGACCATATCCTCCACCGGGATGATACCCGAGAGCGGCTTCAGGACGAGAGTAGTGCCTTCGGCAGTGACTGCACCGACAACCTTGAAGACAGGAAGAAGAGTGGCGGCGCCGCCCATCTTACTGAGGACCACGGGGATACCGATAGGGATGATGTCACCCTTGTTCATGCCGGAAAGGCTGAGAGTACCGCCCGCGATCTTTTTCTCCTTCACATCAAGCCATACCGGCATAGTGGAGGCCGGATAATCCTTGACGCCAGGAGTGAAAAACGAATTGCCGTAGTTACTCATTGCGAAACGTTTTTAGGTTAGACTTACTGTTCTTTGGGAAGTCTGCCCGCTGCCTGCTGGCGTGCTTTCTCGGCGCTCCAATCAGTCGTGCCTTCATCTTCTTCGCCCGTGTTGTCTGCGACAAAAGGCTTCGAAGTGTCGACTCCCTTTCTGGAAACGGCCTTGTTGAAATAGCCGGTGGCTTTTTCCGCCAGTTCGTCAGCGGTCATCTTGTTCCCGGTGGCCTCATTCATCTCAACCGCCCGATCCCACGCGTCGTCAGCTTCGTCCTTGTACTTCTTGGCATAGTCGCCGCCAAAGAACTTCTCACGAGCGCCGTCAAGCGCGGCCTTGGTTGAATTGAGGTTTTCCAGAGTTGTGATTTTCTCCGTGAGAGGTGCTACTGCTGCAGCGACGGCGTCGGCGATTGTCTTCGCCAGGTCCGGCTGCTGCTGCCCCTTGTCATCGAGATCCTCGTTACCCTCCGGGTGTTTTGCCTTGTAGTCGTCGAACGCACTCTGCGCCTCGGTCCTCTTGGTGATTTCCTGATCGCGGTGCTTCATCAGCTCTTCGGCAATAAGCCTCATGGTTTCCGCATCCGTAAGGACGGTTTCGACCTGAGACTCTTCGGTAACCGTCTTTTCCCTTGCGGTGGCAATCCGGTCAATAGCCTCGTTGCTCAGCCCGAAACGCTTGATTTCAGATTTCGCCCTGAGCCCCTCTACGATTTTTTCTTTAAACATATGTTTTTGTGTTAGAATTGAGTTCCTTGCCGCAAATATAAATGTTTGGCATTTATTTTGCAATATGTTTTCGTTTTTTTATGTCTGTCGCTCAATCAGTTCTGGATACTTTTTCCGGGCGCCTGGTTGTTGACATCTGCCGGATTATCCTTCGGCTCGTCTCCGGAATTACCGCCCGGATCCGTCGCGTCTCCGAATTTCGCTTTCGCCTTCGGGCCCGCCTCCGCTTTCTTGGTAAGCTCCCATTCCCACTCCTGCTCGATCTGCTTGTCGTCTCCGATGTGAGCGTTTCCGATGTCCTCCATCGCGGAGCGACGGGACTTAACGCGAGCGTAAACCTGGTCAAGCTCCATCTTGAGAGCCTCGGCTGCGTTTTGAGGAATCCAGCAGTTTTGTCCGACAGAAATTCTTAGATTGGAGTATTCTGTCGCATTGCCCTCGACCTTACCGACAAGCGCCTTGAACACGAGCATCATCTGCTTGACGGACTTGAACACCTCGGGCCAGTGGATCTGACACCACTGCACCTCGGGAGAATACAAAATCTTGATTGCAGCGCTGCTGTCGCTACCTTGCTTGATGATCTCCGGGTCTATCTTGACGGACATCGCTCCGTCGCGGATGTCATCCTCTAGACCATCGATGTGCAAATCGGCAATGTTACTCGCGTCCGGCGGGGCGACAAATTTCATGTCGGCATGCGCTAGACTATCCGATGTTCCTTTGACTCCGACAGCCTTGTTCGCGAGGCTGGACGGCGGCAAACTGGTCGTCTTCTCGGCCTTCATGAACAGAATCGGCATGGCCGTGCCCTTCAGATGCTCGCCGACATAGGTCTTTGCGTCCTCGAGCTTCTCGATTGACGGCTGCACAACGCCAGACGGGATGTCGTTGAAGCGAAAATAGACACATTGGCAGAGATTTCCGGCCTGTCCATCCTTCCTTCTCACGAGAGTGTAGCCATCGTCAGATTTCTCCGGATCATCTCCTTCGGGAACAAACATCCGGTAGTCGTCCATCTCGGAGCCCAGCTTCATCCAGGTCTCAATCTTTTCCGGCGTGAAGATGTCGACAGCGTCGTGCGTATTGAACTTGTACTTTCTGGCCAGCGTCTTCTTGCCATTGAAATCTGTCTGCGGGAACAGCGTGCTGCCCTCCTCAAAGCCGTACACCTCATACTGAAGAGGATCGTCCTTGTCGTCCGTCTGATACCAGTAGACGGCGCTGTCGCCGGTGCGCATAGCATGCCACATCGCCTCAATGAATGCCGTCTTCATGCCGGCCGTGTCCGCCCAGGACATCATTTTCTGGAACGCATTCTCGTTTTCAGACTCGGATGCTGTCCAGAATCCGTCGGCCGCAAAGTGAGAAATCTTCTTCGAGATGATCTCCCACTGCTTGCTGATGGGCACAGTCTCGACTTCGTCGTAGCCAATAATAGCCCACTTCTCCTTGCCTTTTGAATCTTTTTCGCCGGTCGGGCCATAAATAGGCCGGCGAGACATCATCGGGCTGTTAATTTTGTGCGCCGCAGAACAGACCTCGTTCAGAAAGTCTTGCTGCGTCATCACCACCATCTTGGCGCCGGACGGATTCACAGGAGAGTCGTCCTTTACCAGTCTCGTCCACGGCTTTTTCTTTGCCGGATTAATGTAGTCACTTACTTTCATAGGCTCTTAATCGCGATTTATGTTAACCGACCCAGACCACACTCGGGGCGCGTCCGCCACCATAGTCTGTGAAAATACTGTCATATGCGCCTTCTTCTATCTCCGGCGCCGGCGCCTTCTTCGGTCGGGCGTCAAGTTCGAACACGGCCCGGAGGCAGATGCAGTCCATAAGGTCTGGAGAGTTCTTCTGGTGTCTTGCTTTGTATTCGTCCTTCGAAAGGTAATAGATGCGCTTGTTCTTTGTCGTGCAGACAAACAGGTCAATAGCGTCAAAGAGAATGTCCCGTATCGTCCGCAGTCCACCTTTCTTGCCATACGGGATGCGCGTGTCAAGATCCATACTGGTGCTTATCCGGCCAGTCTCAAGAAGCACCTTCATCTTGCCAAGAAGTTGGCTTCTCACATTAAAGTACTGCTCAAGCGTGACGGCGTTTCCGTTCTCATCATACTCCTGGATGGCCGTCTTGTTCGCCGTGACCGGATAGCCTTTGACATAGTCCTTGAGAAAAAAACCCATACCGGTAGCATCGAAGGCAAAGTTCTCCACAGGGACACCATATTTCGACAGGGTTCCCTCTATCCACGGCACAATGTCTTTCATGTTTCCGCGGTACGATTCAATAGCGATGAACCGAAGCCCCTTCCAGATTACCATCTGACAGACATCCGGATCCTTCGAAGAAGCCGCGCCGGAAATATCCATCGTGGCGTACATGTTCTCGTCATCGTTGACCGGGTTGTTCGGTAACTCGACAATCATCTGCTTCGTGATCGGTGACTTGCTGGAAGATGAAGGGCCGAAATAAGCCTCTGCTAGGACAGCGCGCTGAGTAGCGCCGGTATTGTGAAGGTTCGCGACGGACTGACCGCCGGTAGCATTCACCAGTTTTCTGTTTCCGGCTGCGTGGCCGGTGAACAGCGTGAAGGACTTGACCATATCCGCCTCGGTTAAGCCGGCGGCCCGGTCTTCGTCATTCAGCTTAATATTCGCGACAGCCGCAACCTCCTCCTTCGTGTCTCCCCAGATGGCTTCAGACGGCTCGTCTCCCTTCATGTAGAAGTATCTCGTCTTGCCATCCCAGTCCGGCTTCAGATGCCAGTCGTCTCCGATGTATCCGGCCGCCAAAAGAAATGCGGTCGTCCAATGCTCGTATTTCGGGTTGAATGCTAAGATGGTCTGAGGAGTGATGCCGGAAGAATCTCGGTTTCTGGAGAAGATGTATGTGAACATCTTGAATTGCTCGATAGCGGTCGCCTCGTCGCACATAAACAGCGCGGACTGCTGCTTCTTATACATCTCCTGGAAGTCGTCCCACTCCTGCGGATTGTCCGCGTTGAAGTTCGCGTGGAGGAACTGGATGGCGTTATTCCACTTGGGCCAGGAGAATGTCGGCAGTTCGCCGGAGGTTACGTCACAGTTCGAGAAGTTGCCCCAGACGGTCTGGCCGTCACGGAACATACTCGTACCCTTCTTCGAGTCAAGGTTTCTGACGTTGATAAGTCGGGCCGTGTAGCCATATACGCCGACACCCTGAAGGGCCTTGAGCATCATTCCGAAGGTCTTGCCGCTCGTGGCTTCCCCGCAGATGAAGATAAGGTTCGAGTCGCACCTGGCCAGATTCTCCTGCAGGCCCTCCTGTGGAATTAGGTCGATATTTTCACGAAGAACGAAGTCACCCACTTTATCCCAGCCCTTGTCACGGACAGTCGCTTTCTTCCGCTCAACATGCTCGTAGAGCGGCGGGAAAGGTGCGTGATCTGGGCGGAGACGAAACATAACACCGCAAATATAGCGATTCGCGGTGTAATTCAAAAGGTTATATGCAAAAAATTAAGGGGCGGTGTCGTTCCGCCCCGACCGCATCACTGCGGCGATCGCTAAATCGGCCCCTGTGAAGGCGCCGGCTGATATGCGGGCTGCTGCTGGGCCCCGGTCGTCCAGGACCAGCAATCGAGGTCCTGGAAGTAGTTCCCGTCCTTGTTTCCAACGCGGCTATCAAACCGGAAGGTCCCTACCGCTCCGATCGGGACCCGCTCGAAATCTTCGGCCTTCTTCATACAGGACAGAAGGATGTCCTTCGGGTACTGGCCCTCTTCGTAGCGGATGACCAGGAACGCTTTCTTCCACGGCCCGCGCTGGGAGATGCCGGTCTTCGAGGCCGGCTTCGCGATAACTTTTCCTTGAATTTCCATATGCTGTAGTAAATGTTTCGAACAAAAAGGGCTGGCCGTTGGACACGGGAACGGAACCAGCCCGTAGCAAAGTTATGGTGTTAGTCGGTTAGAATGTCATTCAATTTCCGTGCCATCCTCGATGCGGTCGCAGTTTTCTTCGACGAACTTCCGGTATTCGCATCGGGAGCAAGAGACAGGAAGATACCTGCGCGGTTCTTCGGCTATCTCGTCGCCGCCGCCCAGCAAACCCACCTTGTCCATCAGCTTGAGAACGAACTCCGGGTCGTCCGCCTTGTCGATGTCGTTGGCGAGGCCGATAGCGAATTCGGTAGCCTTCGCCTTCGCGCGCGCCTTGCGCTCCTCGAGCGTACCGCTGTGATCCACCGGCTCCGGTTTGTGCTCGAGAAGTCCCTTTACGGTCTCGCTGTATGCTTCGATGTAGTCCTTTACCTCCTTCATCGCGAAGAACTGAGAAACGGCGCCCTTTACGGCCGCAGTCGCTTTCGACCCGATGAAATCCGGCCGGATGAATTTGAGAAACGCGATCTCTCTCGAGCACCCGGAGATGACATAGTAGGACAGGCCGTCCATCTCCTCGTTCTTCAGTGGAAAAGTGCGGCCCTTCGGCCGCTGTGGTATCATCCCTGGCATAAATACTCTGTTATGATTTTCTTGAACTGATCGAGAGACCTGCAGATCTCGTACCGATAGTGGTTCTTCTCGAGCCGGGCCTGAAACGCTTTCTGCTCCAGGCTCTGCGTGCCCACCTCGGTCTTGAACTCCACCGCAAGCCCGGCGTACGGGCCGCGCGGGATGAACAGGAATGTGTCCGGAGCGCCGGCGACGAGGCCGAGGGCCTTGCGAAGTGCGCCGTCGCGGGCGTCGGCCCGGTTGCCCTCGTTCGGGATATGAATGAACAGTCCGCGCGTCTCCGGTCGCTCGTTCCACAGCCATTTCACGCAGGAAGCCTGTATGATGGCCTCCGGCTGCTTGTGCTGTCTCCTGTTTGGCCGCGGCGGCGTCTCCTGTATCATCGCACGAGCTCAGCGTGGTTACTCCACCAGGCGGCCTGTTCGAGGTCGCCGGCCGCAACGTGCTCGAAGCACACGCGGCATCTGTCCGCAAATTCGTCATACTCGCCCTTCTTGCAGGCAGAAATGGCTTTCTTCAAGTCCTGCGGCTTGAGGCCCTTTGCATACTCAAGCGGCGATCCTTCGAATTCTGGTCTCATAAGCGTGTCGTTTTCTGCAAATATAGTGATAATTTGCTATTATTCAACCGTTTTCTTCCGAACAATATACCACGACCCGTCGCGGCCGCCGGGAGATCGGACGATGGTGACCACTGCGTCCGTGTCGGATGTGTCGCTAAAGACGATTGTCAGAACAGCTCCGGCCCGTGGCGCAGCGTCGACGACCTTACCCTTGGCCTTGTATGTCCCGGTCTCGTCGCCGAGATAGCCGGTGGATCGGTAGGTCCCGTCTTCGTTAAACTTGATCGAGAACCGATATTCGCCGTACAGATGCTCCGGGCTGGAGCAAAGGGCGATGCTCCCGGACGGAAGGATGTAGCCCGTCGTGGACCAAGTCCCGTCACACAGGAATTCCTTCGGGAAGTCAAACGCCCAAGGCTCCGGCTGCGGAGTCTTGCAGCAGGCGGCGGACATCGCGGCCGCCAGCAGGATAACAAAAATCTTTTTCATATTGCACCTCGTTTAATATACTTTTCTTTAACTCTTCCAGAGCCGTATTGTATGTCGTAAATGATGGCGTTGACGGCGCAGTCTATGACCGCAGCGCTGCCATTGTCCATCGGTCCGTAGTTGAAATTTCCGATGATGTCTATCAGGCGCGACAGGGACCAGGCTGGGAACATGTCTGCGCCCTGATACTTGCACGGATCGGCGATCAACACCCACTTCCCGTCAAATTTCCCCTTCTCTCTTGAGAACACATCTACCCGCGACCAACCCATATCGCAGCTGGAAGGTTTAACCCCAGCCTCAATCAGCCGCCTTGACTGCGCGATTGTTGTTGCTATCTGGCTCATATGCTACTCAAATATCTTTCTGTAATGCTCGCACAAGGCTTCGCGGGAGGGGAAAATCGGATATGGCATAGTCATAATAACTCGCTGATAATCTTTCCCAGGGTAGTGGCCTTCAAGCCGAGTAAAGCAACCTTCCCGCTGGCTAATACCCGTAAGGATGAACTCCTGAATGCAATGCCCGTTAAAAAACCAGCACTTATCGCCTACTTTCCATTCTGTCTTCATACCTATTCTCCGTTTAATCGTTTCAAAATGTAAGCAATGAAGTCATCCTGAACCCTAATAGCGCCGCTCCAGGGTAAATGTAATCCGCCGGTGCCCGTAAGGTACCCATACCCGCGGACACTAAACACGAGTCGCCGCGCGTCGCAAAAGATGCCGGCACATCCGTCATGAATATACTCATGTTGGCGGTCAGATTCCGCCTCTCCGTTGATGATGGCCACTATCTTTCTTGCCTCCAAAATTTCTTCCTTGGTATTGGACTCAAACGTGAGAGCCATCGTGCCATTCTTCGCGTACGCGTATGTGTCGTGCTTGTCAAGATGCAGAGGTAGTTCCCAGACATCTTCCCACCGAATCTGCTTTGCTCTGAACGCATCGCGCCTCCTCTTCCTACTATTCATATCTTTTATAGGTTGTATTATACCAACCCTGTTGCAAAAATCGTGCCATCAGAAAAGTCCGGGGCCGCCAGATGCGTCATTTCTCTTAACCCGGCCAAGCCTGTTCTCCTTGAAGTAGTGCCAATACTTTTTGCTAATCTTCTCACCGTGGTTCGTTCGCAGGACCTCGATAGCCCTCATAAACGCCCCCTTCATATCGTCTGGATTCTTGTGGCACACATCACGAAGGATCCAGTCGTTCTTCCACCCCTTTAACTTCAGCTCAGCAACATACTGCTCA
>Ga0310786_10003144_pt1 | contig 24308 bp, 14 predicted proteins | sample AusTroGonzalo_MG_FD_203881 | JGI IMG/M metagenome (GOLD analysis project Ga0310786, IMG submission 203881) | Bovine rumen microbial communities from tropical cattle in Woodstock, Queensland, Australia - Gonzalo_03 (v2) (version 2) | ecosystem: Host-associated > Mammals > Digestive system >...
CGGCAGGTCATGAGAGGGGCAGACTCTCCCCCCGCCCAGGACTCTCCCCCCGCCCTCCCTATCAGGGAGGGAGCGGTCACCTGTCCGGAATCGCAGGCATTGTCTTGCACGCGTGGGCTCTGCATTGTATTATTCTCATACCCTTGCACTAAGGTATTTGCTCCCTCCCTAACAGGGAGGGCGGGGGGAGAGTCCACCTGGGGAGAGTCTGTTACTTTTCTCCGCCACTCTCCCAGTACGGAGGCGGGGATGAACCAGTTGTCGGAGAAGCGGATCTCGATGTCGGCTTCGGTGCAGGTATAGGGAGTGTCGCCTAAGCGCATCAGCTGACGACGGATGTTGTCAGCTTGCGGCGTGCGAGCGAGTTCGTGGGGGAAGGGGAAGGAAAGTTGATAGTTAATAGTTGATAGTTTATAGTTCTTCAAGCGTGAAGCGTCGCAAGGCGCCGAGCGGATAGTTGAAAGTTGATAGTTTTCCGAGTGTGACAGGTGACTACTCCCCTCTCTACAAGAGAGGGGCTGGGGGGTGAGTCCTAATTTAAAGCCATCTTCGGTGTCTTCTATGAGCCAGCGGACGGGGATGCGGCGGTCGGCGGTGGGGCGGGAGAGCTGGCGCTCGAAGGCGGCATCGTGGTTGCGGTAGAGGAGGGTGTTGGGACGCAGGAGCTTGAACACCGAGGGGTCGGCGGGATAGATGCGACCCTGCTCATCCACGCGGTTTACGCGGAAGCCGTGCAGTTGGCCGTCGGAGGTGAAGAAGCAGAGGCCGTCACCGGCTACTATCGTTGCCGTTTCGGCAACGGGGAATGAAGAATGAAGAATGAAGAATGAAGAATGAGAAGAAGCTACTTCGCCGATTCTTTCCCCTATGGATTTGGGGGTGAGGGGCTGGTGGATGGGCTCTGCGGTGCGGCCGTGGAGGAAGTAGTCGGTGAAGCCGCGGTTGAAGCTCTTGAAAGGGTTGGGGGTGAAGGAGATGGTGCTGGTGCCGTAGGAAGAGCGGCAGTACTCGCTTGAGCGGCGGGCAATGATGGCATCGATGCGCTGGTGATAGTAGGCGGTGATGTTCTTCACGTAGGAGACGTCCTTCAAGCGCCCTTCAATCTTGAAAGAGGTGACACCTGCATCCATCAGGGCTTCAAGGTCGGCGGCACGGTTCATGTCTTTCAGGGACAGGAGGTGTCGCTGTTTTTCTAAGATACGGCCGTCAGCATCGATGAGGTCGAAGGGGAGGCGGCAGAACTGGGCGCACTCGCCACGGTTGGCGCTGCGACCGAAACAGTACTCGCTGGCATAGCAGCGCCCGCTGTAGCTCACGCAGAGGGCGCCGTGCACGAAGACCTCCAACGGCATCTCTGGGACCGCGTCGTGGATGGCGCGGATATCCTCCAAGGACAGCTCACGGGCGAGGACGGTCTGGGTGTAACCGGCAGCCTGGCGGGCGCGCACATCGTCGATGGTGCGGTTGTCCATCTGCGTGGAGGAATGGAGGGGGAGAGGGGAGGAGATTGTAGTTGAAAGTTGAGAGTTAAAAGTTGAAAGATGAGACTCATGAGACTCCTGAGCTTCAGGGATGATCCTTGGGTCCTGGGTGATGAGGGCGTCGATGCCGATGGCGTCGAGGTCGTTGATGAGGGCTTGGGCAGCGGGGAGCTCGTCGTCGTAGAGGAGGGTGTTGAGGGTCACGTAGATCTTCACGCCGAAGGGACGGGCAAAGCGCACGAGTTCTGCAATGTCCTCGACGCTATTGCCTGCAGCAGCACGGGCCCCGAAACGCGGCGCACCGATATAGACGGCATCGGCGCCGTGGCGGATGGCCTCGATGCCGCACTCCAGGTTGCGGGCTGGCGCAAGAAGCTCTATGGATTTAATGGATGGCCTCGATGTCATAGGGGGTCTCCTGATAGACGTAGTAGTTCAGCCAGTTGGTGAAGAGGAGGTTGGCATGAGCGCGCCAGCTGACGAGAGGTCCTTGGTCGGGGTCGTCGTTGCGATAGTAGTGGCGCGGCATATCGATGGGGAGACCCTTGCCGAGGTCGCGACGGTATTCGGTGTCGAGGGTCATCGGCGAGTATTCGGCATGGCCGGTGATGAAGAACTCACGTCCCTCGCGTGCCATGACGATGCTGACGCCCGACTCCTCGCTCTCGGCGATGATGGTAAGCTCTTTCACCGCTTTGATGTCCTCGCGGCGTAGCTCGGTGTGGCGGCTGTGCGGCATCTGGAAGACATCGTCGAAGCCTCGGAAGATGGGGAGGCTGGGGAGCAACGGCTTCTGGTGGAAGATGCCAAACATCTTTGCCGACAGCGGGTGCTTAGGAACACCATAATGATAATAGAGTCCAGCCTGCGCTGCCCAGCAGATGTAGAGGGTGGAGGTCACGTGGGTGCGGGCCCAGGAGAAGATGTCCTGCATCTCGGACCAGTAGGTGACATCCTCGTATTCGAGGTGCTCCACAGGCGCTCCGGTGATGATCATTCCGTCGAACTTCTGCGAGCGGAGGACTTCGAAGTCCTTGTAGAAGGCTCGCATGTGTTCGATGGGCGTGTTCTTGGAGGTGTGGCTCTTGATTTTCATGAAGGTGAGGTCGAGCTGCAAGGGCGTGTTGGAGAGCACGCGCACGAGGTCGGTCTCGGTAGTAATCTTCAGCGGCATCAGATTGAGAATCACGATGCGAAGGGGACGAATGTCCTGCGTGGCGGCACGGGTAGTGCCCATCACGAAGATGTTCTCCTTCTCCAGGAGGGATATGGCTGGAAGCCTGTCAGGAAGGGTTAGAGGCACGTTTTCTTAATGAATAATTAATAATTAATAATTAATAATGAAGAGTGAGGAATGAACAAGGGGCTTACCAGATGGTCACGCGTTCACTCTTGGGGACGAACATGGGGTCGGATTCGGTGATGCCGAAGGCTTCGTACCAGGCATCGATGTGGGGCAGGGCTCCGTTGACGCGCCAGCGTCCGAGGGCATGGGGATCGGACTTGGTGCGGTTGCGGATTTCCTCGTCGCGGATGTTGTTGGCCCACACTCTGGCATAGGCGAGGAAGAAGCGCTGCTCAGGGGTGAATGAAGAACTATCGGCATCAGCAGCGGCGTTCTTGGTGGCGTTCTTGAAGGCCTGGAAAGCAACCTGCAAGCCGCCGTGGTCAGCCATGTTCTCACCGAGTGTGAGCTGTCCGTTGGCATGGAGGCCGGGGAGAACTTCTATCTTATTGAAGAAATCGCGCATGACATGTGTGCGTTCCTCGAAGAGGCGGGTGTCTTCTTCTGTCCACCAGCGGCGCAGATTACCGTCCTTGTCATACTTAGCACCCTGGTCGTCGAAACCGTGCGTCATCTCATGACCGATGACCACGCCGATGGCGCCGTAGTTGAAGGCGTCGTCAGCCTGCATATCGAAGAAAGGAGGTTGGAGGATGCCGGCGGGGAAGCAAATCTCGTTGGTGGTGGGATTGTAATAGGCATTAATCATCTGGGGCGGCATATACCATTCGGTGTTGTCGACAGGCTTGTTGAGCTTACGGGAGATGATGTCGTGGTAGGCCCAGACAGCGGTTGCCTTGTGGTTTTCCCAGTAGTTGCGACCCAGTTCCAGGTCATCGTAGTTCTTCCATTTGTCGGGATAGCCCACCTTGACGATAAAGGCATTGAGTTTCTCGTGTGCCACAGCCTTGGTGCTGTCGGACATCCATTCCTGAGCATCGATGCGCTCGCCAAGGGCCACCTGCAGGTTCTTGACCAGCTGGATCATGCGTTCCTTGGCAGCTGCAGAGAAGTATTTCTCCACGTAGAGCTGACCCACGGCTTCGCTCAGCGCGTGCTCAGTGGCGGCCACGGCACGCTTCCAGCGCGGACGGTCCTCTTGGCGGCCGCTCATGACAGTGCCATAGAAGCCGAAAGAGGCAGCCCGCATCTCATCATCGAGGTAGCTGGAGGCTTCGTCGATGAGCTGCCAGCGGACATAGTCCTTCAGGGTCTCGAGGGGCGTGTCCTGCCAGATGGCTTCCACCTCGCGGATGAACTCCGGCTGTCTCACGTTGACCTCGCGAATCTCCTGTGCGCCGAGGACACCGAAATAGTGTTGCCATTGGATGGTGGGGAAAGCCTCTATGATGGCATCGAGGGTCATCTTGTGGTAGTTGGCTTCATCGTCGCGCAGCTCCGTGCGGCTCTTGGAAGACTTGGCCAGACGTGCTTCCACGGCAAAGGCAGCTTCTACGCGGGCTGCAACCTCTGCCTCAGGGGCGACCTTGCAGCGCGTGAACTGTTGAGTCATATAAGCCTTGTAGGCATCGCGGATGGCGGTGGTGGCGGAGTCGGTGTCGAGGTAGTACTCCTTCTGCTTCAAGTGGAGGCCGCTTTGCTCCAGCATCGCGAGGTTGTTCTTGCTGTCCTTGATGTCGGCATCGATACCGAAATCAAACATGCCATCCAAACCGTTGAGCTGCAGGCTGGAGTAGAGGCGGAAGAGCTCGTCTTTGTCGTAGCAGCGGTCGATGCGCTGCAGGTCCTCGCGGATGGGCTCCAAACCCTGACGGTTGAGGTTCACGCTATCCATGGCGCTGTTGTACATCGCTGCAATCTTGGCAGCGAGGGAGCCTTCAGGATTCTCCTGAGCGGCAACGCCTTCGATGAGCTCGCGCAGCTGCTTGGTGTTGCACTCGTCGAGATACTCGAAGGAGCCAAAACGTGCATATTCGGCGGTGAGGGGGTGAGCATCTGCCCAGCCGCCCGTGGCATAGCGGAAGAAATCGGTGCCGGGAGCTACTGTGGTGTCGAGGTCGGCGAGGTCAATGCCTGTCGTGAGGGCGGCCTGCTGTCCGCCGCATGCAAAGATGAGGGGAAGGACCATGAGGGGGAAGAAGGGTTTGAAAGACATATTTTTATTTTTATAAGATTATTATAAAGGATTAGAGAGTATGGATTATGGATTAAAGTTTAAAGTTTAAAGTTTAAAGTTTAAAGGGTAAAGAGTTTAGGGGGTTATTGGGAGGCGAGGGCTTCGGAGGCGGTCATCCATTCCTCTTCGGCGGCTTCGAGTTGTTGTTTGAGTCGCGCATATTTATCATAAAGTGTGCTGTCGGCAGAGCCTTCGGGTGTGGCCAGCTGGTCTTCGACCAAGTGAAGGGCGGCCTCCAACTGGGATACCTGTTCCTCGGCCTCGGCCACAGCTTTTTCCAGTTTCTTGCGTTGACGGGCTGCCGCCTTCTGGGCGGCGTAGGCAGACTCTCCCCCCGCCCTCCCTGTTAGGGAGGGAGCGGTCACCTGTCCGGAATCGCCGGCCTGGCCTTTCGCAGAGGTTTTCTGTCCTGAATTGTTGACACTCCCTTTCACAAAGGTGCTTGCTCCCTCCCTAACAGGGAGGGCGGGGGGAGAGTCTAGATGGTGAGATTCCTTTAACCAATCATAGATGCCTCCGAGGTGCTCTCTGACGCGACCGCCGCCGAAGCTATAGACGCGTTGGACGAGGCCGTCGAGGAACTGGCGGTCGTGGCTGACGACGATGACGGTGCCGTCGAAGGCAGCGATGGCCTCCTTGAGCACGTCCTTGGACTTCATGTCGAGATGGTTCGTAGGCTCGTCGAGGATGAGGAAGTTGACGGGCTCCAGCAGGAGCTTGATCATCGCCAGTCGCGACCGCTCACCGCCCGAGAGCACCTTCACCTTCTTGTCCGAGGCTTCGCCGCCGAACATGAAAGCGCCGAGGATGTCACGGATGCGTGTGCGTATATCCCCGCGTGCCACGCGGTCTATGGTGTCGAAGACGGTCAGCTCGGGGTCGAGGAGTTGTGCCTGGTTCTGGGCGAAATAACCGATCTGTGCGTTATGTCCTACCTTCAGTGAGCCCTCGAAAGGTATCTCGCCGAGGATACATTTTACCAATGTAGATTTACCTTCACCGTTACGGCCTACGAACGCCACCTTCTCGCCGCGGCGGATGGTGAGGTTGACGTGAGCGATGACAGGGGTGGCACCATAGCTTTTCGCTAAATCCTCTACGATGAGGGGGAAATCGCCGGAGCGCTGACAGGGCGGGAACTTCAGGTGGAGTGCGCTGTTGTCCACTTCATCGACCTCGATGGGCACAATGCGGTTGAGCTGTTTGATGCGCTCCTGCACCTGCACAGCCTTGGTGGGCTTATAGCGAAAACGCTCGATGAAATCTTTCAAATCTGCAATTTCCTTCTGCTGATTCTCGTAGGCCCGCAGCTGTTGTTCGCGGCGCTCAGCGCGCAGCTGCACATATTCGTCGTATTTGACCTTGTAGTCCCAGATGCGTCCGCAAGAGATTTCCAAGGTGCGGTTCGTGACGTTGTTGATGAAAGCGCGGTCGTGAGAGACCAGCACCACGGCACCAGACCGCTGGATGAGATACTGTTCCAGCCACTGGATGCTCTCGATGTCGAGGTGGTTCGTGGGCTCGTCGAGCAGGAGCACGTCGGGCTGTCGGAGCAGCAACTTCGCCAACTCGATACGCATTCGCCATCCACCACTGAGCTCACCTGTGGGACGGTTGAAGTCTGTGCGCTCGAAACCCAGTCCAAGGAGAGTGCGCTCTACTTCGGCATGGAAGTTCAAGCCGCCCATCATCCGGAAATGCTCCTCGGCGTGCGTGTAGCGCTCTACGAGTGCCAGATAATCGTCGCTCTCGTAGTCGGTGCGTTCCATCATCTCGGCGTTCATGCGGTCGATGTCGGCCTGCAGGTCGCGAATATGGTCGAAAGCCAGTAGTGCCTCCTCCATCACCGTCCGCTCATTCACTAAGTTCATCACCTGAGGCAGGTAACCGATGGACGTGTTGCGGGGCACAGCCACCACTCCACTCGTAGGAGCCTGCTGCCCGGCAATGATTTTTAGAAGCGTCGATTTTCCGGCTCCGTTCTTTCCCGTCAGCGCAATACGGTCGCGGTCGTTCACGACAAAACTCACGTCCGTGAATAACGGACGGGCACTGAATTCAACGGAAAGATGCTCTACAGAAACCATAATTCAGATAAACGCCTGTCGTGCTTTCTTGAGGAGGTTGGAGGCGAAGATGAAATCCGTGAGTGCCTGGTTGTCAGACGTGGCTACTTGCGTCTTGTCGCCGGTCCATTCCTGGCGCCCCTCCTTGATGAAGATGATGCTGTCGCCGATGCCCATCACGGAGTTCATGTCGTGGGTGTTGATGATGGTCGTCATGTTGAACTCCTCGGTGATATCGTGGATGAGGGCATCGATGACCAGTGAGGTCTTGGGGTCGAGGCCGCTGTTAGGCTCGTCGCAGAACAAGTATTTGGGATTCAGCGCGATGGCACGTGCGATGGCCACGCGTTTTTGCATACCGCCCGAGAGTTCATTGGGATATTTCTCCTGTGCCTCGATCAGATTCACGCGGTCCAGGCACTGTTGTGCGCGGTGCTGGCGCTCCTTGAGGTTCATGGAAGAGAACATATCCAGGGGGAACATCACATTGTCCATCACGGTCATGCTGTCGAAGAGCGCCGCCGACTGGAAAATCATCCCCATCTCGCGACGCAGCATGGCTTTCTCCTTCTTGCCCATGCCCACAAAGTTACGCCCGTCATAAAGAATCTTGCCGGACGTGGGCTCAAACAGGCCTACGATGCACTTCATCAACACCGTCTTACCAGAACCGGACTGACCGATGATGAGGTTGGTCTGTCCCGCTTCGAAAACCGTGTTGATGCCTTTGAGGACCTCGCGATCGCTAAAGGATTTATGGAGATTTTGTATTTCTATCATGAGAGAATCTGTGTCAGGAAGATGTCAGCAAAAAGAATCAACATAGAGCAGTGGACGACACTGTCGGTGCTGGCCTTGCCCACTTCAACGCTACCGCCCTCAACGGTGTAGCCGTAGAAAGCCGAAACGGAGGCGATGATGAACGCAAAGAAGAACGATTTGATGATGGACATCCAGACGAACCATTGATTAAACGAGTGCTGGAGGCCGTAGGTCAGGTCCTCGGGCGTGAGGATGCCGGCATAGCTGATGGCGTAGGCACCACCGAAACCAGCCACCATCGAGAAGGTGACGAGTACGGGAATCATCGTCAACAGGCCGATAATCTTAGGCAGAATCAAGAACGAAGCTGAGTTTACACCCATGATGTCCAGCGCGTCAATCTGCTGGGTGACGCGCATTGTGCCCAGTTCCGAGGCGATGTTGGAACCTACTTTACCCGCCAGAATCAAACACATGATACTGGACGAGAACTCCAGCAGCAGAATCTCGCGGGTGGTGTAACCCGTGGTGAAGCGGGGCATCCAAGGACTCTGGATATTCACTTTCATTTGGATGCAGATGACGGCACCGATGAAGAATGAAATCATCAGGACGATGCCGATGCTATCGACCCCGAGTTTCTGCATTTCCGTGATGTATTGTTTGAAGAACATCCGAAAACGTTCAGGGCGGCTGAAGACCTTCGCCATCAGTTGAAGATAGCGGCCAAAGGTCTTGATGGGAGTAATGATTATTGACATAACGGGCGCAAAAGTAGTCAAAAAACACTAAATAAAACACCTTAAATAATAGTTTTTTTGCTCTTCATGGTGGAATTTGACAAGAATTGTGTAATTTTGCGCACTCATTTCGAACCTATGGCTGAAGAGACACTCCTCAACGGGCCTGCAATAGACCCTGCAAACGACCCCTCGCTGCCCTCTTACGTGGCACCGCATCAGACGGAGCCGCTGCGCTTGTGTGCCGAGCATCTGAAGAAGATCTACGGCAAGCGTACTGTGGCCGACGATGTCAACTTCCACGTGGACCAAGGCGAGATTGTGGGACTGCTGGGCCCCAACGGTGCCGGCAAGACGACCTCGTTCTATATGACCACAGGCCTTGTCATCCCCAATGAAGGGCGCGTGTTCATCGGCGATGAGGAAGTGACGGACCTTCCCGTGTACAAACGTGCCAAGAAGGGCATCGGCTATCTGGCGCAGGAAGCCAGCGTCTTCCGCAAGATGTCGGTGGAGGACAATATTGCCAGTGTGCTGGAGCTGCGCACCGACTGCACAGAGGAGTACAAGCGGGAGAAGCTGGAAAGTCTCATCAGCGAGTTCCGTCTGCAGAAAGTGCGTAAGAACTTGGGCGACCGCCTCAGCGGTGGTGAGCGCCGTCGCACGGAGATTGCCCGCTGCCTGGCTATCGACCCGAAGTTCGTGATGCTCGACGAGCCTTTCGCCGGTGTGGACCCCATCGCCGTGGAAGATATTCAGCTCATCGTGTGGAAGCTCAAGCGCATGAATATCGGTGTGCTCATCACCGACCACAACGTGGAGGAAACGCTCTGTATCACCGACCGCGCTTATATGCTCTTCGAGGGACGTATTCGCTTCAAGGGCACGCCAGAGGAGCTGGCAACGAATGAGACCGTAAAGGCCAAGTATCTGACCAACAGCTTCGTGCTGCGTCCCAAGGACTTCGAGAGTATGGAGCGTGAGCGCGAACAGCAAGTATGATATTTAAACAAATAAAATAACAACAACCCATGAACATTCAATTCAACAAAACAAGCAATGTGGCAGCTGAGCTGACCATCACCTTTGAGAAAGCAGATTATCAGGAGCAGGTAGAGAAAGCTCTTAAGAATTATAGAAAGAAGGCAGCACTGCCCGGCTTCCGTCCCGGACAGCTCCCCATGAGCCTGATGAAGAAGCGTTTCGGTGCTGACATCACAGCCGAAGAAGTGCAGAAGCTGCTGAGCGAGAAGCTCTATGGCTATCTGCGCGAGCAGAAGGTTGATATGCTGGGCGAGCCTCTCGCCAGCGAGAAGCAGCCCGCCATCGATTTCGAGGCTGAGCAGCAGGAGTTTGTCTTTGACATTGCACTCGCTCCCCAGTTCGATGCCAAGCTGACAGATGCAGACAAGATTCCTTACTACACCATCAAGGTCACTGACGAGATGGTGGACGGTCAGGTGAAGGCTTATGCTCAGCGCGCCGGACACTACGACAAGGTTGACAGCTTCCAGACAGGCGACATGACGAAGGGTCATATCGCTGAACTCGATGCTGACGGCAACATCAAGGAAGGTGGTATTCAGAAGAAGGATGCAGTCATCCTGCCCGGCTATTTCAAGAACGAAGACCAAAAGAAGAAGTTCGAGGGCATCGGCGTGAACACCGTCATCACCTTCAATCCCGCCGCCGCTTACGAGAACAGCACCATCGAGCTCTCCAGCTTGCTTGGTATCACGAAGGAGGAGGCCGAGAATGTGCGCGGCGATTTCAGCTATCAGATTACGGAGATTACCCGCTATGTTCCCTCTGACCTCACGCAGGAGCTGTTCGACAGCGTCTTCGGCGAGGGCAAAGTGAAGAGTGAGGAGGAGTTCCGCGCCGCCGTGAAGAAGCAGGTCGAGGATCAGTTCGTTGAGGATTCCAAGCTGCGCTTCATGATTGACGTGCGTAAGTATCTGGAGAAGCGCGTCGGCGACCTCGAATGGCCCGAAGCCCTGCTCAAGCGTATTATGCGTGCCAATAATCCCGACAAGGGCGAGGAATACGTGGATAGCAACTATGCAGGCAGCATCAAGGAACTGCTGTGGCACCTGATGAAGGAACAGCTCGCTGACCAGACCGGTATCAAGGTGGAGCAGGAGGATGTCCTTGAGACAGCTAAGCGTCAGACCCGTATGCAATTTGCGCAATACGGTATGGGTAATGTTCCCGACGAGATCATCACCAACTACGCCAACGAGCAGCTCAAGAAGAAGGAGCAGGTGGAAGGCTTCGTGGCCCGCGCCGTGGAGGAGAAGCTGGGCGTAGCTCTCAAGGACGTCGTGAAGCTGCAGAAGAAGAGCGTCACCCTTGAGGAGTTCAACAAACTGTTTGAAGAGAAATAAGTATGCAACACTCTGATTTCCGCAAATATGCCGTAGGTCATCTCGGCATGAACGGGCAGGTTCTGGACGACATCATGAGCGCCCAGAATCAGTACCTGAATCCCTATATCCTGGAGGAACGCCAGCTGAACGTCACGCAGATGGACGTCTTCTCGCGCCTGATGATGGACCGCATCATCTTCCTCGGCACACAGATTGACGACTACACGGCCAACACCCTGCAGGCTCAGCTGCTCTATCTGGACAGTGCTGATCCTGGCAAGGACATCAGTATCTATCTGAATTCCCCTGGCGGCAGTGTCAGTGCCGGCCTCGGCATCTACGACACGATGCAGTTCATCACCTCCGATGTCGCCACCATCTGCACAGGCATGGCCGCTTCGATGGCTGCGGTGCTTCTCGTGTCCGGCAAGGAGGGCAAGCGCTCCGCTTTGCCCCATAGCCGTGTGATGATTCACCAGCCGTTGGGCGGTGTCTCGGGTCAGGCCTCCGATATCGAAATCGAGGCCCGCGAGATTCAGAAGCTCAAGAAAGAGCTGTATCAGATTATCGCCGACCATAGCCACACCCCCTATGACAAGGTGTGGGCCGATTCCGACCGCAACTACTGGATGACGGCCGAGGAGGCCAAGGCTTACGGCATGGTAGATGCTGTGCTGACTCGCAAAGTCTAATGCTCGCGCGCGAACATAAATTATATAATGGCAAAAAAACGAGAACATAACCATTGTTCGTTCTGTGGACGCAGCGATGAGGAGGTGCGCCTGCTCATCAGCGGTATTAACGGCTTCATCTGCGACGACTGTGCCCGTCAGGCTCACACGATTGTGGAAGAGGCGCTGGAGACGAACGGCGAAGCGAAAGCCGTTGTGGATGGCGATGCTGCCGCGGGCAAATACGGCAAGCTCAACTGGAAGACGCTCCCCAAGCCCACAGACATCAAGGCCTATCTCGACCAGTATGTCATCGGGCAGGACGATGCCAAGCGCTATCTCTCCGTGGCAGTCTATAACCACTACAAGCGTCTCTGTCAGGAGAAGACCGACGACGGCGTGGAGATAGAGAAGAGCAATGTCATCATGGTCGGCCCCACAGGTACGGGCAAGACGCTGATGGCGCGTACCATCGCCCATCTACTGAAGGTCCCGTTCACCATTGTGGATGCTACGGTGTTCACCGAGGCCGGTTATGTCGGCGAGGATGTAGAGAGCATACTCTCGCGCCTGTTGCAGGTTGCAGACTTCGACTTGGAGGCAACGCAGCGCGGTATCGTTTTCATCGATGAAATCGATAAAATTGCACGCAAGAGCGATAATCCCAGCATCACGCGCGACGTTAGTGGCGAAGGCGTGCAGCAGGGAATGCTCAAACTGTTGGAAGGCTCTATCGTCAATGTGCCGCCCAAGGGCGGGCGCAAGCACCCCGACCAGGACTATGTTCACGTGGACACGCGTAACATCCTGTTCATCTGCGGTGGCGCGTTCGATGGTATTGAGCGTAAGATCGCCCAGCGCCTGAACACGCACGTGGTGGGATATAACTCCGTGCAGAACGTAGCGCGCATTGACCGGAACGACCTGATGAAATACATCGTTCCTCAGGACTTGAAGTCTTTTGGCTTGATTCCTGAGATTATCGGCCGTCTGCCGGTGCTCACCTACCTGAATCAACTTGACCGTAAGGCATTGCGTGCCATCCTCACGGAACCCAAAAACTCACTCATCCGCCAGCAGCAGAAGCTGTTCGCCATGGATGGTATTGAACTCACGTTCACCGAGGATGCTCTGGAATATATGGTCGATAAGGCTGTGGAATACAAGCTCGGTGCCCGCGGTTTGCGTAGCATCGTGGAGGCTATCATGATCACGCCTCAGTACGAATTGCCCTCCATGCAAGAGAAGAAATTCGAGGTGACGTTGGACTATGCCCGCGAGCATCTTGAAAAATCCAATCTTGCGATCGCAGAAAACGGCATTTAATGCAAAAATAAGTGTCTCGAAGGCTCCAAAAGCTATGGAAAATGGCTTTTGGAGCTTTTTTTCATCTAAAAAGAGTCAAAAAAGTTGGAAAATAGGGTAATTTGTTTATAACTTTGTTGCGAAGAATAAAAAGCGCATGAAAAAAGACCTCGATCTGACCTCCCAACTGAAACGTTATTTCGGCTTCGACACCTTCAAGGGTGACCAGGAAGCTATTATCCGTAACCTCCTTGACGGCCGCGATACTTTTGTGCTGATGCCTACGGGTGGCGGCAAATCCCTTTGCTACCAGCTGCCGGCGCTTCTCATGGACGGCACAGCCATCGTCATCTCTCCGCTGATAGCCCTGATGAAGAACCAGGTGGACGCCATTCGCCAGGTGAGCGCCGACGACGGCATTGCTCATTTCATGAACTCGTCGCTGAACCGTGCCGCGCTGGATCAGGTGAAGACCGATGTCCTCGCCGGACGCACGAAGTTATTATACGTGGCTCCCGAGTCCCTGACCAAGGACGAGAATATCGATTTCCTCCGTCAGGTGCGCATCTCCTTCTATGCTGTCGATGAGGCTCACTGTATCTCAGAATGGGGTCATGACTTCCGTCCGGAGTATCGGCGCATCCGTCCTATCATCAATGAAATCGGTGTAGCGCCCGTCATCGCCCTCACGGCAACGGCTACCGACAAGGTGCGCGGCGACATCAAGAAGAACCTCGGGATGATGGAGGCTACGGAGTTTGTCAGCTCCTTTAACCGTCCGAACCTCTACTATGAGGTGCGCCCCAAGACCAAGGAGATTGACAAGGAAATCATCAAGTTCCTGCGCCAGAACACCGGCAAGAGCGGCATCATCTATTGTCTCTCGCGCAAGAAGGTAGAGGAGTTGGCCGAAGTGCTGCGCGCCAATGATATCAATGCCCGTGCCTATCACGCTGGCATGGACACGCCCACTCGCACGCAGACGCAGGACGACTTCGTGATGGACGAGATAGACGTCATCGTCGCTACCATCGCTTTCGGTATGGGTATTGATAAGCCCGACGTGCGCTTCGTCATCCACTACGATATCCCCAAGAGCCTCGAAGGCTACTATCAGGAGACCGGTCGTGCCGGTCGCGATGGCGGCGAGGGCAAGTGCATCACGTTCTACACGTACAAGGACCTGCAGAAACTCGAGAAATTCATGGAGGGCAAGCCTGTGGCCGAGCAGGACATCGGTCGCCAGCTGTTGCAGGAGACGGCCGCCTACGCCGAGACGAGCGTGTGCCGCCGCCGTGTGCTCCTCCACTATTTCGGCGAAGAATATCCTGAGGAGAACTGCCGCAACTGCGACAACTGCCTCCACCCGAAGTCTCGCGTCGAGGCCAAGGAGGAACTGCGCATGGCTCTCTCGGTCATCCAGGCTGTCAAGGAGAACTTCAAGGTTCACCATATCATCAATATCCTCACTGGCACGCCCACCGAGGAAGTCATGGCTCACAAGCACGACGACCTGCCTTGCTTCGGCAGCGGCGAGGACAAAGATACTCGCTTCTGGAACACCGTGCTACGTCAGGCACTCCTAGGCGGCTATATCTACAAGGACGTGGAGAACTACGGCCTGCTGAAACTCACGCCCGAGGGCCTGCAGTTCATCAAGAAGCCCGTGTCCTTCATGATTTCCGAAGACAACAATTTCGACAGCGACTACGTGGATCCCGATGCCGGCACCAGCGTGCTCGACGAGCAGCTGTACAGTATGCTCAAGGATATGCGCAAGAAGGTGGCCCGCGAGAAGTCCATTCCGCCTTACGTCATCTTCCAGGATGCCAGCCTCGAAGCCATGGCTACCGTCTATCCCGTCACCATCGAGGAACTGAAGAACATCCCCGGAGTGGGCGAGGGCAAGGCCAAGCGCTATGGCAAGGCATTCTGCGAGCTGATCTACAAGCACTGCGAGGAGAACGAAATCGACCGTCCCGAGGATCTTCGTGTGCGCACGGTGGCCAACAAGAGCAAGAACAAGGTCAGCATCATCCAGGCCGTTGACCGCAAAGTTGATTTGAAGGATATTGCCCGTTCCAAAGGTCTCGATTTCGACGAATTGCTCGATGAACTCGATGCTATTGTTGATAGCGGCACGAAATTGGATATTGACTATTATCTCAACTCCATCATGGATGCCGACCAGATAGAGGACATCTTCGAGTACTTCCGCGAGAGCGAAACCGATGACATCGACGATGCTTTGGATGAGATTGGCGACGACTACGACGAAGAGCAGATTCGTCTCGTCCGCATCAAATTCATTTCCGAACTCGGCAACTAAAATCAGATGATGAAAGATCGTACAGAGAGCTATCCTTTGCTCCAATCCCAGTTAGGCGTATTCTACGACTGCTTGAAGTATCCACAGGTGATGCAGTACAATATTCCGTGCATCACGGAGTTGACGAGCGATATTGACCTCGACCGCGTGGAAGAGGCCATATTGGCTATATTTGCTGCACGACAGGAATTGCGCATGCGTTTTCTCATCGATGAGAATGGCGAGCCGCGCCAGTATGTCGATGAGAACAAACGGCTGGACGTCGTGCGTCGCGAGATGTCGGAGGCCGATTTTCGGCAATATGCCTATCATGGTTTCTGCCGTCCGTTTGACATCATGGGTGAGGAACCGCTGCTGCGCGTGGAGCTCATCGTTACGACGGAAGGGAAGCGCTACATGCTGCTGGACATCCACCATCTGGTGTCGGACGGCACGAGCTATCTGGTGCTATTCCCACAACGCGACCTGCCATTGGCCTACGAAGGCAAACCCTTGCCGGTGCAGGAGTATGGCATACTGCAGGCTGCCGAAGACGAGTCAGCACGTATTGGCGACGAGGAGTACGAACGTGCCAAGGCAGTGATGAAGGAAAAATATGCGGGTGTGGAGCTGGCCTCGCTGTCTTCGCATCCTGAGAATCCTGTAGGTGAGATGGGTCAGGAGTCGGCTTACATCAGCCGCGCGATGGTGGACGACTGGTGCCGGGCGAACGGCTTCGCACCGTATCAGCTGTTTCAGGCTGCCTTCAGCTATGTGCTCTCACGTCTGCTGCGCGAGGAGAAGGTGGGCTATACGACCATCTATCACGGACGTCGTGACCCGCGTGTAAAGCAAGCCTACGGCATGTTTGTTCGAACCATTCCGTTTATGATGGAAATCAAGAAGGAGCAGACTGTTCGTGAATACATCGCCAGCGTACATCAGGAGATGAAAGATACACTGGCACAGCTGGCCTACCCCTTCTCGCACTTCTGCCGCGACATGGGTGTGCAGCCAGGCATCTCGTTTAACTTCACGGCGCTGCCAGGCTGGGAGGAGGCCTATCACTTTGGAGAGACGCATTGCCCGTTGGTGCAGCAGGACCGTGGTGATGTGTTCTATGACATGCTCGCACACATCTTCTTGGCCGGGGAGAACTACGATATCCGCATGGAGTCGAGTCTGGCGATGAACAGCCGCAAGCAGATGCGAACGATGGCCGATGCCATCAAGGCTACGATGGAGCAGATGATGGCACAGCCCGATGCCGACATCGATCGCATCAGCATTGTCAGCGACGAGGAGGCAGAGCGTATCATCAAGATGGGTAAAGGCAAGGAGATTGACGTCGATTTGAGCAAGACCTTCGCCAACCTCTTCACCGAACAGGCCAAGCGCACACCTGATGCACCCGCTGTGGTGGATAGGGACAGTCAGTTGACCTATGGCGAGATGGACCGTTACTCGAATGCGTTGGCCCGGCAGTTGATTGACTTTGGCGTGCAGCCCAACGACTTCGTCTGTGTCATGCTCGACCGTTTCAAGGAATTCCCGTTGGCAGTGCTATCCATCCACAAGGCCGGTGCTGCCTACACACCGTTGGACTTCGAATATCCCAACGAGCGCCTGAGCTATATGCTGGAGAACTCCGAGTCGAAGGTGTTGATTACCACTCACGACGTCTTGCAGGCCAAGCAGGCCGAGGGCGACTTCAGTACCGCTGCCGCCAAGACCTTCTTTATTGATGACTTCATGACTGACATCGTCAATGGTAACTTGTCAAATTGTGAAGCCATCGATCTTTCTACTCCTGACGGCCTCGCCTATATGATCTACACCAGCGGCTCCACAGGCAAGCCCAAGGGCGCCATGCTTCATCAGGCCGGCCTCCGAAATTTCATCGCTGTGGTTATCGACATGGAGAAACTGACAGCTGCCGACCGCATCAGCGGACACCGCTCGTTCTCGTTCGATGCGCATATCGAGGATATGTATCCTGTGTTGACGCTGGGTGGCTCGTTCCATATTATGCCGACGGAGATACGTAAGGATTTGGCTGCTATTCGTCAGTTCCTCTTTGACCACCAGATTACCGGTGGCGGCTACTCAACGGCGATGACCAGCCTGTTGCTTAACACCTTCGATGACCTGCCCATTCGCTTCACCACGGGTGGTGGCGAAAAGATGGACGGCGTGTATAGTGATCACATCGAGATTATCAATGTCTATGGTCCGACGGAGTGTACCGACGATACCTCTTATTACAGTATAGCGCCTGGCAGTAGGGTGGAGAATATTCCTATTGGCCAGAGTGTGGCCAACAACTGGAACTTCATTGTTGATACTGCTGGAAACCTCGTGCCGCAGGGCGTGGCTGGTGAGCTGTGCTTTGCCGGTGTGCAGGTAGGTCGTGGCTATTGGCGACTGCCCGAGCGTACGGCGATGTCGTTTGTGGATTGTCCGTTTGTCAAGCAAGACCGTTGGGGACGTCCTGTCCGTATGTACTACACTGGCGACCTCTGCCGTTGGAATGAGGATGGACAGATAGAGTACATGGGTCGTATCGACACCCAAGTGAAACTGCGCGGCTTCCGTATTGAATTGGGTGAAATCGAGAGCAAGGTGCTGAACATCGATGGCGTCCGTCAGGCTGCTGCCGAGGTGCGTAAGGTGCAGGGCAACGAACACCTCGTACTCTATTATACTGTTGTCGAAGGCTCTGCCATTGGTGATGACGACATCCTCGCAGCACTCAAGGCTTCTGCTTTGGCTGAATACATGGTCCCTGATGTCTATATGCGCATGGATGTGATGCCGATGACGCCTAACGGCAAGATCAACCGCAAGGTCTTGCCAGCCCCGGAGATGAAGCGTGCTACCGAGTACGAGGCTCCCGTGGGTGAGCAGGAAGAGCTGTTCTGCAACATCTTCGCCGATATCCTGAAAATCAGGGAGGTGGGTGCTACCGATAACTTCTTCGAGATTGGCGGCACCAGTATCAATGCTATTAAGGTGATTGTCGAGGCCAGCAAACATGGGGTGCAGATCGTCTTCAACGACCTGTTTAATCTGAAGACGCCACGAGCTCTTGCCGCATTTGTCAGTAGCGGTGGGACAGCCACTGATTCCGCTGCTTCTTCAGCGGACAGCGATGTTGCTGCCTACAACATCGCCGCTACTCCTGAAGCCGAACACTATGCGCCTCTTAACGCCCTTCTTGCCTCCAACACCCTCGCTGCCTTCCGTGAAGGTCAGCGTCAGACCATCGGCGATGTGCTGCTGACAGGTGCTACAGGTTATCTTGGCATTCATGTCCTCAATGAGTTGCTGACCAATTATCGCGGCAAGATACTCTGTCCTATACGTGCCAAGGACGATGACAGGGCCCAGAGTCGCATCAAGTCCCTGTACTTCTACTACTTCGGACGTACAAAGTCCTTCAACCATTTCGACGAGCGCGTTACCGCCTTCGCAGCCGAGGTGACAGAGGCTAATGCCTACGATCATTTGAGCCAAGCGTTTACGGTGGTCAACTGCGTGGCTAATGTGAAACATTTCTCTGCCGGCAACGACATCGAGATGGTGAACATCGAGTCGGTGCGTCACCTGATCTGTTTCTGTCTGCGCACAGGTTCACGTCTCATCCATGTCTCTACAAACAGCATCGCCGGACTGAGTGTCGATGGGGTGCCTGGGCCCGAGGTGAAACTGACAGAGCAGAGCCTCTGGCTGGGTCAGAATATCGACGAGAACAAATACGTTTATTCTAAGTTTAAGGCCGAGGAACTGGTGCTCGATGCCATCGCCCATCACGACTTGAATGCCAAGATTATGCGCGTGGGCAATCTGTCTGCCCGTCAGAAGGACGGAGAGTTCCAGATCAACTTCAACACCAATAACTTCCTGGCCCTGTTGCGTGCCTATGTGGTCATCGGCATGGTGCCTTATGAAGCCCTTGACCATCTTTTTGAGTTTTCACCCATCGATGAGGTGGCTCATGCCATCATGCTGCTGGCACAGACGCCGAAGGCGTGTACTGTGTTCCATCCCAACAACACCCATCGCCAGTTCCTCTCCGACATCCTCAATGGCTTTGCAGAGGCTGGCATCATGCTGCGACGAGTGGAAACAGAGGAGTTTCAGAAGGCGCTGAATCAGATGATGGAGAATCCGGATTTAGTTACTTTGCTACGTCCACTGATGGCCTACAACCTGAGCAGCACCCATGAGATGCGTTGGATAGAGTCCACCAACGACTACACCACGCAGGTGCTCTACCGTCTCGGGTTCCAGTGGCCGCCCACCGCTGCCGACTACGTACATCGCTTCATCGACACTATCAGCGGATTCGGATTCTTTAATGATTAGTGAAGCCGTTAGGCAGAAGGATCTGAAGCCATATTGCCTGGCAAACCAAACGTCCTAGGGTCGTTGCGTGATGACCTTAGGACGATCAGCCGATGACCCTAGGACGATCAAGCGATGGTCCTAGGACGATAGGCCGATGCTCCTAGGACCATCGTGCTGCGGTCCTAGGAGCGTTGACCTTTCGTCCTAAAAGTTAATGTGCGTTTAAAATAAGGTGTAGTTTTTGGCTATTTCGCGGAAAAGCAGTACTTTTGTGCCCAATAGACGCAAATACACTTATTATGGCAAATTTCATTGCAGACAGAATTGTCATGGACGGCCTCACGTTTGACGACGTCCTCCTTGTTCCTGCTTATTCCGAAGTCCTTCCACGCGCCGTGGATCTCACTACACGTTTCTCTCGTCACATCGAGCTGAAGGTGCCTTTCGTCACGGCGGCGATGGACACCGTCACCGAGGCTACGATGGCTATTGCCATTGCACGCGAAGGCGGTATTGGTGTGATCCACAAGAATATGAGTATCGAGGAGCAGGCACGCCAGGTCGCTATTGTCAAGCGCGCTGAGAACGGTATGATCTATCATCCCGTGACCATCCTCAGTGATGCCACCGTGGCTGACGCCCTGAACCTGATGGCAGAATATCATATCGGCGGCATCCCCGTGGTGGATGCTGAGAACCACCTAGTAGGCATCGTCACCAACCGCGACCTCCGCTTCGAGCGTCGCGTGGAGCGCCCCATTGCCGAGGTGATGACTAAGGATCATCTGGTGACGACGCACCAGCAGACCGACCTCTTCGCTGCTGCACAGATTCTGCAGGAGAACAAGATCGAGAAGCTGCCGGTGGTCGATGACGAGAACCACCTCATCGGTCTTATCACCTACAAGGATATCACCAAGGCCAAGGACAAGCCCATGGCCTGCAAGGACGAGAAAGGTCGCCTGCGCGTAGCCGCCGGCGTGGGCGTAACCCACGACACGCTCGACCGCATCAAGGCTCTCGTGGAAGCTGGTGCCGACGCCATCGTCATTGATACAGCCCACGGCCATAGCAAGGGCGTTATCGAGAAACTGCGCGAGGCCAAAGCCAACTATCCCGACGTCGATATCGTCGTTGGTAACGTCGCTACGGGCGAAGCAGCCAAGATGCTGGTAGGAGCCGGTGCCGACGGCATCAAGGTCGGTATCGGTCCGGGCAGTATCTGCACCACCCGCGTGGTGGCCGGTGTCGGTGTGCCGCAGCTGTCGGCCGTCTATGATGTGGCCAGTGCATTGGCAGGCACGGGTGTACCGATGATTGCCGACGGTGGCCTGCGCTACTCCGGCGATGTGGTGAAAGCCATTGCCGCCGGTGGAAACTGCGTGATGATCGGTTCTTTGGTTGCCGGCACAGAGGAAAGTCCTGGCGACACCATCATCTTCAACGGCCGTAAGTTCAAGAGTTACCGTGGTATGGGCTCTCTGGAAGCCATGGAGAACGGCAGCAAGGACCGCTACTTCCAGGCTGGCGAGCAGGATGTTAAGAAGCTGGTGCCCGAGGGCATTGCCGGCCGCGTCCCCTACAAGGGCACTGTACAGGAGGTTATCTACCAGCTCATCGGAGGTCTGCGCTCGGGCATGGGCTACTGCGGAGCTGCCACCATCGAGGACCTTCACCACGCCAAATTTGTGCGTATTACCAATGCCGGCGTGCAGGAGAGTCACCCTCACGACATTACCATCACCAGCGAAGCTCCCAACTATAGCAGACCGCAGTGAGTTTAATTGAAAGATTGAAAAATTGAAAAATTGAAATATTGAAACATTGAAATATTGAAATATTGAAATATTGAAACATTGAAAATTGAAAGATTGAAAAATTGAAATCATATTGAGAATTGAATTTGAGAGTTCAAAGAAATTTAAGTAACGATGAAAAAAATCTTTTATCTTTTATCTCTTATCACATCTCTCTCATCCCTGTCAGTTTTCGCGCAGTCTGATGATCCCATTGTTATGCGCATTAACGGCAAGGATGTGACGCGCTCGGAGTTTGAGTACAACTACAATAAGAACAACACCGACGGTGTCATCGACAAGAAGAGCGTTGCAGAATACGTGGATCTCTTTATCAACTATAAGCTCAAGGTGGAGGCCGCCCTCGATGCACACCTCGACACGTTGAGTTCCTATCAGCAGGAGTTCCGCACCTACCGCGACCAGCAGATCCGTCCGTTGCTCGTGTCGCCAGAGGCCGAGGAGCAGGAGGTGGCCAACTACTACCATCAGATGGTGCTGCAGTTAGAGGGCAAGGAATTGCTCCTGCCTGCGCATATCTTCCTGCGTGTGATGCAGCAGTCCACGCCGGAGCAGCAGGCAGCCGTGAAAGCGCGTGTCGATTCCATCTATGCTGTGCTGCAAGGCGGCAAGGACTTTGCCGAACTGGCTGCAGAGGTCTCTGAGGACCCCGGTACAGCTTCCCGCGGCGGTGTCATCGGTTGGATCGGCCCGCACCAGCTGCTCAAGGAGGTGGAGGACGCCTGCTATGCCTTAGAGGTGGGCGAGACGGGAGCTCCGCTCCTCTCCACCGTGGGATGGCACATCATCCAGTTGCGCGAAAAGAAAGCCCTGGAGCCTTTCGACACCTTGGCACCGCGCATTCGTCAGTTCCTGGAAGCACGCGGCCTGAAGGACCGTGTGGCTGGACAGGTCGTGGATAGTATCGTCACGCAAAGCGGCAAGACCGTGGAGGAGGTGATGGACGAGGCTGCAGAGCGCCTGGCCGCAGAGGACAGCGACCTGAAATACCTCATTCAGGAATACCACGACGGCCTGCTCTTCTATGAGATCTGTCAGCGTCAGGTCTGGGACCCCGCCGCCAAGGACACCGTGAATCTCGAACGCTATTTCAAGGCCAACAAGAAAGCCTACGCCTTTGAGAAGCCCCACTACGCTGGAGCACTCCTGCAGGCTGTGAACGCTGATGTTCTCAAGCGTGTGCAGCAGGCGCTGAAGAAGCAGCCGGAGAACAAGTGGGCAGATATCGTTAAGACACAGTTCAACAAGGACAGCGTACAAGTGCGCTTCGACCGCCGCGTGTTTGTGCAGGGCGAGAACGCCTTGGTAGATTCTCTCGCTTTCGGCATTCGCGAAGGCAAGACACACGTGAACGCCAAATATCCTGCTGTCGCTGTCATCGGTCGCAAGCTCAAGAAAGGTCCTGAACGCTGGACGGACGTCGGCTCACAGGTTGTCACCGATTATCAGGCCGCCAAGGAACAGGAGTTCGTGGAAGAACTGCGCCGCCGCTATCCGGTGGAAATCTTCCAGGACGCTTTAAACACTGTCAATAAACACTCATGAACAAGTTCCGTTCTTTCCTCTTGGCAGGTGTTCTTTCCTGCCTGACCGTATCCTCCTTCGCCCAAGGCCAGAACAACATCGTGGATGAAGTCATCTGGGTGGTGGGCGATGAGGCTATTCTGCGCAGCGACGTGGAAAAGGTCCGCACACAGATGGGGCGCGTCAGCGGCAATCCCTACTGTGTCATCCCCGAGCGTCTGGCACTGCAGAAGCTGTTCTTACATCAGGCACAGACCGACAGTATCGAGGCCTCCGACGAGCAGATTAATCGCTACGTGGAAGCCCAGATCAATGAGTGGATTCAGGCCGCCGGTTCTGCCGAGAAGCTGGAGGAATACCGCAATATGACACTGGCACAGATTCGCGAGGAGACTTATTCCCTCGTGAAGGACAACCAGACGATGGAACTCGTGCGAGAGCACTTGACCAAGGACATCAAGGTCACGCCCGCCGAGGTGCGTCATTTCTTCAAGGACTATCCGCAGGACTCGCTGCCGATTATCCCGACGCAGGTGGAGGTGGAGCTGCTGGCCGAGCATCCGCTGGTGCAGCAAGCAGAGATCGACCGCATCAAGGAAGACCTGCGCGACTACACCGAACGCATTAACAACGGCTCGTCGAGTTTCTCTACGCTGGCCATCCTCTACAGCGAAGACCCGGGCTCTGCCCGTCAGGGCGGCGAGATGGACTATATGAGTCGTATGGACCTGGACCCCGCCTTTGCCAACGTCGCCTGGAGTCTCACCGACCCCAAGAAAGTGTCTAAGATTGTGGAGTCGCAGTACGGCTTCCACATCATCCAGCTCGTGGACAAGCGCGGCGACAAGCTCAAGCTCCGCCATATCCTCAAGAAACCGCGCGTGGAGCAGCAGGACATCGATGCCTGCATGGCCCGCCTCGATTCTATTGCAGCCGATATTCGTGCCGGTAAGTTCACCTTCGAGCAGGCAGCTTCCTCGCTGTCCGACGACAAGGACTCTCGTAACAACCGAGGTCTGATGTTCAACGTCACTACCGACCACACCGGCAGCCGAATCCGAACATCACGCTTCAAGATGTCGGAACTGCCCACCGAGATGGCTCGTGTGGTGGAGCGGCTGGACATCGGCGAAATCTCCAAGCCTTTCAGGATGATTGATAAAACGGGTAAGGAGCAGTGCTGTATCATCAAGCTCAAGAGCCGCATCAAGGCCCATCCCGCCACCATCACCGAGGACTTCCAGGTCTTGCGTCAGATTGTGCAGAACAAGCGGAGCGAGGAGTTCCTCGAGGAGTGGATTCGCGAGAAACAGCAGACCACCTATATTCGCATTAACCCCGAATGGTCGAACTGCGAGTTCGCTTATCCGGGATGGATCAAGGAGTAAAGAAAAGACCAGGACTCACCCCCCTGCCCCTCCCTGGAGGGAGGGGAGTAATTACCTAACAAGGATTACAACGTTTTGAAAGCAAGAATTCCTTTTATAGTAATC
>Ga0310786_10003145_pt1 | contig 24306 bp, 17 predicted proteins | sample AusTroGonzalo_MG_FD_203881 | JGI IMG/M metagenome (GOLD analysis project Ga0310786, IMG submission 203881) | Bovine rumen microbial communities from tropical cattle in Woodstock, Queensland, Australia - Gonzalo_03 (v2) (version 2) | ecosystem: Host-associated > Mammals > Digestive system >...
AGCAAGAGGTTGAAAACATTGGGGTGAGCCTTCTCAATCTCGTCGAGCAGGACGATGGAGTAGGGGTGATGGCGCACACGTTCAGTGAGCTGGCCGCCCTCCTCGTAGCCGACGTAGCCCGGAGGGGCACCGATGAGCCGGCTGGTATTGAATGACTCAGTATACTCGCTCATGTCAACGCGGATGAGGGCATCCTTGGAACCGAACATGAACTCGGCGAGTTTCTTGGCGAGATAGGTCTTGCCGACGCCTGTGGGACCGAGGAACATGAAGACGCCGATGGGGTGGTTGGGGTCTTTCAGACCGACGCGGTTGCGCTGGATAGCGCGCACCATCTTCTCGATGGCTTGATCCTGAGCGATGACGGCCTTCTTGAGTTCGGTGGCCATGCCCTTCAGACGTATTCCTTCCTGCTCGGCCATGCGCTGGACGGGGACGCCGGTCATGATGCTCACGACGTCGGCCACCTCTTGCTCGGTGACTTGTTGGCGCTCAGCGTCATCGCCGCTCTGCCACTTCTTGTTCATCTCGGCGAGCTCCTGCTCAAGGACGGTCTGACGATCGCGGTAGCTGGCGGCGAGCTCGTAATTCTGGTTGTGGACGGCCTCCTGCTTGCGCTCCTTGACGTCGGCTATCTCGTGCTCTTTCGCTGTGATCTCGGGCGGCACGCAGGTGTTGCCGAGATGTACGCGCGAGCCCACCTCGTCCATGGCGTCTATGGCCTTGTCGGGCATGAAGCGGTCGTTGACATAGCGGTCTGTCAATTTGACACATGCTGCCAGAGCGTCATCTGTATAGGTGACATGATGGTGGTGCTCGTAGCGGTCCTTGATGTTATGGAGTATTTGGAGCGTCTCTTCGTTGGTGGTAGGCTCCACCTGTACCTTCTGGAAACGGCGCTCGAGGGCTCCGTCCTTCTCGATGGAATTGCGGTACTCGTCGAGGGTGGTGGCGCCGATACACTGTATGACACCACGTGCCAGGGCGGGTTTCATGATGTTGGCTGCATCCATTGTGCCAGCAGCGGAGCCGGCACCGATGAGGGTGTGGATCTCGTCGATGAAGATGATGATGTCGGGGTTCGCCTCGAGCTCCTTCAGTAGCTGGCGCAGACGCTCTTCGAACTGTCCGCGGTACTTCGTGCCAGCGACGACACCAGTCATGTCGAGGGTGTAGATACGCTTACCGAAGAGCATCGGCGAGGTGTGGTGGTCAGCAATCTGCTGTGCCAGTCCCTCGACGATAGCGCTCTTACCGACGCCGGGCTCACCTATTAATATAGGGTTGTTCTTTTTGCGTCGTCCAAGGATTTCGACAACGCGCTGTATCTCGCGCTCGCGGCCCACACAGGGGTCGAGCTTACCTTCGACAGCGGCCTTGGTCAAGTCGGTGCCAAAATTGTCGAGGACGGGTGTTTTCGACTCCTTCTTCTTCTGAGTGGTGGCAGTGCCGGAGGTACTGTTCTGGTTGCCGGAGGCGGTGTTCTGGGGCTCGTAGTCCTCCTCTTCGTCCTCGGGCAGTCCGATGCCGCCAGTGACCCCGTTCTTCTGGGGTGCATGCAGCATATCGAGTATCTGTTCGTAATTCATGTCGTGTTGTTCTAAGACCTGACGGGCGCCGTTCATGGCCTGGTCGTGGAGGATGGCCAGCAGAAGGTGCTGTTGGTCAACCTGTTGCATATGCTGTATGCGTGCCTCGAGGACGGCGAGTTTCAGAATGTTGTTAGCTTTCTCATTGAGCAACAGGTCGCTGCTATATATGGATTTGCCGGTGCTATCCTGACGCAGGCGCTCCTCCAGCTCATGCTTGACGGTCTGGGTGTTCAGGGCGAGGCGGTTGAAGATGTCGGCCACGGGGCCTTCCTTCATTCGCATCAGTCCCAATAGCAGGTGCTCAGGCCCTACGGACTGGCTGGCCAGACGTGCTGCCTCCTCGCGTGAGAAAGAGAGTATCTCGGTTACCTTGGGTGTGAACTGGCTGGTCATTTACCTTTTACTTATTTACCTTTTTATATATATTTCGTTGCAAAGATACAACTTTCAAGGCAAACATCGTGCCAAAAAAGGAGAAAAAAGAAATGTTAAAGATTGTACTCACAGTTAAACTTTCTGACGTTTTAACGTCTATAGGGGTGTATGAACCATAATAAAACGGCCACCAATAGCCTCATGAAACTATTCTTAACTACCCTTTTAAATGTGTTTTTTTTCTGTGTCGTTCCTGCAGCGGCGCAGCAAAATGTATTGTCAGGACGCGTTGTCGACGGCGAGTCAAACGAAGCGCTTCAGCGTGCCACCCTCCAGTTGTACCGTCTTAACGGTAAGGATACGACCTTTGTCACGGGAACCTTCTCTGATGCACAGGGTCGTTTTTCGTTCAGTAACGTCAGCACGGGCAACTACTTGCTAAAGGCTACGTTCTTGGGTTTTCGGGAACTGAAGCGTAATGTTACGAAACGTGCTGGACAACAGGCGCTGGGAACACTGACGATGCAGCCCGACGCCGTGCAGCTGCAGGAAGCTGTTGTGACAGCCAATGTGCCGAAGATGGTTATCAAAGACGACACGGTGGTCTACAATGCCGATGCCTTCAGAGTACCTGAGGGCTCGGTCATCGAGGCCTTGGTGGAGGCTCTGCCCGGAGCAAAGATTGATGATGACGGCAAAATCAGCATTAATGGTAAGGACGTGAAACGATTCAAACTGGACGGACGAGACTTCATGACGGGCAACAACGACGCCGTGATGAAGAATCTGCCGTCGTATGTGGTAGATAAGGTGAAAGCCTACGACGAAAAGAGCGACCAGAGCCGGCTGACGGGTATTGATGACGGCAACGACGACTTCGTGCTGGAGTTCACCACGAAGCGCAGTGCCCGTAACGGTATTCAGGCGAACCCCGACCTCGGCTACGGTACCGACGACCGCTATGGCATCCGTCTGACGGCGATGAAGCCCTTCGGTGCCATGCGCTACACCTTCATGGGCAATGCGAACAACGTGAACGACCGAAACTTCTCGGGACGTGGCGGACGAGGCCGTGGCAACAACAACGGCCAGCGCGAGACGAAGACCGCCGCCCTGGACGCCAGCTACGAGAGCGGACGCAAGGCCAATGGCGGCAACCTGCGTTGGAGCGGGCGCGTGACGTGGAACCGTCAGGATGCTGACAACTGGAACCGTACGGGTTCCGAGAACTTCGTGCTGTCGTCGCGACCCAACAGTGGCGCCTTCTCGAACAGCATCAGCCAGAACTACTCACGTAACAACTCGTGGACCGGCAACATGAACCTGCAGTGGCAGCTCGACTCCGTTACGACCCTCTCGTTCCGTCCCGACGTGACACTATCGAGCAATGACAGCCGCGGATTCTCTACGAACGCATCGTTCAAGGAAGATCCTTTCGACTACACCGAAGACCCATTGAGCTACGATGGTCTGAACTACTTGAACAGCCAGGGAATAGCCGTGAACGGACGTCAGAACAAGTCAATGAGCAACGGCACGAATACCAATATCCGTGCCAATGTGCAGCTGCACCGCCGACTGAACAACAAGGGCCGTAACGTGGCGGTGACGTCGAACTTCAACTATCGCGATGGCACGAACAAGAATGGTAACCTCTCGATGGTACGGCTATACCAGCAGAAGGACCTGTTCGGCAATGACTCCACATACCAGACGAACCGATACACACTGTCGCCGAACGACAACTTCGGCTACGGACTGGGATTCACCTACTCGGAGCCCCTCCTCATTATCAAGCCGAAATCACAGCCCGAGGACACGCTACAGACACAGCAGCAGGGCCGCGGTCCCTTCGGTAATCGCAACATGAGACGTATGGTAGGACAGCAGGGATTGTTCCTGCAGCTGAACTATAACTACAGCTACAGCTACCAGAAGAGCGACCCCTTGACATACGACTTGCCGGACTACACTGATGAGGTGTTCCAGACGGTGATGAACAACTATCAGGACTTCGGATTCCTGCCCGAGGACTACGAGCGTGACTACCTGTCGCGCGAACTGAGCCGTTACTCCGAGCGTACGGAGTACGACCACCGGGCCGAAGTGCAGCTGCGACTGGTGCGTGAAAAGTACAACCTGAACGTTGGTGTACAGGCACAGCCCCAGCGCTCGCACTTTATCCAGCAGTATCTGGGCCAGCCCGTCGACACAGTGCGCACCGTCACGAACCTCTCGCCGACGATGAACCTGCGCTATCGCTTCAACCAGCAAACGAACCTTCAGATCACGTTCCGTGGTCAGACGCAACAACCTAGCATCACACAGCTGCTGGAGATATATGATGATACGAACCCCCTGAACATCTCGATGGGTAACGCCGGCCTGAAGCCGTCGTTCTCCACGAACCTCGGTGTGAATTTCCAGAAGATGCGTACACCGAAGCTTATCGAGGACAGCCTAGGTTTTATGATTCCGAAGAATGAGCGTAACTGGAGCTTCAGCACGAACGTGAACCTGCAGCGCACACAGAACTCCATCGGTAACGTCGTCACGTACAATGAGACCACAGGCGGCCGTATCTCACGACCAGAGAACATCAATGGCAACTGGGGACTCAACGGTGGCGGCTCCTTCAACCTCGGACTGGACACCCTGAACCGTTGGGATTTCAGCGGTGGTGTTAACGGCAGCTACCGCCACCAGGTGGGCTACGTGAACCTGAATCGTACGGCCGTACCTGACCGTAACGTCACCCATACCTATAACCTCTCGCCCGACGTGTCGCTGAGTTTCCGTAACCGCTGGCTGAACTTCTCGCTGAACTTCCGTGCTACTTACGCGAAGACGAAGAATGAACTGCAAGCATCGCGAAACCTCACGACATGGAACTACAACTACGGCGGCAACTGCGGTATCACTTTCCCTTGGGAGACCCGTCTGAATACCGACTTCCACGTCTACAGCAAGCGTGGCTATAGCGACCAGACGCTGAACACCAACGAGCTGATATGGAACGCTCAGTTGTCGCACAGCTTCCTGCGTGGCAAGAAGCTCACTGTCATGCTGCAGTGGTATGACATCCTTGGCCAGCAGACGAACTTTACACGTAATGTCACCGCCAACGGATGGACAGACCGTGAGGTGAACGCCATCACCAGCTATGCCATGATGCACGTCAGCTACCGACTGAACTTCTTTGGCGGCCGTAACGGCAGCGGATGGGGCGGCGGCGAAGGCGGTCGTGGAGAAGGTAACCGCGGCGGACGTGGCGGACGTGGCGGCGGATTCCAGGGCGGCGGAAATTTCCCAGCAGGCGGCTTTGGCGGAGGTGGCGGCTTCGGCGGCAGAATGTAAGTCCATACCTCAACTATTAATTATTCTTAATTGAAGTCCCTTGGCTTGGCGAAGTGAAAAAATCTTGGTAATTTTGTAGCCCATTAGAGTGTGGTCAACATTGTTTCACAAATAATTATACTGATTATCAATGATTTATTCAACTGAAGTCAAGAACATGTGTAGCGTTGCTAAAGGCGCTTATCATGGACCTGCACCCATTCCCGAGGAGGGCAAGTGGATTCAGGCAAAGGAGATCAAAGACATCTCGGGTTACACCCACGGCATCGGCTGGTGTGCTCCTCAGCAGGGCGCCTGCAAGCTGAGTCTGAACGTCAAGGACGGTATCATCCAGGAGGCTCTCGTAGAGACCATCGGTTGCACGGGTATGACACACTCGGCTGCTATGGCTTCTGAGATTCTTCCCGGCAAAACGTTGCTTGAGGCTCTGAACACCGACCTCGTCTGCGATGCCATCAACACCGCTATGCGCGAGCTGTTCCTCCAGATTGTCTACGGTCGTACGCAGAGTGCCTTCTCTGAGGGTGGTCTGCCTATTGGAGCCGGTCTTGAGGACCTCGGTAAGGGTCTCCGTTCTCAGACGGGTACGCTCTATGGTACTGTTGCCAAGGGTACACGCTATTTGGAGCTTACTGAGGGCTACATCACCAAGCAGTTCCTTGACGAGAACAACGAGGTTTGCGGCTATGAGTACGTACACCTTGGCAAGGCTATGGAAGCCATCAAGAACGGTATGGATGCCAACGAGGCTATCAAGAAGAACACCGGTTCTTACGGTCGTACGACTGAGGAGCAGGGTGCAGTGAAAGCTATTGACCCACGTAAAGAATAAGAGGAGGATACGACTATGATTAGAAAAGTACAGTTTGAGAGTCAGGAGCGCCGTATCAACCAGGTTCTTGCTGCTCTGAAGGAGAATGGCATCAACAGTATTGAAGAGGCCAATGAGATTTGTGACAAGGCTGGTGTCGATCCCTACCTGATGTGTGAGGAAACGCAGCGTATCTGCTTCGAGAATGCCAAGTGGGCATATGTCTGTGGTGCTGCCATCGCTATCAAGAAGGGTGTGAAGACCGCTGCCGACGCTGCCGAGGCTATCGGTATCGGTCTGCAGTCGTTCTGTATCCCTGGTTCTGTGGCTGACGACCGTAAGGTTGGTATCGGTCATGGTAACCTTGCTGCCCGTCTGCTCCGCGAGGAAACCGAGTGCTTCGCCTTCCTGGCTGGCCACGAGTCGTTCGCAGCTGCTGAGGGTGCCATCAAGATTGCCGAGATGGCCAACAAGGTGCGTAAAAAGCCCCTTCGCGTCATCCTGAACGGTTTGGGCAAGGACGCCGCACAGATCATCAGCCGTATCAACGGCTTCACCTATGTTCAGACACAGTTCGACTACTTTACCTCTGAGCTGAAGGTTGTCAAGGAGGTTGCTTACGGCAACAACCCCAGCCGCCTGAAGGTGAAGTGCTATGGTGCTGACGACGTCCGCGAGGGTGTCGCCATCCTGTGGAAGGAGAACGTCGATGTATCGATCACTGGTAACTCAACGAACCCCACACGTTTCCAGCACCCCGTAGCAGGTACCTATAAGAAGGAGCGCGTGCTCGCTGGCAAGCCCTACTTCTCAGTGGCTTCTGGTGGTGGTACGGGCCGTACCCTGCATCCCGATAACATGGCTGCCGGTCCCGCTTCCTACGGTATGACCGACACACTGGGTCGTATGCACTCTGACGCACAGTTCGCAGGTTCTTCTTCTGTTCCTGCTCACGTCGAGATGATGGGCTTCCTCGGTATCGGTAACAACCCGATGGTGGGTGCTACTGTTGCTATTGCCGTGGCTATCGACTTGGCACTGAACAAGTAATCAGGAACTATTTATAAAAACAACCCGCCTATCGGAGTCCGAGGGGTGGGTTGTTTTTTTATTGTCCCAATATTGTTAAAGTTTATGTAAAAGGGTAAAATCGACTTGCGGCGTTTGGCCGTTTGCCGTTTTTACACTACCTTTGCAGGTTGTTAAAAATAGAATAGGAATATGGGATTATTCGGATTATTCGGAAAAAAGAATAAGGAGACACTCGACCACGGACTGGAGAAGACGAAGACCTCCGTGCTGGACAAACTGGCACGTGCCGTAGCCGGCAAGTCAAAGGTTGACGATGACGTGCTGGACAACCTTGAGGAGGTGCTTATCACCAGCGATGTAGGCGTCGATACCACCCTGAAGATTATAGAGCGTATAGAAGAACGCGTCAGCCGTGACAAGTACGTCAGCACCAGTGAGCTGAACTACATACTGCGTGACGAGATAGCCTCACTGTTGGCAGAGAACAACTCCGAGGATAATGACAATTGGGACCTTCCAAGCGATCATAAGCCCTACGTCATTTTGGTGGTGGGCGTCAATGGTGTTGGTAAGACGACGACCATCGGAAAGCTCGCCTGGCAGTTCAAGCAGGCTGGCAAGAAGGTGTACCTCGGTGCCGCTGACACGTTCCGTGCCGCTGCCGTCGAGCAGCTCTGCATCTGGGGCGAGCGGGTAGGAGTGCCTGTGGTGAAGCAGCAGATGGGCAGCGACCCTGCCTCTGTGGCTTTCGACACCCTGCAGAGTGCCTGTGCCAATGATGCCGATGTCGTACTCATCGATACTGCCGGTCGTCTGCACAATAAGGTAGGCCTGATGAACGAGCTGAAGAAGATCAAGGACGTCATGAAGAAGGTGACGCCCAATGCCCCCGACGAGGTGCTGTTGGTGCTTGATGGCTCTACCGGTCAGAACGCCTTTGAGCAGGCTCGTCAGTTCGCTGCTGTTACCGAGGTGACGGCGCTGGCTGTCACGAAACTCGATGGTACGGCAAAGGGTGGCGTCGTCATCGGCATCAGCGACCAGCTGAAGGTGCCTGTGAAATACATAGGACTGGGTGAGGGTATGGAGGACCTGCAGCTGTTCAATAAAACGGAATTCGTTGACTCACTATTCAAAATAGAGAAATGAAAAAGACATTTATCGAAGGATTGGTGATTGGACTGGCTTGCGGCGCTTTTGCCGCATGTCTGTTCTTCCTGCTGTAAAGGTAAAAGGTATAGAAGTAAAAAAGCGCAGAACATTGAAGACAATCGACTTTATATCGCTCGGATGCTCCAAGAACCTCGTTGACAGCGAGATGCTTATGGGACTGATGGAGGCCAATGGCTATCATTGTACACACGATAGCGATGACCCTCAGGGCGAGATTGTTGTCGTCAATACCTGTGGCTTCATTGCCGATGCCAAGGAAGAGAGTATCAACACTATCCTGGAGTTCGTTCAGGCCAAGACCGAAGGACGCATCGAGCGCCTCTATGTCATGGGTTGTCTCTCCGAGCGCTATTTGGCTGACCTCGAGGCAGAGATTCCCGAGGTGGACGGCTGGTTCGGAAAGTTTAACTATAGGGCATTGTTGGAGGATATATCGAGGTACGAGGTGCGAGGTGCGAGGTGCGAGGATAGTTCAGAGGCGGATTTGAGTGGCGTGCAAGGTGACCTCGCACCTCGTACCTCGTATCTCGTACCTCGAAAATTGACAACTCCTCGCCACTACGCTTACATCAAAATCAGCGAGGGCTGTGACCGCCACTGCGCCTATTGTGCCATTCCCCTGATCACAGGTCGCCATCAGAGCCGTCCGATGGACGAGATTCTTGACGAGGTGCGCGAGCTGGTGAAGGGTGGCACGAAGGAGTTCCAGATTATTGCCCAAGAACTGACATACTATGGCGTTGATATCGATGGCAAGCAACATATCGCCGAGCTGGTAGACAAGATGGCCGATATCGAGGGTGTGGAGTGGATTCGTCTGCACTACGCCTATCCGACGCATTTCCCGTGGGAGTTGCTGAAGGTGATCCGTGAACGGAAGAATGTCTGCAAATATCTGGATATCGCCCTGCAGCATATCAGCGACAATATGCTGACACGTATGCGCCGTCATGTCACTAAGGACGAGACCTACGAGCTGGTGGAGCGTATCCGTCGTGAGGTACCCGGCATTTGTCTGCGTACGACGCTGATGGTAGGCTTCCCAGGCGAGACAGATGAGGACTTCCGCGAGCTGCTGGCTTTCACCAAGTGGGCTCGCTTCGACCGAATGGGCGCTTTTGCCTATTCCGAGGAGGAAGGGACCTATTCGGCAGACCATTACGAGGACGATGTTCCTGAAGACGTGAAACAGTCGCGTCTGGATCGTCTGATGCGTGTACAGCAGAATATCAGTGCCGAGCTGGAGGCCGAGAAGGTGGGGCGCACCATGCGCGTCATCATCGACCGTCAGGAGGGCGACTATTACGTCGGTCGTACCGAATACTGCTCACCGGAGGTAGACCCCGAGGTGTTGATTCCTGCCGACGAGGCTCCGTTGATCATTGGCGACTTCTATGATGTCCGCATGACTGATGCCGAGGAGTTTGACCTTTACGGAACGACAAAACTATAGAGATCAATTGATAGAGATATGAATAACAAAGTCTTCATTGCCGAACTTGCCCAACGCCTTGGCTATAGCGCTAAGGACACCCAGCGTATGGTGTACAGCGTCGTCGACGCGATGGCCGACACCTTTGTTGAGGGAAACTCCGTTGGTGTACAGAACTTCGGCAGCTTCGAGGTGAAGAAGAAGATGGAGCGCATCATGGTCAGCCCCACCACTGGCCAGCGTATGCTTGTTCCCCCGAAGCTGGTACTCGGGTTCAAGATTAGCCCGAAGTGGAAAGAGCAGATAAGGAATGGAGGTGACCAATGATGGAAAGAGTGTCCATACAAGAGATAGCAGCCATTCTCGTTGAGAAGCACAGTCTGCGCAAGAAAGATGCTGAGGCGTTTGTCAACACCATGTTCGACTTGGTGAAAGAGGCACTCGCCACCGACCGTCTGGTGAAGATCAAGGGGCTCGGCACGTTCAAGATTGTCGACATAGAGGCTCGTCAGAGTGTCAATGTGAATACTGGTGAGCGTGTGGTTATTGAGGGCCATGAGAAGATTACCTTCACCCCTGACAATACGATGAAAGAATTGGTCAACAAGCCCTTTTCCCAGTTTGAGACGGTGGTGCTCAATGAGGGTGTGACCTTCGATGATATGGATGAGGCTCCAGTAGATACTACAGAGCCAGAAGAGACCGAAACAATCGCCGAGCCGGAACCCAATGTGGAACCCGAGCCTGTTGTCGAGCCTGAACCAGTTGTTGAACCAGAACCAGTTGTTGAGCCGGAACCCAATGTGGAACCCGAGCCTGTTGAGGAACCCGAGCCGCTCATGGAGTTTGTGGCTGTTCCTGACCCTGAAGAATCTGCAACGCCAGCCGAACTGGAACCCATCGTGGAACTGGAACCCATCGTGGAACCGGAACTCATCGTGGAACCGGAACCCATCGTGGAACCGGAACCCATCGTGGAGCCAGAAGCAGAGGTGAAGTTGGAGAAACCTGTAGTGGAATTTGTTGACATTCCCGAAACAACAGAATCAGCAGGGCCCCAAAACGAAACTCCCGAAGAGTCCCAAGTTGAAACTCCCGAAGAATCCCAAGACGAAAGTCCCGAAGAATCCCAAGAAGAATTTGAAGAAGACATAGAAGAAGAATATATGAGCAAGAAAATGACTTATATCTCGTTGGTAGTAGCCATCCTGGCCTGCATCCTCAGTTTTGTGGCAGGCTATTACTACCGTGGCAACGTCGCTCAGCCCGTTGAAAACAATGAAGTGGTGACAGAACCCGTATCAGCAGCGGTACCTGCTAACAGCATCGTTGCCGATAGCGCTAAGACAGACACCATTGATTTGACAAAACAGACTCCGGAAACGAAGCCAGAGGCCAAGCCAGATGAGAATACCGCTGCGAAGGCCGTAACGGAACCCGAGGTCAAACAAGAAACTAAGGCTGAGCCCAAACAAGAGGTTAAGCCCGAGTCAAAATCAGAGGTTAAGGCCGAGACCAAGCCGGAGACAAAGCCCGCCGTTTCTCCTGACAAGTACGAGCAGATGGATGCCCGTGTGCGTACCGGTGCCTACCGCATCACCGGTAGCGACTATCAGGTGAAGGTGCGCGCCGGAGAGACGACGGCGAAGGTAGCCCGTCGTACGCTGGGGCCTGATATGGAGTGCTATATTGAGGTCTTCAACAACCTGAAAGGTTCCGCGGAATTGAAGGAGGGGCAGACGCTGAACATCCCTCGTCTGGAACTGAAGAAAAAGAAGAAGCAAAACCAATAAAATAAACACACATAATTAGTTATGGCAGAATCAATTGATATCCGCGAACTGAATATACGGATAGAACAGCAAAGTGCATTCGTGACAAACCTGGTGACCGGTATGGACCGTGTCATCGTTGGACAAAAACATCTTGTCGACTCATTGCTCATCGGACTGCTGAGCGACGGAAATATCCTGCTTGAAGGTGTTCCTGGTCTTGCAAAGACGCTGGCCATCAAGACCCTCTCGCAGCTCATCGACTCGAAGTACAGCCGCATACAGTTCACCCCCGACCTGTTGCCGGCCGACGTCACCGGAACCATGATTTACTCGCAGAAAGACGAGCGCTTCCAGGTGAAGCAGGGTCCTGTCTTCGCCAACTTTGTGCTGGCCGATGAGATCAACCGTGCCCCTGCCAAGGTGCAGAGTGCGCTGCTCGAAGCCATGCAGGAGAAGCAGGTGACTATCGGTAACGAGACGTTCGACCTGCCAAGTCCCTTCCTGGTAATGGCTACCCAGAACCCCATTGAGCAGGAGGGAACGTACCCGTTGCCCGAGGCCCAGATGGACCGTTTCATGCTGAAGGTCGTCATTGACTATCCCACGCTCGACGAGGAAAAGCGCATCATCCGCGAGAACATCGCCGGAGCCCTGCCCGAGGTGAAGCCCGTCACTACTGGCGAGGAGATTCTCAAGGCCCGTGCCGTCGTCCGCGAGGTGTATATCGACGAGAAGATAGAGCAGTATATCGCCGACATCGTCTTCGCCACCCGCTATCCTGACCGTTATGGTCTGAAGGAACTCAAGGACATGATACAGTTTGGCGGTTCGCCCCGTGCCAGTATCAATCTAGCTAAGGCTGCCCGTGCCTACGCCTTTATCAAGCGCCGCGGCTACGTCGTTCCTGAGGATGTCCGTGCCGTTGCCCATGACGTGCTCCGTCATCGCATCGGCCTGACCTACGAGGCTGAGGCCAGCAACATCACCAGCGAGGAGATTATTTCAAAGATTATCAATAAGGTAGAAGTGCCCTAAAACTAGTAGGACTTGTAAAACAAGTATGACTAGATTATGGAGACATCTGAGATATTAAAAAAGGTACGCAAGATAGAGATCAAGACCCGTGGTCTGAGCTCGCAGGTCTTCGCCGGACAATACCATTCCGCCTTCAAGGGTAGGGGAATGGCGTTCAGCGAGGTGCGCGAGTACCAGTACGGCGACGATGTGCGTGACATCGACTGGAACGTTACCGCCCGCTTCCATCGGCCTTATGTGAAGGTGTTCGAGGAGGAGCGTGAGCTGACGGTGATGCTGATGGTCGACGTCAGCGGTTCGCTCGATTTCGGCACCCAGGTGCAGATGAAGCGTGACATGGTGACAGAGATAGCCGCCACCATCGCCTTCTCAGCCATACAGAACAACGACAAGATCGGTGTGGTGTTCTTCTCGGACAAGATTGAGAAGTACATCCCCCCGAAGAAGGGCCGTAAGCATATTCTGTACATCATCCGTGAGATGCTCGACTTCAAGGCCGACTCCAAGCGCACCGATGTCCGCCAGGCCATCGAGTTCCTGTCGAATGTACAGAAGCGCCGTACCACCGCCTTTATCCTGAGCGACTTCTACGTGCGCAACGACTTTCTGCACACGCTGCAGATTGCCAACCGCAACCATGATGTCGTCGCTATACAGGTCTATGACCCGCGTGCCCGTGAGTTGCCTGACGTAGGACTGATGAAGCTCGTCGATGCCGAGACTGGCCACGAGCAGTATGTCGATACCAGCTCGAAGCGGCTGCGTCAGGCCTATACCCGCTACTGGACCAGCCGCCAGCGCGAGCTGGAGGAAACATTTACGAAGAGCAACGTCGACAGCGTCAGCATCGCGACCAACGAGGACTATGTCAAGTCGCTGCTCGGACTGTTCAAACAACGTGGACGATGAGAAAACTTTACTCTGTTATCATACTGCTGACAATAAGCCTGTTATCGGCAACGGCACAAGTGTCCGTCGAGGCTGAGATAGACTCTATTCAGATTTTTATCGGTCAGCAGGCCCATGTCACCCTGCGTGCCACGATGCCTGAGGGAGCCACCGCTGTGTTCCCCGTCTTCAAGGCCAGCGAGATGGTGACGCCTGGTGTCGAGGTGCTCTCCAGCAAGGAGGAGGGTGTCAAGGGGAAGGACAACGGCATTGTCGAGCGGACGGTGGTCTACACCCTGACCTCGTTCGACGACACGCTCTACTACCTCCCTCCCTTCAACGTGAAGGTCGACGGCAAGGACTATAAGAGCAAGTCGCTGGCGCTGAAGGTGTTGCCCGTCGAGGTTGATACCATGCACGTCGAAAAGTTCTTTGGCCCCAAGGACGTTCAAGACAATCCGTTCCTCTGGAGCGAGTGGCGCCCCCTGATATGGCTCTTTGTCATCATGGTGCTGCTGGTGGCCCTCGGCGTCTTCCTCTATTTCCGCCTGCGTTCCGGCAAGCCCATCATGACGGCTATCCGTGTGGTGAAGCGACTGCTGCCTCACCAGAAGGCCATGAAGGAGATTGAGCAGATCAAGGCCGACCGCATGGTCACCTCCGAGAACCAGAAGGAGTACTACACCAAGCTCACCGAGACCCTGCGTAAGTATATTGAGGAGCGTTACGGATTCTCGGCCATGGAGATGACGAGCTCGGAGATTATCGAGCGTCTGACGCGTGAGAGCGACCAGACGATGCTCGACGAGCTGCGCCAGCTGTTCTCCACCGCCGACCTCGTGAAGTTTGCCAAATACTCAACCCTCATCAACGAGAATGACGCCAACCTCGTCAGCGCCATCGACTTCATCAACCGTACGAAGCTCGAGAACCTGCCGCAGGAGGAGACCGTCAAGCCGCAGCTCTCTGCCGAGGACGCTCGCAGCCTGAAGACGCGCAAGGTGCTGAAGGCCGTTATCATCGCTATCGCCGTCACCAGTGTCGGCCTGCTGTGCTACATTGTCTACGGCGTCTGTCAACTATTAATATAGGAACATGGAATTAGCCAATAAAGAATACCTGTTGCTGCTCCTGCTGATGATACCCTACATTGTGTGGTATCTGAAGTTCCGGAAGAAGAGTGAGCCCACGCTGCGCATGGGCGACACCTTCGCCTTCCGCGATGCACCTAAGAGTTGGCGTGTCCGTCTCATGCCCCTGCAGCTCCTGCTGCGCCTGCTGGCCTTTACGATGATTGTCATCGTGCTGGCCCGTCCTCAGACGCACAACTCCTGGAAGCACCGCACCGTCGAGGGCATCGACATCATGCTGGCCATGGACGTCTCGACATCGATGCTCGCCGAAGACCTGAAGCCCAACCGCATAGAGGCTGCCAAGCAGGTGGCCGCCGAGTTCATCAGCGGCCGTCCCGACGACAATATCGGACTGTCTATCTTTGCCGGCGAGGCCTTTACACAATGTCCGATGACCACCGACCACGGCTCGCTGCTCAGCCTGCTGCAGAACGTGCGCACCGATATCGCTGCCCGCGGACTCATCGAGGACGGCACCGCCATCGGCATGGGCCTTGCCAATGCCGTCAGCCGTCTGAAGGACTCCAAGGCCAAGAGCCGTGTCGTCATCCTGCTCACCGACGGTTCCAATAACCGTGGCGACATCTCGCCGATGACCGCCGCCGAGATTGCCAAGAGCCTCGGCATCCGCGTCTATACCATCGGCGTCGGCACCAATAAGGTGGCTCCTTACCCCATGCCTGTTGCCGGCGGTGTCCAGTACGTCAATATCCCCGTCGAGATTGACAACGAGACGCTGCGCAAGATAGCCCAGGCTACCGATGGCGACTTCTACCGTGCCACCAACACGAAGGAGCTGCATCAGATCTATAAGGAGATTGACCAGCTGGAGAAGACCAAGCTCAATGTAAAGAAGTTCAGCAAGAAGTACGAGGCCTACCAGCCCTTCGCCCTCGTGGCAGTGCTGGCGCTGCTGCTGGAGCTCTTGCTGCGTATAACCGTATTTAGGAGGATACCGTAACACTATGTTCAGATTCGAAGACCCCATATACCTCTATCTGTTGCTGCTGATACCGCTGTTGGCAGTCATCTATTTCGCTGGTTACCGCCGTCGCCGTAAGCGTCTGCGCAAGTTCGGCGACCCGCAGCTGCTGCGTCAGCTCATGCCCGACGTCTCCCGTTGGCGTCCCGGCGTCAAGTTCTGGCTCCTGCAGGCTGCCCTGGCGCTGCTCATCATCATGCTGGCCCGTCCGCAGATGGGTACCCGTATCAGCCACGAGAAGCGTACCGGCATAGAGACTATCATCGCTATGGACATCTCGAACTCCATGCGTGTCGAGGACGTTGTCCCCAGCCGTCTGGACCGTTCTAAGATGATTGTCGAGAACCTCGTCGACAAGTTCTCCAACGATAAAATCGGACTCATCGTCTTTGCCGGCGATGCCTTTGTCCAGCTGCCTATCACCAGCGACTACGTGTCGGCGAAGATGTTCCTCTCGAACATCGATCCCTCGATGATTTCCACGCAGGGTACCGACATTGCCGGCGCCATCGAGATGGCTCGTCACAGCTTTACGCAGGACCAGGAAGTCGGCAAGGCCATCATCATCATCACCGACGGTGAGGACCATGAGGGTGGTGCCATCGAGGCCGCGCGGACGGCTCAGATTGCCGGTATGCGCGTCTATGTCCTCGGTGTAGGCTCTACCCAGGGTGCTCCCATTCCCATCCCTGGTACAGGCGACTACATGACCGACAATACCGGTACCACCGTGATGTCGGCCCTCAACGAGCAGATGTGTCGCGAGGTAGCCAAGGCCGGTGGTGGCACCTTTATCCATGTCGAGAACAATAGTCGTGCTCAGGACCAGCTCGACGCCGAGCTCGACAAGCTCTCGAAGAAGGAGATAGACAGCACCGTCTACAGCGATTTCGACGAGCAGTTCATGGCCTTCGGCATCCTGGCTTTGCTGCTCCTCATCGCCGAGGTCTGCATCCTTGAGAGCAAGAACCCGCTGCTCAAGCGCATCTCGCTCTTCGGCACGAAGAAGCGCGCCGTGGCCATGCTCCTGGTGCTTGTGGCTATGAGTGCTACGGCTCAGACCGACCGTCAGTATATCCGTCAGGGCAACAAGCTCTTCCGCTCCGGCGACTTCGCCAATGCCGAGGTCAGCTACCGCAAGGCCCTCGAGAAGAACGACCGTAACGCCCAGGCCCATTATAACCTCGGCAACGCCCTGCTGGCACAGCATAAGGACTCGGCTGCCGTCACGGAGTTCGAGACCGCCAGCAAGATGGAGTCCGACCCGCTGCGCAAGTCGCAGGCTTTCCATAACCTCGGTGTCATCTGCCAGCAGCACCAGATGTTTGGCGAGGCCATCGAGGCCTACAAGCAGTCGTTGCGCCTGAACCCTTCCGACGACGAGACCCGCTACAACCTCCAGCTCTGCAAGCACCAGCAGAAGAACCAGGACAAGGATAAGGACAAGCAGAACCAGGATCAGAAGCAGGATCAGCAGAAGAAGGACGACAAGAAGGACCAGCAGAAACAGGACCAACAGAAGCAAGACCAGCAGCAACAGCAGCCTCAGATGAGCAAGGAGAATGCCGAGCAGCTGCTCAATGCCGCCATGCAGCAGGAGAAGCAGACGCAGGAGCGCATGAAGAAGAATCAGCAGCAGCCTCGCCGTCGTCAGCTCCAGAAGAACTGGTAGAGAAAGGAAAAACAGAAAGATGAAAGAAACCAATATGCGCAGACAGATGCTCAGCAATCGGCGATGGGTGATGAAGGCTTTCCTGGCATTTGTCATTTGTCATTTGTCATTAAGCTACGCAGTAGCGCAGACGCTGACCGTCAACGGCCCTTCCCACATTGCCGCAGGCCAGCAGTTCCGCCTCTCCTATACCGTCAATACCCAGAACGTCAGTGGTTTCCGCGTGGGAAACATCCCCGACGCCTTTGAGGTGCTGATGGGCCCGAGCACGTCGTCGCAACAGAGCATCAGCATCGTCAACGGCCGCACCACGCAGTCGTCAGCCATCACCTACACCTTCATCCTCGTAGGCACGAAGAACGGCACGTTCACCATACCGCCGGCACACATCACCGCCGAGGGCAACGCCATTGCCTCGCAGCCGCTGAAGATTACCGTCAGCGGACAGGCGCAGGGCGGAGCGCAGCAACAGCAGCAGGGTGGGGGACGCCAGCGTGCCCAGGAGCCTATGCGTGCTGCCGGCACGGCCATCTCGGGCAGCGATCTCTTCATCCGTGTCAGCGCCAACAAGCACCGCGTCCACGAGCAGGAGCCTATCCTCCTTACTTATAAGGTATATACGCTGGTCGACCTGACGCAGCTTGAAGGCAAGATGCCCGAACTCAACGGCTTCCACACCCAGGAGGTGCAGCTGCCCCAGCAGAAGAGCTTCAGGATAGAGACTCTCAATGGCCGCCCCTACCGCACGGTGACGTGGAGCCAGTACGTCATGTTCCCCCAGATCACGGGTAAACTGAAGATTCCTCCTATCACGTTCCACGGCATCGTTGTCCAGCAGAACCGCAACATCGACCCCTTTGAGGCTTTCTTCAACGGTGGCTCGGGCTATGTCGAGGTGAAGAAGGACATCGTGGCCCCTGGCGTCGAGATACAGGTAGACCCGCTGCCGCAGCGTCCTGCCGACTTCTCGGGCGGTGTCGGCCACTTCAACATCTCCGCCAGTCTGACGAAGAGCGAGGTGAAGGCCAACGACCCCGTGACGTTGCGTGTCGTCGTCAGCGGAACGGGTAACCTGAAGCTCATCAAGCAGCCTACGGTCACCATCCCCAAGGACTTCGACAAGTACGACCCGAAGCTGACGGAGAAGACGAAACTGACCACCAGCGGTGTCGAGGGCTCGATGATCTACGACTATCTTATCGTGCCGCGCCATCCCGGCAAGTTCGACATTCCTCCCGTCACCTTTACCTATTACGACACCCAGACGAACAGCTACAAGACCGTCAAGACCGAGGCCTTCAAGCTCGAGGTCGATAAGGGCGCTGCCTCTCAGGGTACTGCCGTCTACACCGGTCAGGAGGATGTGGAGCTGCTGAACCAGGACATCCGCTACATCAAGACCGGCAACAGCACGCAGCACGCCCTTGGCCACTACTTCTTCGGCAGCCGCGTCTACTGGCTGTCGCTGGCCGTCCTGCTCCTTGTCTTCATCTCGCTGTTCATCATCTTCCGCCGCCGGGCCATCGAGAACGCCAATGTCGTCAAGCAGCGTGCCGGCAAGGCCAACAAGGTGGCAACGAAGCGTCTGAAGAAAGCTGCCCGCCTGATGGCCGCCAACCAGCCGTCGCAGTTCTACGACGAGGTGCTGCGCGCCCTCTGGGGCTACGTCGGTGACAAGCTCAATATCCCCGTCGAGCAGCTGTCGCACGACAACATCGCCGACCGCCTCACCAGCCGCGGTGTCGACGAGACGGTGATCCAGCAGTTCATCGGCGCCATTGACGAGTGCGAGTTCGAACGCTACGCCCCCGGCGACCCGAAGGGAAATATGAATAAGGTATATGAGGTGGCTATGACTGCCATTGAGAAGATTGAGAACGGCATGAAGAAAGGTGGTAAGAGTAAGCAGGAGCACGCTACGGCGAGCCGCATGGTGATGCTGGCAGTCGTCATGCTCGCCTCTGTCCTCGCTCCTCTCTCCTCTAACGCCGCCAAGACGGCCACCAAGGCCGATGCCGACAGCGCCTATGCCGCCGGCAGGTATCAGGACGCCATCCGCGACTACGAGGCGCTGCTGAAGCGGGGCGTCAGTGCCGACCTCTACTACAACCTCGGCAACGCCTACTACCGCACCGAGGACATCACCCGTGCCGTACTCAACTACGAGCGTGCCCTGCAGCTGTCGCCTGGCGACAAGGACATCCGCCACAACCTGCAGATGGCCCGTTCGAAGACCATCGACAAGATTACCCCCGAGTCGGAGTTCTTCTTCGTCACGTGGATGCGCGCCGTGGTCAACGCCATGAGTGTCGACGCTTGGGCACAGACAGCCCTCGCAGCCTTGGCCCTGGCCATCATCCTGGCCTTGGTCTATCTCTTTGCCGAGCGCCTGTGGTTGCGTAAGCTGGGCTTCTTCGGCGGTGCCTTGCTGCTGTTGGCATTCCTTGTCTGCAACCTCTTCGCCTACCTCCAGAAGAACGAGCTGACCCACCACCGTGGCGCCATCGTCATGGGCTCTGCCGTCACCGTCAAGAGCACGCCTGCCGCCAACGGCACCGACCTCTTCATCCTCCACGAGGGCACCCGTGTCGACATCGTCGACGACCAGATGCAGCAATGGAAGCAGATACGCGTGGCCGACGGCAAGGAGGGCTGGATAGAGACCTCAAAGATAGAAATGATATAACGCAAACGACGTAAGCAGATGAATCTGGAGACACTCCTACAACTTGACCGCGAGTTGCTGTTGGCCCTGAACGGCAGTTCTTCGCTCTACCTCGACATTCTGGTGCGCACGCTGACGTCAGCCGTGACGTGGGTGCCGCTCTACGTGGCGCTCTTCTTCCTCGTGCTGAAGAACAACGAGTCGTTCCTGAAGATTCTGCTCATCATGGCTTGCGCCGGTCTCTGCGTGTTGCTGACCGGTACCATCGACGATACCATCGTCAAGCCCCTGGTGGCACGCTGGCGTCCTACCCACGACCCGCAGATAGGTGCCGTCGTCGACATCGTCAACGGCTATCGCGGCGGACGCTTCGGCTTCTTCTCCGCCCATGCCTGCAACACGTTCAGCGTCGCCGTCTTCTTCAGCATCCTCGTACGCTCGCGCCTGCTGACGCTCACCCTTGTCGTGTGGTCGCTGGTCAACTGCTGGACACGCCTCTACCTCGGTGTCCACTTCCCCGGCGACATCCTCGTCGGACTTCTCTGGGGAGCCGTCGTGGGCGTAGGCGTCTATCTGCTCTACAACTACATTTGCCGCCGCTATCTTGGCCGTACGGGCTATATCTCCGACAAGTACACCATGAGCGGCTATCGTCGCGAGGACATCAGCATCGTGGCCTGCGTCTTCGTCTTCACCATTATATATGCATTGCTCCGTGCGTGCATCGTCTGATTTCTAACAGAACCCATGGAAACGAAAGAAATACATATCAGCGACTATAACTATCCGCTGCCCGACGAGCGCATCGCCAAGTTCCCCAAGGCCGAGCGCGACTCGTCGAAGTTGCTTATCTACAATAAGGGGACCGTCGGCGAGGACGTGTTCCGCAACCTCCCTGCCCACCTGCCCGAAGGCGCCTTGATGGTGATGAACAACACCCGCGTCATACAGGCACGAATGCACTTCCGCAAGACCAATGCCGACGGCCAGCCCCTCGGCGCACTCATCGAGGTGTTCCTCCTCGAGCCCGCTGCTCCTGCCGACTACGAGCAGATGTTCCAGCAGACGGAGCGCTGCACGTGGCTATGCCTTGTCGGTAACCTGAAGAAGTGGAAGGACGGCCCGCTGACCGTCCGCCACGGCGACCTGACGTTCACGGCTACGCGCCGCGGCGAGCAGGGTACCAGCCAGGTCGTGGAGTTCGAGTGGAGTGGGGGACTATCCTTTGCCGAGGTGCTCGACATCCTGGGCGAGCTGCCCATCCCGCCCTACCTGAACCGCGAGACGCAGGAGAGCGACAAGACCACCTACCAGACCGTCTACTCGAAGATTAAGGGCAGCGTGGCAGCCCCCACCGCCGGCCTTCACTTCACCGAGCGCGTGCTCCGCGACATCGACGCCCGCGGCATAGAACGCGAGGAGGTGACGCTCCACGTCGGTGCCGGCACCTTCCGTCCCGTGAAGAGCGAGACCATCGGCGAGCACCCCATGCACACCGAGTACATCGCCGTCCACCGCCACACCCTGGAGCGTCTGCTGGCTCACGACGCCTGGGCCATCGCCATCGGCACCACCAGCGTGCGCACCCTCGAGAGCCTCTACTACATGGGCCTGAAGGTGCTCCGCCGTCCCGACATCACCGAGGACGAGCTGCACGTCAACCAGTGGGAGCCGTATCCAGAGGACGGTCAAGGGGACGGTCAAGGGGACGGTTCCGTCTGTGATAGCGAAGCGTTTACAATGGAACCGTCCCCCCGTTGCACAGAGGCCCCGTCCCCCCGTGCCGCTCTTCAGGCACTCTTGGACTGGATGGACTGCAACGGGCTGTCCGTGCTGCACTCGTCGACGCAGATCATCATCGCCCCGGGCTACGACTACAAGATTGTACGAATGCTCGTTACGAACTTCCACCAGCCGCAGTCCACGCTGCTGCTCCTCGTCAGTGCCTTCGTCCATGGCGACTGGCACCGCATCTACGACTACGCCCTGAGCCACGATTTCCGCTTCCTGAGCTATGGCGACTCGTCGCTGCTCATTCCGTGAGTTTCCGCCCGCTTTTTCTACTATAGTGTGTCGTAGATTGTCACGTGGACTTATCAAATTGCAAGAAAATGGCGATTTTTTGTGAATTTCTGCCAAAATATTTGTCTGTCTGAAGAAAAAAGTGTAACTTCGCAGCGTTTTTCAAAACAGGTACGTAATAACCATTTAAAATAACTCAAAAACAATGAAGAAGTACAACTTTAATGCCGGTCCCTCGATGCTGCCTCGCGAGGTCATCGAGAACACCGCCAAACAGTGTCTCGATTTCAACGGTTCAGGTCTCTCGCTCATGGAGATCAGCCACCGTGCAAAGGATTTCCAGCCCGTCGTCGACGAGGCTGTGGCTCTGGTGAAGGAATTGCTCGACGTGCCCGAGGGTTACTCAGTCATTTTCCTCGGCGGCGGTGCTTCCCTGGAGTTCTGCATGATTCCCTACAACTTCCTCATCAAGAAGGCTGCTTACCTGAACACAGGTGTCTGGGCCAAGAAGGCCATGAAGGAAGCCAAGCTCTTCGGTGAGGTCGTTGAAGTGGCTTCTTCCGCTGATGCCAACTATACGTTCATCCCCAAGGACTGGACCGTTCCCGCTGATGCCGACTACCTCCACATCACGACGAACAACACCATCTACGGTACCGAGATTCGCAAGGACCTCGACGTCAACGTTCCCCTGATTGCCGATATGTCGTCAGACATCTTCAGCCGTCCTATCGACGTGAAGAAGTACGACGCCATCTATGCTGGTGCTCAAAAGAACCTTGCTATGGCTGGTGTGACTATCATCATCCTGAAGGACGAGAAGCTGGGCAAGGCTCCCCGCGAGATTCCCACCATGCTCGACTACCGCACTCACGTCGACAAGGGTTCGATGTTCAATACACCTCCTGTGGTGCCCATCTACAGCGCCCTCGAGACCCTGCGCTGGATCAAGAAGAACGGTGGCGTAGAGGCTATGGACAAGCTGGCCCAGCAGCGTGCCGAGATCGTCTACGGCGAAATCGACCGCAACAAGATGTTCCGTGGTACGGCCAATGTAGAAGACCGTTCAGTCATGAACCTCTGCTTCGTCATGGCCGACGAGTACAAGGAGCTCGAGAAGGACTTCCTCGACTTCGCTACCTCCAAGGGCATGGTTGGTGTCAAGGGTCACCGTTCCGTCGGCGGTTTCCGCGCCAGCTGCTACAACGCACAGACCATCGAAGGTTGCAACGCCCTCGTTGCCTGCATGAAGGAGTTTGAGGCAAACCATTAAAGTGAAGAGTCATGAAAGTATTAGTTGCTACAGAAAAGCCGTTCGCAGCAGCCGCTGTCAACGGTATCAAGGCAGAAGTAGAGGCAGCCGGTAATGAGCTTGTGCTGCTCGAGAAATATACAGAGAAGGCTCAGCTGTTGGCAGCAGTTGCTGATGCTGATGCAATGATTATTCGTTCCGACAAGGTCGACGCCGAGGTGCTCGACGCCGCCAAGCAGCTGAAGATTGTTGTCCGCGCCGGTGCCGGTTACGACAACATCGACCTCGCTGCCGCTACGGCTCACAACGTCGTGGCTGAGAACACGCCCGGTCAGAACGCCAACGCCGTCGCCGAGCTCGTCTTCGGACTCCTCGTCATGGCCGTTCGTGGCTTCTACAATGGCAAGAGCGGCTCCGAGCTGCTCGGCAAGAAACTTGGCATCCTCGCCTTCGGTAACGTCGGCCGCAACGTCGCACGCATCGCCAAGGGCTTCGGCATGGATGTCTATGCCTACGACGCCTTCTGCCCCGCTGATGTCATCGAGGCCGCCGGTGTTCACGCCGTCGCCAACCAGGACGCCCTCTTCGAGACCTGCGACGTCGTCTCACTCCACATCCCTGCCACACCCGAGACCAAGCAGAGCATCAACTACGCCCTCGTCGGTAAGATGAAGAAGGGTGGCATCCTCGTCAACACCGCACGCAAGGAAGTCATCAACGAGCCAGAGCTCATCAAGCTCATGCAGGAGCGCGAGGACCTGAAGTTCGTCACCGACATCATGCCCGATGCCAACGACGAGTTTCTGAAGTTCGAGGGCCGCTACTTCTCTACTCCGAAGAAGATGGGTGCCCAGACCGCCGAGGCCAACATCAACGCCGGCATCGCTGCCGCCCGTCAGATCAACGCCTTCTTCAAGGACGGCGACACCAAGTTCCAGGTGAACAAGTAAACCGCTAACTCCCCATACAAAAAGGTGACCTTTAGAACGTCTAAAGGTCACTTTTCTTTTTGCGTTTTTTCTTTTTCTCAAGAATTTGAGAATTATTTCCTGCGCGCCAGTAATTTGTGATTTTTTTCTGCGCGCCAGCCAATTCTCTAATTGACTTTCC
>Ga0310786_10003148_pt1 | contig 24304 bp, 17 predicted proteins | sample AusTroGonzalo_MG_FD_203881 | JGI IMG/M metagenome (GOLD analysis project Ga0310786, IMG submission 203881) | Bovine rumen microbial communities from tropical cattle in Woodstock, Queensland, Australia - Gonzalo_03 (v2) (version 2) | ecosystem: Host-associated > Mammals > Digestive system >...
TGTTCCAAAATAAGTATTATTAAATCCTTTGTATTGTAATTCGACCTCTCTTGTTGAGGTTGCATAGTATCGAAACTCCCCCAATGGCATAATATTCAAAGAAGTATCGGATAACAGTGCGTAAACATATGAATTGCCATCTTCGAATAGTAATTCAAACTGTTCACCAGAGGTCGTTTTATGCACGTTACAATTTGCTGTTTTCCCGGCCTTATCAACACCCATGGTAATGGTGTAAGCATCGGGCACATTACATTACCAAACCTCCAGTCTGTCATCGCCAATTTTTTCGCAGGCTGTCATAGAGAGAGCCATGGCCGCCAAAAGGAGTGGCGGGAGATTGTTTAATATTCTTGTTTTTTTCATTTTGGATATATTTTTTGTTATAAATACATATTTCTCTTTTGTTTTGCATAATTATTGTTTTTGGGGGAGCATTAGTTATAATGTTATTGATGTCATTTATTATTATGTAAACATCAACTCATCAGCAAACGATCAGGACCTCCAAATATAGTATATATATAATCATTCTCGCCACCCATAAAGGACGGTTTTATTGTTACTATCAGTTGAAGACAATCATATTGCTCGAAATAGTATAGATACAGTTTCTGGGCCTCGTCTTTGTAGAAAGTGGAAACAAGTTCTTTTGCCTCCTTCAGCTCAACGACTTCCCCGTCCCCGTTGGTCAGTGTTGTCCTAATCATTATGCCGTCTTTTACTTCCTGTACTACGGTGAGCTTTTCACCGTAGTATGTGAATGTGCCTGTATAGATTCCATCACGCTCTGATGCTTTCGTGGATGAAATAGCAAACTTCCCCTTCATCTCGTCAGGAGGGGCTGTGTCGGCCATCTTGCTGCATCCTATGGCAACACCTACAATAGCGATGACAATAGTGATGCCGAATACGGTTTTGTTTCTTGATGTTTTCATAATGATGATTGTTATGGGTTAAATTTATTCGTCGCAAAGGTACAATCTTTTTCCCGTATAGACAATGAAAAAGTGGCTGAAATAGGATTTTTTAATAAGCTGTACAGCTTGTGCTTGTCAAGCTCTTCATCTTTGTTTTTATCTCTTGGTGGCTGCCAGGCTCTTTTTTACTCCATTTGCAAAAAAAAATGTATTTTTGCACGCGAAATCTATGGCGAAGAAACAGAAATATTACGTTGTATGGCAGGGCAAGCAGCCCGGCATCTACACCGACTGGGACAAGTGCAAGGAGCAGGTCGTGGGCGTGCAGGGTGCGCAGTACAAGGGCTTCGACACCAAGGAGGAGGCCGAGGCGGCGATAAAGTTGCCGTATAGCAGTGTGGTGGTTCAGAATACTCGGAGTAATCAGAATACTCAGAGTAGCCCGATTCTCGTCGTCGACGAGAACGGCATGACTGCCGTGAAGCCTGGCACAGAGAACCCGCCCATCCTCGACGCGCTGGCTGTCGATGCCGCCTGCAGCGGCAACCCCGGCGTGATGGAGTACCAGGGCATCTACATCCCCACGCGCACCCGCGTCTTCCACTACCGCGCCGAGAAGGGCACCAACAATATCGGCGAGTTCCTGGCCATAGTGCATGGTCTCAGCTACCTCAAGAAGCACCACCTGAACCAGATTATCTATAGCGATTCCGTCAACGCCATCAGCTGGGTGCGGCAGAAGGTGTGCAAGAGCAAGCTGCCGGAGGATGCCAGCACTGCCGAGTTGTGGGACTACATCCACCGCGCCGAAAACTGGCTCCGCACCAACAGCTACACCACCGAGATACGCAAGTGGGACACCGACCACTGGGGCGAGATACCCGCAGATTTCGGCCGGAAGTAACCTCCCGCCTGCGGCGTAATCCATAAATCCAATGAATACTCGTAATCTTCGTTTCCGTTCCAATAGGGTAAGAGATATCGTCAGCCTCTTCCATGAGGAGCTGGACAGCATGTACGGCAGCGGCGAGGTGGGTGCGTTTCTCGACATGCTCTTCGAAGCCTTCCTTGGCTGGGACAAAGTGCGGTTGCTGACCTCCAAAGAGCAGACCATCGACCAAAGCGACCTGCTGCGATTCCATTGGGCGCTGGAAGATTTACACAAATACCGCCCCATCCAGCATATCATCGGATATACCGGCTTCTGCGGCTGCCGTATCGAAGTAAGTCCTGATGTACTTATCCCGAGGCCGGAGACAGAGGAGATGGTCAATTGGATTATTCCCCAATTTTCAATTTTCAATTCTCAATTTTCAATTCTCGACCTCTGCTCTGGGAGCGGCTGCATCGCCATAGCCCTGAAAAAGGCCTTCCCGGCGGCCGATGTCACGGCTGTGGATATTACTCCTGCGGCCCTCGAGATGGCACAGCAGAACGCCAAAAACAACAGTGTGGAGGTATGTTTTGTGGAAGCCGATGTCCTTGATGGGATGAATGGGGTTGATGGGTCTTATGGGCTTATCGTAAGCAACCCGCCATACGTGATGGAGAAGGAACGGGCACAGATGCAAGCCAATGTCCTCGACTACGACCCCGCGTTGGCGCTCTTTGTGCCCGACGACGACCCGTTGCGGTTCTACAAGGCTATCGCTGCCATCGCCAAAGAGCAACTGGCCAAGGACGGTATGTTGGTGGTGGAGATAAACGAAGCCCTTGCGGAAGAGACATGCGGTGTCATCAGGGCAGTGGGCCTTGAGCCAACAATACACACTGACTTCCGCGGCAGGTCGCGCTGGGTCAGCGCTGCTTGGAATCCATCAAAATAGTTACGGGTCCGTCGTTAATCAAAGACACCTGCATATTGGCACCGAAGACGCCGGTTTTTATCTCTTTGCCGAAGAGTTCATGTAGTCTGGCAACGAATTTCTCGTACATCGGCACGGCGAAGTCGGGCTTCGAGGCGTGGATGTAGCTGGGACGGTTGCCTTTCTTGGTAGAGGCCATCAGAGTAAACTGGCTCACCACCAAAATTCCACTGCCGACAACCTCTGTTATCGGCAGATTCATCACACCCTCGCTGTCATCGAAGATGCGCATCTGGACCACCTTGCGGCAGAGGTAGTCGATATCCTCGTCGGTGTCCTCGTCGCAAATGCCGACGAGAATCATCATCCCCTGCCCGATGGCGCCATGCACCACACCGCCGATGGCGACCGACGCCTCGCGTACCCGTTGAATGACAATCTTCATGGCTCGATAATGGTTAGTTTGGCGAATTTGAGCATCAGCTGTTTCTGACCGATACCGCCTCCGAAGAAGACGATGGCTTTTCGGGAGTCACCGGAACCTTCAATGACTTGCACCATGCCGATGCCGAACTTGTCGTGCTGGACCTTCATGCCTGGCATGATGCTGCTTATTTGTGCAGGACTGTTGGGTACCGCAGGGCCATGTTGCACGAAAGTGGGTTGTACTTTCTTCTGTGGAGTCTGCTTGGGTTTTCCGATATTCCACAGACTGCTCGGCATCGTAGGCTGACGGCGTGGCGAATCAATATATTTGGGGTCGATTTCTTCCACGAATCGGCTCACCTCACCTCCCATACGCTGCCCGTTGTTGAAACGGGTCTGTGCATAGCTGAGGGTGACCTGCTTCTCGGCGCGTGTCACGGCGACGTAGAACAGACGGCGCTCCTCTTCCAGTTCGGCGCGTGTCGAGGCCAAGAACGAGGGGAATATCTGCTCCTCCATGCCCACCACAAAGACGTAGGGAAACTCCAGACCCTTGGCGGCATGGATGGTCATCAGCGACACCTTGTTGGCATCCTTGTCTTTGTCTTTGTCCTCGCTGGTGTAGAGCAGCACCTGTTGGAGGAATTCGTCGAGAGTTCGGAGTTCGGAGTTCGGAGCTTTGAGTTGTTCTCCGTTCGGGGCGTTGTTCGTCTCCGAACTCTGCTCTCCAAACTCCGAGCTATCCTCACAAAACTCCTGCACGCCGTTGAGCAGCTCGTCGATATTGTCGATGCGTTCGGCGCTCTCGGGGTCGTCTTCCTCTTGCAGTGCCTTGATGATACCGCTGGCATAGACGATTTGCTTGGCCAGGGAGAAGGCATCGACGGTGGGCACCTGCGCCTCAAAGCGTTTAATCAGGTAGACGAATTCGGTAATCTTCTGCACTGCACTGCTTTGGATAGGCAGGTCGAAAGTCTGTATGTTTTCCAATACCGTCCAGATGCTCACGTCGTTGTCGGCCGCTGCCACCCGTATTTTGTCCATGGTGGTCTGTCCGATGCCTCGGGCGGGGTAGTTGATGACGCGGACCAACGACTCGTCGTCATGGGGGTTGACGGCCAGACGCATATAGGCCAGCACATCTTTCACCTCGCGGCGTCCGTAGAACGAGAGGCCCTGGTAGATGCGGTAGGGGATATTCATGCGTCGCAAGGCATCTTCGACGGCACGGGAGAGCGAGTTCTGCCGATAGAGCACGGCAAAGTCGCGGTAGTCGGCATCTTCGCCGAGTCGTGTATCCTGTATGCTGTCGGCTACCCGTGTGCCCTCGTCCTTCTCGTCGATGCAACGCAGCAGGTTGAGGCGGCAGCCATCGGCATTGTCGCTCCAGAGTTCCTTCTGTATCTGGTCGCGGTTGTGGCTGATGATGCTGTTGGCCGCTTCGACAATGGTCTTGGTGGAACGGTAGTTCTGCTCCAATTTGAAGAGCTGCATCTGTGGGTAGTCGCGCTTGAAGTTGAAGATATTCTGTATATTGGCTCCACGGAAGGCGTAGATGCTCTGTGCATCGTCGCCCACCACGCAGATGTTCTGGTTACGGGCTGCCAGCTTCTTGACAATCAAGTATTGTGCAAAGTTGGTGTCTTGGTACTCGTCCACCATGATGTACTGGAAACGCTGCTGATATTTGAGCAGCACGTCGGGGAAGTCGCGCAGCAATATATTCATGTTGAACAGCAGGTCGTCGAAGTCCATGGCGTTGCTGTTGTGCAGCCGTTGGTCGTACATCTGGTATATCTGTCCCACGGCGGGCCGTTTGGCATCGATGTCTGTCTGGTAGATTTCGGGGTTTTCCATGTAGTCTTTCGGGCCGAGCAGGTTGCTCTTGGCCATCGAGATGCGCCCCATCACATAGGAGGGCTTGTAGGCTTTTGGATCGAGGTTCAGTTGTTTGACAATCTGTTTGATGGCGGCTTTACTGTCGTCGGTGTCATAGATGGTGAAGCTGTTGGTGTAGCCCAGTTTGTTGCCGTCGCTGCGCAGCAGACGGGCGAAGACCGAGTGGAAGGTACCCATCCAGATATTGCGTGCCTCGGAGCCCACAAGGCTGATGATGCGTTCTTTCATCTCGCCGGCGGCCTTGTTGGTGAAAGTCAGAGCAAGAATATGGAAGGGGTCCACCCCTTTTTCTATCAGGTGCGCGATGCGGTAGGTCAGCGTGCGTGTCTTGCCGCTGCCGGCGCCAGCGATAATCATGACCGGCCCTTCGGTGCATTCCGCCGCTTCGCGCTGCGGTTCGTTCAGTTGAGACAATAAGTCGCTCACAATAATATGCTTTATGTATTAATGATAATAGTGAAACCGAATGCAAAGATACAAAAAATATTTCATTCGTCGACCTGCCAATTTATCAACCTGCCAAATGCCCGACCTGTCAAAGTTTTACTGCCGACGGTTCGTTTTTTGTTGATAACTATTTGTTTTCGGTTGCCTTTTTCTCTCTAATTTAGCAAGCAAAACAAAAAAACGATATTCGTTGTAAAGTATTGTAGTATAGAGAATAAGTAAAAGTTTTTTGCTATGCAAGGCGACCTATTTTCCGCAACCGAACCCCAGGTGCAGGCCAATGAACCGAAGCAGTACACCCCAGAGGAAATCATGCGCTCCTCGGTAGAATATTTCCATGGCGACGAGCTGGCCGCCAATGTGTGGATGAATAAATACGCCCTCCGTGAGGACAACCGCATCTACGAGCTGAACCCCGACATGATGCACCGTCGTCTGGCACGCGAGTATGCCCGCATCGAGCAGAAGTACCCCAACCCGATGAGCGAGGAGGAAATCTATCAGTTGCTGAAAGACTTCAAGTATATCGTTCCCCAAGGCAGCCCCATGAGCGGCATCGGTAACAACTTCCAGGTGGTCTCGCTTTCCAACTGCTTCGTTATCGGCAACAGCGGCAATAGCGACTCCTACGGCGGCATTATGAAAATCGACCAGGAACAGGTGCAGCTGATGAAGCGTCGCGGCGGTGTGGGACATGACCTGAGCCATATCCGCCCTGGCGGAAGCCCTGTGAAGAACAGCGCCCTCACCTCGACCGGCATCGTTCCCTTCATGGTCCGTTACAGCAACACCACCCGTGAGGTGGCGCAGGGGGGACGCCGTGGCGCCTTGATGCTTAGCATCAGCATTAAACATCCCGATGCTGAGCAGTTTATCGACGCCAAGTTGGAGCAGGGCAAAATTACAGGTGCCAATGTCAGCGTGAAGATTACCGACGAGTTCATGGAATGTGTGCGCAGCGGTAAGCCTTTCGTGCAGCAGTATCCCATCGATTCGCCCAATCCCATCTACAAGAAAGAGATTGATGCCCGCGCCTTGTGGAGCAAGATTATTGCCAACGCATGGAGCAGTGCCGAACCCGGTGTGCTCTATTGGGACACCATCCTCCGCGAGAGCGTGCCCGACTGCTATGCCGATTTCGGTTACCGCACCGTCAGCACCAATCCCTGTGGCGAGATACCTCTCTGTCCCTACGACAGTTGTCGTCTGCAGGCCATCAATCTCTACTCCTATGTGGAGAAGCCCTTTACCAAGGAGGCCCGTTTCAATTTCGACCTCTTCAAGGAGCATGTGATGAAGGGTCAGCGCCTGATGGACGACCTTATCGACCTTGAACTCGAAAAGGTCGACCAGATACTGAAGAAGATTGAGTCTGACCCCGAAAGCGAGGAAATCAAGCAGGTGGAGCACAACCTGTGGCTCAACATCAAGATGAAGTGTCTTGAGGGTCGCCGCAGTGGTTTCGGCATTACTGCCGAAGGCGATATGTTGGCCGCCTTGGGACTGCAATATGGCTCCGACGAGGCAACCGCCTTCTCCGTCCAGGTCCACCAGACTCTTTGCTGCAGCGCCTACCGCTCCAGTGTGGTCATGGCCCGCGAACGTGGAGCATTCCCCATCTACAATGCCAAGCGTGAGGAGCAGAACCCCCTCATCAACCGCATCCGTGAAGCGGACCCCGAACTCTATGGCGAGATGACCAAATATGGCCGCCGCAACATCGCCCTGCTGACCATCGCCCCCACGGGTACCGTCAGCATCTGCACCCAGACCACCAGCGGCATCGAACCGGTCTTCCTGGTGAGCTACAAGCGCCGTAAGAAGATAAATCCCAACGACAAAGATGCCTCGAACAAGAACATCATCAAGGACGAGAACGGTGACTACTTCGAGGAGTACAACGTGTTCCATCCCAAATTCCTTGATTGGGCCCGTATCAACGGCTACGATGTCGACGAGGTGATGCACATGGACGATGCCGAGCTGCAGAAGATTATCGAGAAGAGCCCCTACTTCCACGCCACCAGTGCCGACATCGACTGGGTGGCCAAAGTGAAGATGCAGGGCGCCATCCAGAAATGGGTCGACCACAGCATCAGCGTCACCGTCAACATCCCGAAGGAAACCACCAAGGAGGTCGTTAGCCAGATCTATGAGACCGCCTGGGAAAGTGGATGTAAGGGCTGCACCATCTACCGTGACGGCTCACGCACCGGTGTGCTGGTATCGAACAACGAAGGCAAGAAGGAAAACCCCTGCTTCGGCGAGAGCAAGGCGCCCAAGCGTCCCAAGAAACTCGAGGCCGAAGTGGTGCGCTTCAAGAACGAGAAGGAGGACTGGATTGCTGTCGTCGGCATGTATGAAGGCCGGCCCTATGAGATTTTCACCGGTCGAGCCGAGAACTTCCTTGTGCCCAAGTATGTTGAGAATGGCTGGGTAATCCGTGTCAAGGAGAAAGGACAGGAGCACGCCCGCTACGACTTCCAGTTCACCGATCAGGACGGCTACCACATCACTATTGAAGGACTTTCGCGCATGTTCCGCAAGGAGTTCTGGAACTATGCCAAACTTATCTCTGGTGTTCTGCGTCACGGCATGCCTATCGCCAATGTGGTGGAACTCATCGGCAAGCTGAACTTCGATACCGACAGCATCACCACCTGGTCCAACGGTGTGGCACGTGCATTGAAACGCTATATCAAGGATGGCACCGAGACTGGCGAAGTGTGTCCCGACTGCGGCAGCAAACTCATCTACACCGGTGGTTGCAAGAGTTGTCCCCAGTGCGGCTGGAGCAAGTGCAGTTAATAGAAACTAGCAAGCACTAACATATTCACCCGAAGAGGACTGACATGCACCGTCGGTCCTCTTCATTTTTGATTGGAGGTGGTTCGTTCCCACTTTACTTCCATGCGGTCCTCTACCTCATAGTCCCATTCGTCGCCTTTCCAACGGGTACTGCTTTCACCTGTTCTGATATATTTCTTTGCCTCGCCGCGAGGGATGCTGTCGATCTTGGCCTTTTTGTCACTGCAAAAACAGGAAGGTACGACGAACGTGACTTCATCATCTCACCTCGTTCCAATAAATCGCCGAGAAATGTTGTGTTACTTCGAGCATTGCTGGCGTCTTTGGCGTTTTGTTTTGCGGTTTATTTTAGGTTATTTTGCAGAGGAAAGCGGTGCGGCGGTTGCCGATGGTGGTGGCGATGACGAAGCGGTCGCCGCCTTCGCGGAGGCCCAGTTGTTTCTGCAGAGTGGCGGCTTCGGTGGGGAAGTTGCGCACCACCACATGAGCCTTGCCGTCGGGCAACACTTCGTGTATCGCCTTGCGGTTGAGCGACACCTCCTGTAGCACCTCGAAGGTGCGGCCAGGGAAGTCGGTCCGCAGGGTGGGGGCGGTGTAGAGGTGGCTGTTGGGCGCCAGCATAGGCAGCTGATAGCGCTGTCCCAGCAGGCGGAAGCAGCCCCCTTTGCGCAGGGCGGCATGGGGGTCGTAGAGGTAATGTCCCACACTATCGCAACAAACGAGTTCGGCGGCAGCCTCTTCCTCTCGGGTAAAGGAGAAGACGTTAAGGTCCTTAGGGTCTTTAGAGTCCTTAAGGTCTTTAGGGTCCTTAAGGTCTTTAGGGTCTTTAAGGTCTACGCAGTGGACGCTGGGCTCACCCGTGCCCTTGTCGCAGAGGAAGAGCACCTCCTTGCATTCGCCTTGGAGGGCTACGATATGCACCTCGGAAACGCTTCTCAGTTGACGGATGGCCAGCGATAGGTCAATCATCGGCGACGCTTTGACCATCAGTCGGTGGCTGTGGTCCTGCAGCAGGTCGAGGTGCTGCAGGATATCAGGCTGGCATTCCTCAAAGGCAGCCACCTTGCGACCTGATGCCGACCGACGGGCAGGGTCAATAAACAGCAGGTCGTATTTGCCTTGGCGGGCAATCCACTCGATGCTGTCGGCACAGTGGATGGTGATGTTGTTGATTCCAAGAGCCTGGCAATTGTGTTCCATGAGGGAGCATAAGGCAGGGGCGCGTTCCACATAGTCCACGTGTGCAGCCACCTGTGCGAATGCCAGGGTGTCGATGCCCATGCCGCCCGTCAAATCCGCCACGTTCACCTCTTCCCACATTCCGCTTGCCACTTTATATCTGGCCGTGGCCTCCGACGAAGCCTGTTCGCGGTTCAGTCGTGGTGGATAAAGGTATTCCTCGCACTCCAACAGACCTGGCCATTTCGCCGCGGCGGCGCGCAATCCTTCAATTTGCTGCACAGCAGCAGGCATATTAATATCAGGATACCGCGAGGCACTCAGTAGCAGCCTCGCGGTATCCTCGTCCTTATGGGCGTTTACGAAATCAATAAACTCCCTGGTCATGTAGTTTCTTCAGGCGTTCCACCACCATGGGGCGGTCTTCTTTGTAGGTGACGCCGAACCACTGGGCGGTGGTTTTGAGCACGGTCATCGTGGCAGTGCCGTTATGGATGAAGGTGTTCACCGCGAAGGGGATGTAGTACTCCGATTTCAACTCGCTGCCGTGCTCTTTCAGGAAGTCCACGAACAGCGCTTCGCTCTTGGCGAAGTAGTCGGGTGTGAAGCCGAAGAGGTTCATGCTGACAGTGGCGTCGGCAGGCAACGGGTGCATGCTGCCGTCAGTGTCCTTGTATTCAATGCCGTTGGGAGTACGTCCGATGCTGGTGCGTTCGGTCATGCCGACGAGCAGTCCGTTGGCGTCGGTCTCGCAGACGCCACGGCTCACCGTGCCGTTCTCGCTCAACGTGTTCTCCAGGCGGTAGCCTACCATGCAGTAGCGTCCTTCGGTGCCGGCCAGGGTCTCCAGGTGGCGGGCCATCACCTCGAAGGCGTCGCGACCGTAGAAGTCGTCGGCGTTGATGATAGCGAAGGGCTCGTGGATGACCTCTTTGGCCATGAGGATGGCGTGGTTGGTGCCCCAGGGTTTCACGCGTCCTTCGGGAACCGTAAATCCGGCGGGCAGTTTGTCAAGTTCCTGGTAGACATACTCCACGGCAATCTGGTTGCCGTAATGCTCGGCGTTGATGCGCTCTTTGAATTGCTCGGCAAACGAGCTGCGGATGACGAAGACCACCTTGCCGAAGCCGGCGCGGATGGCGTCGGTGACGCTGTAGTCGAGGATGATTTCACCGTGGGGGCCTACGCCGTCCATCTGTTTCAGTCCGCCGTAACGGCTGCCCATGCCGGCAGCCAAAACTAATAATGTGGGTTTCATGTTATTGTTTTTTTTTTAGGGTCTTTAAGGTCCTTAAGGTCTTTAGGGTCCTTAAGGTCGTTATCTTTTTTTCTTGAAAAAATCTTTCATCAGCTGTTCGCATTCTTCTTGCAGCACGCCGCCCGTGACCACGGTCTTGGGGTGCAGTACCGGTCCTGTGAGCAGCGAACAGCCCCGTTTGGGGTCTTTGGCCCCGTAGACGATACGTCCCACCTGGGTCCATCCTGCGGCCCCGGCACACATGGGGCAAGGCTCTACCGTGACGTACAGGGTGCAGCCGTCGAGGTATTTGGCCCCCAGATGTTCGGCGGCTGCCGTGAAAGCGAGCATCTCGGCGTGGGCCGTGACGTCGTGCAGCAGCTCAGTCTGGTTGTGGGCACGGGCGATGACACGTTCTCCGGCCACCACTACAGCCCCTACGGGCACTTCGCCTTCGGCAGCGGCGGCGCGGGCCTCTTTCAACGCCTCGCGCATATAGTATTCGTCGGGATTGTCAAAAAGGCTCATTCTGGGGTGTCTTTGTTGAAGATGAGTTTGTTGGGCTTCTCGAACCGTGCCGTGGTACGCATCACCGTGAGCAGTCCGTTGTGCAGGTAGCTTTGCTCCGAGGCAATCAGGCTTTCGCCCAGCGGCAGGTATTCGTGGTAGGCCGACCAGTCGCTGTGTTCGTCGGCCGCCGCAAGGTCTCCCCCGGGCAGGTGGTCGGCGTTCACCACCATGGTCAGCAACCCGCTGCCCGACTCGAACAGGAAGTAGCGGATGTTGCTCTTTTGGCGTTCGGCGCGTACCACCCTCATCGGATGTCCTTTGAAGGTGATGGTGCCGGCATAGGTGAAACGGGTCTCGTCGTCGTACCAGTAGTGCAGCGGCCCGCGGAAGTCGTAGGCCTGTATCTTGCGGTTGAATTCGTCGGCGAAGAGGTCGCGCCACCAACCCATGCGGGCCGAGTATTCGCGGTGGCGTGTGGTGCCGTTGGTACAGAGGCCATAGGTCAGCGAGTCGCCGCGCCACACTTCGATGCGCAGCATGCTGTCGGGCAGATACCAACGCCGCATGACGAAGGTGTCGGCGCTGCCCGGGTAGCTGACGGTGGTCTCGAGCACCAGCATGCTGTCGCGTGGTAGTGCTTCGTGGTTGAGCATCGTCGTGAAGCGGCGCAGGACCGTCTCGGCGCTATCGGTACCCTGGGCCCACAGCAGGGTGGGCAGCAGGGCTATCAGCAGCAGGGTCTTTTTCATGGTGTGGTGTTTTTATTGAAGGGGAATGCCAAATGTTCCACTTGCCGACGGCGGGTGATGCGCACTTTAACGTCGAACCCGAACCGTTGCGCCATCTGGGTGATTTGCGCCTCGGCGCTGTCGCTGAGGGCGATGGCCTGCAGGTCGGCCAGTGTCAGGTCGCGGCCCACCCGTTGCCGCAAGGCAGGGTAGTCGAGGGCTATGTCGTAGCCCAGCATGGGGGCCCGCAGGAAGAGCGAGTCAGTGGTAGCCAGTCCCCGTGCCACCTCGAATATCTTGTTCACCGACAGCCAGAGGGCGCTGTCCTGTGCTACGCGCAACTGACCTGCCACGCTGATGCCCTCGGCCTCTCCAGTGAAATCGAGTACCGTGTAGGTGCGCTGCTGTTTCATGGCGGCCGGTTCCGGCGTCGCCTGTTCCGGCACCTCGGTCCGTACGGTCTTCCGTGTTCCGTGGCATCCGGCCAGCAGTAACGCCAGCAACGCAATCCTCCCGCCTTGGCGGGCGAAATCCATGAATCTGTTTATCTTGTCAGTCATCGGTGGGTGGTTAATGTTCGATGGCTTGCAGGTGTTGGCGCAGGGTGTCGCTCTGTGGGTCCAGTTGCACGGCACGGCGGGCGTAGGGCAGCGCGTCGGCGTCGCGTCCCAGCAGGTGCAGTATCCAGGCGTAGGTGTCCAGGTGGTTGGCGTTCTCAGGCTCGGCCTCGATGGTCTTGCGGCTCATCTGCTCGGCTTTCTCGAGTTGCAACCCCTGTTCGGCGAGGTAATAGGCGTAGTTGTTCATCGTCGCCCAGTCGTCGGGCCGCAGGGTGAGGTATTTCTCAAACGAGCGCCAGGCCTTGTCGTACTGTGCCGTGCGGTAGTAGCATTCTGCCGCCAGGGCATGTGTCTCGGCTTCAAGGTATCCGTTGCGGAAGCCCCAGCGCAGCGCCTGCTCCAGATGTTTCAGCGCTTCGGCGTGGTGGTCGTGGCGCAGTTCGTAGAAGCCTGCCAGATAGTGGGGCAGGGTGTGCATCGGGAAAAGGCGTTCGGCGCGGCGGGCGTAGTCGGCCATCGCTTCCTCGCGCTCCTCCACCTCGGAGAGGCATATCAGCAATCCTTCCCACACCTCGTAGCGGCTGCTGTCGCGTGCGAGGGCGCTCTCCAGCTGGGTCTCCGCCTCGGCGAAACGCCGCTGGCGCATCAGCACGTCGCCGTAGAACAGCGCGTATTCCGACGGGTCGTCGCAACTGGCCACGGCCTGCTCCATCAGGCGGAAGGCCGTCGCTGAGTGGCTCCCGTAGAACTCCTCCTCGGTGTAGAACGAGGCCAGCAGCTGCAGCTTCGTCCGTCCGTCGAGCCGTGGGTTGGCAAAGGCAATCACCAGTTCGCTGTCGGCTTCGGCGGCATGGCCGGTCAGTTTGTAGTATTCGGCCAGCTGTATGTGTATGTATTCGTCCTGCGGGTCGGCCGCCAGGATGCGGTCGTACCACTGCTTGGCCTTGTTGTATTTCTTCAGCTGCATGTAGTGCTCGGCCATCATGGCGCTGTAGCGCCGCTCTTGTGGCATGGCGGCGGCCAGAGCCTCAAGCTCTTTCAGTGCCTTGTCGTGCCGTCCGGCAGCCTCCCAGATGCGCTGTTTCTGCAGCGACACCTCCTCGCTCACCCCTACGCGACGTTCCACGCGGTTCAGCGCCTCGACCGCCGCTGTCGCGTCGTCGGCCGACAGGTAGGCATTCGACAGTTCGTAGTAGTATTCCAGCACTTCGGGTCGCACCTTCACGATGCGCTCCCAGGTCGCCGCCAGCCCTTTGGCGTTGCCGTTTCGCTGGTGGCATTGTGCCAGGGCCAGTAGGTACCACACGTTGCCGCCTTCCAGGTCGGTGGCCCGTTGGGCGCAGTGCAGTGCGCTGTCGGTCCATCCCCGGCGCAGCAGCAGTTGGCTCTGTCCGTACCACGCCGCCGCACACTTCGGTTCGTCGGCCGTCAAGTCGGCATAGGCCTTCAGGGCCTCGTCGGTACGGCCCGTCTCCGCCAGCGTCACAGCATCGATCAGCCGGTTGTCCGTCTTCAGCTGCGGCTCGGTCACCTCCTTGATGGGGGGGCGTTCGTAGCGCTGTACCGCCGGCGCCGAAGCCTTGCGGCTTCCGCAGCCCGTGGCGAGCACACCGGCCAGCGCCACTATAATTATAATGTTTCTTTTGTCTATCATGCTCTTCTTTCAAAAAAGAACTCATCTCCGCCTGTTTTATTGTGTGTCCCGAAAACTTTTCCCAACCGGTTAAAAAATCAAAAAAATATTGGCATGTCAAAAAAAATGTCTATATTTGCACCGTGAAATAGAATGCAAAAAAGGGCGCATTGCGCTTTGAGTGCATTGGTATTTAGACTGATAAACAATAAACCGGAAAAGAAAATATTAACCATCAAATTTTAAACAAAATGAAAAAAGTATTATTGATTGCGGGTTTTGCACTGTGCGCCTCGTTCGCCTTTGCCCAGACCCCCAAGCTGAAGCCCAATTGCCAGGCTGAGCAGCAGCGTGCTGTTGCCACCCAGCCCCAGGCCAAGGCCCAGCGTAACCATGTGGACTACAAGGCTTCCATCTTCACCAAGGATGCCATGCCCCTCTCCACCTTCGACTTCTCGGACGCTAGCAATCTGGTGCTCGGCAAGGTAACAAGCGTGACTGGCGCCGATGTGAACTGCGCCCCCGCCCATGTGAACGGCAAGCCCGGTTCCATGTGGCAGCACCTGCCCAACCGCGCCGCCCTGTCGACTGTCGACACCGTCAACTACCGTTTCCTCAGGGATAACGACAGCGTTTTCCAGGCCGACCTCCAGTACATGAGCGACAACGGCTTTGTGGTGATTGACCCCGTCGACGCTGCCCGTCAGCCCGAGGATCAGGCCGCTCTCATCAACTCCTATGTGCAGTTGCCCGCCATGAGCACCGGCTCCGCCACCATGGTTGATGTCAACTTCAACCAGTGGTATGTGCTGTGCTACGTCTCCTGCTTTGTCGACTACCTGAAGGGCGGTGTGTGGTATCCCGTTGAGGTCAACGTCGAGGGTATCGACGGTTCGGCTTGGGATGCTTCCGACAGCAACTACACGGTCACCATGCCCGCCGACGCCATCGTCAACGGCAACATCACCATTCGTTTCCGCCTCTCCGGTCAGCACGACGGTGTCAACGATGAGATGGGCTTCGGTTATGGCTGGTTCGTCGACGACGTGAAGGTCTTTGCTACTCCGGCTGTCCGTTGGAGCTTCAACAACGAGACCTACCTCGATGGTTTCTACGGCTTGGTTCCCGAAGGCTTCGAACTGCCCCTGTCGTTCGCCGTCAGCGTGCGCAACACCGGTGCCGCTACCCTTACCAATGTGAAACTCAATGTCAAGCACCGTTATGTTGACGGTGACGAGAGCACTTTCACCAACCTCTTCTCGGTTGACCAGGATAACATCAGCAATAACCCCACTGCCCGCCAGTGGCTGCTTATCAACGAGCGTGGCTTTATGAACGACTCCCTGTCGTTCGATACTTGGGAAGATATGCGTGATTACCAGACTCGCCCCATTACCTTCGAGACTTATGGCGTTGATGCTGATACCATCCTCGCTTATACTGACTACGAACTCCATTCCCTGCCTAGTGAGGGCCTCGGTCGTCACCAGTTCTGCATCACCGTGACCGCTTCGGCCAACGGCGAGCCCATGGAGTACTCGTTCGACACCATCACCTACAATGTCACCAGCATGATTGGCGGTCAACATCTTGACTCGCTCGTCGGTCTGACTGTCCCCGGCTACCGTTGGGGCCACGACAATGGTCTGATTCCCTCGGGTGCCACCTTCAGCTACCAGTTTGCCAGCGGCGGTGGTGTTACCTCGAGCGGTACCCACCACACCGCGGCTCAATACGCTGTCGACCTGGCCTTTAAGACCCCCTCGCGCATTCCCACCTCGATGGTAGATGGTGAAGAGGAGCCTTGGGTGTTCCGTGGCATGGAGATTATCCCCTCCACCCGTGGCAACGCTCTTGCCGTTGACTTTGCCGGTGCCCGTATCGCTCCCGAGATTTTGATGTGGAGCCAGCCTCAGGGCTATCAGGCTGGTCTCTATACTTATTATGCTGAGAGTATGCTTGGTACGAGCAGCTATGAAATCGAGGGCCGTTCCTGTGTCCTCCCGACCGACACCGTGAGTTACCGCGGTATCAACAAGACCGGTGCCAGCGCCGGTACTCTGGAGACCCGCTACAATGCCGTGAACATCCTCTTCCCCGAGCAGCCCGAGATTTATCCTTCTTGGGGCTACATGTTCGGTTACGAACTTGAGCAGGGTCTGTTTGCCGCCGCCCGTCAGCGCAGCGCCTATGTCAACCCCGCTAATACCGACAGCATTGTTTACTATAAGGACGATGCCGTCCTGGCCGACTACGCTCACCAGTTTAGCCCCCGTCGTATGACCTATGAAGCTTTTGCCACTGATCCTATCGCGGGCTCTTCTGTCTCTGGGTGGAATATGGATTGGTATCCCATGATCCGTATGATTGTCGGTCCCAAGATGAATCTCCCCAAGGCTGGTATCCATATTGAGTGCGACGAGTTCGGCACTGGCGACCAGACCACCACTTACACTCCGTACCGCCGCGGCGTTGGCGTCATTTGCAACGAAGAGGGCGAAGCCGACAGCGTTGCCAAGGGTGGTTCCTACAGCTACTACATCTACCCGGGTTATCCCGAGGAGGACAACGACGAGAAAGTCTGGGGTAATAGTGTGATTGACTACATTGAAGTTGACGGCGAGAAGATTTGGGACCGTTTCGACGATCCTCAGTATGCCGAGCAGGACAGCCTGGCTATCCTCCGCAACCCCAATATCACTCGCTTCGACTACAGCTGCGTCAACCCCGACCACGACGGTGTCGATGCCCAGGGCAACCCCAACAATGAAGTTGTGTGGCCCGTGCTGCTGAAACGCTTCGGCTATATTGTCTACTTCACCGATGTGCAGGAGAACCACACCATCAAGGCTCACACCGTTTATCGTCCGCTGGGCATCAACGATGTGGACGAGTCCCGTGTGTCTCTCAGCCTCTCGCCGAATCCTGCCTCTTCGCAGGTGCGCATGGCCCTCGACGGCATCACCGGCAAGGTCAACTGCAACATCATCGACATGAGCGGCCGCGTGATTTACACCGACAGCTTCAATGCCGAGAAGGAGCATGTCATCAGCCTGAACAACATCCCCGCTGGCGCCTACTTTGTCCGCGTCACTGGCGATACCTTCAGCAAGGTTGAGAAACTCATTGTCAAGTAAGCATAGCTTACGGCAAATAAAAAAGGCTCCCAAACGGGAGCCTTTTTTATTGGGAGTTCAAGGAGTTCAAGGAGTTCAAGGAGTTCAAGGAGTTCAAGGAGTTCAAGGAGTTCAGGGAGTTCAGGGAGTTCAGGGAGTTCAAGACAAATGAACTTGTAGGCTATAACTATACCAACGGTATTGTCCTGAACTCCTTGAACTCCCTGAACTCCTTAACAACTAAAGCACATTCCCCAGCTGCTCTTTGATTTTCTCCAGCTCGTCTTTCATCACCACTACCAGGCGCTGAATCTCCACGTGGTTGGCTTTTGAGCCGGTGGTGTTGATCTCCCGCCCCATCTCCTGCGCCACGAAGCCCAGCTTCTTGCCGCAGGTGGCTTCGTCGGCCATGGTCTGGCGGAAGTAGTCGATGTGCTTTTGAAGGCGCACCTTCTCTTCCGTGATGTCGAGTTTCTCGAGGTAATAGATGAGTTCCTGCTCGAAGCGGTTGGCGTCGACCTCCTTGATGTCGGCCTCGGCCATCCAGCGGCGGATGCGTTCCTTGGCGGTGTCGATGCGTTCGGCTTCGTAGGCCGGTATTTTGGCGAGCATTTGCTCGATGAGGTCTACATGGAGGTGGAAATCGCGTTCGAGGACGGCCCCTTCGTGGCTGCGGAACTGGTCGGTGAGGTCGATGGCCTGTTGCAGGGCGGCGGCGAAGGTTTCCCATTCGTTCTCGTCGAGTTCGATGTCGGCGGTACTGTTCCAGAGGTCGGGCATGGTGACAAGGCGGCTCAGCAAGTCGTTGTCGGCGGCCCCCAGGCGGGCGGCGGCCTGCTGCAAACACTGGTAGCGTGCTGCGAGCAGCTCTTCGTTAAGGGCGACGTTTACGGTGCCGGCTTCCTCGCCGACAGTGCATTCCACCTTGCCGCGTTCCAGCTGGTTCAACAGGGTGCGCACCTCCAGTTCGCGCGAGCGCAGCAGCGGCGGCAGTTTTACGATGAGGTCGAGCTGCTTGCTGTTGAGGGTTTTGATTTCTATGTTCATCCGTTTCCCGCCGACGGTGCATTGCACCTTGGCGTAGCCTGTCATTGATTTCATAGTGTTTTATTTTCTTAACTCGGTAAAACCATTTGTTTCGTAAGTCTTCAGGGTGCCTCCGTCGTCGTAGATGAAGAAGACGGCCTGTGTGCCGGGGCCTCCGGGGTGTTCGTCGATGAAGCGTCGGGCCCGGTCGAGGCCCATCACCATGTAGGCGGTAGCCATGGCATCGGCCAGCCAGCCCGTTCGTTCGACGACCGAGACGCTGAGCAGCGGGTGCTGCACAGGGTGTCCGGTGGCGGGGTCGATGGTGTGCGAATAGCGTACGCCGTCGCGCTCGTAGTATTTGCGGTAGCTGCCCGAGGTGACCACTGAAGCGTCGTGCAGCGTGATGGCGGTGTACACTTCGGGGGCGCTGGAGGCGTCGGCGGCCGGGCGTTCGATGCCGACACGCCAGGGACGGCCTTTGCCTTTGCTGCCGCGGGCCACCACCTCGCCGCCAATGTCGACCAGGTAGTTGTGGATGCCCAGGCTGTCGAGCAGGGCGCCTACCAGGTCGGAGGCGTAGCCCTGTGCGATGGCGTTGAAGTCGAATTCTGTGTCGCTGTATTGGCGTGCCAGGTGCCGGTTGTGGGTGTTGTAGCTGCCGTGGGAGGCCTGTAGCAGGCGGTTCAATTCGTTGCTGTCGGGTTCGCTGCGTTGGCGGAAGCTAAAGCCCCAGGCCTGCACCAGACGGCCTACACGGCAGTCGAAAGCGCCGCCGGTGTATTCCTGCATGGCGGTGGAGTGCTCGAACAGGGTGTACAGCAGGTCGTCGAGGCTATCGGTGAGACCGGCGTTGACTCGCCGCAGCAGCGAGCTGTCGACCCATAGCGAGACCGACTGGTCGAAGGCATCGAGCAGTGAGTCTACCTGGGGCTGCAGGTTGCGCTGTTGCGGGTCGAGGTACTGCACGCTGTAGTAGGTGCCCTGTGCCTCGCCATAGAGGCGTAGGGGCTCGGCGGCACGGTGGCAGGCTGTCAAAGGCAGCAGCGCCGCCATGGCAAAAAGAAAGCGTCCGGCACGGTGGTGCCGAACGCTTGAGGGGTTACAATGCGGTGTCATCGTTATTTGTTGACGATAATCTTGCGGAGGGTCTGATGTCCGTCGGCGCCCGTGATGCGGAGGCTGTAGGTGCCGCTGGTGAGATTGCCCAGGTCGAGCTGCATCAGCTCGCTGTTGCCACGGCGCTCAAGGACTTTCTGCCCCACGGTGTTGTAGATCTCCACCTGGCTGATGCCGGCGGCGCTTTCAACGGTGAGGAAACGGTCCGTGGGGTTGGGGTAGAGGTTGGCCTGCAGGTTGTCGAGCTCGTCGATACCCACGGTGGCGCTGATGGTAAGCCAGTTGTTGGCTACGCAACCTTCGGTGCTGGTGGAAATCAGGTGCACGTCGGTGTTGGCGGTGACGTTGGTCAACTCAAGTGAGTCGGCATTGGCACCTTGGGCGCGCGGGGTGGCCTCGTTGTTCACATACCATGCATAATTGCTGATGGGCATGGCGGCGACGGCGCGGAGCAACGTGCTCTCGCCAGGGGTGAGCACCCATTTGCCGGTGATGTCGACGGCAGGCGTGTAGTGGATGGTCAGCACGAGGCGGTCGGTGGAGTCGCATCCGACAGAGTTCTTGACCTTGGCCTTGACATCAATCTTGACATTGGAGGTATAGGTGACGGAGTCGATGGGCCAGGTGTAGCTGTCGCAACGCTCGATGCTGTCAATATGGAAGGTGGGTTTGCGAAGGGTCAGGTCGAGGTGGCTGATAACGTCGGTGCAACTCAGGAAGGTGTGGTCCTCCAGGCGGATAATGGTGTCGACGCTCTCGGTGAAGGTGAAGGGGATGCCGCCCACGGTGTAGGAGTAGTCAAGACCGCAGGTGTTGACGGTGTTCACGACGTTGCTGTCGCCTTCGATGGTGGGGCGCTTGATGGTGACCTTGATGGTGTGGCTGGTGGCGCAACCGTTGCTGACACCGTAGAGCGAGTCGCCGTTGTGGTTCACGCTGTAGTAGCCGGTGGTGTCGAACTGGGTGGCGGGACCGTTCACATAGGAGCCGTCGCTGCTGAGCACCTTGTAGCCGGTATAGGTGTAGCTTTCGTAGCCGCAGTAGTTACCCTGCACGGTGTCATGTTTGGTGTAGAAACGCAGGCTGAGGGTGTAGTTGGTGGTGCAGTTGTTGGTGGTGTTGGTGATGCTGACAGTGGTGTCGACATCGTGAGTGAAGGAGAAGCCGTTATTGTAGCCTGGCTGGCCAGCGAAGGCGCTGTTCTTCCATGTGTATTTGCTGCCGCACTGGCGGACGCTGTTGGTGTCGTAGAGCTGGCCGGTGTATTGGGTCACACGGATGCCGGCGACGCTGTCGCAGCCACCGATGACGGTGGAGAGGGTGTCAAAGTGGTTGACGGTATCGGGATAGGTGAAGGTATGTCCGGCCCAGGTGTAAGCGCAGGCGGCTACTACCTCCACAGGGGTGATGAGGTTGGTGTCGCGGACGCTGGCCACGATGGTGACATCCAGGGTTTTCTTATGGGCGCAGTTGGCGGTACCCGTGGTGGTGGGGTATTTGCCATAGGTGGTGTCATAGGTGTAGAGACCTGAGTTGTGGATGGTGGTGTCCCAGGTGTAGATATAGCTGTCGGCGAGCAGCGAGTCGCAGGAGACGACATGGGTGGTGTCGTGCTCGAGGCCGGAGAAGGAGGTCACCTGCAGGCGGACGATACTGTCGCACTGGTAGGTGACGGTCTTCAGGGTGTCGACATGCTGGTTGAAGTCACGGATGATGCTGTCGTTCCACTGGTAGGAACATTCGGCCTCCACCTGTACGTCGTGGAGGGCGTACTCGGGGGTGACGGTGAGGGTCAGGTGTTTGACATAGGTGCACTCGCCGTGGACGATGGTGGTGTCGATTTGGGCGCTTGTCGGAGCGGTGAACACATCACCCCAGGGGGTGGTGTAGCTTCCGCAGGCGGCGATGGTCTCCACGCTGTCGGTGGTGGCCAAGGTGATATGGACGCGTTTCACCACGCACTTGGCAGTGGCGCCAGTGCCCGTCAGGGTCGTGTCGAGGAAGGTGCCAGGACGGGTCCATGTCTTGTCATTCCAGTTGGCTTCGCATTCACCGGAAACCTCGATGGTTTTGCCTTTCAGGGCAGTGGTGTCGAAGGCAGGCCTTTTGTACTGAAGCACATAAATGGCGGTGTCGGTGGTGAGCACAACGGCGGTGTCTCTAGTGTAGGTCTGGTTGTTTCTCCATTTCAGGGGAGAGCACATGGTGGTGTCATCCACCACGACCGCCTGACCGAAAGCCATAGGCAGTGCAACAAGACCGAAGAGCAGACTCAATAATGCTTTTTTCATCTGTTTAATGTATATTTTATTATTATTATCAATAGTTATATATTCCTATCTTTTAATGTCTTGCACAGAGTTCCCGCGTGTGTGGGGACTTCGTGTTGAACATGCAAAGATAAGACTTTTTTTTAATATGGTTGGTTTTTTGTTGAAAAAAATGTTTTTTATGACTTGAACACCAGTTCGGCGATGTTCTCGACGTGTTGGGTGTGGGGGAACATATCGACGGGTTGGATGCGTCGGATGTCGTAGCGTTCGCCGAGTAATTTCAGGTCGCGAGCCTGGGTGGCAGGGTTGCAACTTACGTACACAATCTTACGTGGCGCGGCTTGCAATAGTTGCGCTATCACCAGTTCGTGCATGCCTGAGCGCGGGGGGTCAGTCACCACCACGTCGGGACGTCCGTTGGCGGCAATGAAGTCGGCGGTAAGCACCTTGGCCATGTCGCCGGCATAGAATTGGGTGTTGGTAAATCCGTTTCGTTGTGCGTTGATGCGGGCGTCGGCGATGGCCTCTTCGACATATTCAATGCCTACCACTTTTTTCACCTGTGCGGCAAGGAAGAGGGCGATGGTGCCGGTGCCGGTGTACAGGTCGTAGAGGGTGTCGGTGGGACGCAGTTCGGCCAGCTCGGCCACGAAACTGTAGAGGCGTTGTGCCTGGGCGGAATTGGTCTGGTAGAAAGACTTGGGGTTGATGATGAAATGCAGGTCGGGCTGTGCTTCGGGACGGTAGGGCGTCATCACCTCTTCGATGTGGTCGTTGCCGCGGTAGGTGTGGACCTCCAGGTCAGAGTAGGAGTCGTTCATCTTGTTGTTGACGATGTACTGGAGCGAGGTGATTTGCGGGAAGCGGTCGTGCAGCATGTCCAGCAGCGGGAAGAGCCGGTCGGGGTCCTCCTCGGCGACGATGACAATCACCATCCAGTCGCCCGTGGAGGTGTTGCGGATGACCAGGTTGCGCAGGAAGCCAGTATGGTTGCGGATGTCGTAGAACGGCAACTCGTGCTGCAAGGCATGGTCGCGGACGGCCAGACGGATGGCGTTGCTGGGCTCAGCCTGCAGGGCGCAGTGCTCGATGTCGAGCACTTTGTCGAATAGCTGCGGGATGTGGAACCCGAGGGCTCCCTGTTGGGGCAGTTCGGCACCGGACGCCAATTGCTCGGCGGTGCGCCAGGCCCGTGTGGAGAAGGTGTATTCCAGCTTGTTGCGGTAGTAGTGTATGTGCTCCGAACCACAGATGGGGCGCATGGCAGAGCAGTCGATACCGCCCAGTCGTTCCAGGTTGTCGCGCACCTGGCGTTGCTTGGCCTCGAGTTGAGCCTCGTAGCTCATGGTCTGCCATTTGCAGCCTCCACACACTCCGAAGTGAGGACATACTTGCGGAACCCGCAAAGGCGATTGACGATGGAAATGCACGGCACGTCCTTCGGCGTAATTCTTTTTCTTCTTGTATAGCTGGATGTCGACCACGTCGCCGGGTACCACAAAGGGTACGAAGACCACCAGTCCGTCGACCCGTGCCACGGCCATTCCCTCGGCACCTGCATCCTGTATCTCCACCTGTTCGAGCAGGGGTAATTCTTTGTTTCTGCGACCCATATCGTTCTTGGTATATAAAAAAAAGAAGTATCTTCCGGTACTTCTTTCCTTTAGCAATGCCGTTGTTTCTTATCTCTCGTCGGAAACGGTCAGTCTTTTTCTGCCTTTTCTGCGACGGGCGGCCAGCACTTTTCTACCGTTGGCGGTAGACATTCTCTTGCGGAAACCGTGCTTGTTTGCTCTTTTTCTCAGCGAGGGTTGGAATGTTCTCTTCATGGTATATTGTACTTTATTTTATTGCTTTTTATGTCAATTCCACGATGGAATTCTCCTCAAAATTGGAAGTGCAAAAGTACATAAAAAAATCAATATGGCAATAAAAAATTCATCCCGTAAATTAATATTGTTGTTTAAAACCCTGTTAATAAGTCGCTAAGGAAATAAAAATAAATTCTTTTTCGTCCAATTCAAAAATAATTAGTACCTTTGCAATTCCAATTTCAATGCAAAAAGATGTTAAATTGGAGTTAACAGAAGAGGAAAAGCAAGATGGAGAAAAAGGAATTTGTCAAGAAGATGGAGCAGCCGGTTTCGTTCAGTTCGCAAGAGCGCGGATGGCTGCGGGCGAAACTGGCCAAATACCCCCATTCGTCGGTCGTCAGGCTGCTGGCGTTGTTGGCCGACCATGCTTACAATTTCGATACACCGGAGGAGCATCGCGCGGCAGCGCTGGCGCTGGTTGATCCTCAAGGGATGACAGCCTTGTTGAACTCGGCCAGGACATCGGCCCCCGAGGTGCAGAATTTCGACATCCTGAGCGAAATCAACACCTTCCAGGAGGTCTCTTTCAAGACTGCCCCGAAGAGTGTCATCCTCTCCAATTTCCTCCAAATTGCCACTTCCGACGACCAAGAAATGGCGGCCGAAATTGCCACGCCTGCCGAAACCACAGATAAAAAGAGCTTGCATGCCGATGCTTCGTTAGGTACTGAAACTCTTGCTGTTGTGCTGGAGAAACAGGGCAGGTATGACAAGGCATTGGCCATTTACGAGAATTTGTTGGCT
>Ga0310786_10003149_pt1 | contig 24303 bp, 37 predicted proteins | sample AusTroGonzalo_MG_FD_203881 | JGI IMG/M metagenome (GOLD analysis project Ga0310786, IMG submission 203881) | Bovine rumen microbial communities from tropical cattle in Woodstock, Queensland, Australia - Gonzalo_03 (v2) (version 2) | ecosystem: Host-associated > Mammals > Digestive system >...
CTTTAGAATTACACGTTTCTCACACGAGTTAACACGAGGAGGCAAGATCAGACGGAAGGAAGGTTCGAAATGCCCGGAGATAACTGGATTTACACATACTATCAGGGCATAAAAGACGGAACCTATACTGTCGGCAAGTGGATCACGCTGATCTACGAGCGAGTCATTCAGGATCTCGAGGCAAAGCGGTATTTCTTCGACCAGAAGAAGGCGAACGCAGCCATTGACTGGATAGAAACGCACTGTTTTCACACAGAAGGTCCGCTTGCACCAAGTCCACTGAAGCTCGAAGTGTGGCAGAAGGCTTTTTACAGCTGTGTGTATGGGCTCGTAGATGGAAACGAGCACAGGCAGTTTCGCGAGGTCGTGCTTCTTGTCGGACGCAAGAACGGGAAGACAAAGATTGCCTCTTCATCAGGTGACTACACATACAGACAGGAGGGTGGATTCGGCTCGAGGGTGTTCTGCATAGCACCGAAACTTGACCAGGCTGACCTTGTCTATAATGACATCTGGATGATGACCACGCTGGATCCTGAATGGCAAGCGTTAAAAGAAGACCTGACTCAGACCAACGAGCGCGGTATGCGTGTCAAAGATGATTCGATGCTCGCAAGGCACCGGCAGACAGATCTGTCCATTCCGGGGATCAACAGCACCGTCAAGAAGATAGCATTCTCGGCAAAGAAGTCGGACGGCTTCAACCCGAGTCTGGCTATCTGTGACGAGGTGGCTGCGTGGGCAGGTGACGCAGGTCTGAAACAATACGAGGTCATGAAGTCCGGCATGGGTGCGAGGCCAGAGGGCATTTTGTTGAGCTGCACGACAGCGGGCTACATATCAGACGGAATATTTGACGAGTTGATGAAGAGGTCGACTCGTTTTTTATTGGGCGAATCAAAAGAGACCAAGCTGTTGCCGTTCCTGTACATGATCGATGATATCGAGAAGTGGAACGACATCAACGAGCTTCGGAAGGCGAACCCGAACCTCGGTGTTTCCGTCTCGGTCGATTATATGCTCGAGGAGATAGCCATCGCAGAAGGGTCGCTATCCAAGAAGGCTGAGTTCATGTGCAAGTATTGCAACATCAAACAGAACTCGAGTCTCGCGTGGCTTCCGGCTACATCGGTGACAGCCATCAGCGGTGAGCCGATAGACATCCATGCGCTCCGCGGATCCTATTGTGTGGCGGGTCTCGACCTGTCGCAGACAACGGACCTGACGTGTGCGTGTGCAGTCATTGAAAAGAATGGACGCTTAAATGTTATCGCACACTTTTGGATGCCGGCGGAAAAGATAGACGAAGCAACAGAGCGTGATGGCGTCCCGTACTGGACATACGTCAAGCGCGGATTTTTGTCGCTAAGCGGTGATAACTTCGTCGACTATCACGACTGTTATAACTGGTTCACGTCACTATTGAGCGAGCACGAACTGTATCCGCTCAAAGTCGGATACGACCGATACTCGGCTCAGTATCTCGTGAAGGACCTCGAGAATGCTGGGTTCCAGATGGACGATGTTTATCAGGGCGATAATTTATGGCCTGTCCTTCAGGAGATGGAGGGGCTGATAAAAGACGGCCAGATATACATCGGAGACAACGACTTATTGAAGATGCACCTGTTAAATGCAGCGGTCAAGATCAGCACCGAACGTGGTCGAGGCCGATTGATAAAAGTACACCCGACAGCACGAATCGACGGTGTGGCAGCATTAGCGGACGCCTTATGCGTTCGTCAGAAGTGGTTCGGTGAGATAGGGGTACAACTTAGGAATGAATAGGAGTTAATTAAATGTCACTATTCGATTTTATCTTTCGCCCGAACGAGGCGAAGAAGTCACAGGATGCGTTAAAAGACGCATACACAATGTTTCGCACTCTTACGGCATACCGTCCGGCGTTCACGAACTGGGGCGGTGCTATTTATGAGAGCGAAATAGTACGCGCTGCGATAGACGCAAGAGCGAGACATATCTCAAAGCTGAAAGTGGAATTGATAGGGTCGGCTAATCCTTCACTCCAGTCGAGACTGAGGCAGGGACCGAACCAGTGGCAGACATGGTCACAGTTCCTGTACAGAACATCGACGATACTCGACATAAACAACACAGCGTTCATCGTTCCTGTGTTCGACGAGAGGATGGTCATTACGGGTGTTTATCCGATCCTTCCGTCCCGGTGCTCACTGCTTGAGTATGACAACGAGCTATGGCTGCGGTATCAGTTTAGTCAAGGCGAGGTGGCAGCAGTCGAGTTCCGGAAGTGTTCGGTTCTGACGAAGCACCAGTACAAGAGTGATTTCTTCGGCGACCCTAACACGGCGATCGATGACACGATGAAGCTGATACACATCCAGAACGAAGGAATCGAAGAGGCGGTCAAGAACACATCGACATTCCGCTTCATGGCTCAGCTGTCGAACTTCGCAAAGCCGGAGGACCTTGCCAACGAGCGGAAGAGATTCACGCGTGAGAACCTTGCGAGCGATTCTGATGCTGGCGGGTTCCTTCTGTTCCCGAACACATACAAGGACATCAAGCAGATAGACGTGAAGCCGTACACGGTGGATCCTGATCAGATGAAGGCGATCAGAGAGAACGTGTACAACTATTTCGGTGTCAACGAGGATGTGCTCCAGAACAAAGCGTATGGCGATGCGTGGTCAGCCTTCTATGAGGGGGCGATCGAGCCGTTCGCTATCCAGTTCAGCGAGGCGATGACAAAATCGCTGTTCTCGGAGCGTGAGAGGGCACAAGGCACCCAGCTGATGCTGACGGCAAACCGACTCCAGTACATGACAAATTCAGACAAGCTAAACGTGACCGCGCAACTTCTGGACCGCGGTCTTTTCAGTATAAACGAGGCCCGTGAGATATGGAACCTGGCACCGGTCGAGAACGGGGACACAAGAGTCATCAGAGGCGAGTATTACTCAGCCGATGACAGACTGACACCAGCGGAGGAAATAAGCGATGGCAGTGAAGAGTGATAGAGAATACAGAGACATGACTATAGAGGTCCGTTCGGCAGAGACTGAAGAGGTCGAACAGGAAGAAAGAAAAGTAGTCACAGGATACGCCAGCACGTTCAACGAGCCTTACACGCTGTTTGAGAACGATGACTGGCGTTTTAACGAGGTCGTGGATGCGAGAGCGTTCGACAACACGGATATGTCGGACGTGATACTACAATACGACCACGAAGGACGGGTATTCGCAAGAATGTCCAACAACACACTGACAGTCACTCCTGACGAGAAGGGGTTACTGATAGAAGCGGACCTCGGTGGTACCGAGCTGGGACGCCAGCTTTACGAGGAGATCCGCGGAGGTTACACGAACAAGATGAGTTTCGGGTTCACGGTCGATGGTGAAGACATCCTCGACACAAAGGACGCGGACGGAAAAGACCTCACCGTGAGAACGATCACATCGGTTCGTAAGCTGTATGACGTGTCTGCGGTTTCTTTACCAGCCAATGACGCTACATCGATAAGCGTCAGAAGTCTGACCGACGGAGAGATCGAGAGGATTCGAGCGGAGCGACTCGAAGCTGAAGCACTGGAACTGAGGCGTCGCAAGTTATTGGCAAGAGCAAAACTCAATGGAGGTCAGTAATGACAAGAGAAGAAATCATGATGCTTGACGCAGAGCAGATTGACGCTCGTTCCGCAGAGCTTGCTTCCGAGATCGAAAAGGCTGAGACCAATGAGGCGATGGACGCTATTCAGTCAGAGATGGAAGCAATCGAGGAACGCAGGGCACAGATCAGGCTCGAAGTCGAGCAGAGAAAAGCAGACATGGCTGCTGTCATCAAGGGACAGGGCGATGTCATCGAGGAAATCAAAGACGAAAGGAAAGTCACAACAATGGAAGTAAGAAACACACCTGAGTACATCAACGCATTTGCTGAGTACATCAAGAGCGGAAACGACATGGAGTGCAGAAAGCTCACTTCTGAGAACGACACAACTCCAAACGGAACCGGCACAGTCGCAGTTCCTGAGTTCGTTTACGACATAGTAAAAACCGCATGGGAAAGAGAAGGCATCATGTCTCTCGTTCGCAAGAGCTATCTGAAGGGCAATCTGAAGGTTCAGTTCGAGATCAGCGGAGACCTTGCTGTAGTACATGAAGAGGGTGCCGCAGCAGTCAACGAAGAGAATCTCGTTCTCGGAGTTGTCACTCTCGTACCTAAGAGCATCAAGAAGTGGATCTCCATCTCCGACGAGGTATATGACCTCAGAGGCGAGGCGTTCCTGAGATACATCTACGACGAGCTGACATACAGGATCGCAAAGAAAGCCGCAAACGAGATGGTCGCAAAGATCGAGGCTTGCGGAACAGTTTCGACAACAACTTGCCCAGCAGTTCCTAAACTCAAAGAGACAAGCCCAGCAGTCGGAACAGTTGCAAAGGCTATGGCCCTGCTCAGCGACGAGGCCGCAAATCCTGTAGTTATTATGAACAAGGCTACATGGGGCGTATTCAAGGCTGCACAGTACGCTGCAAGCTATCCGATTGACCCGTTCGAAGGTCTGCCGGTTATCTTTAACAACACAATCACGGCCGCTGCTGCTGCTACGACTGGCGTGACTTACGCAATCGTAGGAGACCTCGGACACGGCGCACTCGCGAACTTCCCGAACGGCGAAGGAATCGACTTCAAGTTCGACGAGCTCAGCCAGAAGAAGGCAGACCTCATCGAGGTCCTCGGACGCCAGTATGTCGGACTCGGTGTTGTTGCACCTGACGCATTCGTTAAGATCACGAAGTAATTCGAGTATCAGCAAGTTAGGAGGTGACTGATATGAGAAAGATTCTTATCGCGGTGCCGTGTATGGACCAGCTTCCGGCACAGTTCGCGCACAGTCTGGCAACGTTAACGTCTTACGGGATCGAGGACACACAGATATCAATCTGGTTCAACCTCGGTTCTTTGATTTATACCAGCCGTGACCAAATAGCGAAAAAGGCTCTGCTCGATGAAGCGGACCTTGTTATGTGGTTTGACTCGGACATGGTATTCAACCCTGACACGCTCAAACGGATGCTCAAACACATTGATGATGGTCACGATATGGTGACAGGCATTTATTACAGACGCACGCAGCCGTTTTCGGCGGTAGCGTTCGATAAGATGGACCTGAACGAAGAAGGCACTGCTTTTGAATGGACAGAGTTCGACAAGATACCGGATGAGCCATTCGAGGTCGGTGCTTGTGGATTCGGGTGCGTTTTGATGAAAACGGAGATATTTGTTTCCGTCTTTGCGAAGTTCGGTCTGATGTTCACACCGATTGCGAACTGTGGCGAGGACATCGCGTTCTGCTGGCGAGCCAGGCAGTGCGGATACAAGATACTCGCGGATCCGTCAATCGGGCTCGGGCACGTAGGACACACAGTCATCACGAAGGAATTTTTCGACAATTATCAGTTGACTCTAAAAGCAAAAGCGGAGCGGGGCGAATAACCTCGCTCCTGTTGTGAGGTAAATTATGGCTACACTGGACAAGGTGAAAATGGGGCTGCGTATATCGACAACGGCCTATGATGAAGAGCTCGCGGACCTGATAACGGCAGCACAGCTCGACCTGGGCATTGCCGGGGTCGATGATCCGTCACAGCTTGACGAGATCGTTACAAGGGCGATCATTACATACTGCAAAATGTCTTTCGGTATGCCTGAGGACTATGACCGCCTCAAGAGGTCATACGATGAGCAGAAGGCTCAGCTCGTGACAGCCACAGGTTACACCGATTGGTTGGAGGAGTAACGATGTATGACTCTATTGCAACGCTAAAGGGCAAACCGACGGTCACATACGATACATACGGCAACGAGGTCATCACGTACACCAACAGCACGGTTTATGTGTTGCCTCGTGGCGTATATCAGGCGGAATTCTACAATGCTGCCCAAGCTGGTCTGCATCCGACGATAACGTTCGTTCTGACGAACAGAGCGGACTATAACGGCGAGAAGCTGATCGAGTGGGAAGGCAAGCTGTACAACATTATACGCACTGATTGGACGGCACAGCGCGATGCCATCAGCCTTATATGTGAGGAACGCATCGGTAAGTATGTTGCACCTACTACGGCCTCGACGAGTTCGACAGGAGGCTCGATTTTAATAGGTTCTGAACTGGGGACGGGTAGTAACAATGGCTAAAACCGAAAGCGTAACGGCACAAATGAAGGAATTGCTTGACGAGGTCAACAAGGACGTTGAGAGGTCCGCGAAGACCAATATCCAGAGGGTCGCAAAAGAGTCCGTTCAGAAGCTGAAGAACACGTCTCCCCGGAAGACGGGCTCATACGCAAGTGGATGGGGCACGAAGAAGCAGGGCGAAATGGACGTTGTAGTCCACAACCGCACTGACTATCAGCTGACGCACCTGCTTGAGAACGGGCACGTTATCAGGAACAAGAAGGGCACATATGGTCGCACCCACGGTATCAAGCACATCGCACCTGTCGAGGAATGGGCCGTTGACGAGCTCCCTCGCAGAATAATGGAGGATATTCCATGAGCATTTATTCAACATTACAAAGCACCCACCTTCCGTGTGCGTATTCGCATTTCAGGACGGCTCAACAGCCCCCGTACATCGTGTACATCGGCAACGGGCAGAACGTCATGGATGCGGATAATACGCATTACTGGAGGCGAAACCAGTATCAGGTCGAATATTACTTCACAACGAAAAACGAATCAAACGAGGCCAGCATAGAGGACGCACTTCTCGGAGCTGGCTATTTATATGAGAAATCCGAGGACATCTTCATCGAAGATCAGGGTGTTTTCGTGATTTATTACTACATTTAAGGAGACACAAATGGCAGCAAATAAAGTTGAATTTGGTATCTCGAATCTTTACGTCGGCACTTATTCAGTAGGCACTACCGGCATAGTAACAATGGGCACACCATACCATCAGGCAGGTGCTGTTTCGTTCTCGCCTGAAGAGCAGAGCGAATCCAACAAGTTCTATGCTGATAACGTGGTTTACTGGAGCGGTTACACCGGCGGAACATTCGAGGGAGATCTCGAAGTCGCTAAGTTTGACGATACTTTCAAAACACAGTTCCTCGGATACATCACGAAGGCAGACGGTGGTATCGGAATCGTCAAGAACGCTACAAAGCCGAATGTGTACATCGCATTCCAGGTAGAGGGCGATTCAGAGTCTCGCAGAATCATCATGTACAACTGCTCTCTCGGTGGCATTACTCGTGAGTACGCCACAGAAGAGGAGTCAATCGAGCCGGCTACAGAGACTATCGCTGTTACAGTAGCAGGTGACAATAAGACAGGCGTTTCGATGGTGTCTTATGGTCAGGCTGCATCAGGCTATTCGACTCTGTTCACAAATCCGCCAGCTCCGACAACCACTTAATTAAACGGGGCGGGGCTGTTGTGGTCCCGCTCCTTTTTTCATAGGAGGTGAACAATGGAAAAGATAATCAATATCGGTGAACACGAAGTCAGGCTAAACAATAACGTAGCTTGGACTATGGAATATAGAGACCAGTTCGGCAAGGATATCGTTCCGGCTCTGATGCCTGTGCTTGCGACTATGATCGAGGGTGTTTCGTCCGTCATCGCTGAGGCGGGTGCAGAAAAAATCGAACTTGAGTCGCTTGCAAATGCACTCGAGGGCAAAACGATGGAGATCCTCATGCCTCTGTTCCAAGTGGAATTTGTGGACACGATCATCAACGTGACTTGGGCAATGGCAAAGGCAGCGGACGAGACTATCGCACCACCTAAAAGATGGGTCAGACAGTTTGAGACATTCCCATTGGATGTAGTGGTCCCTGCCGTATATGAGCTGGTGCTCACAGGATTCGTAAGCTCAAAAAACTTGACAAGGCTGAAGAGCATCGGGAAAAGCCTGAGAAATCTTCAGCCGTCACACTCGATGACATTATCCTCGCAGGACTCGAACGAGGATTAACTATGTCAGATATTCGCCGGATGCAGCTCGGGCAGGTGGTGGATTTTGTCATCGCCTACAACGAGCGACAGGATAAGGCGGAGAAACGAGCGAAACAGGAAGAGAAGCGGGGTCATAGACGCAAGGCCTCGCAGAATGATATCAATGCGTGGTTTGGATAGGGGTCATTAATGGCAGGAAATGTCAAAGGAATCTGCATAGAATTTCGTGGAGATACCACGAGACTCGATAAGGCATTAAGACAAGTTAATCAGGAAACCCGACAGATCGATAAAGAACTTCGAAACGTCGACAAGGCTCTCAAGTTCAATCCGACATCGGTCGAATTATGGAGAGCGAAACAACAGCTGTTGACGCAGAAGATCTCCGAGACGAAGGACAAGCTGATGCTACTGAAACAACAGCAGCAGGCGATGGACGATGCGGGTGTCGATAAGCAGTCTTTCGAGTACCAGAAGTTACAGAGAGAGATAGTCGAGACAGAATCCAAGCTGAAGACGTTCAACGGTCAGCTGAAGCAGGTCGGAAACGTCAGTCTGAAAGCTGCATCGGAACAGGTCAGACAGGTTGGACAGAGTCTCGAGAGCGCAGGCCAGCAGATGCAGGGGCTCTCAATGGCTGCTGCTGCCGTGGTGGCGTCTCTTGGCTTGATATCGTACAAGGCAGGTGAGAACGCAGACGAGCTCAACACGCTGAGCAAAATCTACAGTATCGGCACAGGAGATCTCCAGAAGTACAAGGCTACAGCGGACCTCGTTGATGTATCGGTCGAGACGATAGCGAAGTCGCACACGAAACTCGAGAAGAGTATGTATTCGGCACAGGACGGTTCGGGCTCTATGGCAGAGGCGTTCGATAAGCTGGGTGTAAGCGTTACGGATGCGGACGGCAATCTCCGTGATAGTGATGCGGTCTGGCAAGATACTATCGCAGCTCTCGGACAGGTTGAAAACGAAACCGAACGGGATGCGCTCGCAATGCAACTCATGGGCAAGTCGGCAGCGGAACTCAATCCACTCATCGAGGACGGAGGCGAGACGTATAAGAACGTTGCTGAGACGATGGAGAAGTACGGGCTCGACTTCGTAGATCAGGAGACACTCGACAAGGCGAACGAGTTCAATGATGAGCTCGATACGATGAAAATGATCGGATCCGTCGCTATTGCTCAGGTTGGTTCACAGCTTGCAGCATATCTCGCACCGGCACTCGAAAAGGTTGTCGACTGGATTGGAAAGCTTGCGAATTGGCTGTCTAATTTATCGCCTGAGGTGCTGACGGTCATCGGCATAGTTGCTGGCGTTGTTGCTGCGATTGCTCCGGTCCTTATGATACTCGGTAAGCTTGCAATGGCTGTCAGCTCGATAATGAATCTCGCCAATCTGCTCGGTGTCAGTATCGGAGCGTTGGCAGGGCCTATCGGAATAGCAATAGCTGCTGTGGTGGCAATTATCGCCATTGGTGTGCTGCTCTATAAGAATTGGGACACGATAAAGGCGAAAGCACTTGCTTTGTGGAACGCACTCAAAACAACGTTCAACAACATCAAGACATCCATCGTCACGGCGTGGACAACCATCAAAACGAAAGTCACGAGTCTCGTTAACGGAATCAAGACGGGAATCGCTACTGCATGGAACGCCGTCAAAACTAAAGTGGTCAGCGTGGTCAACAGCATTAAGTCAAAAGTGGCAAGCACATTCCATTCGCTGAAATCGACAGTTACCACGATATGGAACGGCATCAAACAGGCTATCACGCATCCAATCGAGACGGCAAAGACGCTTGTTCAAAATGCAATCGACAGGATTAAGAGTTTCTTCCCGTTCCGCATAGGTCGAATCATGAGCGGACTGAAATTGCCACACTTCAAGATCACCGGCAAGTTCTCACTGAATCCGCCGTCGACTCCGCACATCGGTGTTGATTGGTACGCAAAGGGTGGTATTTTCGATAGTCCGTCTGTAATCGGTGTCGGTGAAAAAGGTCCTGAGGCGGTCGTTCCGCTTGATAAGTTCTGGGACAAGCTCGACAACATGAGCGGTGGCGAGACGAATATCACCATAAATATCAATGGTTCAAACAAGGATCCGAAAGAGATAGCGGAAGAGGTCAAGCGTGTTCTGATACAGGAAACCAATAGAAGGAGGCTGGCATGGCAGTAACAGGTGCAATCTTCAACAGCCTTATTTTCGGCGGAGTGGATTCCGCTAATTATGGCATATACATCACAGGCGAAGCGGTATACAACGCACCGGAGCGGGCGGTCGAAATGGTCACTGTTCCGGGGCGTAACGGTGCCATCGCCATAGATCAGGGCAGGTGGGAGAACATCGAAGTCGAGTACCCTGCCGGGTGCTTCGGTGACGGCGATGCGAATTTCGCAGACAGGATCTCCGCATTTCGTAACGCCGTACTTTCACAGATTGGATACCAGAGGCTGACGGACACATATCACCCGGACGAGTACCGACAGGCAATATACGTTGCAGGTCTCGAGGTAGAACCTGCGAATATCAACAGCGCAGGTGAGTTCAAACTCATTTTCAACTGCAAGCCACAACGCTTCCTTACGAGCGGAGAGACGGCGGTTGCGGTGACCAGTGGTGGAACGATAACGAACCCGACGCTGTGCGATGCGAAGCCGGTCATACAGTTCAACGGCTATGGTGACATGACCATCGGTTCGGATGAGATCGTGGTCGAAAACGTACCTGTCGGCGATCTGGTGCTGGCAGATGCATACAACGAGAGTGAATCGGGAAGCCCGGGAAGCTTCGTGACCGCACTGGATACATCCATGCTCATGAGTGGAGACGATATCACGGTCGATGATAAGAAGGTCACCGTCAGCATGGTAACAGACTATGACGGCAAGAAGAGAAATATCACGGCGTTCAGTATCACATCGACCACGAACTGCACTGCGACAGTGACACGCACTCTCAACAATGCGACCATCACTATCAGCCTGCCGGAGATCTCTTTCGACTTTGGAACATCTTCAACAAAGACATCGTCTGTCGGTATCAGCTTCCAGATCAACGAGGGCACCACATACACGAACACGATAACGATAACCACATCACTGAGCGGAAGCAACATCACACACGCTTACACGCTCACGAATTCGACTCCGCCACCTGCACAGTACACGGTGGAGACGAAGGGCACGGCGATACACGGATTCTCCACAAAGACGATATCGGACACGTTCTATATCGACTTGGACATCGGTGAGGTCTATATCATTTCGAACGGCACCCTGATCACGCTGAATTCAAAAGTTCAGCTTGGTTCTGAATTACCAAAACTGAAACCGGGAGCGACCACGATAACATACGATAACACGTTCACGAACTTCAAGATCACACCGAGGTGGTGGCAATTATGATACCTATCATTTATGACAAAGACGAGACTGCGTTCGTCAGCAACGGACTCGGAAGATTGCGGGACATGATCTCATGTGTGGTCACTGAAGAGCGGAACGGCGTGTATGAGTGCGATTTTGAGTATCCAATCACGGGTGCAAACTATGACCGCATAAAGGTGGGCAGAATCATCGGCGTAACGCATGACGAGAGCCATGATATCCAGCCGTTCGACATCGTGTCATATAGCAAGCCTATTAATGGCGTGGTGACTTTCCACTGTCAGCACATAAGCTACAGGCAGTCATATTTGACCGTTACAGGCACGAATATCAATTCGCTGGCTTCTGCCTTCACCCTGTTCGAAAACTCCGCTACACCGTCAAATCCGTTCTCATACTGGACGGACAAGACGAGCACGGGGTATCTGTCATCAGCTGACGGGATCCCGAAAACGGTGAGGTCGATGCTCGGCGGAATCGAGGGTTCTGTTCTCGATATCTACGGTGGTGAATACGAGTGGGACAAGTTCACGGTAAAGCTACATACGAGCCGAGGCGGAGTGCGTGACTTTGCTATTAGATATGGCGTGAATATGCTCGACTACAACGAGGAATATGATATCAGCGGAACGTATTCGAGCTGCATCCCATACTGGACAGATTCCACCGACAAGGTCATCGGTGACAAACAGACCACCACAGGAGCGACCATCACAGGACGAGGCGAATGTATCCCTCTTGACGTGTCCGACCGCTTCGAGAGCAAACCGACCAAGGCACAGGTCAACACGATGGGCAGGTCGGTCTTGAACAGCCAGAATCCGACCCTGCCTGCACAGAACATATCGGTGTCATTCGTCCGACTACAGGACGTGGGAGAGTTCGAGCAGTTCCGCAATCTGATGGAGTGCAAGCTGTGCGACATCATCACGGTCATATTCCCGGACTTCAATTCGTCGGGGCAATTCAAGATAGTCAAGACCGTGTGGAACGTATTATCTGACCGCTATGACGAGATGGAACTCGGAGACCTGTCGATATCACTGTCGGAGGCTCTGGGAATCTCGAACGAAAGTAACAGCAGCGCATACACGATAATCGAGACGGATATCAAGACGACATCGAGTGCCGTATCGGTAGCAGCCAGCAGTTACGCCACAGCAACAGTGGACGTATCCAAAAGCGGATACACACCGTTAGGCATTTTACAGATTGACAAAACAGGCTCGGCGAGTGGTTACTGTGTCCCGTCAAACTGGTCCATTTCGGGCAATACTGCGAGCGTATTCCTTCGGAACACATCCACGAGTGCAGCCACCGTAACGGTATCGCTGACGATTCTTTACAGGAAAGATTAGGAGATTAACAATGACAAAAGATTTCTTTCGTTATGCATCAATCCGAGCACTTAGAACCATATGTCAGACAGCCATCGCCATGATCGGCACGGCAGCGGTCATGTCCGATGTGAATTGGATGATGGTCCTGTCAGCCTCTGCATTGAGCGGGATCCTGTCGGTGCTGACATCCATCGCAACGGGACTGCCTGAGGTGGACTATGCCGAACATATCCATATGTCAAAAGAAGAGCCGGAGGACTCATGGATCGATGAGTACGAGGTGTTTGATTACGGAGACGAGATAGGCATCGAGGAAGGCGATTACGATGGGAAAGAATAATATCGAACTCTACAACATAGCAAAGAAGTACCTCGGGCAGGGTGGTGCGAGATTCCGCAAATACTGCGGTCTGCCTGCCGGATCCGCATGGTGTAACGCTTACGTAACATACATATTCAACGAGGGCGGAGACGCCCTTTTGTATTGCGGTGGAAAAAAGCAGACCTATTGCCCTGCGTCAATCAAACTGTGCAGAGCTGACATGGCACAGATACCGATTTACTTGGCTCTGCCGATGGACGTGATCTATTTCGACTGGGACGGCAACGGAGAACCAAACCACATAGGTTTCGTCCGTGAGAGAAAAAGCGACCAAGACATCTATACGATAGAGGGCAATACCTCGGGTGGAATTGTTGCACTCAAGACTCGTCAGCTTTATGGCAGACAGAACGGTAAAAGGGTGCAGTACATTCAGGCAGTCTTCCGTCCACACTTCAAAGCGACGTGGAAAGACGCTCCGCTCGTAGTCGATGGATATTTCGGATACAACAGCATAGCGATGCTCCAGAAGGCACTGAAGCTGAAGCCGGACGGGATCCTGGGCAAAGGCACTGTGAAGGCTCTCCAAAAGAGGGCAGGCGTATCACAGGACGGCTCATGGGGTCCGAACACATCCAAGGCAGTGCAGAAGATGATAGGCACTACTGTCGACGGCGAGTTCGGTCCGAAGTCGGTCAAGGCCTTGCAGACGTGGATAAACAAGCAGAACGGGGTCAAGAGTGCTCCGGCAAAAACGACACCGGCAAAGACCACACAGTCCGCACAGGACAAGGCGGTCGCATGGGCGAAGAAGATAGCGAGCGACAACACGTTCAAGTACGTTGCACAGACGAAATCAGACAGCCCTGCGAACCACTGTGCTATCTGCAAGAAGGTGGCGAGCGGTTCGAAGTATCACGGATTCAACTGTATTCGGTTCGTGGGTGCTGCGTACTACCACGGTGCGGGCGTTCCGATCAAGTCAGCAGACCACAAACTGGTCACCACCGAATTGGCGAACAAGATGCTGAGAGCGTCCACGATAGCGAGTGCGCTGAAACTGTGGACGGACAGGAACGGCTCTGGATGGACTCTGATAAAGAACGGAAACAAGAAGCTTCCTGTGTCCATGCTCAAGAAGGGCGATGTTCTGATTTGTTATGACAAGGAAGGCTCATCGGCTACATACAAGCACATGGCGATATATGACGGAGACGGTATGATCTCGGACGCTGCGAACGCATCAGCGGGCATCGTTACGAGGAAATACACCGACCTGTCACGGAAACCATTGATAGCGATGCGGTACACGAAATGAGGTGAGGGGATATGCGAGACACGATACTGATAGCGGTGATATCCGCATTTACATCTGGTGGTGTTCTGGCTTTTGCCCAGTTTCTCATTTCAAGGCATGACGATAAAGAGGGCATCAAGAGCACTCTGAAGAAACTCGAAAAGGACGGACTCCGCACCCAGCTTCTGCTAATGATCCTGTTACGCCCGGAAGAGAAAAAAGAGATCCTCACATTAGGCGAGCGATATTTCAGCAAACCACCGAAGGGTCTGGACGGTAACTGGTACATGACCGATATGTTTAAGAAATGGCTCAAAGAAGAGGGACACAGCAACCCAGCGTGGTTCGATAGAGGATAGGAGGGACACGAATGTATACATACACAACACCGACCATAACGTGCGTCCTTGATGGCGTGGTTTGGGAGCAGGTCGACTATGTCCGTGTGGCGGTCGAGAGTAAACACTGCGAGCTTCTGCGTATCGTTCCTGTGGCGGACATTGACACGGAGACGGGTGAGCTGAACATCGTCCTGACTCAGGAGGAAACGGCTCAGCTCGGCAAGGGACAGGTCGCAATACAGGCACGTGTTCGCTATGCGGATGGAACCGTACAGGCTACGAACAAGGTCTTGAAGGACATGAAGGACGTACTCGATAAGGTGGTGATTTGATGCGTATCAAATTGACTGTACTGACGAATGAAGAGGTTCTGCTGACTGCGGAGCCTCATATCGTAGTGGACACCACCACGGTCTATGACGGTCCGACCGAGTTCACTCCGTCCGGATCCACGCAGACGATAGCGATAGAGAACAAGAAAGCACTAACCGATATTACCATCAATCCGATTCCGAGCAACTACGGATTAATCACTTGGAACGGGTCAGAACTAACTGTTTCATAGGAGGCTTTATATGGCACAAAATGTAATTATAAACGGCGTTACATACGCAAATGTTCCAGAGGTCGATATCCCTAAAAGCGGAGGCGGTACGGCTAAATTTTTCGATACGGCAGGTGCTACGGCTTCGGCAGGTGACATTCTGACGGGAAAGAGTGCTTTCGGTGCGAGTGGTTCGGTCAGCGGTTCGATGGCTAACAATGGAGCGACAGGCGGTGAGATTTCAACTAAGGCTGGTACTGTCACGATACCTGCGGGCTACACTTCGGGCGGTACTGTATCACTCAAAGCTTCGGCTATCACCGATTTGGTCGCTGCTAATCTGCTCAACGGCAAGACGGTCCTCGGCGTGGCTGGTTCCCTGTCCGTTCCGACAGTATCACAGGATAGCACAACAAAGGTTCTGACGATTCAGTAGAGGTGAGACATGGCAAAGAATATTGATTTTATGGGAGCAACGTTTCCCGATGTACCATCAATCAGACTACCACAGCATGAGGGTGGATTGGTTTCGTTCGATGACACCACAGATGCAACAGCCACGGCAGACAAGATTCTGCAAGGGTACACGGCATATGCGAACGGACAGAAACTGACAGGTACGGCAAGCGGTGGCATCACTCCGAGCGGTACGTATTCCATCACTTCAAACGGCACTTACGATGTCACACAGTACGCTTCAGCTAATGTTAATGTTAGTGGCGGTGGGGGAAGTGGTATAGGCACTCTGCTTGCTGAAGAATCGCTTGGACACATTACAACAACATCTACGACAGCGGTTGCGGTTGGGCAAGTAGAAATAAGTAATTATAATAACTATGATATATTCATAACTATTGCTTCCGTAGACAATCCAAGACATGGCTATCATTCGGGGACGTTCAGCGTCACATACTACTCTGGTAGTAACCGAAATACTCGTTCATCTACGCAAGTCTCAAATAGATGGAATGCAAACAATGCGGGAAATACTGTGTCAACTACCCAATCAAACACGACGGCGTGTGGTGTGTATGCTTCAAGTTTTGCTGTCGCAACTGGGATAATAAAATTTTCAGCAAAATATAGTTCAAGTTATACAAACCCAATAGACGGTGATTACACAGTGCGAGTATATGGGTTAACTCTAAATGATTTAATCCCGAATATCGTTGTATAGGTCGCTTCGTAATGGAGGGTATGCAGATGGAGTCCATGACCATCGACGAATGGCTGAATCAACTGTAGGGCGTATATGATACGTATCGGCTCCATAGGGGCGGTTCACCTCCTTTCTGAATAAAGCAAGAGAAAACCGGGGCATTTCGCTCCGGTTCTTTTGCGTTTTTGAGAGTGATTTTTCGGACTCGATTCGGCTCTGACGGGTGCCCTAAAAGTGCCCTTTTTGCACGATTTTTACATTTCCTGTATCCCAGTGTTTTCAAGGCTCACACGCTCTAACCGTTGAAATTTCAACGTTTTGCGTACAAGAGCCACTAACAGGAAACAAGGGCAAACAAGGGATTATTTGGGTTCGAGTCCCATGTCCTCCGCCATCAGAACCGTTGAAATTACTGCATTTCAGCGGTTTTTTCTTTGTCCCGAGTGCCCTTTTGGTGCCCTTTTTGCATGAAATCTGAAATTCGCCTCGATGATTTCGTCGCTGATTCGAACAGATGCGTGTAGATCCCGAGCGTGGTATTGATGTTTGAGTGGCGTAACGCAGCAGAGATCTCGGCGATGTCAAACTCGCCTGAGGCGTTCAGCATCGAAGCGAACGTGTGCCTGAGTCCGTGCAGTGTAACATCAGGCAGTCCGTGCTTCCGGGTGAATTCCTTGATCTGTCGCTTAGCGTAGTCAGGACGCATCGGCTGGGCTGCGTACTGGATGAGGAAGGGGTTATCGATGTACGGGTCCTGTTCATGCTCCTCCATCAGTCTTACAATGTCAGACATCACGAATTCAGGCACCGCAACTACGGCACGGGACCGCTCCGTCTTCGTGTCCTGGATGATGTCCTCGCAGTGTATCCTGTGGCGGGTGCGCTTCACTGATACAGTGGACCATGTGACATTCACATCGTCATTCATCAGCCCGAGGATCTCCGATCTGCGCAGACCACCGAACAGGGCGAGCTCGTAGACCACACGCAGGTCGAGCGTGGTATCGTCCAGAGCGTCCACGAACTTCTGTACATCGTCCTTGGTCAGCACCACGATGTCCGGCTTTTTCTGCTTCGGGAGTACCACTGCATCGCACGGATTGTATGTCAGCATCTTGTTTCTGATGGCCATTTTATAGGCGCTCGACAATAAACTGATGTATCCTTTGATGGTCTTCGGAGATGCTTTCTTCGGATACCTTTTAGACGGCTCTCCCTTCATCGCAGAGGCGATAAAACGCTCGATCTGATACGGTGTCAGGTCCTGCGCTTTTATGCCGTTAAAAGCCAATTTCAGACGCTTGGCATAGGACTCGTATCCCGTCAGCGTGGTCTCTTTTGCTCCCTTTATCCTCTGCATATCGATGTACGCCTGCACCAGATCTCCGACCGACTCGGCGGTCATCGTTGATGCTCTGCACTCCAATGCGAACACATCGTACTGGTCCTTCGCGTTCCTTTTGCCGGTGATGGTCACGATCTTTGTGTACCGTCTCCGGGTGCCTTTGCGGCTGGATCCGACAGATACTATCAACTTTGCTTTGTTTCTTGACAGGTATTCTATAGCCATATCAATCACCCAGCTTTACGAACAGGAAGACTTTATCGCCATCGTCTTCGACTTTTACATATGCAGCGGTGGCTTTGCCGGCAAGGATCGCATTGAATATATCTGTGTAGTTATATTCAAACAGCGTTCCAACGTGATTGCCATCAACAAATACCTGGAGAAGTTTGAGACCGCCGCTTTCTATTCCCTGCAATGTGATCTCGCGACCTTTCAGATCAAACGGGCGCAATGCGTTCAGGCCGTCCTCAATAGGTTTGTGTCCATAGACTGATAGTCCGACTCTTTTAAAGCCCCTGAAGCTTTTCGCCTGGATAAAAGACTGTTTGAAAAACGGCGCAGTCTCAGGCTGTGCGACCTTCTTTTTCTTATTGAAGAATAATCCCATAATTACCTCCTATGCGTGCCTGAGCATTTCCACAATATCGGTGTCGCAGTATCCATCGAGATCCCTCGCTTCGATATGCTTCAGCTCATGCTCATATGTTTCTATCTGTTGCTCCGCGTTGTACTTTGGGTTGATGACGATGGTGTAGTAATCTTCGCCATCATCGAACATCTTTACCAAAAATCCTTTTACTGTAGGACGCATGTCCATATAGATAGTGTGTACTTCATTCATTGTTTTAGTCCTTCAATCATTCTTATGACTACTTGCATGTCCTCCGGCGGAATATCCCTCAGAGCATCGAACACAACTTTGAAGTCGTCTCTGTTCGCGATCTCTTTCGCGAGTTCTGCCGACTCAGGGTCAAGATAGTACGTGCTACCATCTTCATTACCGAGTAAATAATTGATATTTACATTGAAAAAATCTGCGAGTACATTGAGCGCTTCCAGACTTGGAGTAATATCCCCGGTTTCATAAGCGCCAATAGTTGATTTTGACATACCAATTCTCTTTGCAAGTTCCACCTGTGACAGGCCTTTGCTTTTTCTCAAGTCCTTCAGTCTTTCCTTGAATTCCATTTTACACTCCTTGCTGTCCTATATACATATAATACATTCAGAATGGAAGAAAGTAAAATAAAATTCCATTCACAATGGAAAAAAGTGTTGACACCCATTTATAATGGGCGTATAGTATTAACAGATGTTAATGTAAATCCCAACGGAAAGGGGGTGCAACTTGAACGACAACTATATAGGGGATAACCTGAGATATCTCCGCGCAAAGAAGGGAGTTACACAGACGGAAGTGGCTAAAGCCGTTGGAATCCCAGTAACTACATACAATGCGTATGAGACAGGTCAGAACGTTCCCAGAGACGAAGTAAAGCTGAAGATAGCTAACTACTTCAATAGGACAGTGCAGTTTATTTTTTTTAACCGCATCGCCCATTGATAATGGGTAAACGACATGAAACTCTACACAGCGGAAGAGGCTGCCGAAGTGCTGAGCCTGTCCAAATGGACGGTGTGGAAGTACGGACGGGAAGGGAAACTAAAGACTGTGAGGTTCGGCAGAACGGTCAGATACGAATTGGAGGGAAACCATGAAAGTAATGAGAATAATCGGCAATATCATCGGCCACGTGATCGTAATGGGGATGCTCACGGCGATAGCCGTGGGAATCGTTATAGCTATAGCAGCAAGTTAGGAGGAAAAGCATGAAGTACAAATTCACACGCATTATCGAAAAGTACGGATGGGATGAGGTCGCAAAAGAGTCGCGCAAGTTCACCATCGAAGATGTGTATGATTCGATGGACTGGGATGATGTTGTCAATGTCATCGGATACACGGTACAGGGACACAAGGGGCAGACTATCAAATTCTGTATCAAAGAAGCGAACGAGGAGGAAGAGTAATGGCAAAGCATGACAAGATGATCAGCTACACTCCGGGACCGGAGGAGTACTACAGAAACAGGATCAAGAGCCTGGAGGAGCAGCTGGAGAACGCACAGACGATGTGCTCACTGAAGGATGCATACATCCACGAGCTGGAGAAGCAAAAGCTCCATATGTCGGAATACATCACGCACCTGAAAGAGGCATTCATCAAGGAGGCAATAGGGAATGTATAGCTGTGATAATTGCGGATGCGTCTTCGATGAGCCGTCATATGAGGATATCTCATACGAAGAGTACTGCGGAGTAGATGACCTGTTCCCGAAGAGCAGCCATCACTATTTCACACTTGAGCGGTGTCCGAATTGCGGATCCGGCGATTTTGAGGAGGTGTGGGATGACGAAGAGTAAAACACAGATGCTCGCGGAGATCCTTTACAACTTCATTGTCGATGATGGCCTGACTGTAAAAAGGCCGAAGAACATGAGCGTAGATAGAGAACTTCGCGACATGATAGCCGAGAGCGTTGTCGAACGGAAGGCCCTAATCATCAACTCCGGCAATGGCTACTATGTGCCAACCATAGACGATGTGCCGAGCATCAGAGAGTATGCCGGTAAGGAACGAGCCAGGGCGAAGGCGATCATGGAAAGAGTCGATGCAGTAGAAGAAATGCTCGACGAAATGATAAAAAAAGCACTCCCCGAAGGGAGCACTACGAAAACCACTTTTATTGTAAACGAAAACCGAGGTGAAATCAATGGTAACTTGGAAAGTTAAAGGATTGTACAAGGCTGATGCAGAGGCAGTCTATTCGGAAATAACCGCCCTGGGCGATTCATTCTCACCGGATCAGATAGTCGAAGCAGCCAGAGACGAAAGCACCGAGCTTCACAAATGCTTCACATGGGATGATACCGCTGCTGCGGAAAGTTGGAGAAGACATCAGGCAAGGATGCTTGTGGCACAGCTGGTCATCAGAACAGAAACAACAGACAAAGAGCCTGTCGCGGTCAGGGTGATTTCGTCCACAGGTTCGAGGAACGAATATAAGCCTACTGTGAGACTGATAGAAGTCGAACAGGATTATGCGGACCTGCTTGCGAGAGCGGTCCGGGAACTGAAAGCAGTTCAGGCAAAATACAAAACGCTCACAGAGCTTCGAGAGATATTCGAGGCGATTGATGAACTTTAAGACAAACTGAACCTCGCAAGATATGTGAATATTCGATTCTATTCCATAGCTGATTATTTGACTCAACCAAACCAAACTATTTTAGGCATCCGCGTGGGTGCCGATGAGGAGATACATAACTGAACTCGTCCGAAGATTATCGAGCCTTATCGTATACCATTGTATCTTTTCATCGGTGCTCATGCACCCGAATCGGATTTCAAATTAACAAAGAGAACAACCACACGAAAAAGCGCAACCGACTTAATACTAAAAGCCATAATCAAACCAACAAAAGGCACTCCGTGAGTGCCGGTGAGGGGATAACCCGCGGACAAAAGCACGGCACACATTATATACACTATACAACTTTATAGCTGCGAACCGACTAATACCGCACAATCCCTTCACCCGTGCTCACGGCACGCAAATCGGACATAGCCCTAACCGTCAGAACAGTACAACGGCGGATAGAACACGATCCGACATTATGCTACCCACCGACACTTGCGGGTGTCGGCAGGGACAATAGACATCCCTCGAAAATAACACACTGATATTGAACACAACACGCGCATAGCAAACTGAACTCGAGCGGAAAATATCTCATACTATCGAATCATAAGAATCTATTGTTTCTGCCGATGCCCACAGGCATCACGAATCTAATAGCGTTCGATCTCGCGAAAACGGAGATAACCGAACCGCATCAAAGCACTCATTAAGAAGGAGGAAAATTATGAGCACTACGAAAACCAAGACAGAAGTTATCACCCTTAACCCGATCAAGATGAGCACATTCACTGTGCACATCGAGGGAACATCAGATCTGATCCTCTGCAAGAAGGCCCGCAGCTTCGAACTGCCGGAGATCTTCAAGCAGTCACACCCGAAGGGAACGCAGATCCCGGCTGAGCTGAATCAGCCATACAACCTGTGGGAGAAGCTGATCACGGGCATCCACTGGGAGAAGCCGATCACGTTCCATGATGATGACTGGAGCCTGTACTCCGAAGAGGAATGGAAAGACTACATGCAGAACAACAGACCGTGTTTGCTCGGCAAGGCATTCCAGGACGCAATGAAAGAGGCATTTATCAGCTGTGGCTTCAAAGAAAGCACGGGCAAGGCAGGAACAGATTTCAAGAGAACTATATCGATCGCCAGCATCGTTCCGGTGCATTTCGGTGAAGCAGGTTATTCTCAGCACCTTGCACAGACATCAGGTCTGTCGAGAGTGAACGTGATCACACAGCAGAATGTACTTCATGACTGGTGCTGTGACGTGCAGGTCAATGCCCTGGAGTCGGCATTCCCTAAACAGACCATCATTGAACTATTCAACATGGCGGGCACATTCATCGGTGTCGGATCCAGAAGAGGCGAAGGATACGGAAGATTCCACGTGACGGAGGTGAAGTAATGAGCAAGAAAATATTAATTCTCGGCAGATCAGGCAGCGGAAAGTCAACAAGCCTGAGGAACTTCAAGAAGGGCGAAGTCGGCATCATAAGCTGTGTGGGCAAGGAAATGCCATTCAGAACCGATATTCCGGTATATGAACCGAAGTTCACACCCGAGACGATGAACAGATACCCGAACACAGTAAAGGCTATCAGAAACGCAAAGACGAAGGTTCTGGTGATTGACGATGCGAACTATCTGATGTCAACGGAGTTCATGGCAACAGCCGGTGAAAAAGGATACGACAAATTCACGCGCATGGCGTCGAACTTTGCGACGCTGCTCGATGAAGTAGACAAGCTGGATGATGATATCACAGTTTACATAATGATGCACACAGAACTGGATGCTGACGGCTACGAGAGACCGATGACAGTCGGGAAACTGCTGTCGGAGAAGGTCTGCATCGAGGGGCTGTTCACTACAGTCCTGAAGTCCGTCTATGAGGGTGGTGAGTATAAGTTCCGCACCAAGACAAACGGATCTGACTGCGTTAAGACACCGCTCGATATGTTCCAGACGGAAACGATAGACAACGACCTGAAGATGGTCGACAGAACGATAAGAGAATACTACGGAATGGAAATACCATACAAGGAGGCTGAATAAATGGCAAAGAAACTAGTTAGGCTCGACGGAGAGCGCAAATATAAAGTTCAAATCGTATCGCAGGCTATAGGTTTGTCTGAAGGCACGGTCAGCGGATACTTCAACAATCAAGGCGTTTCTGTTTCGGACGGATTAACAGCCAAACAGGTCGCAGAACTTGTTGATTATCGCTACACCTGCGGTCGCAAATTCAATGATATTGATTGGGATGCGGTCGACAGTCTTATAGCAGACCTTAAGGCTCTTGGATGGGGAGTTGTCGATGCAAAGGAGGAAAAATAATGGCATTCAAGAAACCTAACGATTATGACTCAGTCAGAGTCGGTGATTACAGAATACTTCCAGCGGGAGGCTATGTCTGCCGGATCATGAAGGCGGAGGAGACCAAGTCCGGGACCGGCAAGGAAATGCTGAAGGTAGCATTCGATATCTGTGACGGAGAATACACCGGGTACTTCATGGACCAGTTCAACGGACGCAAGGCAGCTGCCGAAAATCCGTCTTTAGTCAAGTGGCCGTTCAGCGGTACGAAGTGGATCCTGATCTACAACAACGAGGGCAAGACGAACAGAGACTTCAAGTCATTCTGCACGGCCCTGGAGGACAGCGGCACCGAAGTATGGAATGGCGATACCTTCGATGCAAAGAACCTGAAGGATGCGCAGATCGGCATCATTTTCCGCAGGGAAGAGCATGAGTACCAGAACGTTACCTCGTGGCGCACAGTGCCGTTCGGCTTCAGATCAGTGAAGACCATCGAGTCGGGTGCGTTCAATGTCCCTGAGGACAAACCGATCGTAAAGGCTGCAGACTTCGCAGCAGCTCTCGATACGTTCAGTGCAGCGGAAGATGATATCCCGTTTTAGACAAATGATCACATTAGTTATCGAAGGCACAGCCGTGCCGAAGCAAAGACCGCGCATGAGCGGGCGGGTGGCATACACACCGAAGAAGACCAGGGATTATGAGGAGCGGGTGCGTCAGGCATTCCGTTCCTCATATCGGGGACAGGTGCCGGCGTTCGACAAGGGCGTTCCGGTAAAGGCTTGTATCGAGATCGTGCAGTCCATACCGAAGTCATGGTCGAACACGAAGACCATCAAGGCTGAACGCGGTGAGATCGCGCCCGTCTCCAGGAACGGTGATGTTGACAACATCGCCAAGAGCATCCTGGATGCGCTGAACACGCTCGCATATGAAGACGATGCGCAGGTGACAACGCTGATCATATCGAAGCGGTACGGCGCGGATCCATACGCAGCAGTCAGGATTGAGGAGGATATATAAGTGGGCAAAGATCAAAAGGGCTTTGTTGTATACGGTGATATTCATGCGGTAGTTGATG
>Ga0310786_10003150_pt1 | contig 24301 bp, 25 predicted proteins | sample AusTroGonzalo_MG_FD_203881 | JGI IMG/M metagenome (GOLD analysis project Ga0310786, IMG submission 203881) | Bovine rumen microbial communities from tropical cattle in Woodstock, Queensland, Australia - Gonzalo_03 (v2) (version 2) | ecosystem: Host-associated > Mammals > Digestive system >...
GTTATAACCTGACCGCTACCATCGTCTTTGACGCTGTGAACCGCAATACTTCTCTTCTCACCCGCGCTCTGAACAATCTCGGTGACATGTTCGTCATCATGCCCGACGGTGACGACATCCAGATTATATACGACCCCAACAAGAAGGTTCACGCCGACCAAGGCGGTATCACCACCACCACTGGTGATACGCCAGATAGCGAACGCATAACAACCGCTAATTTAATTTTAGGTCCGGTAAAATACGGAAACTTGTTCCTCGACCTTCCTGCTGGAAAGACGCTGGATGACTTCGTAGTTGACGATGAAAGCGATGACTCTTCCGAGTAATCTCTTCTTCATTTTCTTAATTAACGCAATTACTAACTTTTTAATTCATTTTAATTATGGAATTAACAGCAAATGATTTGGCTCTGTTGAAGAGCATGAACTCCGAAGGGATGACTCCCTATGAGCAGTTCAAAGTCGGTCACATGCAGGCAAAGAAGGCCAGTGGCACTGCCATTGCCGGACTGACTGTTGCTGTAGGCGCAGCCGTACTCGCTATCGGTGCAGGTGCATGGGCTGGTTCTCGTGCCCAGAACGCCAAGGATGTAGCCATCGCCAAGAACGACGGATTGAAAGACCTCGTGCAGACGTTGGCAAGCACACTCGTTGCAGAGCGCACAGAGCGTATCGAAGGCGACAAGACACTGAGCATCAGCATCAACGACACGTTGAGTGGACAGCAGAGCGGACAGCTCACTGCAACTCAGCAGGCCGAACTTGCCGCAAGTCAGGTAGCAACACAGACTGTGATGACTGGTCTGATGACAGGCAAGTACAGCGAGAACCCACAGCGCGTCACCATCTGGCGCGATGCACAGGCTTGCAACTGTCCTGGTGGTGGTTGTAACTTCAACGTTTAATCACTCTTAAAAAATCAGGGGAAGTTTTCTATAGATTTCCCCTGATTTCCTTTTTATCAAACTTCACGGCAAATGAAATGGTTTAACAACAAACAGAAGCGACTCGAAATGATACAAGCTGTAAAACCCACAAGTAAGGCGACATTGAAGATGAATTGCCTGATGGTATGCAAGGGCGACATCGACGAAGCCAATAAACTCTACGACTACTTTGCCAAGGATATGCCCGAACTGCCAGACTATGATCCCGTGCAGCCGACGTGGATGGACAACACGAAGCAGACAGCCAACGGCATCATGGCTTGGTTGGGCGAGAACAAGGACACGCTGGCACAGGCTTACGAGTTTATCCGCAGCGCTATTCAGAATCGAGCACTACCTCCGATTGCGCCGGAGGCACCAGCGGCAAAACCGCTGGAACCAATTAATTAATTCACGGCAAAGTTATGAACGTTTATCCTATTACTATCAAGATTTACGCCGACAGCGAGCAGGAGGCGCAACAGGCGCAGAAGGCTCTCGGTCAGTTTGTCAACGACATGGGTGCTATGGGCATTCCCGTAACGGGCAACAAAATTGCAACGGCTGTTCCGCTCTGGAACCAGAACGAATTTGTAAAGTCAAAAATCATTAAACACTTTAGATAAGTAAGGCTATGGAACAAGAAAATATACAAGAAACATCGGCACAACCGATGCCGACGGAGAGCGGAGCAGTACAGCAGCAACAGCAGTTTGTTTGTACGGGCGATTGTCTGGCTTGCTCAAAAGGACAGCGGCAATACTGCACCTGTCAGATGACATACAACATGGCTCGAACGGTGCAGGCTATGCAAGGAACAATAACCGCAATGGCGGCAGCTATTGATGAGTTGAAGGCTAAGGTCGCCGCCATTCAGGAAGATGGCGATTCGGTCTTTGAACTGACAGAAGCACCGACAGAAATAGCGCAGAACGGGCAGCGGCGCAGAAAGTAGGCTCCCAAGATAATCAAATTTATTAAATCAAATCATTATGGCAAACTGTAATTGTAATTGCAAGAATGGTGCCGACGTGCTGGACTTCTTAATTCCTGCACCAGGCGGCACAGAGGCTAACGCAACTTATGTCTGCGGCCTCACGCACAACACCTGTGGCAACCGCAAGATGCTGTTGGCAGACCCGACGCATCCCGTCATCGCCAACCTGACCGCCACTCCCGTCGGCACACCCATCGACGTAGGCAACGGCACACTCTGCCAGGAGTGCCAGATTGCAGGCACTGTCACCTACAAGCCCTGCAACTCCTGCTCGCCTCAGACCGAGTATGTCAGTCAGCGCGTATGCCTGCCTTGCAGCGAGGCAACTTCGCCCACGCTCACCGTCGGCACGGTGGCCGCTTCGCCGAAGCCCATCACATTCTACCGCAACACAGGCTGCGGCTGCTGTCAGGGCACCTACGACTGCACCAACCAAATCGCCATCACCACGTCAATTAACGTCGCAACGGCTTAATGAACTGGCTCGATGTGCTACTGATTACCTTCTCCGCCGTAGCCGCCAACCATCTTGGCTTGGTGGCTGCGGTGGAGGGTGTTATCAGGCACAAGTTGCCGATAGTGAACTGCCCAAAGTGCGCGGTCTTTTGGAGTGTTCTTGCTTATGGTTGCTATGGAATAGCAACAAACAGAACAGACATCTTCATCATCCTCGCCGCCGCTTTCCTCTCTGCTTGGTCAGCCATTTGGCTTGACCTTATCATGGGAATCATAGACACTATATATATAAAGGTATATGACACGCTTTATTCAACAACAGATACAACCGACACCGACGCGCTCAGTGCCACAGACACCATGCCCGATGTGCCAGAAGAGGAAAGTTGCGTTGGAAACGCAACAAACGGGACAGAGAACAAAGAAATCAACCCATAAATCCAAAAAGAAATGACACCCGAAGAAATGAAACAAGAGTTCCAGTCGCTCTATAATCTCATGGCTGGACAACAGAATGTCGCCTTCATGCAAGTCTTTGGAGGCGTCCACAAGGAAATGATGGACTGGTTCATTGCCAACAAGCCCGACCTCGCGCAGGAATGGCTCGACAAATTAGAGAGCATCCGCTGGAAGAACTACCTCACGCCCAAAGAAGCCGACAAGATCGTTGCCGCTATGGAGCCGAAAGCACCTTGGAGCCGCGAACAGTGGAAGGCTGCCATGACAGAGCACGGCTTCGACCTGGAGAGCGAGCCAAACTATAACCGCTGCGCTCTGTATGCCACAATGAACATGCTCATGTCCGACAGCGGCGACACGCTCGCCAAGTACATCGAGAAGGACAACCTCTTCAAGGCCGTCCACGACCTTGCCGTTGACAAGCTCACCGACAAGGACAGCGTATTTAACATCCGTTCCTACTTTGGCTTATGACCTCCGAAGAGTTTCTTGTCCTGAAAGCCTTGATGCAGCAGAACCAACGGCATTTGCTCACCAATCAGCAGCATTTGGAGCGGCTCGTGCAACACGCCGAGCGCGACCGCTGGTACGTTTCCTTCGGCTCCGATGTCGCGGCAAACGTCCTCACCACAGCAGGCTTCTGGCTCCTACAGAAACTCTTGGCAAGAAAATAGCCGTTCATTCTGCCGTGAATGGTGCGGGCAGCCGGCATCGCGCCGACTGTCCGCTTTTAATGTCCGAGACTTAGCTACCTTAAATCGTATCTTTGCATTGAAAAATGAAGAAATAAAATGGGATCAATAACAAGTGAACTTTGGCCGTCGTTTGTAGGGGCACTTTTAGCCGCCGTCGGCCTCTATGCAGGCTACATCCGAAAACTCATCGTCGATGTAGCCGTCCTCCAAAAGACTGTTGACGACCAACAAAAGGTCATTGACAATATGACAAAGCGGCTCGACAGCCACTCGAAGAAGCAAGACGAAATCTTCGATGCGCTCATGGATATGAAGGTCGAGATGCTGAAAGAAATCGGCACGATGACCACAAACATCAGCACACTTGCTTCCGACGTAAAGAACCTGAATACACTCCTTGCCATCACTGAGGGTGGCACAAGAAACAAAAAGCAATGAAGAAGTTTTGGAACTTACTGAGAACACGTTGGCAGAACACCATGCCAAAGTTCTTTCGCAATATCTGTTGGGTAGGCACGTTGGTTAGCGGTACTGCGCTTGCAGTCAATACCGCCATCACAGCAGGCGGCGGCACTACACACGAATGGTGGAACGACATCTATCCCTATCTCTTGGGCATCCCTGCAGGCATGGCTTTTGTGGCAAAGTTCACGCAGAACTACGACCATAACGGCCAGCCAATCAACGACGGGGAAGAGCAGGCGGCTGATAGCGACTGACACACAATTACAATAGGCGATATGACAATAGACTATGTAGTACCAATGGTCTTTCCGCAGGACCTGAAATGGCGGCACGACTATCTCACAGCATCAGGCAATTTCCGCGATGACCGCAGCACCCTCTCCAGTCCCCGCTTCCGCTCATGGGGAATGGAGGAACTGCTTATTAGGTGCATCCGCAAGAATTTGCCGTGGATTAGGACAATTCATATTTTATTGGCAAGACCGAGCCAGGCAGAATATCTGAGTAATCTGAATAATCAGAATACTCCGAACATTCGCTTTGTATATCACAAGGACTTTATTCCAGCCCAATATCTCCCCACATTCAATGCGAATACGATTGAAATGTGGTTGCATAAAATCCCCGATCTGAGCGAATACTTTATCTATGGCAACGATGACCTTTTCTCTTTAAGTCCCCTGGAAGAAAGCGATTTCTTCCGCGACGGTCTTCCCTGTCAGCGCATGAGAGAGAAGCCCTACCCCGAAGACCCGAATACTTTCCAGAAGTTCGTGAAGAACGGCCTTGATATGGTGGCGGCGGATTGGGGCGTGAAATTCACAGACACATGGCTTCGTACTGGGCATTCCTTACAGCCGATGCTCCGCTCAACCGCTGAGCATGTCTGCACGAAGCACGCCGACCGCATACTCCAGAGCTTCACGCTCAGTCGGAGCCCGAAGAACTTCAACCAATACATCTTCCCATTTTGGCAGCATTTGTCAGGGCAATACATTGACTATGTGCCGCGCCGCCGATACATTGGGCCAAAGGTGGCAACAGAGGACATTGCAGACATCCTGCGCGACAAAAACTGCGAAATCGCTTGCATCAACGACAACAAAAGCATAGAGGATTGGGAAGCCCGCGCAGAAATTGTGCGACGCGAAATAGAGGCAAGGCTATAGCTGCGCTAAAGTGAAAAGTGAAGAGTGAAAAGTGAAAAATTTGCTTCCGCACTAAATCGCCAAATAGTTAAATGGTAAATGGTAAATGATTAAATAGTAAATGAAGAGATGAAATATACAAGCTACGAAGATTTATCGAACTGCATACGGCGCAACGTATGGAAGATACCGCAGGACATCGACCTGATTGTGGGCATACCACGCTCCGGGCTGTTGGCGGCACTGATGCTGTCTGAACTGATTGGGAAGCGTTGTACCGACATCGACACCTTTGTTGAAGGCCGCGAGATGTCGTGGGGAGAACGTCAGAAATTGCATGGAACAGAAACAACGAGAAAAGTGCTGATATTAGACGATACGGTCTATTCGGGCAGGTCAATGACTGCGGCACGCGAAAAGTTGAAGCCTCTGGTGGGCAAGTACGAATTTGTGTTCGGGTGTATATATACCGACGGAAAGCACGCAAAGGAGTATGTCAACATCTTTTTCGAGGACATGTTACTGACGGGAGAGAGGAAATTCTTATACGAATGGAACGTGTTGGGTCAAAGGGAGAAATACGCATTAAACGGTATGTGGGACATTGACGGACTGTTGTGCAAAAATCCTCCCGACGACCGCAATAGCGAAGAATACGAAGCCTACCTTCCCAATGCCATTCCGATGGTCATACCGAGAATGCGCATCGGTGCTCTCGTCACATATCGACTTGAAAAGTATCGCTCCGTCACAGAGGCATGGCTGAAAGCATACGGCATCAACTACGGGGAACTCTTTATGTTCCCTGCACCAGATAGAAAAGTCCGCAAGAGGTCCGCAAGCCCGGAACAATACAAGGCCGAGATATACGGCAGGGCTTCCTGGGCAAAAATCTTCTACGAGAGCGACGAAAAGCAAGCGGTACGCATCCACGAGATGTGCGGGAAGCCAGTGTTCTGCTACGAAAACGGGCAGATGTATATTTGAACGTGAAACCCAAATTATAAATTGCTATGGATATATTGTATGTGCTTGGAAGAGGTTCCAAGTGGAACAACAAAGAGCTAAGGTACTCGCTGCGCAGCATTGAGCGTTACGGCATCAATGTCGGCAAAGTCTATCTTGTAGGCTATGACCCAGGATTCCTGTCAGATGAAGTGACCTTTATACCCTGCGAGGACAGGTACATGGACAAGTACAACGGGAAGCACAAAAACATCATCGCCGCGATATGCCATGCGGTAGAAAACTCCGACATCAGCGAAGAGTTCCTCTATAGCAGCGACGACCATATCTATGTGAAGAAAACAGACTTCGACAGCTATCCGTATTTCTGCCGTGGCGAGCTGCCCGTGAGACCTGCACAGTTTGACAGCAAGTGGAACGAGTACCGTTTCTCCCTGCTCGAAACGCGGGAGCTGCTGACAAAGCATGGTCTGACATGCTACCACTTTTCGCAACACGGCAACACCCACATGTCGCGGTCGGCAATCAGAAATGCAATGCCGCTCATAAAGGAATCATTTGGCGGGGACTACGGATGCGAGCCGACATGTATCATCCTCAATTCGCTTTATAGCTACAAGCCGTTCCCCATTACTGCAAGAAAAGACCTGAAACTTGGGAGAAAAAGGACTGTGGATTTCTTACTGGAACGCACAAGGGACAGGGAAGTGTTCTCGATTTGCGACAATCCCGACGAGAGCATCTGGCAGTACATTGAAAAACTTTTTCCAAACAAAAGCAAATACGAGGCAAGATAAATTTTGAATTTTGAATTTATAAATTTTGCATTATGAGTAATATCATCGAACCTTGTTGTGCAGAGCGGCAGCTTGGCTATCTGCTGAGAGAAGAACGTGCGCACGCCGTGGCGTTTCAGACCAATGGCGACGTGACGCTTGAACACTTTATGAAGGCGGTCATGCTTATGTCGGGCGACCGACCACGGACGCTCACGCTGTCTGTGCCTATCTTCACTGGTGGCATGATGCGCCCCATTGCAAAGTATATGCGGTTGGAATGGGTGGAAAAGCTAAGGCTGATGACCACAGACCAGCTGCCACTTGAAATCATTCAGCAACTCGCAGCGAAGATTGGCATCAGCGTTGATGCTCTGTTGGAGCGCATAGAGCTTGCCGCAGATGCCAGTATTCCCGATGAACTGATGGCTTTCAGCGGTACGGACGGCACGGTGGTTATACAAGGGCGCATCTACGACGCTGTTACGCCGAGACTGTCGCTCTATTCTGGCATCTTTGGCAGGACGGAAGGCGCAGGAGTGCGCAGCGTCATGGATGCTTGGGGAGCGCATTTCAAAGCCCGCCGATACCAAGTTGTGATGGCATCGCAACAGACAGAACAATCGCAACCCACAGAGAAGCCCAAGAAGAAAAGAACAACCCGTAAAAACATAAAGAACAATGAAACTAAACCTATGGAAGCGGTGGCAGGAGCGCCGCAATCAGAAGAAGAAACTCAGGGAGCAGAATAACCTGCTCCAGACTTGGACTTGGCTCGAAAGCGTTTTCAAGAGCGGTATGCTGTCCTTCGACGACAAGGCGCACCGTCTGTTCATCACACAGCCGTTTGCTTCATTGCTCATGGCTCGCGGCGCAGAGGGCTGGGTGAACAGCATCCACGGCATCTACCAGTACATCAACTGGCGGCAGACAGAGCAAGCGTGGGAGCGGTTTTTCCACGAAGAGGAACTGGAAGCTGTGCGCAAAGCTATAAACAGCCCTGCTGGTGACAACATATCGCGTGACGACATTGAGCGCATCAAACGCACTCGCCGCGCTGAAATTGCCATCACCGACATGGAGCCGCCAAAGGTGGAGTCGTTTGAGTTCCTGATTATCCCCGACAGCACGGAGGCAAAGGTCGAGCCAATCGGCATCGGTCATTACGACCCAAGCACAGGGGAAATGGAAGTGGCGACTTGGGAAGAGGTGAAGCCGCTTATCCGCCGTAGCGAGCCATAAAGCTGTTGGCTTCTTTCATCTTGGAGTGCAAGCCTTTCTTGCCGCCTGTGTCGTACATGGCAATTTCGGGCGGTATTGGGTTCTGGAGGTAATAGAGGACTTGTGCCATCAGTTCGTCGCTACGGTCAAGGCGGTTGATGAGCGCCTGACGCTCTGCTGTGGCACTGCTATCTGAATACTCTGATTTTTCCGAATACTCCGAAACATTGCCACTGTCGTAGGGCAGGTAGCGACCGCCGTGCTGCTGGTAGTTGGCCAGGTAGCGGATCAGTTCCGGCTCGTTCATCATTATGGCTTTTGTGGTTTCGCGGCCAACGACGATTTCGGGACCGTTCTCAGCGACGAGGGCTGGCTGTCCCTGTACGGTGGTGGCGATGGGGTGCGTCACGAGGCCGTCCTTCGGCTGTGCTTCCTCCGTGGCGGTATATACCTTGCCGTCCTGCCCGACGAAGCGTTTCACGTTACCCTTGTCGTAGGTCAGCATACCACTGACGAGCTTGGTCTTGGTGTTGGAGGATGATGTAGAAGCCTTAGATCCGCCAGCCTGCATACCCATCACTTTGTCATACTCAGCCTTTGCCAATGCCACTTGCGCTGCACCTGTTGCAGTAAGCATGGCAGCGGCGATAGAACCAGCAATAGGACCTAACTGAGCATAGGCTTGCATAATGGCGACAGCGGTATTAGCGATAATCTCGGAAATCTTAATTGCGAACTGCAATCCTGCATACTTCTTACGAATTTCCAAGACTTCGGCCTCCTTCTGCTCCTCCAGAGCTGTGGTGTCTTGCCCAGCAGCCTTAGCAGCATTGATTTCAGCATCGTATTTTGCTTCAACGGATGCGATTTCGGCTTCCTGCAAGGCATTAACCATATCCGACATCATGGTGTTGTACTGCTGGGCCACGTTCAGTCCGAGCTTCATCTGCAACTTCCCCTTCTGTTGCTGGAATTGCTTTTCGGAAATCAGCTTCTTGTCGAGCATGTTCTTATACTGCGCCACCTCGTTCTCGTACTGCTCAAAGACATCTGCCCCCATCTTCTCGCGGATTGACCAAAGTTCCTGCTGATACTGATACTCCAAGTCGATGAGTGCCTGCTTCTTCTGCTCTTCCAGCGCAACAGCAGCGTCAACATCACCGCTTGCATTGGCTTCGTTTATCTTTTCATCGTAGAGTTGCGAGGTAAGGCTCATTTGTGCCGCATGTTGTTGCCCCATTTCATTGATGCCAATGGGCTTGCGTCCCGTCATAACTTCAACCTGCTTCTTGATGGTCTCTGCGACATTGTTTGCCGATGTTTCAAGCTGGTAGAACATGGCTTTGATGGTCGGGATGGCCTCTTGCAGTGTGACGAGTTCTTCATCTGTCAAGTCCTTACCCTCTTTCTGCAACTCGGCCTTGCGCTGCAACAGCGTCACCCATTGCTCGACGTATGGGAATGCCTGCGCCCAATCTTCCAGTTCGCCTTGTGCAGTGGTGGCGAAGTCCTGAATCCACTGCAAGGCTTCGTCGGCATTCTCTATATTTATTCTATAAGGTATAGTGCCCTGACCGATGAACTTGGCACCCATCTGGGCGTAGGCTTCCTCGTCGGTGATGGTCTTGCCGTTCTTCAACGTCTTGGGCTGCTTTTCGGTAATGCCGTTTTGCATACGATAGGCAAATTCCTCGTAGGTTTCGGTTACGATGCCTATGCCTTCCAGGTCGGTCTGCATCTTCTTCTGTGCCACACGCACAATCTCGTACTGCTCCAGCAGTTTCTCTGCCTGCTTGAAGAGCTTGGCACGGAGCCGTGCAGCCTCGCGGGTGTTGCCAGCTGCCTTGGCATTGATTTGGTCGAAGAAGGCACGACTGTCAAGGCCGAAAACTTTCTCAGCGTCGCCATTGAACTTGGCGAGGTTATCGTGCAGCACCTGTACGGGAACATTCTGTATGGTTTCCAGCAGGTTCTTCGACAGGTCGCTGGCATCGGCCATCGCCTTTGGCATGATGTTCGTTTTTAACTCATCCCATGCCGCTGTATCGCCCGTAGTAATAGCGCGACGAGCCGTAGCAAGGCTTTCGTTCTTGATGATGTTCAGTGTATTCACCATCTGCGCAGCCTGCTCCTCCGTCATCTTGCCGTCTGCACGAGCCTCAGTGATAGCAGCTTCCTGCAAGCGATACCATTCCTCCAGCTTCGAGAGCACGCCCGTTGATTCCTTCTGAGCATCCTGCATTTCCTTGCGTGCAGCATCTTTTGCTTCACGTTGAGCCTGCGCTTCTTTCCTCTTTGCATCCCTCAGTTCTTTATCCGTTGGCGGTGGCGTATAGCCTTCGCCACGCATTGAGCGGAGCTGTGTGCTGTACTGGTCTATTGCACCTTTTATGCCCCTTTTGTCGGCCTTGCGCTCATTCTCCGACATTTCCTTCCAAGCATCGCGTAGTACGTTCAAACCCTCATTGAGTTTTTCCTCATTGAGTTCCTTCAAGCGTTTTAAGTTCAGGATGGCACCATCGACGCTGATTTGCGGACTGTACTTATCAGCGTACTGGTCGAGGAATTTTGTAACCTCGTCCTCGCGTTTGTTTACCTCTTGCGATGTATCGTATAATTTCCCTGCAGCATTTGCAACGTCCTTCAAGCTGTCCCAAACAATACCGATGCTTCTGCCAGAGCCGTATTGCTGCTTTACAAATTCTCTTACGTCATCACTAAGTGCGTTATAGGTAATACCATTTTCCGACAACTGGCTATAGAGTTTGCCGAGCATCTTTCCGTTTTTGGTGCTTTCAAATGCCTTGACTATTGCCTCTTGTCGTGTACCTGCTTTGCCCTCGACAATCTGCTGCATGACATCTGTTGAAATCCCTGTCCTCGATGCTGTCTGCATATACTGTGAAAGAGCATTGGTCTGTTCGCTCTTTGCATCGCCAACGTAACTCTCGCGTAGTTTCTGCCCTGTCTCGTAGTAAGCCTTGTCCTTCAACTCCTTATTGACGCGGTGCAAGGCATTCTCCATATCCTTATAGGTGTTGATTTCAATGCCCAGCTTTTCAAGGTAAGAACCAAACTCATTCTTGAACTGACGGATTATCTCATTACGTTCTTCCTCTGAGGTGTTTGTCTGTTTCAAGGCATCTTTGTACTTGTCAAGAGCCTTGGCCTGTTCCTTATATGCTTGCAGGGCTTCGGCTGCTGCATCCGTAAAGACGCGCTGGCGCTTTTCCTCTTCCTCTGCGGCAGCTTTCGACGCTTCTGAAAGTTCATACATCTTGGCAATGAGCATGGCAACGGCGGTAGCAGCCAGTGCAATAGCATTGGTCTTCAACAGAGCATTAAGGCGGGCGACACCTGTACCTGCCATTGTTGATGCGGCATAGATGGCCTTGAACTGCACGACGACGGCTTGTAACACAGAGCCTACACCGTAGAACATCATCAACTTGATAAGTGTAGGCAAATAGGTGATGAGCGTTTTGACCGTTCCTGCCAATAATTCAAGGGTCAGTTTGATGCTTGCCATTGTGCTGGCAGAGTGCGTCATTTCATAGCTGACATTATACCACTCCTGAGCCAGTTGCTTCACAATGTCAACACCCTCCGGATTGATAAATGCCTTTGCCCATATATTGCTGGAACGCTCGAAGTAGGCGGCAGCGGTTTCTTGCTGTATCAAGTATTCGTTGATGATAGCAGTACCATCTTCAAATGCCTTGTTGGATATGTCAAGGTGCTTGGTCAGCATATCCACCTTGTCTGCCATTGTCACCATGACGTTTGTCATACGCGAACCTTCCGAACCGAGAGCCTTGAACACGCCGCGACCCTCCATCTCCTTCATGCTCATCTTGTTCATCTTCTCGAAGACCATGACAAGCGCTTCCATCGTCTTGCCCTCATAGACAAGCCCCTCCAGTTCCTCTTTGGCTATGCCTACGGCTTTGGCTATGCCCTCTGTGTTGCCTTGTATGCTGACAAATATCTTGTTGAAGGCTGTACTTGCAACTTCTGGCATAAGAGCCATTGCATCGGCTGCAGAGCCAAGGGCAATAAGTTGGTCGGCTGTAATGCCCGACACATTAGCCAAGCCCATCAGTCGCTTTGTGAACTCCACAATGTTTGCGCCAGTAGCAGTAGAAGATGCACCAAGCTGATAGATAGCAGAGCCAGCCTTTTGCATAGCTTGCTCCACACCATACTTCGGTATCAAGCCCATGACCTCTGTCAGCTTTGCAAGTGCGGGCAATGCCTGTTCGCCGAGGTCTTCACCGAGAGCCGTCTGAACTTGCTCTGCGGCTTTCACGAAACCAGTCAGCCCTTCCACGCCATACTGGCCAATGCCGAGCTTTGCGCCTTGATAGGCAAGGTTCTGCAAGGTGGTGATGGTGTTGCGAGTATCAATCTTTGCAAGGTTCTCTGTCAGTTTCTCCACATCAGCCGCCGCCCATTGCGACACCTTCCTGATGTTCGCCATAGAATCTGACAATTCTTTGTTCTTGGCAACTATGTCTGAGAGCATTGACTTTATTTTCCCAAATATAGCAAACACGCCAGCATAAGCAACAAGGTTCTTCAATGTAGTCTTCAAAGCACCAGAGAAACCATTTTGTGCGGCTGTCGCAGACTTAGTTGAAGCAGTATTCTTGTCAATCTGCCTTTGTATCTTTTTTAAGTCCTGCTCCAGTTGGGCACGCTTCGGGTCACGGGCTGACATATTGTCGAGTTCACGCTTCAATTCGCCAAGAGCCTTTTTCAAATCCTTGGTCTTTGAGCCAGCAAGGTCTTTCATCACCTCGCCATACATACGCATCTTTTTCTTTGCAGGCTCAATGTCGAAGTTGTTAATGGACGTAGCCATTTTGTTGAGTTCCGCGAACTCTTTCTCCATCTGAGTAGTCCATCCTTCCTTGGAACCCTTCTCGTTCAGGGCATCCATTTTTGCCTTGACATCTGCCAGCGATTTTTTCAAGAAGTCAAGGGTGTCCTCTACTGCCTTGGCATCGCAGGTGATGATTATTTCACGTTTCTTAGCCATGTTTTTATTCTTTACAAGGTGATATTGATGGGAGTAGCTGTCAGTTCCACAATTTCAAAGTCAAGTTTAGCATCGTAATACTGCTGCACATAATCGGAAATGCGTGTCAATGCGTGATTGATTTCAGGCTGTATTCCAGGTCGATGGCTCTTGCCCCTCGACGGAATCCACTGCGTATAGCGGTTCTTAAAGCGCACCTTCTTGGCACGTTCAACGTCATCCGCCTTGCGCCCTGCTCCTACACCAATATCCACGTACTGCATATAGTCATTGTAGCGGAAGCCCATCGTCACCATTCCGGTTTTTTCGTCGGCTTCATAAACCACACCTTCAAACGATTTGATACCTTCGCCCGTAGAATACCATCCTCCGTGCTGACGGCGATACTCATTCACCGCTGGGTAGGTTGGATAAGGTGAAAATGGATAAACGTGCTGTGTCATCATGTTTATTTGAAGCTGCTGCAAGGTCTGCTCCTTGAACAGGTCAGCGATGTATCGCATTGGGAATAGTTCTTTTCCCTCTTCGCCTGCTATAATCGTTGCCATAATCTAATTTCGTTTTATTGGTGCAAAAAGGCTTCTTTCTCAATGAAGGTGTGAGCTTCTTTCTCAATGAAGGTGTGAGCTTCATACCGAATGAAGGTTGGTGCTTTATACAGAATGAAGCCATTTTTTACACGATTCATTCATCTTGGACGTATCTTTCCGGGTTGATGCAGAGCAGGCGGGGGGAGACTTGCTCTATGGTCAGACCGCAGAGCTGCCAGCCGGAGATGGGGGCGGGGAAGGTGCCCCAATGGGCTTCGTCCAACTGGAGGCCGCGCAAGCCTTCGCGGTACTGCGGGTCGGCGGCGGTCTGCGCGATGAAAGCGCGAACCTCAGACCCACCCCCTGCCCCTCCCGTAATGGAGGGGGGTGTTTTGCCACCTGCCATGCCTTTGATGGCCCAGAGGACGGCGAGGAGGTCTTGCACCATGTCGTCGGTCTGGAAGCGGGCTTCGGTGGCGGCATCTTCGTCGGTCACGTCGGTCTTGCCCTGCGCGTTCTGCTGCTTGACGAGGAAGTAGATGACGTGGCGGTAAGTGATGGCCTTTGGGTTCTGCTGCGCCAGCTCCGCGTCGATGTGGGTGGCATAGGCCATACAGGGCGATGGCTGGGTGGCGTAGTTGCGGATGAAGTAGCTCTGGGCGTCTATCATCGAGATGCGAAAGAAGGTCTTGCGCGATGCGGCATTGTGTCTGAGCGGTCGGTAAAGCCCTGCCCAACGCTCTAAGATGTTATCAAGACGAAACACGGTTTCTTAATTTTGAATTTTGAATTTTGAATTTTTGAATTTTCTAAAGCAACGGCATCGTGACGTGCAGCGCCATGTCTGGACTATTGAAATCAGAGCACTTGCAACCCGACGGAGAAGTGCCAGCCACAGGCTCTGGCTGGGGTTCGATGTAGAGGGGGCTGTGGCAGTAAGCGTCGGCTTTGTCGCCGAGGTCGGTGAGGATGTCGGCTTGGTGCTGCTGGCAGTAGGCGCAGAACTGACCGAGGAGGCGCACGCCTTCGTCGTGAGCGTCGATTTTGCGCTGCTTATCGACCTTGATGACTGTTGTGCGGCCTTCGAGCAGGGTGGCCATGATCTTGCGGAGTTTGTGCAGGAGGCGGCGCAGGATAGCGGGCATGTCTGCATCGTCGGCTAAGGACTGCGGCGCGGAGGATGTAGCAGCATTGGCATCGCGCTTGGTGCCGCCGCTAACCTGCAAGGCTACCAGTGCCTCGCAGAAGTCCTCGCCGATGGCTTGCGCGATTTGCTCCTCCTGGATAAAGTGCAGGTCGGGCAGCATCTGGATGAACTTCTCGCGGCTGTCGTAGATGTTCAGGTACTCCTGCAGCACGACAGCGCTGGGGATGAGTAACTGCGCGGCAAGGTAGAAGTAGCGGCTGCTGCGCCAGAAATTGACGATTTCCAAGAGGTCCTGTGTCTCTTCCGTCACATCCTCTGCGTCGGGGCAGATGGTCGTCCATTGCTCCAGGGTGTAGAGGAGGCGGTTGAGAGCGGCGTGGGCTTCCTTGACGCAGGTGTCGCGGAAGCGGTTCACGGCATCTTGGTCGGCCTTGGGGTAGTCGTCGGCGATGGACATGTTGATTCCGCTGTTGTTCATGCTGATGCCCTGCACGCCGGATATGCGCCCCATCGCATCGAAAGCAACACAACGCTGCGCCATGAGCAGCAGGCGGTTGTAGTAGGGGGTGTTCTTGTCCTCGACGGTGCTGATGGTGGGCTTGTTTTGTTCATACCACTCGCACAGCTTCTCGTAGAGTGGCTGTCCGAGTGGCTGGAGCAGGAAGTCGTGCTCGCTGTTGTCTATGAAGCCCACAAGGTCGTCGATGCGGTCGAAAGCGTGGGCTGGGAAGTAGAGACGAAGCTCTTCGATGGTGGTTATTATCATAATTGGAAATGGATAATTGATAATTGATAATTATACGGTTTCCGCTTCGGCGAGACCTGTTTTGCTGTTGTCGAGGGTCGTGAGGACTTCCTTCTTAATCTGCCAGCAGAGGTGGGTGTCCCACTGGTTGCGGACGTTGACGACGTTGAGGGCGTTCATCACGAGGCTTTGCATGGTGCTCATGTTGATTTGTTTCAGGAGATACCTTTCGCGGAGGTCGGTGCCGCCGCTGCGGGTGGTAGTGCCAGGGGTGTTGCCGATGAGCTGGCTATCCACGCCCCATGCAAAAAGGATGATGCTGGAGATTTCAGCCAGCTCCTCCTTGTTGGCTTCGGCCTGCGAAGCGTTGTTCTCCTGTACTTCGACGATTTCCCAACTTTTATACACATTCCCGTCGGCATCCTTGAAGGTATAGGCCAGCAGAGGCTCGCCCATGTTCTCGCGGTTCTTTAGGAAGTTGTTGATGGATGAAATGACTTCGTTGAAGAGTTTCTTCTTCTTCTCGTCTGTGTCACAGCCGCGCTGCATATAGAGGCGCTGCATGTACTCGTCGTTGAGATACAGGATGCGCCCTATGACGTTGGCATTGTCGCGGCGTTTCTTGCGGTCGGCAATGAGCAGGGAGGCATAGGTATAGACATCGCCACTGAAAACCGAGTACCAAGCAGGCACGGGGTAGTAGGGATGACCGTACTCGTTGTAGGCGATGGGCATCACTACATGAGTAGGTCGGGCGTTCTTGCCAGCATTAACGGCTCTGGCGTTTCGGGCGAGTCGCTCCATGTCGGCTGCGGGGGATTGATACGAGAGTGCGGGAAGTGCATCGACCTTAAAGTCACTGTCCTTCGTGATGACGGTCTGTTCTGGCGATGAAAGCCAGTGGTTGCTGATGAATACATGTTCTATGCGGTTTTGGGGTGTCATTTGTTCGAGGCGCATGGTCTTGGCGTTACGCCATTTAAGACCCGTCACCTTGGGCGACCACTGCGAGGCGGGAACGGGCTTTTTATTGACAAGATACGTCTGCTGCAACTCAAATTCCGGGAAACAGATGTTGTATTGAAGCATGTCAGAGTAGAGCTGCTGGAATGTCTGCAAGAGGTTGTTGTTCTCTAAGAACGTCTTGACCTCAGCGTTGGTCTGCTCCCAAACCTTGTACTCGGCTTCGAGGGCTTCGATTTGCTCCTGGATGTCATCGGAGAGGTTGCTCTTGTTGTCTGTGGCATACTGCTCTATGTTGTCGTCTTGCGGTTGCTGCGATGCCTCTATCTGTGCCAGCTCGCGCTTCAAGTCCCGAATCCAGCCTTTCAAGAGGATGCCTGCATCCTCGTACTTGATTGTCTTCTCAGTGATATTACCGCCGACGTATTGCGTGTAGGCGTACATCGGTCGTGGTCCCATACCGCAGCACATGTCGATGTTGAACTTCAAGGCTGCCGCCGTGTATGGAAGCAGGGAACAGAAGAAGCTGACCACGTTGGGGGTCTTGTTGTCTGCGCCCCAAGTCATCATATTGCCTTCGTAGCCGTTCTGTGCCTTGATGGTGACTGCGCCGCCGCTCGATACTTGCTGCATGGGCAGTACGGCCTTGCCGCCATTGCCAGCATTCACTTCACAAGCCAGCGAAGCATTGATATAGTCGCCATAGTCGGCTGTGATGCCGCCGTCTTTTCCACCACCAAGGAAGCCAGGCACTTCGACAAAGCCATTGGCACGGAGCAACTGTGCCTCCTTCTCGAACTCCTGTCGGCTCGTCACCACCTTTACACCGCCAAGCGTGGCACTTTTCGTTTTGGTTTTCTTGTTCATAACTATTATTGTTTATGTTTCTATGGCACAAAGGTAGCGCATACCTTTATATATATACGGACATAAGGCAGTGCGGCAGCGGGTGTTTTATGTCCGAATGGTTTTGTGGAAATGCGCTAATTTTGTGGCAGAAACCTATAAAAACAAAGATTATGGCACAGAAATTTTATCAGAACATGACTGCCGAGGAGCAAGGTCGGTGGGTCAATGAGTTTGCAACGATTATCAGTGAGCACGGCGAGCGTATCGTACTGCTTGGCAAGGGCAGGGAGGCAATGAAGGCCGAGGAACTGCCTTGGGTGCGGAGCCTGTTCGGACTGCTGGGCGCTTGGCCGTTTGCGCAGGACTTCTGTGAGAAGGCGATGCGCTATGGCGATTTCTCAGCACGCGCCGGACGATTGGCTGTCTATGTGGATAAAGCAAAGGATGCGCTGGCAGACGGCTTGATTATGACCGATGCCAATGGCAACAGAGTGGCTTTCGTGTCGCCGACAACGCCACTGCGTCGCCGTGGCCGTCCCACGAAGGAAGAAGTGGCTGCACGTCTTCGCGGCGATGCGCTGGTGTTGCCGGACGATTCGCCTGAGAATGCAAAGCGCCGCGCCATTGCCAAGATGCTCGGACTGGAGGTAATCGTCAGCGGCGATGCCCCCCGCGAGAAGAACAATGCAGAACTGGCAGCAGAACGCGAGGCTAAGAAAGCCGAGTTTGAAAGGCAGAACCCGTCGCTGTTTAACGACAACGGACAAAAGACAACAGACAACGGACAGCCCCAAACGACCAAACAACCAGACGACCAAACGACCAATATCTCTATGGGCGAAATCTATCAGGACCGCATAGAGAATGACCGTCTGCACCTCTCAGACATCAAGTGGCTTTGCACGAAGGAGCTGCAAGACCGCATCGACAATGTGAGGGCACAGCGCACGGCTTTCGGCGATGCTGCACAGACGGCAAAGGTGCTGGCAGAGCGCGGAGCCAGTCAGGACGAGATTGCCGTCTATGCCAAGCAAGCAGAGGAGGCACGCGAGGCTTTCGAGAGCACCTACGCCGCTGTGGACAACGAACTGGCGGTGCTGCACCGCCGCCTCTCCATTGATGCCCCCTACACGGAGCAGTTCAAGACGCGCTTCAAGGGCGTGGATGTGGAGAAGGTGCTCTACATCACCCGTCCCTACTACGAGAAGCTGCGCAAGGACGACCCCGAAATAGACACCCGCATCAAGCGGCTCATCGAGCAGGACTCCCCCGAATACGCCGCCAAGATGAAGGCAGAGGAAGCCAAGAAGAAAGAGGTGGCCGAGCTGGTGCGCTATATCACCCGCAAGGACAAAGGGCCAAGCGACGAGCGGTGCAAGACAATGGCGGTGCGCATAGAAAGGCTCCGCGAACTGATGGGCGACGAATTTGCCGATGCCTACCTCCCCATCCTCGAAAAGACAAAGGAGGAAAACGCGAAGATGAAAGCCACAAAAGAAGCGGCAAAGGAGAAGGCCACCGTGCCCAGCGGTTCCTCCGCTGGGAGCAAGAAGTCAAGAAAGCAACAAACCAAGAAACCAACAAATCAATAATTCTTAACTCTTAACTCTTAATTCTTAACTCAAAATGAGCCAACCGTCGGAGAATTACATCGGGAAGGTCATTAGCTGGACCTACGGCAAGGTTGACCTTGCGCGTATCAACATGCCGCTGCCCGGTCAGTTTCGCGCACGGCTCGCCTTGGAGTGCTACTTGCTGTGGCAGCAGAACAAGACGGCCAACGTGCGCCGCATGGTGCAGAACATCGCCGCACGCGACTACCAGACGCTGATGACCAATGCCGAACTTGGCAACACCAAGGCGCAGGCAATGGTGCAGGCGCTTGGCATACGGCGCGACGACAAAGGCACCGTCAGCGCACGAAAGGAAACGGAGATTGCCAACGACATCTATGTGGTGAACCAGCTCGTAGGCCGACTTGCCGTGTCGAAGAACCACATACAGCGAGCCATGTACGAGGACAACATCGAGTGGCTGATTCAGTTCGGGCGCAAGACTGGCAACGTCACCGCCATGCGGGAGGCGCAGCGCAACTTGGAGAAAATCAACAACGACTTCAAGGACGAGCAGAACCCAGCCGATGCACTGAAGCCAGGAGTGGAGCGCAACATCGTGGGCGACGTGTCTATCATCAAGCCCGACCGTCAGAACTACACGGAGGAGGAGATCAAGCAGTTCGCCAAGAAGATTGGCGCAAAGCTGGAGGACGTGCAGGAGTTCATCGAGAACGAGGACGGGGTGTATGTCCCTGCCGACGACAACGACGAGGAAAGCCCCTCACCCAGCCCCTCCTCCGTAAGGGAGGGGAGCGAAGTCCCCACCACCGACCCCGATACCTACGACCCATTTAACAGATAATGCAATGTATATAGTCAAAAAGAAAGACCCTTGGGGAAACTTTGTGGATATGCTTCATGCTCAACACGGACATATAGCCTTCACCTTCTACAAACTATTAGAGAATCGCGAGGGCAAAAACAACGTAATAATCATTCAGCAATGAAACATGCAAATACCCTTTTGCAGCAGGCGGCTGACCTGCTGCAGACGTGTGACGAGATAACGGCAGCGGAGCGTCACCACAAGCAAACCGAACGAGCAAAGGCTTTGAGCGTGCTGCACGATGCGCAGAAATGGCGCAGGGATGGCAGAGTGCCAGCGAGAACATGTATGCCAGACCCCAAGCAATTCGGCTGGGCCATAGACATCGCCATCCGCGAACTGCGAAGCCATTTCCGAGACATCAACGCACCGACAAAAACCACAGGAGGATTTTGAAAACAATTCAAAAGAAAAGATTTATATTATGACAGACCAACAACGCAAGGGCATTGAGATACTGAATAATCTCAAAGCCGACAGATTAGATGATGGAACACCCATTATTAGTGATGATGATTATTTCTTCCTGCTGTCTTTTATTATCGACAAACCACAGGAGATAACTATTCCAACGCCGTACCCTGTTATTCAGCCGTGGCAACCACCAACGATTCAGCCATACTACGGCCAACGATGGGAAGTCACTTGTAAAGTTGACGACAATGTTCGACAATCTGAAATGTAAACTCGGCTTCCACAAGCCAGTACAGTCCCATCAGACATTTAAGCACAAAAGTCGCACCACAAACAAAGGACGCAGTAAGAAACGGTGGAGAACTTGGGCAAGAGAAATCGTCACTATAACTTACTGCGAAAGATGCGGAAAGACACTTAAAACGAAACGACGCTGGCGGTGGCGATAAATGCCCCTCGAAATCCAAGTGGACTTTTATCCAGAAGAAAGTACACTTTCTTTTCGGAAAAGGTTAAGTGGCTTTTTTGACCACTAAAAGACAATATATATAATAGTATGGCAAAACGAAAAAAGAAACGTGACTTGGACGATTGGGAGGACGAACCCGACGTGCAGGACTTGCAGCCGGACGTGGAGGTGGCAAAAGTCAGCCTGCGCGACTTTATGGTGCCGGAGAAGGTTTCGGCCTTCGTGCGGAACTACGAGCCGTGCTGCGAGGGCGACGACGGCTACGAGCAGTTCGACGACGGACGCCTCCGCGAAGTCTTCAAGGCTTACGTCTGCGGACTTGGCGACCCCCTGAAACTCTACATCGAAGACTTGCAGTTTGCAAACTTCCGCATGGAAATCAGCATGGCAACAGGAGAGCCGTGCATTTTCGCCCGCCGTAAAAATTGAGTCGTTAATCCTCGCGGAGAACCGCTCGGCACAGTGGCCCAAATTGCCAAATGATAAAATCGTAAATAAATCGTAAATCGTAAATCGTCAAATAGTAAATGACAAGATGGATAGTGTTGATATTTACATGAACCGGCCGCAGCGGATGAACCACATTATCCAAGCGCATGACGTGAGGGGTGTGGCAAGCCGTCGTGTGGGTAAGACAGAGAGCATTGGCGACCGCGTGTTTCAGGTTGGTAAGTCCATGCCGCAAGGCTTGGGCGCTTGGGGCGGTATCTCGCGGGCACAGCTGTACTGCAAACTGATACCAGGCGCACTGACCGCCATGAGCCGCTTCTACGGACTGACAGAAGGAACGCACTACGGCGCAGGCAAGCCGCCTTCGTGGGTGCCGAAACCCATTGCCAATATGCGCAACTACTCCGACTCCATCTGGTTTGCTAACGGCTTTATCTGGCAGATGATAAGCATGGCGCAGGTGGCAAGTGCCAACTCATTCACCTTCAACCACGCTATCTTCGACGAGTGTCGCTTTGCCAAGAAGCAGAAAATCTATGAGGAACTGATGCCTGCCATCAGCGGTCAGACGCACCCTTTCGGCGACAAGGCTTTCAGCAGGGAGGGCAATCCATTCTACTGCGGAACCTACTTCGTGAGCGATGCAGCCCTGACCTTGAAGCAAAGCTGGCTGGAGCAGGAAGAGGACAAGCTGGACGAGAAGCCGTCGCTCGGTCCGTTCACTGATATGACCTACCGACAGATACAGGAGGAGCTGGAGCAGTTCGCCAAGTCAGTCATCAAGTACAACGACCTTATCTATTATGCCAAGAAGGAGGGCAGGAAGGTCATCGAGGTGTCGCCCGAAAAAAAAGCGGAGATAGAAGCACTCTACGAAGCGGTCAGCAAGCGCGAGGGGCCGTACAAGATTATCCCCCGTCAGTATGGAGCCGACACGAAGGGCGCGGTGGATTACTTGGTAAGCTACAAGCTCATCAGCCCAGAGGATGCCGAACTGCTCTACTGCCACAAGTACCTTATCACGAAGCAAGACCAGATGGAGATGATGAAACTCAGCATCCCCAACAACAACTACCTGAAGCGCATACAGCAACTGCGCTCGTGGGCCTTCTACTGCTGGCGGGCTTCAACCCTACAAAACGCTGATATAGTTGGATTTGAATATATAGCATCTATGTATCGTGATTTGAGCCCTGGGTTGTTCTCCGTATCAATCCTAAACGAAAAGAAAGCAAAAGCCAACGAGGGCTTCTACACGAACCTCGACATTGAGAACGTACACGGCTACATCCCCGACGATGCGCCGTGCATCGACAAGAGCATCCACCTCGCCACCAGCGAGTATGTGAAGAGCGGCATGAAGTACAAGGAGGACTACGAGACCTACGACTTCGCACGGCTCGGCAAGGTGGACGACTGCACGCAGGACGGCGACGTGGAGGATGCTCTGCCCCTGCACATCGCCTTTGACTACAATGCCAACATCACCACCGTAGTAACAGGTCAGATGCAGCGCAGAGACGGCATAGAGTGTCTGTGTGTGCTCGGTTCGATGTACGCTCTCTATGAGCGGAAAATCCATGCCCTTGTGGAGGACTGGAACCGCTACTACGCACCGCACCGCGCCAAGAACCGCACCGTATATTATTACTACGACGCAACCGCCAAGTTCCGAGGCTATGCCATCGAGAAGAGCGACGACTTCAAGGACACCATCATCGCCGACCTGCGCAAGTACGGCTGGGATGTGGTCGGTGTGGATATGGGTACGCCCATGCTCCACCACGACAAGTGGCGCATTATCAACGAAGCCCTCGGCGGCTTCTCGTCGCCAGGAATCCGTATCAATCAGGTGAACAACGAAGAACTCATCATCGCCATGCAGATGACCGAAATCCGCGAGCGCTACAACGGCACGCAGAAAACCATCAGCAAGGACAAGTCGGGCGAGAAACGCGCCGACACCGAAGACGGCGTACCCCTCCAGAATCGTACCGACATCACCGATGCCTTCGACTCGCTGTTCATCGGAATCAAGATGTTCAGGTTCCGCACCAGCCTCCTGATGACACCGAGCGGGAAGTGACGGTTAATTATCTTCGTCGTAACAGATGTAGCGATTGAACGCCTTTTCACTGCTGTGGCCTGTTGCCCGCAGTATCTTGCTTCTCGGAATGTTGCGCATGGTGTTAATGGTTGCGAAAGAACGGCGGGCACTATGCGAGGAAATAAGCTGGTACCTACGCTTTGTTTCTCGCGTGATAACTCCGTTAATCTTGTTGTCGATATGCACCTCATCCATAAAGTCCTCGCCAATGTGATGAAGCAACTGGTGAAGGTAGCTATTGTAGTTGTTAATATCACCCGTGTATGGCGCGTTATAGTGATATTTCTCCAGTATGGCAAAGGTTATTCGGCTGTCGATACTAAGGCTATTGATAGGTACAAAGCATTTGTTACCCGTCTTTTGCTGCACGATTGAAAACTGACCGTTACGGAAATTCTCAGGGCTGATGCGTACAAGGTCCGAATACCGCTGGCCCAAATTGCAACCCAACACGAACATATCACGCACTTTTTCAAGCGTGCTAATCTTGTTCTTTCGCAATTTCAAAACCTTCTTAGAGCGGAAACTGTACGTTTCTTCCTTGCCAATCTTAAAGTGATAGATGTGGGAGATTTCGTCAGGCGTAAGTGAAATCTTAGATGCGATATAATTGGGAATATCCACCTCACTATAACTTGGATTGAGCTTCACGCCATACTTCGACGACCAATTCAGCACCGTAATCAGGCTCGCTTTCACATGCCCGATGGTCGAATACTTCAAGCCTTGGTCGGAAAGAAAAGGAATGAAGTGATTCCAGAAGACCGAGCTTATCATTGCAGGCATAATGGTACAGCCAAATTGTTGCTCGATGTCTTCCAACTTGTTGACAAGCATCCTATAGTTCTGCTTAATCTTAGGGTGTGACCGTGACTTAATCTCGCACATCTTGTTGATGCACTCTATCAGTGTGCAATTACTCAAATCAAGCGCAAACATATTGCTCATGCTCGACGCAAGATACTCGCGGAATCCGCTGTTGGCATTCCCATAAAAACTTTGTGTTATCATATCTACACATATAAAATATGGG
>Ga0310786_10003152_pt1 | contig 24270 bp, 53 predicted proteins | sample AusTroGonzalo_MG_FD_203881 | JGI IMG/M metagenome (GOLD analysis project Ga0310786, IMG submission 203881) | Bovine rumen microbial communities from tropical cattle in Woodstock, Queensland, Australia - Gonzalo_03 (v2) (version 2) | ecosystem: Host-associated > Mammals > Digestive system >...
CTTGTTTCGGCCCCTCGGTGGGGGAATCTACCCTCCCCTCAAAAAATTTTTAAAATTTTTTCACCATTGAGATGGACAAAATTCTTTTTTTCTTTTGTTTGCGACCGTGTTCATCTCTCTCATTGTCTTATCCGCCTTCCTTGCATTACATAGGTAATGCGCCGCTTGCAGGTTACCCCAATCCTCCGCTGCCTGTCTGGCTGATGCGTAGCCGAACTCGGCATATCGACTTATTGGCAGCACCTCGTCTATGACTAGGGAGAGAGGGTGGTTATAATCTGAAGGCTCATCATAGTGGATAGGCCCTAGTCTGCCATTACATATTCCGCAAGGCGCACCCATTGCCTTAAACCTCCCCCGGTATTTTCTTCGCAGTGATCCGTTTTGGGTACGGGCATTGCTTGACATTTGACCACCTCCAAAAGGATAAGCACCCAACAAAATAGGCCCCACATATCAGTGAGGCCCATCATGGCGGATAAGTAAGTATGAGTAAAGCTCATCTTTGCTTGTTATCATATTAACACAGTATGTTGTCCCCTGATTCCCTCACTTTATATTTTTTTACTCAGCTCATAATAAAACCTCTGGCGAATGTCATAATACATATTCTTTCCACAAGGTATTCCTTCATCTTCAAGCTGATAGTAAGTGAATCCGTAACATACACCCAAGCGCAAGAACTTTTCAAGGTTGGAACTGTCACAGGCTAAGTTGATGCACTTGTCAATGGTCGCACACTTATCCGTGATCTCAACCATCCTGATTGCTGTTTCGCTTGTGCTGTCATAATCATTGGATGTCTGTATCTTATCTTTATCGTATCGGATTGCACCTCTTGTATCTCTGTTTGCATCAAGTGAAGCCTTCCAATCCCGGTACTGTAATGCATAGTGAATGCAGGTTAAGTATGTATGCTTTGGTAAATAGTATTTATTATTTTCTGATAATGTTCTGTATTTTCCCATGCCTTTATACCCCCTCGGTTAAACCTTGCGTCCATATCCTAACTCAATTACCCTATCTGCCCTGTCTGGTGTCATGTCAATCACATCACCAATGTTAAGTATTCTGTTGAGAACAATATCTTTGTATTGCTTAATGATATATATCTTCTGATACTCTTTAGGTTTGTATGTATGCTTTGGCTTTGTGTTACCTAATATCTTTCGCCATTGCTTTATAATCTTGGTGTTATCCCACTTAAACTCAAACTGTGGAATGTTCAGGAGCTTCTTGCAATCAAAGCCATTGACCTCAAAAGGTACAACATATCCATACTTGCCTTCTTCTATTCCAAGCTCTTCCAATACATCAAGCGGAGTGGTAATGATTGCGGTACCTGCTTCAAGCGCTTCAATGATCGAATAACCGAATGCCTCTGAGTCTGATAGTTGAACCAAGTAGTCAGCCATCTTTATGTATGGAATGATGTCAAGTGTTGGCCTCATATGTATCATGCTCTTTGGAGAGTTATATATCGGATCATATGAGAAGTACAACCAGATATATGGTATGTTTGCTTTATCTAGTAGTTGACCAAGTGCAAGCATCCTCTTCATTCCCTTCTCAGGTGTCGGCCTTGTAGCTGATACAAGAATCAAAGCACGATGACAATCAACAGGACATGTCATGTTATGGATAACTTTATAATCTCCCGGCTTTTCATCAAACGATTTGGCTGCAACATCTGACACAAATACTTTAATATCTTTATCCTGTGGCACATGAAGTTGACCCCATAAATCCATCTTGCAAGTGTGCGACATCTGTATTGTCTGCTTTGCCTTAACACACTTAGGGATATCTTTGACAATGCGAGTATTGATTACTGTGTCGCAAATAATCGTTTTGTTTTCTGCTTTTATCACAGGAACAATCTCAAGGAGCCTTGTCATTTGTGCTTGGTCAAACATTGCATCATATAAAACCGCAATGTCATAATACTTGCTCATGTGCTTGCAGAAGTTGTATGTGAAGGTTTCAAGGCCTCCGATCTCATGCTCTGCCGACACATATACAACAACCTGTGTTGTAAATGGCTTCTCAATCTTCATAAAGCCACTATACTCATCTCCTCTGAGAATGTTGCCCTTAACAGGAGTGTTATAATTCATAATCATGCAATAATGTTCCAACTCTGGAATGCCATTGCTATTTGTAAGCAGCACGATTTCATTCTCGGCATATTCCTTTTTGATCTCGGCAAGAAGCTTCTTATCATCCGGCTTAACCTCTCGGATATTGTAAACAATGCGAGTGTAATCAAGCTCACCATTCATCATCCTCTTTGTCCATGAATCAGGAGTGTCAGACCGATAATAATAGAGAATGTCGCTGATAAATGACTTCTTGCCATGCTCATTAAGTCTGTATATATAATCCGCATCCTCTGACCATAACTTCTTGGGATTAAACCTGTGCTTGCCGAATGTAGCTGTTTTATAAACCCTGTTCCATACACAGAGGTTAAAGCCGGGAAATTTATCCTTGATATCCTTAAGTTGAACAGTACATTGCCAACCACCTGCCATTGTTTTCCATGAAAGATAACAATAATCAAACTGTTCATCATCAATCTTCTTCAGGATCGTGGAAAGATATTTATCTGATACTAAGTCATCAGCATCAATAAAAGTAAAGTATTCCCCGGTCATTTTCTCAAGGCCTGTGTTCCTTGCAATCCCCGGGCCTGCATTATCCTGTCTGATAACTGTTGCCCATGGATAATCTGTCTTGAATGGTATTGGTGATCCATCGTCAACTATTATTACCTCGACTCCCTCAACCATCTGCTTATCCAGACACTCAAGAAGTTGTGGTAAATAGTTTTCAGCTTTGTAAGCAGGTATTATAATTGATAATCTCATGTCAAATCCTCCAATAAATCTTTATACTCACTGTAAAGCCAATCCTCAAACACCTTGTATCTGCGGATGATGTTGTAATTCCGATCTATGGCATTGAGCCTGTCCATGTATGCCCTTATCGGATTCTCAAGCACCTCATCCACAATCTGCGGTATATCTTCAATTTTGTCTGCAATGATTATGCCGTTTGTGTCAATATCATCAGGAATGTGTTTACCACTAAGGTAAATCGGAACTGTTTTGCTTGCGAGTGGATTTGCCAACTTCTCGCAGGCCCAATGACCTTCCCAATAGTTATCAACCACAACCTCAAACCGATATTCTGCCCGGCATTCATAATAGTCTGCAAATCTGCAACCTTTATACATCCCATAATGGTCAACCCTATCACCAAGAATATCCGCAAGCTCCTGTCTGCGCTTATGCTCTTCACACATTACCTTGTCGGAGCAGACCATTGATATATTCTTTGTCTTTGGTACATTGAAGGACTCATACCAATTCATAAAGTACATCAGCTTGGCATTCGGTAATTTCAAGACCTCATCATCGTGTGTAAAGATGATATCGAATGGCTTGTAATGATCCATTATATAGTTATACATCTCTGGCTGTATTGTCCTTGGTTCAACCATGATTGCAATCCTTGGCTTGTCTTTAACTGTCCATGTGTTCATTGGAATAGCCGCATCAACATAAAAATCTATGCTGCCTGTTCCGTCATACACCCAATCAAAGGCTGTTGGTGAATGTATGTGATTGCATTGTTGATATGCACTGTAAAGATTGTACTTAGGCTTCACTTCTTCCCCTCCTTTAAATACTTGGCATATTCTTGCAGCAGATTCATTGCCAGAGCCTCAAACAAACCAAGATCGTGATTCTTGCACCATCGGTCAACATATTCCTTAAAATCTGCATCGTGTTTATATAAATCATAGTATTCATCGCTCTTCACCTTTACACCTCCCAACTACATACCCAATGCCGAACATGATCGCAACCAATATGAACAGGCCAACAACCTTAATTACCAACTTTTATCACCTCCAACCATAAGCCTTTCTGTCCATGACGCTCATACTTGAACTCGGTTTCGATACCTTCCATGATGAGATCGTGCATGGTGTTTATCATGTCATCCCGGTCTTTACATTTGATACAATCACCAACGTGAAGCTGTTCCGAACAGAAGTCAGGACTGTTGCAGTCAGTGATTATTCGCTCCTTGCCGCCTCCGTAGTATTCCTCGGTGTCGAATTCGGCATATTTACATTCATAACAATCTTTCATGGTTGTTTCCCTCCAACTCAAAAATTTAAGATGCTGTTTTAAGATAGTCACAGAAATTTAAGTTGTCTGTTCTCCATCCTCACTTTCTGCCTTATCATAATACCAATTAAAATCATCTATGGGCATTTCTCCGTATTCTTTGGTAATTAAGTTTGTATATTCAACACGACCACAACGTATTGCATCAACTACTAAGCGAGTGTCTTTATCTTCAAAGTTTACTTCTGATGGTTTATGTATTTCTCCTATTTTCATTTATTCCTCACTTTCTGCCTTGTAGTTATCGATAATTTCCAAAGCCATTTCTAAACCCACAGACCAATCTTCATTTTCATGTAGATAACTAGGCTCATTTGATTTATTGATTAACTCGGCTCTTATCTTGTCAAGTATCACTACATAATTTCCGCAGTTATCAGTTTCTATATGTGGTGGGATATAAAAAGCACATTTTGTCCTAACAATACCAGATTGAAATTCACATCCGATATTCGTACAGGAATTGCATAAGTTATCTTTTGGTATTTTCATTCCTTATCCCTCACTTTCTGCCTATGGCTCATCTTCCATAATCTCATCTAATGTATATAGACTATTCACTTTAATGGCTAACTGATACGCATTTTCCGTCATTAACGCTTTTCTCAACCATTCTTCCCTTTTTCTGTCTGTCAGATAACCCAACACTAACGCTTGATTATTTTCTTCAAGTACAATGCAAGGTCTTTTTTTATCGGGAAAATGTCTTATAGCAATTAACATTCCTCATCCTCACTTTCTGCCACATCTAATATTTCAACATATGGATTTCCGTCATAATCAAGGAAATCATATTCATGTGCAAATCTTTCAGCATCAGCTTTGCTTGTTGTAGCATATACAACATGGTCTAAATCAGTTCTTGCTTCTCCACGCATTACACAGTACACATTCATTCCTTATCCTCACTTTCCTGTGGCTCAACCATCTTCGCACCGCAATTAGGGCAATACTTCATAGGTTTATACATTTCCGCATAGTCTGAACAAGATATGTATCTCTCTATGACATTGCAATTACATTTAGGACAAATTGGATAAGCCTTATCTCCAATCCAATGTCCTGTCTTTGGCTCTTGCGAAGTGATGGATGGTTGATTAAATGCTCCAACATCTTCAAAGCATTCTATAAGTTCATTTTCCTCATAATAGGTTTCTCCGTCCTTATACAAGCATCCGCAACGCTTTAGATTAAATATAAAATCGTCTTTCGTCATTCCTTATCCTCACTTTCCTGTGGCTCAATATCGTATGCTTCTTCGTAATGTATGCAAGCAATACCTATATCCTTTTGCACTTCGCACTCTGCTTGACAATTCAGAAAGTCTGTTCCTCTATCGTCATTATTTGCACACTTCGGACAATGAATACCCAACCACTCATTGATAGCCTTTTCTCTTTCTGCTGTCATTCCTTATCGCTCCTTTCCTGTGGCTCATATGGGCTGTTCCACCAATCCCTATGAAATGACATAGCATCATATCCAACCCATACTGTATGCGACATTTCTTCTGTATGAAAATTCGGGAACACCGCCTTAATCACTTCCCCGTTCGTCATTCCCTTGTATGGCTCTGCTGACGGTATAGCCTTAATCAGTTCCTCGCATCTGTCATGGATTACACGATATTCAATACTTCCAACACAAGCCTTGTCAACCACTTCTAATACTTCCTTCTCGCTTATTAGTCTATCCATGCTTCACCTCACTTCGTATTCTTCACGCATCCATTAAGCTGACATTTACCATTCTTCAGGTATATGCAGGTCGGCCATGTGACCCTTGTTATGACATCCCCATCGGCTTTTAAAAGCGGATAGCCTGTTTGCTTGTAACACTTCGCCGGGATCGGTAGCTCCATTGATTGTTTAATCATCCGCACCCACCTCCTGTTCCGGGATCGCTGTTATGGTCAGGATGTTCTCATACATATCGTGATATCCAAGCTGTGCCACACCATATCCCTCAGATGATAGGTAAAGTGCCTGCGCCATTAACTGTCTGCGTGAATTAAACTGTATCTGCTGTCCAACCTTTAAGTTATCCAATGTATTTCACCCCTTTCATTCGGATCGCACCCATTGTGACCAATGTACCGATATTAAACGTGGTATAAATCTCGGCACCACTCTCAGTGATCCTCATTGCCTTAACAAAATGCGGATAAGCCTCGGTGACTGTCCATCTGACCTTTCTGACCGCCTTACCCTGAATCTCTTTGGTAACAACCTCACGCTCAACTATCTCTGTTCCGATTAACCCGGATAAATCATAATTTCCCAAGACAAAATGCCTCCTTCCTTGCGGCTGTATCAGCCTTCCCCTTTACAAACTTGTCACACATCCCCTTCGGCAACCTTCTCTTGCCATTTGCCACTGTCCGAATTTGACCTGTCTCAAAATAGTATCCGCAACAGCCTGTGTATGAGTAATAGTATTTGCAATGCTCACAAACCCTGTGGCTCCGAACATCATATATTTTCCCCTTTTCCATGTTCCCTCCTTATGCACTGTATTCCTCAAATGTTGGTACATTCCAAAAAATAAAGTTGTTGCACCACCTCTGTAATTTTTTGTAAATAGGATCGCAATGTTCCTTGTCATAAATCATTGGATAAGGACTTATGCGTAATTCCCTGCATAACTGAATCCGTTCAATGTCTTGTGCAAGTGTGGTGTCAAAATTCACCAAGATATAACACAACATATGTCCTTTGTCCTTGTTAAATCCTGTTTTACTTACAAAATCTCTCAACCTTGGCTCAATAATGTGCTTGTCTTGGTAGCGATCGAAAGCAACATGTATATTTTGCAATCGTATCTGCCGAAGCAGGTCAAGGTTTTTGTCATTTACAAGTCTGATGTCAATACCTTGGTTAAACTCAACCTTTGCCTTGCTATCCACCACCTGCTGAAGCAAATCCATGTGGTCAGGACAAGCCAAGATATTAGGATCGCAAAGCACAATGTTCTTTTGTCCATTCCAAAATTCAGATAAATCAGCAACCTTATAAGAACATCTGCCTTCCTTACTCGCCACATGGCAGAAATCACAAGCTCTTGGGCATCCCCTTGTCAAAAATCCGTATGCCGTATCTGTAATGCCATAGATTGAGTAATCAGGATATATATGCTCAACTTCTTCCGGGAGCGGATTGTCTTTGGTCTTGTCATATTGTTCTCTGCCATCCTTTAGCTCAATTGCATACCCGGTACCGCCTTTAATAACCTCATCAGCATCTATGCACCATTCATAATCATCTGAAAAAGTAAACACCTTGCTCATGTATACCCTGTCCATGTGACCACTAAACATCGGCTGATACCATTCAACATGATCCCCTTGAGCTTTATGCCAAGCTGATATTTTCATAAGTGCCAAATTTGGAAAATTATGACTATCGACATCAATCAATCCGATTTTCATCTCTCTCCCTTATATATCAACCCAACCTGCATCCCAAGAACCAATGCCATGCGCTCAACATACTCGATGTTTGGTGTTCTTGTTCCATTCATCCATCTATGCATGGTTACAGGTGTAACATCTATGATTGCCGACATTTGTTCATGAGTGATGCCTTTCGCATACATCAACTCCTTTATCTGCTTTATTGTTTTGCTCATATACCCTCCTATCTGAACATTGCCTCGTTCTCCCTTTCCAACTCCTCAAAAAACTCATGGGAATATTTCCTTGTATTGCCCCCAACCTTATCTGCGGCAGACGATTTTGGTGCGCTATATATATTCTTATTATTCTTTATTTCTTTATATTCTTTACATGGTGTTACTTGTTGGTTATCTCGTGGTTGATTCGTGGTTGATTCGTGGTTGGAAACCATGTTAACCGCTTGATACTCATTCCACTTAACCACAGTAATTATGCGGGCTGAGCCATGTTGATTCGTGGTTATCTCATTGGTTGATAAAAGTTTATTCAATGATGTCCTAACCTGTTGCCTGCTTAAATTCGTTTCATTTGCTAAGTTTTGAATGCTTGTTATAAATTGGCCTGCTTCATAATGAATTCCATGCCATGATCCTGACTTCCATTCTGCCCTTAATAAGCAATGAAGAAACAAGCGGCAGGTGTTTATATCGTCATACCATTCCCATTTGAGCATCTTCTTATATAGTTTTATAAAAGGCTCTGCCATAAGCTCACTCCATCAACTTGTAATTAGCCACATACCGAACATCACCATCTCTGTCCTTGACCGCAATCATTTCCCGGCTGATGTCATATCCCATGCGCCTGAGATCACTGATGCGGCTTGCCAACCTCATGCATCCGAATTTGTTAAGTGCCTGCATAGCTGTGATGCCCCTCTTATGTGTCTGTAAGTGCTTCAAAATCCTTTCGTTCTGTGTCCTCATACATTCCCTCCTTTATATCCCAACAACTCCAATATCTTCTTTGCCGTTTCATTCTTCTTGCAGAATAGCCACTCGACATCGTATGACACTGTTAAGCCAAACATCTTGTCTGCCAACCATTTCCCGGTGTGCTTGGAATATTTACTCTGCCATGTAGCCAAATCGGATGTCTTTCTGCAATTGGTACCTTCAATCAGCACTATAAAGCGGATGTGTTTGTCCTTGGCCCTCTTGCATTCGTTTATAAATCGGATGATGTTGCCCTTGCCGCTTGATAGATTTCCGCAGATTTCCATCAGGTTGGCCTTGCGATCTATAACGATTAGTGGCTGTTCTGTGTTGAAGTAATCACCCTCGTCAAGCTTTTGCACCACATACTCAACACCATGCTTGTCAAAATAAGCTTTGATGTGATCCCATTTCTGCTCACGAGTGTCAACAATTATCATGCAAAGGGCAATTCTTCCTCTAATCCTTCAGGAATATTCATGAAATCACTCTCATCCTTGGGATTCGGATTTGAATTGCCGTTTGACTTAGGGCCGCAGAAGTTGACTTTTTCAACATTGCAAATAATTCTGCTCTGCTTCTGTCCGTCTTTCTCCCAAGACTCGGTGACAAGCTTGCCCTCAACAACGCATTCCTGACCTTTGCGGAAATACTGACTCACAAACTTGGCCTGTTCTCTCCATGACTTGCACCTTAAGAAGCACTGTGTTTCCTTGTCCTTGTACTTATCTGACCATGCGATTGTGAACTCGCACATATCAAAGCCGCCTTTATCCTCAACCTGCGGATCGGCTGTGAACCTCCCTTGAAGTAAAACCTTATTCAGCATCTTTTCCCTCCTTCGCCTTCTTCTTCATACACTCGCCACACATAACCTCACCAAGATTGCGCTTTGAGATTTCTTTGATTTCTGATACCGTCTTGCCTGCATACGGCAGAATTGCCTTGCCACATACCGGGCATTTTTCTTCTGAGTATTCTTTGATGCGGATGCCTGTTGTGGTCTTTCCGAATGCCTTGACATTCTCAACCTTCAGGATCACCTTGTGCCCAAACGCATCGGCAGGATTGTCGCTGTTCGGACTAAATAACCGCTTAAGTGTCTTTGCATTGGTCTTGTTCAACACCATCGGCTTGCATTCCTCAAAGAACACTGTCTGTTTCTGAATCTTGGCCTTGGAGCTTTCGTCATAGCACTCAGCAAGGTCAATGTCCTTAATGGTGACAACTCTCTCTGCCCCAACATCACCAATCAATTCTGCGTTGATGAAATTGGGATCAATGACTTTCTCCCAACTTGGTAAACTCATTCGACATCCCCCTCTCCAACCAATAACGTGGTCATGTTTTCAGGCCCCTGATATCCAAACCAATTGTCATTTGTCTTGCACCAATGGTATATGCCTATTGCTTCTCTAAATGCCTCATATCCTTCCCGGATAAAGTCATCGTTACAGATGTATACCCTTGATGCGTAAGGTGCCTTTTTTTCCTGTGCGACAAATGCAAACTTGTAATCATCAAAAGTGTTCTGAAAAACACCTTCCCGGTACATACCTGATTGGAACTTGTAACCATATTTCCTTACGGATCGCTCAAATGCTCCATCAGCGCATGATTCTGTGGTTTTGTAGTCAACTATGTATTTCTGACCATCAACCTCTGCCAAGCAATCAGGTCTGACCTTGCACTTTTCGCCTGTTTCGGCATCTGTCCAAAAGAATGATTTTTCATGCTCTCCCTGAAGAAACTTGACCGCAACCTCATTTTGCTTGATTGCCTCAGCCATTTCGCTGATTCTCTGCATGGACTCGGATGTGATAACATCCTTGCCCTCAGCCTGTTCGATAAACTCGGCATACTTGGCCTTACCTTCCTTTGTTCTGCAATCGCATTCAGGACAGATTGCAAACTCCTCTGTGAATGTTTCAGGCTCCAATATCATCTTGTGCGCTGCCCGGCCTTCCAATAATGCAATTGTTTCATCGTCATGGTGTTCCTGTGCGTATTTGAAATGTAGTGGTGATTTTGTGAGTATGATATTCAACTCTGATCTGCTTACCCCTTCATGCTCACGATATGTTTTGTTGGGCATTACCTCTCCAAACATCTTTCTGCATACCTCCTATCTGCCTCTTCCCATTCTGCTTCGTCATCCTTTGGCTCATCCACGCAATCAGGATCAAGCCATCTTTCTTCAAACCTTGCAAGTGCTTGCATATCACTTATACTTAACATTTCCATCACTCCTTATTAACACCAAGAAGGTCCATGAGCTGCTTCTTGTAATCAGCCACGGAATTATGCGCTTGTTCTAACTCGTCTTTAAGTGCATATTTATCTCTGCACAATTCGCTGTTTCGCTTTTCAAGGTCAGCCATCTCTGTTATCATGCAAATAAACCTTTCGACCGGGATTGATATTGTTTGATCTTTCAACCAACTCATTTCTTTGTCCATATACTTTTCCTTCCTTTCCTATTCCTGAAAATCTTCCTCTTCAAACTTCTCAATACTGACCTTATGGCATCCATATAAGAGCATCCAATGCATCACTGTTTCTGCATCTGTCTGGCCTACCACTCTAACGACCTTGTCCAAGAATGTGACCTCAAATAATACAAGGTCTTGCTTATTTCCTGTTATTGCCTGCCTCGTTAAAGGCTCATAGCAATCAAGCACGTTAAGTGCATACATAAGGTCTTGTGCTGATTTCTTGTCCGGGAGTGTTACCCTTTCCCTATCACCCTTTTTTACGATGTAAATTGTGTTTCCGCTCATTCTCGATTCCTCTCCTTATCTGTAATTCGTTTTTGATAATGATGTAGGTATCTATCAAGGCAATTGCCATCCAGATATACATCTTTGCTGTTTCGCTCATATACTTTCCCCTTTTCTTACAACTTGCCTGCCAGATATAATTCAAAGCGATCTCGATTGATGTAGTATGTTCTGCGACCATAACGGCTCTTCTTATCGATCAGCACTTCCCCAAATGGACAGGTGCCGTTTGTGATCCAACACCTTAGTGATTGCTCTGGTATACCTAACCTTGTTGCGGCATCTTTGATTTTGACTCTCATATCTTGCCCTCTGCTCACACTTCGTGGTTTTCACGAGCAAAAAAAATCTTCTGTATCGGCTTCTTGTAGTAGTCAGAAATGGCAATCTTGATGTTATCCCTTGGAACTCGGATATTGCTCTCATAATTGCCCAGAGCACTTGGTGTAATGCCGATATCCTTGGCTGCTTCAGCTATACTCTTGCCTTTAGCCTGTCGCAACTCTTTTAGTGTATCTCCAATTGTCGCACCCAATATGTTGTACCTCCTTTCTTATTGTTGCCCACATATTGTGAGCACAGTGTTAATATACACGATATGTGAGCAGATGTCAACACACTCTGTGTAATTTTTTATTGAAAATTTGAAAAAGCCATTTTATAATGAATTTACAAGGGGAAAGGGGAAAGAATATGGCTGATTTTGCATCAATGCTCAAATATTTAAGAGAACGTGAACATCTCTCCCAGAGGGAGTTAGCTGCCAAACTTCATATGTCGGCAAGTGCGATAGGAATGTACGAAAGTGGTAAAAGACAACCAAGGCATGAGGAAGAAGAAGCAATTGCCGATTTCTTTAATGTTGACTTAAACACTCTTCGTGGCTTAAGAACATATGAAGTTGATGACGAACGGATCGCAAAAGCCTTGAAATTATATGAAGCTTATGAAAATGCTAACCCTGATCGTCAGGCAATGGTTGATTTTGCGTTAGAATCTTCTCAACAAAAGCCTTAGTTTCATCATCTGCATTAAGATATAATTCAAGAAAATCCTCTAATTCCAACATAAGGTGCTCCTTTCAATGTTAGAATAGTACATATGTTTGTATTCGGTGTCCAAACTATTGGACTCCTGAATTATAACCCTAAAAATAAGCATAAAAACAGTGTCAAATGTGATGTTTCACAAATAATAGGAGAAAACATGGAATATTTAACCGACACAACTGAGATAATACTTGCCCTGAAGGAAGTATATAAGAAGGAAAAACTCAGCTATAAAAAGGTCTACAAGATGGTTTGTGATGAATATGGTGAAGGTACCATATCTGAATCGACCATTCAGCGAATATTCAAGGAAGGATCGGAAGAAAATCCGGCAAGTTTCAGATATGAAACCACTTTGATACCCTTGTGCAACCTCTTATTGGATAGAAGTGAAGATGCCACAAATGATTTACTTCTGCGTTTCAAAAAAGACCTTATCGAAGATTATGCTGCACAAGTCAAAGAACTTAAGGAAGAACTTAAGACGATTAAAGAGCATGAAAAATATAAATATGCTGAAAAATTGGAAAAGGAAACCAAACACTTTAATGATTCTCTTGCATTTATGACTCATCAGATTGAGCTGAAGGATCAGAGAATAGATGCATTGCTTACAACCACAACAGAATTGATGGCAACCAACAACAAATTGCTTAAACAGCTTATGGATTGCCCTTTAAGGAAGGAGGATAAATCATGCAAGGAATAGTGATTGCAATTCTGCTCGGATGGGCAGGTGGTTACAGATTCTATAAGAAACAATATGGCCTTGGTATTTTATACTTTCTCACAGGCGGATTATTTGGAATAGGTTGGTTAGTAGATGTATTCGCTGCCATTGGTGACAGTAAAAGAGCCGATAGAAAGCAGATACAACAGGCACAAGCACCATCAAACAGGCAATTAAGGACATATAGAGTAAAACAATCAGACCTTTTGCAAGGATTTGAAAAACTTCAAGTAAGCTCACATTATGAGCCTATTCAGGAAGGCATTAAAACTCTCCGTGTTCCTGATCCGAACAACACTGAGCATCCATATCGGATTGAATTGGGTAATTCGGATATTGTGTTTAAGGAAATGGAATACCGAGAAGTAAACGGCCTTGAGTGTTTCCAGATGTATATCGACAATCACCATATCGGCACCATATTTGATAATGAAGAAGGATTGAACCGCTTTTACATCCAAGCTTTAATACAAGGCAAGGTTGATGCTGCACATGTAGAAATCAAACCAAAGCCTATCGTGACACCTAATGGCACAGAATATGAGTACGCAACATCACTCTGGATGCACATGGCATAGGAGAAAATATGCGTTTAGGAAATGGCACAGGCTCTGTCCACAAAATGTCAGGCAATCGCAGAAAACCATGGCGAGTGCGTGTCACTGTTGGATGGGAATTTGATGAAAACTTAATGAAAAACAGGCAAATTCTTAAGGATATCGGATATTATGCCACCCGGAATGAAGCACTTAAGGCCCTGATGGACTATAATGACAATCCATTTGACCTTAATGCCCTTACTGTGACATTTCAGCAATGTTATGATGAGGCAAGCAAAGATTTTACCGATGGAAGAAGGAATAATTATCAAGCAGCTTATAAATACCTGCTGCCGATAGCTGAGAAGCCGATCAGGAGCATAAAGGCTCCCATGATGCAGAATTGTATCAACTCTTGCACTACCACACAACAAGGCGAAATAAAAACAGTATGCCATAAAGTGTTTGATTATGCCATGAAAATGGAATTTATTGAACATGATCCAAGCAGATACCTTAAATCCAACACCATAACCAATCGAAAAAAGAAGGAAGTGCTACCTATTGAGCAGATAAATACCCTTGAGTCTGTTGACGAATGGTGGGCAAAGATCGTGAAGATGTTGCTTTATTCTGGTATGAGAACAAAGGAACTCCGGGAACTAAACCCTGAGTGGATTGATATTGAGAATAAGTGCATTGACATCCAAAAAGCAAAGAATCGGTCAAGCCTTCGTCAGATACCCATTCATTCGCATGTATTGCCCTTATTTGAGGACTATAAAGCCTTTGGTTGTAATTTATACGGATATACACATGATGGTCTAAATAAGGCTCTTAAGACGTTCTGTGGGCATACCGCACATGATTGCCGACATACCTTTACAACACAGATGCGATTATGTGGTTGTGATCCCCTTATACTTCAGCTTTTACTTGGACATACACCCACCACGATTACAGAAAGAGTATACACGCATATCACCATGGATGAGCTGAGGCAAAATCTTGAAATGCTAAAATATTGATTTGTGTATTGTGTGTGTCTTATAGATTTGAATTTATACATTTTTATCAGCATTTAAGCACGTTTCACACTTTTTTATAAATCCCATAAAATCGCATGAAAAAAGCCGTAAACCTCAGCTTTTCCAAGTGTTTCACGGCTTTTAATCTCTGCTGCTAAGCAGAATAATACATGTAGTGTTTATGCGGTTTATAAGGTTTTTTGTGTCTTGTGTGCGTATTATAAATACACTCTTACATCTTCTCAACATCCTTAATTATCCACTCATATACCAACAGAACATTGTCAACAAAGTTGTCTTGGGTAACATCCTGATCGTGACCCTTGATTGCCATCCATTTTTCTTTTTCCTTGAGTAATTTACTAACTATTTCCTCTTTTCTAATGGTATCGTTCATATTGCTACCCCCTTTCCTTTTGGTAATTTAATCGTATCATGTATTAAATGTCATTTATAGTTTCATCTGTGACACTTCATAAATGAAACAAAGAGGACATACCGAAGTATGCCCTCTCCTTCATTATTTGATTTTATCAATGCAGTCCATGATGGCATTGCGATCATATTCGCTCATGGTATCATCCATTAGTGTTTCTAATTTCTGAACCATCTTTCTCTTGGAGTTATCCCGGCTATATTCGTACGAACCCCCATAGGATTGTCCTCGATACGAACGATTACGAAAGTTGTCACGGCTCTCGTTATATCTTCCGTCACCGTCACCATCCCTTCTTGCATAACTCATATTGTCCATTGAATAGGGCATCATTCTTGAGTAGTTATTGCTCATGCCGTATCTCATTCCACGGTTGTCATACGATGCTCCTTCCATAGACTCTTCCTCGATGCACTGATTGGTGTGCTTTAATGCTGACATCAGCTTATAAAGGTTGTCGAGCTTCTGGGTATCAAGGTTACCCTCTTTCTGAATCTCCTGCACTTCTCTTTCAAGCATATCCCGGAGATTCTCAAACATGTTCATCTTATGCATATTATTCTCCTTTCTATGCTATTCTGTTGATTACAAGATTTGAATTTTGTACTTCGATTAACGGAGTCGGCTCAAGTGCCGGATCGTCTGTGGTGGCATCAATATACCTTACCGATACAGTGAAGCAGCACCCTTTCGGAACCGTTATGATTGCTGTACTCGTTACATTTCCATACTCATCAACTGCCTGTGGTGTAAATATTGCTCTGCTTGTAAGTCTTGGCTCACCATTAACTGTGATCGCCACAGCTATTGGTGTAAGCTCACCCTCTTCAGGAACTGCAATATTGCCATTATAGGTCACCTGATATCTTGCAAAACAGTTATTAGTGCATCCTCGGAGAATAAAAATCCCTGTTTCATCCTCATGGTATACATACCCTTTGGTGCAAGGGATAGAAGCCGTAAACAGAATCGGACTGTTCAATGCCACATTCTGTACTACATTAGCTAAATATTCTGCCATAGCCGTACCTCCTTAGAAGTTGTTACATCCACATCCGCAACTGTTATTGCTATTGCAGGTGAAAATGGGTGTTCTTCCATAAACAGGAGTAGAAGGTACCGGGCAATTGGAAAGCCTGTTATACAGTGCATCCACTTCATTAGTCAGACCCTGTGCTATAAAAGCATTCTGAGCAGTCTGAGATTCACGAAGTGTTGCCATGTTGAGCTGATTCTGTAATTCAAGAATCCTGTCATTCTTAGCATCAACCTGTGCCTTAACACCATCTAATTCAAGCTGGCAAAGCTTATCCAGAATGGCCTGAGTGTTAGCCGAATTAGCTGCCCTTGTAGTGCATGCCTCAGTTGCTATCGTGTACTTTACATCATTTGTAGCGGCACGATTTTCACAGCAACAATTAGCTAACTGTGATGACAAATTGGTCAGACCTGCCGTGTTTGCTGTCTGTGCAGCGAATGACCTTTCAAGGTCTGCGATCTCGTTTGAATACATCTGCTGTGCGATTGCACTCTGCGCTCCAGCTATTGAAGCGTTTACACCTGCAAATCCACCGCAAAGGGCAGTCTGAACATCACCAAAACCGCTTGTGATGCTGTTCTGGATGCTGCTTACGGATGTGTTGAGCATCTGATCCCTAAATCCATCATTAACATTCTGCGAATTATTCAACCACGGATAAAGGCCATCCATGCCCCACATACCGCCACCGAAGCCACCCATGCCCCAGCCGCCTCCGCAGAGAAGCAGAAGAAGGATTATCCAACCCCAATCTCCACCGAAACCGCCATTGCCAAAGCCACCGTTATTGGCATAAGCAGGTGCAACAGGCATATAGAAACCACTGTTTCCATTTTCTACCATTTCTTTTTCCTCCTATAATTTTTGTAGGTTAGCGGCTATCCTCTTAAGCGGATAGTCGGTATATTAAGGTTATGCGCACTCCCTCAATATCAATGTATATTAAACATCCTCTGAATCATTGGATTATTTCTCATATTATTGGCATTGTTATACTGCTCCTGAGTTATCTGCCCGGTATTAAGCAAATGCTGAGTAATCTCATTGGGATCATTAAGGTTTACATTCTGTGGAATATTAAATTTTCGAGCTAATAACTGAGCCGGATTAGACCGCAATTGCTGATACATATTCATAAGATCGTTAATGTTACCTGCCATATCAATCATCTCCTCTGTTTTCAGTTTTAGGTCGGTTGGTCTTTTTCGGTACATTCTTCATGTCCTCAATCTCGGCCCATATTAATTCGATATCTTCATTAAGATTTTCAATGGCTTTATAAATAGGTTTGATATCGATTGTTTCCTTTTCAGGAGTATTCACCGCACCTTCACTCTCTTCCACAAGCTTGAATCTCTTAAAAATTGGCTGGTCTAACTGCGAGAATCCCATTGTTTTGGAATACATATACGGAGCAGATTCATCCTTAAATAAAACACTGTTACCAGGTGCCACAGAATAATTCCTCGCATATGCTTCACTCGGAGCAAAAACAAGGCCACCATTCTGAATCTGAGGCTGTGGCTGCGGTTGTGGTTGCATCTGCGGCTGCATTTGTGGCTGATACATAGGCTGATATGGATTATAATAGTTTGGCATTTCTAGTCCTCCTTCTTCCAAAAGTATATTGGTACTTTATATCCGCTATCCCATGAATCATAGTAATCTCCATCGATAACGGTCACTGCATGTGTTCCTGTTCCCAAGATATATGTTCCTCTTGGGTGATCCTGTGCAAACTCTCTTACTGTGTAGCAATCTGGACAGGAATCAGGGATAATGTACCTACTATATCCCAAACCATGCAGATAAGAACTCCATAGCTCATTGGACTCAATCATATCCTTCATGGCATAACCTTTAACCATTAACTCAACATAGACATCATCCCATTCCTTATCTTCTGCAATGCATATGGCACGAATTACACAATCCCCGGTATAATTATTATTCGGATTTGGATTAGTAGGTATATATCCCATTACTCATACTCCGTTTCATAAAAACACTCCCCCGATCCAATAGCCTCAATCACATATCGAACTATTGTGTAAACATATATAATGGGGATCGCTTTAATCTCATCATAAGACAAGACCTTATTTAACAGTTTCAATATATCCATAATGAATTGCTCCTCTCACCATGAATTTGAACCACTTATATGAAAAAAAATAGTTTCATATATGAAGTTTCAGAAATGGAACAAAAAAAAGAGCCAACCTTAAAGGTCGGCCCTAATCAACTGCTTGATGTATGTTTGTATGCCTTCTACTGATTCCAATTTTTGTATGATGTCTGCATCCGTTTCCCTGTTGAGTTTCAGGTGGATCATTCGAAACTTGTCCTTGTTGGCTTCATCGTACTTTTTCTGCGCTCTCTTCTGTGCTTCTGTGGTCATATCCTAAACCTCCCAAAATCTTTTAAGTGTAATACCCATTACATCCTCAAGCTCCTTAATTATATCATCAAACATCCCCTTGTCCATCTGTTCCAATTCCCTCAACCGGGAAGAGTAAAAATTTGCATATGCATTGATAACTGCTTGCTTCATTTCAATGTATGTCATTGTGTTTTTCATATCAAATCCTCCTTAATCTCTATTCTGCCATGCTTCAATTTCGTAAACCAATCTCATTGCTGATTGTGCTTTTCTGTGGAAACCTGCTTCTTCAAGTTTATAAGCAATGTCTGCAAGCCTATCCTTTGCCTGATTTGCCTCCTCTAAAATTCTTCTTTTTTCCTCGTAGTTTTTCTTCATATCTGTTTCTCCTTTCTACCATCCCATCATTTCCCAAATCTCATCCATGCTTATCGGTGATACCTGCTCAAGCTTTTTCGGATTATCAAGCATCTCATCTATCTCTGCCTGTGCATCTCTATGCTGAACCCATGCCGGAGAACAGCAGACCTGCCATCCATTTGCGTATGTTACTTCGTATTTGCATCCTCTGTATTCGTATACGATTGTTGTGAAGTATTTATCTCTGTAAGATTCGATTTTCTTTGCTTTTACCTGTGCCATATTGCTTTCCTCCTGATCTCTGTGGTGGTCTGCCGCCACCACTCGGCTTGTTGTTTTTAGTAGAATCCTTTTTCCTTCATTATCGCCTCGATTTCTCTTAAGGCCGCCTTTGCGTTTGCTTCTCTCATCTGAGTAAGCTCATTGTCAGGCATCTTTTCAAGCATCTCATGTTCTTTACCCCAAATCATTATCTGCTGATTCCATGCTAATTCGTATATCCTCTGCTCTGTCATGTTTTTGTCCTCCTGTTTTGTTGTATTTCCTTGTTTCTGATATAAGTATACACCTATATATTATATATGTCAACACCTATATTGAAAAAAGTTAAAAAATATTTTTAGGCACAAAAAAAGAGGCACCCACCATAAAGGTGAATGCCCCCAAAGGAAAGTATATGAACAACAAATTGTTGCCTTAATAAAGTGTGGCCCAAGTCTTCTTGCCAACTATACCATCAGGAGTGCCACAACTCGGATGGTCTTTCTGCCATTCAATAACGGCATTGCGTGTCAGCTTTCCGAATATCCCATCAGCCACACCGCAAGGATATCCCTTAAGATTGAGATAAGTCTGAAGTGCTTTAACCGCATCACCTCGACTGCCAAGCTTAAGTGTTGGCCTTACAATCTCAGTATAGCCTTTAAACTGTATCAGCTCGTCATACGATACATAGGCAATGTTAAGGTCAACCCCACCCTTAATGCCATTTATCTGACCTTTGCTTGAATATTGCCATGCAACCATATTCGGAACAATCGGCTTCTTGGCCTCATTCGGATTCTGTATAATTGTCATCGGTGAAGATGACGGATAACGAGCAATCCACATCGGAATGTCCGGGATTGACAGATAAGGCTTGATATGAGCATTGTAATATGCCAAGCCTGTGTATACTCCGAATTTGTACCCTGCCGCCTCGATGGTGTTCTTGTAAGCATAAATGACATCCAACAACTTCTTGCCAAGCTGTTTCGCAATAAGCTCTTCCTCAACATCCATCCAAACAATGGTGTTCAGATTGTGCTTCTTCAGGACATTGATGACCGCCTGTGCATCGGTAACAGCCTTTGCTGTGGATGTCGCATATGAATAGTTGTAAACACCGAATAAAGGTATGTTGGCTGTCTGACATCCATAAAGGTGAGTGGCAAATGCCTTTTCCTCGTTATTCTGCTTGTTGATTATCTTCAGGACTGCAAAGTCAACCGCAGATGCAACAAGCGCATAATTGGTCACAGGATTCCATTGCGCCAAGTCAATACCTTTCATGATTTTTCCCCTTTATAGTAGTTGTAATTTGAAATGCACAGGATTGTTCCCAAGAATGTAGCCAATGCGGTAATGGTCTGTGCGATCATGGTGCCAAGGTCTGACCATCCCCAAATCTTAGAAATAACCACAATAAAAGTGGCAAGCGCAGGTAACACAATCACGCACAGCCACTTCAACCAGAAATATAACCCATCATTAAGTTTTCCATCTTTCATAAAATCCCTCCTATTCATCATCGTCATCGGTACAGAATCCAAAAAACCTCAATACAAAATACACGATTCCGCACCATACAAAAGCTCCACCTAAAGTCAGTAATATGCTCATAACGGAATATGCCCCCCAATCATAATGATGCCGTAAAACATCAACAAGCTAAGATAGTACACAATGAACATGCCAACAAGAATTAAAACCGATCCAATCAAACCCCTCAACATAGGCTTTACCTCGTCAGAAAATACGCAATAACCGCCGTAACAACCGCAGACAGAATATATCCAACAAGCTGTTCCCATCGTTTACCCGGCTTGCCCTCGATCTCTTTAAGCCTGATACCCTGTTCGTTTATCTCTTTGGCTATGTTCTCAACATTAGCCGCCAGAACCTTCACCGATGCGACAAGCTCCGAAATCTGCGTTTGCTTATCTTCGATTATTTCAAGCCGCTTGTTTTGCCGTTTATCTTCTTCTTCCATTCTTTTAACAAATTCCTCATGCACTTCTTTCGTGACAAAATCTTCCATAGCTTCTCCTTATAAAAAGTAGACACACCGCTTGGATGTGCCTACTCTTGTTTTTTATTGTTATGACTCAGGCTGAACCTTGTTTACAAATTCCTTAAATCCCTGATATACGTCTAACTGCTCGTCAAAGATAGCGACATATGCGGTAGTGGTCTGTGCATCCGAATAGAGCAGACGGCACTGATTATGAAATGCCTGTTTAGCTCCATTCTCGTTATCTCTCCACTCCGATACGATTGTCATGTTACCGCCTGTACACTGTACTACAAATAATTTTTCCATTTAAAATTCCTCCTTTTAACTTGCCTTAGTATAATAAAGCGTCACCGAAACATATGCGTTATTCCAAGCTGTACTACTACTTCTGCTATATATTATCCGGCTATTATTATTATCATATTGTATAGTGTCATAAAGACTTGCGCTCCAATAAACGCCAATAGGCCACGAACTACCATTAACAGCATATTTCTGTGTTTCCATTCGTAATACTGATTTTATATTTAACGATGATAAATCTATATAAAATGTTGTATCCGAGCCTGTTATTTGCACTTCTTTTGTAATACAGTAAATAGGTTCTCCGTTCACCCAACTAATGCCTGTATTCTGTTCAGAAATCCTATAATCAATGCTTAACGCATCCGCAACCGTTCCCTCAGTATAATTAGTACCCAAGGTAAATGTTGCCCCACTCGCAATAGCGGTTTTAGCCGTACAGAATTTTCCGTTTTTGTAGAAGTGTTCTCCTGCCGCATAATCCTGTGATGCTGTTGCGTTTGGCTCGTTTGGTGCTATGGCTGTAATATCAGCTTTTTCTGATACATCCGGCACTATTGCAGATATTTCATTCTCATCAGATATAGTTATGTTTGCACCTGCCGTGTACTGAATCGCACCATCTCGACCATTTGTAATCGTAAATGTGAATGTGCTGCCATCCGTATATGTCACTGTATAAGTGTCAACATTCCCAACTGTTGATGTCTTGGCAATGTTAGATATACCCTTCATACCAACGGCAATATCCGTGTCAATAGTGCCATCCACATAAGTAATTGTCATCACACCATTGTTAATGGCAATGTTGTGTATAGCCTTGTCAGAACCCTGAACCAATCCCTCAATACAATTCGATATTGCCTGAAGATTGGATGCAGACAAGCCTTCACCAGAGCCATCGACCCATGTTGGTGCTGTGTAAGCTAAAGCCATATTATCCCTCCTATACTGATTGGTATGTATCAACAAGTGTCTGTTCGCCTGTGATCGTGCGGTTTAACACTATTGTTGTGATTGAATCATTGCTCTTTGTCAAAATCTCAAACGTGTCACCTGCTTCAACATACGGCAGGCCCCGGCCTTTAAAGTCAACAGGCATGTAAGTGACTCCGCTTATGTTATTGGCAATAACATTACAAATTGCTTCTATTTCTTGCTGTGTCCATACTGTGTTTCTTATAATCTCATTATTTGTAAGACTATACACGGCATAAGTTTCAGGATCGGAGTCACCATCATATCCAGAAAGATAGAATATAAACTCGCAATTATTGTTATTTGTATCTTTATACTCAACATCTATTGCGCCATATGGCAAAGTATATTGGTCATCATACCAACATGATTGATAATCATTTGGCATAAGTTTGCCACCCACAACACCTTCAGGATATACATTTGTTCCCGGATATACATTTGTATTTGGAAGTAATTCAAATTGCCTTTTTATATTTAATGTTTCAAAAACATTGAACCTATTAAGAAAACCAAAAACACCACATGTTTCAAGAAAACCATTAAAAATAGCTTTTAAATCTATTGACTCAGGTTCAGCAACAACATATTTACCAGAACTATTTTTAGACCTTTCAAACGAATATGTATAATTGATTGGCACTGTCAACTCATATATATGTATATCTGAATTTTCTACATATTTTTCCGTAGATGAATGGCCATGGAAATCTGTACCATATGCCCCAACACATACTGCTATATATGCGCCTTCGTCTTGTGTTCCTGAAGGTTTAAACCAACTGTTATTATCAGAACTTGCTGCCATAGACATATAAGGGTATACATAAAACTCTTTAACACCCTTTTTACTATCAACCCCATTACGAGAATAGTTTGAAGGCGGCAATAGATTATAGTTAATAGAGCAATACGAAACAAATATCTGGTTAATATTTATTGGATTATTTATAACTACTCGATATAATTTGTTTGAAGTATTGCTTGTTATTCTGTATCCATAATAATAATGAGTAAAATAAAACGGATTGATTCCGGGGCTTGTCCAATAATCCGCATTAAACGAAGTAAACCCAGATAGCTCCGTTTGTGCGCACTGAAAGGAATTGCTTTGCATGTTTTCAGTAATAAGCGGAACCAACTTTTGTGTAAATGGCGAATTTGATGAATTATACGATTTTGCACGGAATATTTGTTGCTCATTTAATTTGAAACTGTAAGCAGAAAGAATATTATATGCTGTTATCTTCCTATGCTGCATATCTGCTTGTCTTTTTGATTCAGATATAATAAAAACACCATAAGGAACCTGATAAACCCATTTTTGCAAATCCACCTGCCAAATAGCATCTTCAACACTCGAATCGCATCCAATTTCACAATATATATTCACTTCCGCATTTTTAATATTTCCGACACCAACTGTCTCACACTCAAAAACAGATGCCTCACATAAACCAAATTTCAATGTGCGCTGTGAACATAACGATTCCTTAAAACTAACCGAATCCTTCACAATAAGGTCATTGCATATATCAGAGCGCTCACCATTTGGAAAATGGATGCGGATGTTTTTGTAACATGTATCTTGATGAAATAACTCTTTTATTTCCTCTGGAACATTCAGCATATTCTCACCTACCACTCAAGAACATCAACAGTAAACTGTTCGTAATAATCCTCCCAATCATCTCGCCTGTTGCGAGTAGGAGAAAATGACAAGTAAACATCTTTACTCTCAAGATTGTTGGTACTGTTATTGCGGATCACAACAGAAGT
>Ga0310786_10003153_pt1 | contig 24270 bp, 18 predicted proteins | sample AusTroGonzalo_MG_FD_203881 | JGI IMG/M metagenome (GOLD analysis project Ga0310786, IMG submission 203881) | Bovine rumen microbial communities from tropical cattle in Woodstock, Queensland, Australia - Gonzalo_03 (v2) (version 2) | ecosystem: Host-associated > Mammals > Digestive system >...
ATTGTCCGGCTGAGGCTGTGAAGCCATACCCATTACGGTCTGGGCATATCTGGCTGCCACATCCTCTCTTACAAATCCCGCCTTTACAGATACGCAGGCAATTATAAAAGCAAGCGCTGATAAAACTCTCTTTCTCATAGCAGCATCACCAATCCGTATTTGCCTGTCTTTGAAACAAACCAGGCGGTATCATCAAATTTCTTTACACACTCCATCTGACCTTCCCAATGATCAGGTTCCATTTTTCCCTGGCGCACAATAACTGTCCTATAGACATGACCCTCAACCGGATCCTCCTTACAATTATAGACGGTTATCAGATAAGATTCAAACCTGCGCGTATCAACAACCTGCATTATGCGCTTATTTCCTGAATACCTGACCGAATACTGGAAATCCCCATCGGGAGCATTCAGCATATACACCACCGTATCAAGGTTTGTAATGTCATACAATCCGTAATCCTCTGAACGGGTAAGGCTGTTCTCTTCATATTCCTTGGTGAACCTGTTAAGCTCTTCACTGTCATATACCATTATATAACAGTCCAGACCCGATCGTACCGGGAATCCTGTCAGGTCACCATGCACCCCGGCTGTAAGGTTCACGCCATTCAGGTCCGGACAGACAACCGCCATCTCAACCCCGTTCTGCTCAAATATGGCCCTGCCATCATCAAAGCCCTGTTTGAGCGTTGCGTTACGGAACACCATACGCTTATACTCAATCTCCTTTATCCTGGCGCTCACTGTGTCAAAGCTGCATTCCGTACTCGGCAGCACCTTTGTCTTGTCTACAGTAGCCAGTTTTGTACTAAAGTCCGATACGTAAAGTTCACCGTCGGCCGTACGGGTCATCAGTCCGATAACCGGGCCCACAACGGTATTGCCCACTTTCAGGTTGCATGAATCGGCCGCCCACACATGAATGGCACATGTGGAGTCCTCAAGGACCAGACCTTGCGCCTTGGAATCACTCTTATCCACGGCTGTCACAGTCACCTTATTCAGGTTGGCCATAAATGAGTAGCTGCGTTCCTCCGGGTTTATCTCCTTGAACTCCTTAAGGGTTATGTAGCGTAATCCGGACGGCATGGAGGGAATACCGTTGGTAGTCCACGGAAGCACGCTGGCCCCTATCCCGTTAAGGATATTAACCGTCTCAGTAGCCTCTGTGATCTGGATATCCTTCAGCTTCACCACCATGCCGGGGAACTGTGACAAACGGCTTGACTCATCACTTACAATGTCAAAGCCTATCGTCTTGCCCGACTCAAGCGTTACCTCAAAGAACGGCGTAACATCCTGCGGGATGTAGAGGAAGCAGAATGAGTTTTCTGTGCCGGGACAACGCATAGCCGTGATGACATCAGTCTGCGTCACAGCCTCAGTGGCACCGGTAACAAGGTCCAGGGTTCCCACATTCATGAACCTGCCCGCCTTGACCGATGTTATACGCTCTCCCGTACGGTTATCGAACGTTACTATGATGGCTGTCATGGCATGTTTGGCACGCAATGTCACAGCAGTCTCCTTGGGAGAGCCCGATGCATAGGCCGTAAGGATGTTGCCCTTAAGCATCTTTTCCGGGGTGCTCTGGTCTGTCGGTATGGTGATGGTTACTTTCTCCTGGCCCGAATAAGACTCGTCATACGGAGAATAAGCAAAGAACCTTGAAGACTCTCTCTGGTCAAACTTCCACCTGAAGTCATTTTTGGATTCTACCCTTCCGCTGTTTGAGACGGTGAACATCTCATTGTCTATCCCTACCGGCTCACCTACAAAGAGTCCGAACTGCAGTTCAGTATCCAGATTAGGGTAGCCGCTCACTCCTACCATCCTCAATGACATGGGTGCCCCGTATTCCGGGTTGTAATCCTTACAACCGTAAAGGAAAGCCATGCATAATGCAGCAACTGTCAGTATACTCTTGAATCTCATAGCTCACTTATTGAATAGAGAATCTCAGATGTATCAAGAACGTCCTTGATATAGGTATCGTGGCGTACATAACCTATGCCTTTGGCGTACCATGTCCTGTTAAATATCGTACGGTTGTGACCGGGGCCTGTCTCCGCCCTCTTCTCCTCTAATACAATACATCTGAACGTACCGCCGGGAACAGAAAGGGTCTCCTCCCTTACGACCTTACGGTCCCAAATGCGGACCGTATAGGTCAACGGCCCCAGCTTGGCTATAACATTAACCGACTGCAAAGTATCACCCGGCTTTACGCTGGACGGAATGTTTGAATACCCTCCGGTGCATACGGCGTTGAATCCCAAACGAGCCTTAAGATACGACCTTACCATATCAGCCATATCACATTGCACATTGTCATCCTTATCAAGCTGCATCTCCTCAAGGACATAATCCTTATAATAGAGCTTTCCGTTTACCTTATAGAATCCTGAAGATGTGTTGATTCTGCGTATCGGACCCTCATTGGCTACTTCTGTGACTGTCAGGATATGACGCCAGCAGAACTTTCCGTCAGCGGCATATTTGCGTACATATTCAAGCTTTTGGCCCTCCCGGTCAAAACAGTAGCCTTGAGCATGAACCCCGCCTGTCACGCACAACAAGAGAGAAATAGCCAGAGTAAAGATCCTTTTCATATTAAAATTATGATTATGCAAAAATAGAATTTTTTAGCAAACAAGCGGAGCATAATATCATTACTTTTGTAATATGCTGATATAAGCATATAACATGACCAAGCAACATCATTCAAACAAAAAATAAAACCCAGCCAATGAAAAAATCACTGTTATGGGGTGTGATAGCCTTAATAGTCCCTGCTATCTGCACCTGTGACAAAGAAACTCAGACAATAGATGACATGGAGTTCAGCGATGAAGCCCAGTTCATTGACAAAGGTCTGCAGATAATCCTCACCTATAAGGGTGACGCCTTCAGGATGAAAGAGACAGCAACGTTCCAGGCCATATCGGACCGGGAAAAGAATGAAACTGATACCATCTGCCTTTCATATATTGCCCAACAGATTTACAACAGTGACAAGCTTGCCACTAAAGCATATAATGAGGCTATGGACTCATTGACCCAGCAGCAGGCAAGAGATATGGACCTGACTCTTAAAGGTACGACAGTCTCTTATCACAAGACACATTATGAGGGCGTTTCAAAGCCAATAATCAAAAGGTACATGCATTTGGCCTACATGATGCAGAAACTGGCCGATAACAATTCTGATGACAACAGCAACACATCAGAGAACACCATTGTCATCCCTGGGGTTGATGATTCCATTCCTGGCATTGATGACAACCATAACGGCATAGAGAACAACACCAATCAGGATGATCATAAGATAAAGACCTATGACCCTGAATATTACGAGTCACCGGACGGTCTGAAGATTAAATTCGCATGGAACCAGTATACCATAGGGGTACACCATCAGTTTGATGTCAGCTTTTATGTAAAATATACCTTCTGGGGCTCTGACACCCTCTGTATGCAGTTCAATGTCACAGACACCTATGAGAATGAGAAATATGCCGATGTGCAGTTCAATATGATTGACCTTTATGACCTGACCTATTACGGCTACAGTAAGGACGGTGATGTTATCACATATCACGACCCTCATGAGGTAGGTCAACCCAAGACCTACATAAAGAAATATTTTCTGGAACTGCAGGAAAGGCTTTTAAGAGACCAGGCAAACACCTTATTAATGAAAACAGGCCATCCGGTATAAGACAGCCTGCTCCATTTTATATATACAATCCCTTATTTTCCTGAACGAATCAGCACGCAGGCACCGCCGCCCGGGGCCAGCTGGAGTTCAAGTACGGATTTCCTGTTGACCTTTTGCGGAGCATTGGTCTTGAATGTCTCGCGGTTGGTGCGGTAGTGCGTGTCATCGGCATCAGTGTTTACCGTGGCACTATATTTGCCTTTACCAAGGAAACTGAGCGGAACGCTTATTGTACGGGCATCCTCATTGGTTGCCGCACCAATCAGCCAGTCACCGTCCTTGTTCTGGCGAGCCATGACAATGTACTCACCTATCTCACCGGCCAGCGTTATGCTCTCCTGCCAGGGCTGTTTCTCAGCACTCAGGAACTCCAGCAACTGGGGATATTTCTGATAGTATTCCGGTATATCGGGAATAACCGTTGCACCCGACCATGTAATCAGCGTACGTGCTATCTCACCTGTCACGGTAGTAGGCACCTCCTGGTTGTTGTCCTTGCGTGTGGTGCGGCCCTGATGCAGTTCCAGGAAACCGTTGTTCTGGTCAATGGGGCCTGCCACCATATTGACAAAGGCCGATGTCACAAAAGTCCCCGGCTGGAATATCTGGCGGCCGTCCAGCTGAGCCTTGCAGTACTCACGTGTAACGGCGTTGGGATATGTGCGCATCTGACCGAACGGATGTACGGGATAGTCATGATAGTCAACCATCAGGTGATGCTTGGCACAGAGAGCCGTAATCTCCTGGGTCTTGCGGTTCTTCTCCTGGGCGTTTCCGTTCATAAAGCCGTACTTTACGCCGCTTGCACCCCACTCCTCATACTGAGCCAGGGTCTCCTCAATGGGATAGTTGGTACCCGCCACATCATTCAGGTAGAGCCAAACGCCCACACCCTTATCCTTGCCGTACTTGATTATGCGCTGAACATCACGTGCCTTGTCACCCTTGGTAGGATCAGAATCCTTCTCAAACTCAGGACCGTACCAGTTGGCATCCAGCACCAAGCCCTGGAATCCCTGCTCTGCGGCAAAGTCAATCATCTTGACCCATGACTCATAGTTCATGCCATAGTGGTAACCCTCCCAGACAGCACCGTCAATGCGCCAGTCCCAAAGGTACACGCCCGGCTTGACCCAGCTGAAATCCTGGTCCGGCTCCGGATTAAGCAGCTCCAGCAGGTGTGAATCCACCAGGTCACCCGGAGTCTTACCCACCATCAGCACACGCCATGCACCTATGAATTCATCATCAACAAGAGGCGGCAACAACGTCTTTTCGGGAATAAGGCTCATTTTGGTTGAACCACTCTCAGAACGCAGTCGCATAGGCCATCCTTCGGCACTCAGATCTGCCTCATGAAGTCCCATGTAAAGGTCATCGGCAGCCTTGATAATCATAACCGGCAAACGCTCACCATTAGCTTCAGAGAGCTTTTCGGGACCGATATTATGCCTTTCTCCATTATAGTACCACGCGGTGTAATCTTCTGCAAAACTGAACTCGGTATGCTCGTAAAGATTTGAATCCTCATCTTTGGTGGTTCTGACAGGCTTCATCCTGAAAGCCACACCATCATTATACACACGCACTTCTATTGAGAATACGCATGCCGGTGTTGATGCAACCGCAATCTGGAATGTGCGTGAGTTGTAAACATCCTTAACCACAGAACGTTTGCCCCATAGCGGTTTCCATACCTCCTTAACCTTCTCCTCTTCCGATAAAGAGATCAATGAAGCCACATCACATACATTATCCAAGCTGTGAGTGTAACCCACTGCAGACCAGTCAACGACAGTCTTTCCGTCAACCGTTATCTTATACCCAAGATATGACAGAATTCCACGCCCAAGGCTGAAACATATCCTGTTATCAGGTGATTTTACCTCAAAACTCTCATTCTGAGCACCGACCCGGCAAAGGAATGAAACTGTAAACGCAACAAAAAGGATTATTCTCTTCATAATAATAGTTATTTGCCCAAAGGTACTCAATTATTTCTCGCTGAAAGCGCAGAAATAGCAGATTATTCCATCCGGTGCGTTAATTAACCACGAATTACACGAATCTCACGAAATTCGTGTTAATTCGTGTAATTCGTGGTCATTTATTCTGCGATTTCCGCGATTTGACTTTCCCCTTCGGGACATCGAGCTAAACCTTCTGCGAGTTATTGTATTTTTTCGTAAATTTGCGGGTTAACAAAAATATCAACCTTAAACTATATATGAGCAAGACAACCAAATGGGTGCTTATTGCCGTCATTGTAATTGGCGTGGCAATATGGGGAATCTACAGTCTGAAACCAAAAACCAACAAGGACATTCCAACAGGTCCGGTGCCTACAGCAGGTGCGCCGATAGGACGCGGCGGACAGACATTACTTGTACGTCATGTAATCATGCAGCCCACAGAGCTGGTTGACGGAATCAACATCAGCGGCAGCCTCATTCCTAATGAGGAGGTAAACCTCTCATTCGAGACATCGGGCAAGATTACCGGAATATTCTTTGAGGAGGGTTCAAAGGTAAAGAAGGGTCAGGTTCTGGCCAAGATAAACGATGCGCCTCTGCAGGCTCAGCTTAAGAAACTGGAGGCACAGTACCAGTCAACCGAGGACCGTCTGGCACGCCAGAAAGCCCTCTATGAGAAGGAGGCCGTAAGTAAAGAGGCATTCCAGGAGGCTGAGGCAAACTTCAACAAGCTCCAGGCCGATATTGAGGAGTGCCGTGCCAAGCTTGACCAGACAGAGCTGAAGGCTCCGTTTGACGGAATCATCGGTCTGCGTCAGGTGAGTGTAGGCGCTTATGCTTCACCTAACACTAACATTGCCACTCTTACCAATACAGAGAAGCTCAAGGTTGAGTTTGCCATACCGGAGCGTTATGCCGGAGTACTCCAGAACGGAGCTAAGCTCACATTCACGGTCGAGGGCAACGATGAGGTTCACAACGCCCAGGTCTATGCCACCAACTCAAAGGTTGACCAGGGCACCCGCACCTATCTGGTACGCGCCATCTATGACAACAAGGACGGCAAGCTTGTTCCCGGCCGATATGTAAGCGTAAGCCTCAACACCCGCACATTTGAGAATACTCTGGCTGTACCCAGCGAGGCTATCATCTCTGAGATGGGTATTGACAAGGTGTTCCTCTACAAGGGCGGCAAGGCCATCCCGCAGGAGATTTCCAAGGGTCTGCGCACCGATGCCATGGTACAGGTGCTGAGCGGCCTTAACGTAGGTGACACCGTTATCACCAGCGGCACCATGCAGCTACGTACCGGAATGAGAGTTGAACTGAAATAATCCGGCAGCCAGATGAATATTTCTGAACTTAGTATAAGACGCCCGGTACTTGCTACAGTGCTGGTGCTCATAATAATACTGTTCGGTATCGTGGGTTACACCAGCCTTGGTGTGCGCGAGTACCCTTCAGTAGATAACCCCATAATCTCTGTATCGGCCTCCTATCCCGGAGCCAACGCCGAGGTTATTGAGAATCAGATTACAGAACCGCTGGAGCAGCAGATCAACGGTATCCCCGGTATCCGCTCGCTCTCATCGGTAAGCCAGTACGGAAGCAGCCGTATCACCGTTGAGTTTGAGCTATCGGTAGACCTTGAGACCGCCGCCAACGACGTACGTGACAAGGTATCACGTGCCCAGCGTATGCTGCCCCGTGACTGCGATCCCCCCACCGTTTCCAAGGCCGATGCCGACGCCATGCCTATCCTCATGGTGGCCCTGCACAGCGACAAGCGCTCACTGCTGGAGCTGAGTGAGTTGGCCGACCTTGTGGTTAAGGAACAGCTCCAGACCATCCAGGATGTAAGTTCCGTAATGATATGGGGTGAAAAACGTTACTGCATGCGCCTGTGGCTGGATCCCGTTAAGATGTCAGGTTACGGCATCACCCCCATGGACGTAAAGAACGCCCTGGACCGCGAGAACGTAGAGCTGCCCTCAGGTACTATTGAGGGTAACACCACAGAGCTGGAGATCCGTACCCTGGGCCAGATGCATACAACTGAGGAGTTCAACAACCTGGTCATAAAGCATGACGGCACCAAGGTGATTCGATTCAGCGACGTAGGTCAGGCCGAGCTGAGCCCGCGTGACATAAAGAGTTACATGAAGATGAACGGCATACCTATGGTAGGTGTAGCTGTCACCCCGCAGCCGGGTGCCAACCATATCAACATTGCCAACGCCGTTTATGACCGCATGAAACTGATGGAGAAAGACCTGCCTGAGGATGTAGGTTACGAGTACGGCTTTGACAACACCCGTTTCATACGCGCATCAATCAATGAGGTTAAGACCACCCTGTATGAGGCATTCATACTGGTTATCCTTATCATCTTCATGTTCCTGCGTGACTGGCGCGTAACCCTTATCCCCTGCCTTGTAATACCCGTATCTATTGTAGGTGCATTCTTTGTGATGTACCTGATGGGATTCAGTATCAACGTGCTCTCCATGCTTGCGGTGGTACTGTCAGTAGGACTTGTGGTCGATGACGCCATCGTTATGACCGAGAACATCTACAACCGAATAGAGAGAGGCATGACACCCCTGCAGGCCGGTATTGACGGCTCAAAGGAGATTCTGTTTGCCATCATCTCAACCTCAATCACCCTGCTCTGCGTATTCGTACCCATTGTGTTCATGGAGGGCCAGACCGGACGTCTGTTCCGTGAGTTCGCATTCGTGATTGCCGGCGCCGTAGTGATATCCACCTTTGCGGCCTTGACATTCACCCCCATGCTCTCCACCAAGATCCTGGTACGCCGTGAAAAGAAAAACGCATTCTACAGCTGGTCCGAGCCATTCTTTGATGGTCTGAACCACTACTACAGCAAGAGCCTTGACTTTATACTGCGTAACCGATGGATTGCACTGTCAACCATGCTGGTTGCACTGGGCGTAGCCGCATGGATGTGGAGCAAGACCCCGTCCGAGATGGCTCCTATGGAGGACCGCTCACAGGTAACCGTACGCACACAAGGCCCCGAGGGTGTAACCTACGAGTATATGCGTGACTACACCGAGCGCATAAACGATGTTGTAGACTCACTCATGCCCGATGCCAAGTTCGTTACCGCACGTGTAGCCAGTGGCGGCGGTAACATACAGATCACCCTTAAGGACATCAACGAGCGCAGCTACTCACAGATGGAGGTGTTTGAGAAGCTGAGCGCCGCCGTACGCCGTGAGAATGATGCCCGTGCATTCGTACAGCAGCAGTCATCATTTGCCGGAGGCCGTGGCGGTATGCCGGTACGTTACGTACTGCAGGCCACCAACATTGAGAAGCTGCAGGATGTGCTGCCCACCTTCCTGGCCCGCGTAAATGAGAACCCCGCCTTCCAGATGGCCGATGCCGACCTTAAGTTCTCCAAGCCCGAGGTCCGCATATCGATCAACCGTGAGAAAGCCAACCTGCTGGGCGTAAGCACCCGAGACATTGCACAGACACTGCAGTGGGGCTTGAGCGGTCAGCGAATGGGATACCTCTACATGAACGGAAAACAGTATGACATCATAGGTGAAATCAACCGTCAGCAGCGTAACACCACCCAGAACCTCAAGTCCATCTACATGCGCAGCGGAAGCGGTGACATGATACAGATGGAGAACCTGGTTGACCTCAAGGAGGACATAGCACCACCCCGTCTGTACCGTTACAACCGCTTTGTATCGGCCACCGTATCGGCCGGACTGGGAAAGGGATATACCCTTGGTCAGGCTCTGGATGAGATGGACAAGATTGCCAAGGAGACTCTGGATGACACCTTCCGTACCGCCCTTACCGGTGAGTCCAAGGATTTCCGCGAAAGCTCCAACAGCCTGCTCTTTGCATTCGGACTGGCACTGCTGCTTATCTATCTGGTGCTGGCTGCCCAGTTTGAAAGCTTCAAGGATCCGCTTATCGTAATGATCACCGTACCTCTGGCTGTGTTCGGAGCGCTGGTGTTCCTGCGCGGTGGCGGACAGACCATGAACATATTCAGTGAGATCGGTATCATCATGCTCATAGGACTGGTTGCCAAGAACGGTATCCTTATCGTAGAGTTCGCCAACCAGAAACAGGCTGCCGGCATTGACAAGGCAGAGGCCATACGTCAGGCATCGGTACAGCGTCTGCGTCCTATCCTTATGACATCAACATCAACCATGCTGGGTCTGCTGCCCCTTATGTTCGCACACGGCGAAGGCTGTGCCGGACGTATTGCCATGGGTACGGCCGTAGTAGGCGGAATGCTCATATCCACCTTCTTTACAATGTACATTGTACCGGCTGTATACAGCTACATATCAACAGACCGTAAGACACAGAAGAAAAAGGAATGAAACCAAATAGAATAATACTGGCTATAACAGCCATGACACTCTGCCTGGGTTCACAGGCACAGATCATGTCACTCAAGGAGTGCCTTGAGGAGGGCATCAAGGATAGCTATCAGATACAGCTGGTAAACATCTCCCAGAAAAAGGCTGCCAACAATGACACATGGGGCAATGCCGGCGGACTGCCCACCGTTGCCGTAACAGGCAGCTACTCAGGCTCTTTGTCCAGCAATGACGCCACGCTGCGTGAAACCGGATCAACCGTATCCGGCCGCAATGTCCTGGACCACACTCTCAGTGCCCAGGTACGTGCCGACTGGACACTGTTTGAGGGATTCAGCATCCAGGCCACCCGCGACCGTCTGGAGGAACTGCACAAGCAGAGCGCCATCCAGACCCGCATCACCATTGAGGATTATATTGCAAGCCTTACCACTGAGTACTACAATCTGGTAAAGCAGACCATTCACCTTAAGAACCTGGACTACGCCACATCACTCTCACGTGAGCGTCTGCGTATCACCAGCGAGCGTTATGACATGGGTGGCAATTCACGTCTGGACTATCAGCAGGCGCAGGTCTATTTCAATGCAGACAGTGCCAAGAGCCTTAAGCAGCATGAGGCACTGGCATCGGCCAATATCCGCATCAACCGCCTCATGTCCAACAAGGACCTTCGCACCACACATGTTGCGGCCGATACCGCCATCACCCTGCTTACCGGTCTTGATTACCAGTCACTCTATGACGATATGATGGAGACCAACGCTTCACTGCTCAAGGCAGAGAGCAGCCGTTCCATTGCACATCTGGACCGCAAGACTGTACAGGCACGTAACTATCCCTACGTGCGCCTTAACGCATCATACGGTCTGTCACATAACATCTATGAGACAAACACCTATACCGAGCGTACCAACTGGGGGCCCTCTTTTGGCGCAACCGTTGGCATGACGCTCATTAACGGCAAGCAGCGCACGCAGGAGCGCAACGCCCTTCTGGATGAGATGAATGCCGATATCACCATAGAGCAGTTGGAGTTACAGCTCCGCGCCAACCTGGATGATTTCTGGCAGGCCTACCAGAACAACCTGATGCTGCTGGAACTGCAGGAGCAGAACCTCAAGGCAGCCCAGGAGACCATGGAGATTGCTCAGGAGCGCTACCTGCTGGGTAACCTCTCCGGTATTGAGATGCGTGAGGCTCAGAAATCTCTGCTGGATGCAGAGGAGAGTCTGCTCCAAGCCCAATACGACACCAAAGTCTGCGAGATCTCGCTCCTCCAAATCAGCGGGCGGATTACCCAATACCTGGAATAACCCAGCCGTAAAACGGCTGGCTACCCCTATTATGTGCCTAACGGCACAGATTAATGCCGTAGGCATTGGATAAGGGTAGCCAGCCAATTCATTGGCTGGACATAATGGCGTTCCGCCGTTACCCGGCCTGGAAGGCCGGCAAGCGAATGGAATGAGCGCGTTTGCGGAGCAAACTAAAAAAATGGAAGGGACCTCCGTCCCGGAGGTCCGGCTTCTCTCGCAGCTGCCAAGTCTGACTCTATCACAACAAAAAAAGGGTGCAATTGCTTGCACCCTTTTTTTTGTTTGAAAACAAATTTACTTAGCAGCTGCGAGAGAAGCCTTGCGGAACTCCTTCATCAGTTTCTCCAGCTCAAGAGATGCCTTACGTGCACGTGTACCGGCAGCCTTGTTACCCTTCTCGATCTGTGAATTTGCGTCCTTTGCAAATGCTGCATACAGCTCAGCAGCCTCTTTCAAAATTTTCTCCATAGTTGTTTGTTATTGAAATGATTATGATAAATTGAAATCCATACTGACGCAAAAATAATACTAAATCCATTAGTTGCAAAGATTAGGGCATCTTTTTTTAAAAAAAATGTCAAAAATTTATATACAACGGGTAAATTGCTCCAAAATCGGCCCTATAAAGCCCACAAATGGCACTCGCGTGTTAAAACAGAGCACCTGTTACAATAATATTTGGGTCACTATTCCAATCTGCTCAAAAATGACTATTTTTGTGCTGTACATAAAATAAGGTATAATATGAAAAAACTTTTACTGACAATAACTGCGCTTCTGGTTACGGTTTTAGGTTTTGCCAAGGTTGCTGATGAACTTAACCCCAAATACGGAAAGGGAGCAGTACCCCAGGATAACAACGGAACCGTATATTTTGAAAAGACAGTAGACGTACCCCAGGGCATGTCCGAGAAGCAGTGCTACACCATGCTGCTCAACTGGGGCAAGGGACGTTTCGCCCAGCCTTATGCACAGGCCGGACGCATACTCAACCAGGACGAGGATACCCAGAGGTTCATATTCCATGTAGACCAGAAAATCGTATTCAAGAGCACAGCCTTTGTGATTGACGAGTCCAGGATCACCTACAACTTCTCTGTAGTGGTAAAGGACGGCAAGTTCACCATGAAGATGACTGACATCAAGTATCACTATGAGGAGGGACGTGAAGGCTCAAAGATCTTCACTGCCGAGGATTGGATCACAGACAAGGAGGCCTATAACAAGAGCGGCACAAAGTTCCTTAAGAGCACCGGTAAGTTCCGTGTAAAGACCATTGACCTTAAGGATATGCTGTTCATGACTGCAACTGACGCCGTATCAGCAAACAACTGATCCATATGGCATCAAACAAGGAGCTCTACAATATACTGGGAGTAGACTGCACTGCCACCGATGCGCAGATACGCAGTGCATATGAGCAACTGATAGCCGCAAACCCGCAGGGCACGCCCGGTTATGACCGCATAGCACAGGCATATGCAGTCCTGTCAGATATGGACAGCCGTGCGGCATATGATATCACAGGTAAGGTTAAGAATGCACCCAAACGCCGTCACCGCTCATCGGCCAATGGCATAGAAAAGGCCCGATACACGCTCAACACCCTGTTTCTGGCCGGAGCAGCCATAACTACCATCCTGTTTATCCTGCAATTAAGCGGAACCCTTACTACCGTTCCCTTCTACTGGGCCTGCGGTATATCACTTCTTATAAAGATAGCCGAATACATACTCAGACTTATCCCCTGACATGTCCGTAAAGACCAGAACAGTACTCACAGCAGTAGCCATACTGCTCACATTTGCCACAAGAGTAAGTGCGCAGAGCACTCTGTCACAGAATCAGGACGGATTCAACGGTGACACCATGGACGGATTCATGAACATGGATCCCGACAAGGATTCTACGGTTGTGGAACGCACCGTATCCAAGGACTACTGCCAGTGGACCATCAACACCAATACCGGCCTGGCAGATACCATAGCCCCTGACACGCTGCACCACTCGTTCCATAACGTACACCTTACCGAGGGTATGTTCGGGACCTACAGCCATCTGGGCAACATGGGCTCCCCCCGCCTTTCACGCCTCTGGTTTGAGCGTGAGCTGCCGGGTGATTTCATCTTTGACTCGCCTTTTGATTTCTGGATAAAGAACCCTGACCAGTTCCGTTTTACCGATACCAAATCACCCCATGTAAGCATTGACTATTACAAGGGTGGCAACAAACGTACCGGCGAGGAGCATATCAAAGGCTATTTTGCCGCCAATTTCAACAAGAGGGTCGGCATAGGCTTTGACATGGACTACCAGCTGGGCCGCGGCCGCTACGAGAACCAGGCCACATCCATGTTTGACGCACGTCTGTACGCCTATTACCGCGGTGACATCTATCATATCTACGCCACCGCAAACAAGGACAACATAAAGGTAACTGAGAACGGAGGCGTTCATGACCCCATATACATAACCAACCCAGAGCAGAAAGAGGAGGGTAAGAAGAGCTACTCCCCCGAGGACATTCCGTTCCGTCTCTATGACAACTGGAACAACATAAAACACTCACAGGCACTCATCAACCAGGAGCTTACCATTAAAAAGACCACATACCGCACCGATAGCATAGGCGATACCGTCTATACATTCAGCCGTGACATAGAGTTCGGTAAGCTGGCCCACACCTTTGAGATTGGTGAATTGCGCCGTAGGTATATCTCATACAAGGTTCCCGTCGGATTCTACGACAATACCTACCTCAAGAATGACTCTGTAGACAAGATGAAGAACTTCTATGTCAACAACACACTGTCACTCTCACTGCTTGAGGGCTCAACAAAATGGGCGCTGGCCGGTCTCTCCGGTTTTGCCCGATATGAGTTCAACAGTTTCACCATGCCCGATACCCTGGGCAGCCGTAATGACGAGTACAGGCACCGCTATACTGAGGGCAACTTCTGGGTAGGCGCATCAATGGAGAAGGCACAGGGTGAGAACCTCACATTCAATGCCAGCTTTGAGACCGTGCTTCTGGGAGCCAACCTGGGTGATTTTGACCTTTCCGGTGAGATGCAGTTGAGCTATCCTGTCATGGGTCATGATGCCAGCATAGGCGCTTATGCGGAGCTATCGGCCAATGAGGCTCCATTCTTCATGGCCAACTACCACTCTACCTACGCATGGTGGGACTGTGAGTTTGACAAGATATTCAGCACCAAGTTTGGCGGCTACATAGATATTGAGAAGACCGGCACCAGGTTCCAGCTTGACGTAGAGAACGTAGCCAACTATGTCTATCTCAAGAATGTGGGCGGCACATATGTCACAAATGACTCATATGCCATCAAGCAGCCCACCTACTCCATCACAGCAGCCCAGCACAGCGGCTCTATCCAGGTACTGAGCGCCACACTGCAGCAGAATTTCAAGGCTGGCCCTCTGCATTGGGACAACCACATAACATACCAGCTGTCCGGCAACAGGGAGATCATCCCCCTGCCCGACCTGAACATATTCACAGACCTCTATTTCAAGTTCATATACTACAAGAGACTGCACATGGAGGTAGGTGCCAACGCCCTCTTCTTTACCAGATATGAGGCTCCCGGATATTGCCCGGCAGTAGGCATGTACCATCTGCAGAGTGACAGTTACATCCAGAAGGTTGGCGGTTATCCCCTTATGACAGCCTATGTCAACTGCAGCCTTCGCGGAGTAAGGTTCTACATAATGTACTACCATGCCAATGACGGCCAGTTTAATAACCGTGACTCATTCATAGTACCGGGCTATCCCGCCAATCCGAGCATGGTCAAGTTCGGTCTAAGCTGGACTTTCTACGATTAAGTCAATACTATCCTTTTTCAATAACAATGATCAGATGGGGTTTTATAGGATGCGGGCAGGTTACCGAGAAAAAGAGCGGTCCCGCATTTGCCAAGGCCGACGGATCGGCCATTGAGGCTGTCATGAGCCGTGACAAGGCCAAGGCACGCTCATATGCCGAAAGGCACGGAATAAAGAAATGGTATACCGACGCCATGGATCTTATTGAGGACCCCAATGTTGACGCCATATACATAGCCACCCCTCCGTCATCACACGCCACCTATGCCATCATGAGCATGAAAGCCGGCAAACCGGTTTACATTGAGAAGCCCATGGCGCACAGCTATGACGAGTGCATGCGCATCAACCGCGTGTCACGTGAGACCGGAGTACCCTGCTTTGTAGCCTACTACCGACGTTACCTGCCCTATTTCCTCAAGGTTAAGGAGCTGATTCCCCAGATAGGCAAGCTCATCAACGTACAGATACGCTTTGCGCAGCCGCCCAAGGAACTGGACTACAACAGCACCAACCTGCCCTGGAGGGTTATCCCCGATATCTCCGGAGGCGGTTATTTCTATGACCTCGCCCCGCACCAGATTGATATGGTACAGGAGCTCTGCGGATGTATCATTGATGCCTACGGACTGTGCAGCAACTGCGCCGGGCTCTATCAGGCCGAGGATACCGTAAGCGCCTGTTTCAAGTTTGAGAACGGCTTGGTAGGTTCCGGTTCATGGTGTTTCGTGGCCGATGAGTCCGCCAAGGAGGACCGCATAGAGCTGATAGGTGACAAGGGTATGATCTGTTTCTCAATCTTTACGTTCCAGCCCATTGCCCTGCATGACAGCGAAGGACGTCATGAGTTTGACATCCCCAACCCTGAGCATGTACAGTTCCCGCTGGTACAGGCCGTCGTTGACCATCTTAACGGCAAGTCACAGTGCACCTGTGACGGCATCAGCGCCACCCCCACCAACTGGGTGATGGACCGCATCCTGGGCAAGTTCTGATTACACACAGAGACAAAAAAAATTCCGGCCGGTCACCAAGACCCGCCGGAATCATCCTAATTATCTCAAAGTCAGAAGTTCCATCCTAATGTAAACAGAACCTTATCTGTATTGCAGTTGTAGTTTACATCGATATTTGTCATTCCGGGCTCACTCAAATTAAAGGTGCTCTTTCTTATTCCGTGAGCATAGGCCAGGTCAAAGTAGAACTGGGTTCCGTCCCTGTCGGGCTCTGAGCAGTAACCCAGGCCACAGGTAAAGTACTGGGTCTTGCCCGGGCGGTCATTCTGGAAATCCATACGGTATGAGTTGAACTCAGAGTCAGAGATGTTGACATTAGCGTTATCCTTGAACATTGACTCTGACACATTGTAACCGCCACGGATTGACAGGTTGTTTATGTTCTGCTCAAATCCTATCTTGAATGTTGAGTAATCCTTGTAATCATTAGCACCCTGGTAGATCATCTTGGTGTTGTCAACGCTCAATGATGAGCGCTGTGTAAAGTGTTTCTCATACTCAACACCTAATGCGGTATGACCAAAGGTAAGACCTGCGCTCAGGTTGAGCCTCCAGGGAGATGTGAACTTATAATCGGTGTTGGGAGCCGGAGTGTAAGGCTCGCCACTCTCGACTACGTCCTCCTTCGCATAGAGGTAATCCTGATACTCCAGATTCTGCTTGAAATATGTAGGAGTCTTGATTGATGCACCAAGTCTTAGGCCGGGCAACGGACGTATGATTACACCGAATGCCATGTTCAGACCTGAACCCTTGGCAGAATTCATCTTGTCAACAGCTGTGTAATCATGACCATTATCATAATAGCCATCAAATATATACGGTAAATCCTCTTTCTCAGCCTGGTTAGCCGATGGATAGTAGTCATAGAAGTTACCCTCAGACCATGTATCGGTAGACAGTATTCCAAGTGTCCAACCCAGGTAAACCAGATCAGAGAGGTTACATGACAGGTTAAAGTCAAATGAGTTCACCTTGTTGCGCTGATGCTCATAGAAGTCACGGTAAATCACATACTCCTTAGAGGGATCTTCAGAATCCGGATCAAAGGACTTGTCATAATAGTCCAGATGACGGTCCAGGTTCTGCAGCTTACGGTATGAGAATCCAAAGTTCATATATCTGTCACCGCCGTCAAATCCTGAGAAGACAACCGATACGTTATCAAAGCCAACGTTCACGTCAGACTTCATGTTGTTTGAGTAGTATTTAAGTCCGTTGGCGGAGCCCTTGTTCACTGATGTGTACAAAGGATCGGTATTCATTGATGTACCAAAGAATGAGAGTGACATGTTAAGGTCACTGGTATGATATGTACCGATACCTGCGGGGTTATGGTTTATGACCGACGGATCACTGCCCAGAGCGCTCATGGCACCACCCATGGCTACGTAACGGGCTGTTCCGTTCAGTTCCTCATCATATAGTTTTGCGGCATCGAATGAGGTCTGTGCTCCTGCCAGCACGGATGCTGTAAGGGCGATTATACTCATTATCAACTTATTGGTTTTCATATTCTTAAATATTAAGATATTCATAAAACTGTTCTTATACTCTATATAATTGGCCTTTTATATGGAATAGTTACCTTCTTGAACTACGGCTTGAGCTGGAGCTTGAACCGCTGCTTACACTGCGGCTGGGGCTGCTGCTTACACTGCGGCTGGGGCTGCTGCCTACGCTACGGCTGGAGCTTGAACTTGAGCTTGAGCTGCTTACGCTACGTCCTGAACTTGAACTGCTTGAGCTACGGCTGCTGGTTGCACTGCTGCCGGAGCTGCTGCTTGAGCTACGGCTTACGGTACGTGACGGGCTGCTGCTTGAGCTGCTGGTTGCACTGCGTGATGAGCTGCTGGAGCTGCTGCTAACGTTGCGTGATGAGCTGCTGGAACTGCTGCTTACGCTGCGGGATGAGCTTGATGAGCTGCCTGCAGAGGCTGAGCTTGAATTGCTTCTGGATACCACTCTTGTACTGCTGCTGTTACCGGACTGTGTACGGGCGGGAGCACTGCTTACGCTACCCGAGTTTACAGTTGAGCTGTTTCTGGTTGCAGTACGCTGACCGCTGCTTGTGCTGCTTGATACAGTACGGCTGGGGCCGCTGGTGCTGCTGGGACGGTCATATGTGGTACCTGACTGAGTGCTCCTTGCAGAACTGCTGCTTACGCTGCGTGATGCACTTGAGCGGCTCTCTGTAGCAGGTGTCACTGACCTTACAGCGGTATTGTTATCAGACCTTGATACTGTACGTGAAGGTCCGCCAGTAGTAGTGTTACGTGATGATACGCTGTTCTGTGCGTTACGGCTGGGAGCGGCCGATGTGTTACGTGTGGCTGTCCTTGATGCAGTTGCACTGCCTGTACCGGAGCGGCTTACCACGCGGCTCGGACCGGAGGTGTTCAATGCTACACGGTCAGATGAGCGGCTCAGGTTCCTGTCCCAACCACCGCCGTTGATCCTGCGGTTAGGCACAAAACTTGATGACCTGGATTCTACAATGTATGTAGGTCCTGAGTAATAGATAGGTCTGTAATGGTATGATGACCTGTAATAGAACGGATCATAGTACCAGGTGTCATAATACCAGGGATCGTAGTACCAGGGATCATAGAAATAGCTGTGTGAGTAGTACCAGTAACGGTCATCAAAGTAACGGTCCCAGTAAACTATATCCCACAGTATATCGTCAACCAGACTGAAATAAGGGCGGTCATAATGATGGAAACGGTAGAGACGGCGGGTAAGGTAATAATCCTCAACTGCGTCACTGTAACCGTCGGCATATGATGAGAACTCGCTTCTGTACTCCTCCTTCTCCTTTACATATATGGTGTCATGTATGTAAACAGTAGGTACATCATCAAGTATTGAGCCGTCCTCATACTGGATCTGGCTTGTTCCGTAAGTATAACGGCGGTTATACTCATCGGGATCACGGTCAACTATGATCTGGGGTGTGGTTGTTATTGCCGGAGCAGTCTGTACAGGTACTGTCTGAGTAGTTACAGTCTGTGTAGTCACAGTCTGAGCCGGAACAGTCTGTGCAGATACTGTTTGGGAAGGTGTACGTGATACGACCGATGTAGATGAAGCCGTACCGGAGGATCTTGATGTATTGTTCCTACCGGTTGAGTACAGGTCATTTCTCTGCGCACCGGCTGTCATTGTGACTGCCATGAGTGCTATTATCAATGCTGTCTTTTTCATAACCGTTCCGTTTAATGGTTTGTTTCCAATGCAAAAATAATATGGTAATAATACCCGGCTCCGGGATTTTCCCTATTCGTTACGGGGGAAATCCCTACAATTGATAATTGACAATTGACAATTGATAATTGACAATCAATACGTGCCGATTGTCAATTTCCGGAAATCGTTTTCGGTACCACGGAAAACATTAAAGTCCGTATATTCCCTTATACCCTTGACATTGGCATGGTCCGTGAACTGCCAGAAAGACCACTCCTTATCGGTCTCAGGCCTTACCACATAGTAGTGAGCCACCCAGAACGGATAGCTGTCAAATGCCGGATTGTTGAGATGCCTCTTACGGAACTTGGACGATGCATAGATAATGGGCTTGATACCGTAGTGGGACTCAAGCGCCTTGAGGAACTCAAGCAGCTCACGCTGCAGGTCTCCCGATGAACGGCCGGAGCGCTCCACGTCAACGACCGGAGCCAGGTCACCTTTCTGCAGTTTCACCGTTCTTATAAAATGCTCTGCCTGTTTCTGTGGCGATACACCGGGATCATAGAAATGATAAACGCCACATACAAAACCTACGGTACGTGCTTCACTGATATTCTCCTCATACTCCGGATCGGTAAATGAGCTGCCCTCAGTTGCCTTTATTATGACAAAGCGTATGGGGAATTCATTCACGGCCGATGACAGAGCTACGTCACGCCAGTTGATATGACCCTGATGGTGTGACACGTCTATACCGTAGCAAAGGAACCCGGAGGGCAGACAAACTCCGTACTCCCTTGTCCCCTGGCAGGGACGCAGACGGTAGAAATAGGGTCTAAGGAACATGAAATATGCTCCCGTTGATATGATTGCAATAAGCGCGAACGTCACGGCCCAGTGCATCCAATCAGGCATATAATAGTCCTTTACGGGCTGTACGGTCTGGCGTCCGGTAGTACTCTTGGACACCGGCTTGGATGCCGGCTTGTGTTTTACGCTGCTTTTGCGCTTTTTCTTTTTGCCTCCAAATAAAAACAGAAAGAAGGATTTCCGTCCTTTCTTTGGAACGGAAACCCTTCTTTTACTATTGCCTCTATTTGTTGGCATATCGATCATCTGGGGACTGTTCCATCTGTGTCATTTGGAACAAATGTCACAGAGGGACTGTCCCCAATGGGTCACTTGTGCTCCAGCTGCAGAGTCTTGGTAGGCTGGTCGCAAACCTCGGTGGGACCAAAGTACTGGATAGGACCGGGGTATACGAAGCAGGTCTCGCGGGCCCACTCGTCACGATGCTTGGCGAACTCCTTGAAAGGAGCACCGTCCAGCTCAACAAGAGCCTTGCGGATAACGGGCTTCATCTCACCGTTACGCTTCTCCATGTTCATCATCATGGTGATAGGTATACCACCGGCAATCCACTGATCGGCAGGAGCTACAGTGTTCTTGATTGATGACATGTAACCGGTCTTGCCGGCAGCGATCAGCATTGATGCGTTGTAACCAAGGCTGTAGCAGTAGTCAGCGTCAAAGTTTGACGGAGCGGCGCAACGGCCCTCGTAACCGCAGAAGTGGTGCTGTGTTGAGTACTTACCCTGATACTTGCCCTCCTTCTTCCATGCGGCAAGCTTGGCGCCTACCATATCGGCCAGGAGCTGCTCGGTCTCGATGAGTGATACCTGTACGTTTCCGTGCGGGTCACGCTCCAAAGCAAGCTGACGGCTTACGCTCTCGGGCAGGCTCTTGAATATGGCAGCGTTGGCAGCAGAGAGCTTGCCAACTATGTACTGGATCTTCTGGTCAGCAGCTACGGTATCGAACTCAGCCTGGTTGGCAGCAAGTACGTCGTTGAGCTCAGCGATAAGCTTCTTGATAGCGGGGATGAACTCGATCAGACCCTCGGGAACCAGAACGGTACCGAAGTTGAGGCCACGTGAAGCGCGGTCAGCAACAGCCTGAGCGATATATGTTACAATGTCATCAAGAGTCTGGTTCTTAGCCTCAACCTCCTCACCGATAAGGGTGATGTTAGGCTGGGTCTGCAGAGCGCACTCCAGAGTAACATGGCTGGCAGAACGACCCATCAGCTTGATGAAGTGCCAGTACTTACGTGCTGAGTTGCAGTCACGCTCAATGTTACCTATGATCTCTGAGTAAACCTTGGTAGCAGTATCAAAACCGAATGAGGTCTCAATCTCTGAGTTCTTAAGGTCACCGTCAATGGTCTTGGGGCAGCCGATAACCTGAACACCTGCGCCGATAGCCTTGTAGTACTCGGCCAGAACGCATGCGTTGGTGTTAGAGTCATCACCACCTATTATTACAAGAGCCTTGATGTCAAGCTCCTTGAGGATCTCCAGACCCTTGTCAAACTGGTCCTTCTTTTCCAGCTTGGTACGGCCAGAACCGATGATGTCAAAACCACCGGTGTTGCGGTACTCGTCAATGATATCGGCAGTAAGCTCCATGTAGTTGTGGTCAACCAGACCGCCGGGGCCCAGGATGAAACCGTACAGCTTGTTAGCGGGATCCAGCTTCTTGAGTCCGTCAAACAGACCGGCAATAACGTTGTGTCCGCCGGGAGCCTGACCACCTGACAGGATAACACCTGCGTTCAGGGTCTTCTTGGCAACTGAACCCTGAGTAGGCTCAAACTTAAGATACGGCATGCCGTAGGTGTTGGGGAAGAGCTTCTTTACCTCTTCCTGATCTGCTACTGACTGTGTAGGCTCACCTTCAACAGTCTTGAGAGCACCGCGAAGAGCCTGGGGAAGCTTGGGCTGGTAAGCGGCGCGTGCAATCTGTAATGCGCTTTTTGTACTCATTTGGTTTATATATGTATTTAGATACCTATCATAAAATAAGGATGCGCAAATTTCGTCAAAAATGCGCATCCCTGCAATATTTGGTTTACAAAAAAAGCACAGCGTGCTATCAGAACCTGTACATGAGAGATAAGTTGTAGTCAACAGGCAGGGCCGGACCCAGGAACCACTCCCAAAGACTGTGATCCTCCTTATCGGGAGTACCGTATGTACCCTTGACTACCAGATGACTGTCAATACCCCAGTGTGAGTTCTTCTTGAACCAGCCCTGGAAGCCCAGTCCTACGCCGCCGGATACAGCATACTCCCAATTGGATTTCTCGTTACCGGCCTTTTCCCACTCGTCATGATCCTTGGGAAACTCATAGGTCTGACCTGCAGCAACGGCTGCATTGTAGGCATCTCTTCTGCGCTTTCTCTCCTCAAGTGATACCTTGCTGGAGAATACGTCAAATGACTCCCTGAATATACCGAAGTTGGCCTTGGCAACCAGATAAAAACCTCTGTCGGGCTTTTTTCCCATATAGAAACGTCCCTCAGGGCCTATAACCACTCCGGTGTAACGGCGGTCCCAACGTACCTCATGTGTCTCACCGTCCATCTGAACCTCACCGTACATACGTCCGGGGCTGTGTGACCAGTCCACAGCATAGTGATCACCGAACAGGACTACGTCCTTGGGGCCCTCTGCCTGACTGGGAAACTGTGTAGAGAAGACACTGCGGTTTATAAGATAAGCCCTTGCATAGACGCCGTAAGTGAAACGGGTGCCGGTATAATGCTCCCACTCTATCTCAGGGCAGAGTATTGCGAGTGACGATGCATCAACCTTGAATGCGTCGGTAAACTTATCATAGCCATCGGTCTTTACGGGTTTGATTGCATGTGCCTCAAATACAGCACAAAGCATAGTAATCAATGCGATAGTGACTTTTTTCATACAAAGCGTGTCTATTGTTCGTGCTAAGGTATGAAAAGCTAAGAGATTTTACAAATTTTAATGGAATCTTAATTATCTTTGCCCGACTTTTTTACCAAAACCACATCAGAGGACATAATGCACTACTGTTTCATCATCAACAATGAGCCCAGCAAGGCAGGCAATGCCGATAAGATCCTGGCTCAGATAGAGAAGATTGACACACAACTGGATTACCGGATTTACAAGACCACAGCACAGAAGACTGCCACACAGTTTGTAAAGGAGTTTTGTCACGAAAACCCCGACATGGAGGCCTGCTTCGTAGCATGCGGCGGTGACGGCACCATCAATGAGGTGGCATCGGGCATGGTCGGTGCTACCAACAAGCACCTGGCCGTTCTTGCCTACGGAAGCGGTAACGATTTCATAAAGTATTATGAGGGCAAGGATTTCCTTAGCGTTCAGGATCTCATCAAGGGTACCCCCCACAAGATAGATATCATGAAGGTTAATGAAGACAACTACTCTATCAATGTCTGCAACTTTGGTTTTGACTCTGTTGTGGCATCCACAGCCAACAAGCTGAGCCGCAAGGGCAACAAGAACCCCTACCGCTGGGGTATTGTAAAGGCTATTTTCTGCGGCCGTTTTAACCGCATCAGCGTGAGTGCCGACGGTGAGACACTGAACCCCGGCAAGCGTATGCTGCTCTGCACACTGGGTAACAACAACCACGTGGGCGGCGAGTTCTTCTGCTCTCCACGCGCCAAGAATGATGACGGTCTGATTGAGGTATGCTACTGCAAGACCACCACTCTGATGGGATTCCTGGGTATGCTCAAGGTATACACCCTGGGCAACCATCTGGATGACCCCAAGGTAAGCAGACATTTCATCTACCGCCAGTCCAAGAGTGTTGATGTACACTCCAACAAGCAGATAGAGCTCTGCCTGGACGGTGAGATGCTGGCCGGCAACGATTTCCACATTGAAATCCTGCCCAACGCCATCAGCTTCATCATCCCCGCATGACCCAAAAGGGACAGTCCCCCTGTGCCATCGCGATGGC
>Ga0310786_10003154_pt1 | contig 24269 bp, 27 predicted proteins | sample AusTroGonzalo_MG_FD_203881 | JGI IMG/M metagenome (GOLD analysis project Ga0310786, IMG submission 203881) | Bovine rumen microbial communities from tropical cattle in Woodstock, Queensland, Australia - Gonzalo_03 (v2) (version 2) | ecosystem: Host-associated > Mammals > Digestive system >...
AATCGCGGCAAATGGCTTCCACCAAGTTGCCCAATTGCCCCTTGTTGTTACCCGAATCGGCTACAAGATGGGCCATTTGCCCACACATTTCCTTCCAAGTAAGGTCAGGATACTGAAATTCTGCGCCGCTGATGTGTGCGCCAAGAACAGGGAAAAACATCGGAACCAGGGGTTCGTGCATGTCTTTCGAGGCCTGTGAGAGCAGCAATTTGATGCATTCTGTGCCCTTTCCGAGGTTAGGCATCTCGGGTGCCTTATGTTTACTGATATCGTATCTCATTGTGTTTCAGCTTTTTAGATGAATAATTCATGACCGAGCATTACAATTACAGTTATTACAGTTGTTTTTTTGAGGGGTGCCATTCCCTGTATATTATATATAACTATCTATATATCAATAAGTTATATAGTATAATAAGAATGTAACACTCTCTTTTTTTGTTGGCCACGTCAGCGGCATACTGGGTAACGTTGAATTCTGGCCCCGTTCGGATTGGCCGGAAAGTTTTGCGGTAAAGTGGTAAAGTGTCACAACTCCTTTGTATACGCAGGTTTCGCGCACGTGGGCGGGCGCGCGTTCATAGTAATACACGTGCGCAAGACAATCATACACTTTACTCACCGAAAAAACCATCGAACTATATTATTAATAATAATATTATTAGTAATATATTATTATTAAATTATAATTAATAATATAACACGTGTGCGCGCAAGACTTATCACACCCCATGCCACTTTGCTACTTTACCACAGACAGCCTACCACCAATCCCCAAACCCCACCGGCAGTAAACGAAATATCTTTACAATTCAATTAACACATAATGCTACAATTATTTTGCTTCGACCAAGCCGGGACTTTAGTCCGACCAAACCCCGACTTTACTCCGACCAAACCCCGACTTTAGTCCGACCAAACTCAAACCCTCGTTTTCATGCACTTTTCAGGGCGTTTGCGATGAATAAGAATGTAGTAAAGAAAACGGACAAAGTAAGAATCGCGTCCATATAATTTTGATGTCTTTTCTTTATATTTCCAACAATTTCCTTTGCCGTTTTCAAAAAAGTCTGTAACTTTGCATTATGTTTAAACAAATGATAATGAACTATGATAAAAAATAAGATCCTGATGATGCTTGTTGGCAATATACTGGTATGTTCTTATCCTGCATTGGCTCAACGCTCAGACGGTAAGTTGGTGAAGGGTAGGTTGCATACTATTATCTATCAGAAAAATGGTACGACTGCCGAGGGTTATTTGCAGAACAACTTCTCAGTAGGAGGATACCCAATATCCAGTAGTTACCACATCCCGTCGGCTATAGATACCGTAATGAGAATTAAGCCCGACAACAAGATGATGGAGAAGAGCCAGAAATACCGAACCCAGGATATCGACAGTATGTCTACGTGGTTCGACGAACTGCCAGAGATAAAGCTGACGTGGGAGCCATGTCCTGTTGACTTCGCCTTTGGCGGCAGGGAGCCCGCAACAGAGTCTTATCCATCAATGCTGCTGCTCCTTTACAAAGGCAAACACGTGAAAGGTTACATGTCTCATCATCCCGCCTTTGGATTCAAGTTTCTGTTTCTGATGAGCGATATGCCATACGCTAAGGCTTTTCTTATTGTTGGAGAGAAACTCAGCAATCGCCGCCGTAAGACATTGCTTGATACGTTCTATATGTATCCGGGGATGGAGGATTACATCAATTCACTTACCAAGGACAGTGTCAAGGACGATCCCTTCTGCATCCTGAAGAAACTGGATGAATTGTTAGGTTCGGATAAGCAATAATGAAATCAAGGGACTCCCTTTTTTGTACCTTTGTAATGTCTTAGGAAAGGAGCTACAAGGCGCCTGTCAGCAATCTTCCGAGCGACATCCACCTCCATAGTGAAGAAGTGAAGAAGTGAAGAGTGAAAAAACACGAAAAAATCACTAATCACCCGTTCATTCCTGCTGGTATCTCTTCCTGGCCGGTTCAATCACGGCCTCGGCTGCTTGGAGTTCATCAAAAAGGGTATGCACGAGGGAATCTTCTTGTGAGTCAGAGGTCGCGGTGACGCGCTGCTGGCTGAACGCCTCCATTTCCTGCTCGCTGACGTCCATCATCTTCATGCACTTGTCGCGTATCTCCTTCATCATGATGAGGTATAGCTTATTGTCCAGCACGTATTCAGGGAAATCAACCTCGAACAGATCCTTTTCCGATTGATAAATGGCTATTCCCTTGAGCTCATTCGCCAGTTTCTCAACCACTTGCTCCTTATAGACCTGACGCTGAATATAGAACTCGGACACTTCGTTGATGAAATTGACATTGCCGATGGTGTTGAACGTCTCGATGTTTGAAGAGAAGATCTTCTCCGTAGTCTCAGAAAACTTGGTCTGGGCAACGGTGCCACCCGCGAAGAAATAGGAGCGCAGGCTGTCGAAGCTTTCCGGACGGAGGGCTATCTCCTGCTGATAACGGCTGCATGATTGCAAGTTGGTGTCGGCTTTTTCCAACAGGGCAATGGTCTGGTTGAAGTCGTAGAGGACGGCCATGACCATCTCGCGCTTGTCGGCCTCTTTCTTGTTGTAGTCGATAATGGCGGCCGTGCCGAATGTCAACACGATAGAGATGGTGGTGGCCACGAGTGACAGCAGGAACTGCTTCAGCGTCGCTATGCCGCTGCCGGCCTTCAGGGTCTTGGGGGTGTGCAATTTTACGTTCATAATTGTGTGGTTTTTATTGTTTCGTTGTGGCGGTGAGCCCCATCTGGCGGGCTTTCTCCATAAGGAGTTGCATGAGGGGTTCACGTTCGTTTTCTACCTTATTATCCAGTACGGCGTCCTTGAGGAACTGCTTCAGCGTGCCCACCTCGCGGCTGGGCTTGAGGTCGAAGAGCTGCATGATCTCGTTGCCGTCGATGACGGGCTGCAGCAGGCGCTTGTAGTCTTTCTCCTTCAGGTCGGTCAGCTTCTCGCGCACCATGCGGAAGTTCTCGAGGAACATCTTTTTCCTGACCTCGTTCTTCGACGTGATGTCGGCCTCGCAGAGCGTCATGAGGTCGTCGATGTCGTCGCCGGCATCGTTCAGCAGGCGGCGCACGGCGGAGTCGGTCACCTCGCTGTCGGCAATGACCTGGGGGCGCATGTGTAGGTCGACGAGTTTCTGCACGTACTTCATCTCGGCGCCCATCGGCAGCTTCAGGCGGCGGAAGATGTCGGGCACCATCTTGGCCCCGATATAGTTATGGTTGTGGAAGGTCCAGCCGACGGCCGGTTCCCACCGCTTGGAGCGGGTCTTTCCGATGTCGTGCAACAGGGCGGCCCAGCGCAAGTATAATGCACAATGCTCAATGCACAATGCACAATTATTATTGCCGTGTTCTTCGGACGTTGCCAATTGTGCATTATGAATTGTGAATTGTGCATTGACAACGTTTTCCAACACCTCGAGCGTATGATAGAAGTTATTCTTGTGCGCCCGTCCGTTCTTCTGCTCAACGATGTCGAGGGCGGCCAGTTCGGGCAGGATGATGTTCAGCAGGCCGGAACGTTGCAGGTCGACGAAACCCTTGCTGGGATGGGGCGACATGATGATCTTGTTGAGTTCCACCTCTATGCGCTCACCGCTGACGATTTTTATACGGTCAGCCATCCGCTCGAGAGCCTCAAAGGTCTCGTCTTCTATCTGGAAGTTCAGCTGGGTGGCGAAGCGGATGCAGCGCATCATGCGCAGGGGGTCGTCGCTGAAGGTGATGGCGGGATCGAGCGGGGTGGCGATGATGCCATCCTCGAGGTCGGCCAGTCCGTTGAAGGGGTCGACGAGCTCGCCGAAGCGGTCGTGGTTCAGGCAGATGGCCATCGCGTTGATGGTGAAGTCGCGCCGGTTCTGGTCGTCCTCCAAGGTGCCGTCCTCGACAATGGGTTTCCGTGAGTCGTGACTGTAGCTTTCCCTACGGGCCCCCACGAACTCCACTTCAACAGCCCCCTCCATCCTCCCCCCATTGGGGGAGACTTTCACCTGGGCGGTGCCGAAGTTCTTAAAGACGGACAGATGGGCACGGCGGCCGAGCACGCGCTTCAGCTCCTTAGCCACCGCAATACCCACGCTAACGCGAGATTCCCCCTCGCCAGTTGGAGAGGGGGTTAGGGGGTGAGGCTTCCCCACCACCACAACGTCGATGTCGTTGGAGGGACGTTCGAGGAAGATGTCACGCACGTAGCCGCCCACGACGTAGCACTCAACGCCAAGTCGGTCGGCGGCTTCGCCTATCTGGTGAAATATCTTCTGGTCTAATATCTCTGCAAGTTCTACGTCCGAATATAGCTTCATCTTCTAACTTTTTTCTTTTGCGGGTGCAAAATTACGAAAATTTCTTTTGCGGGTGCAAAGTTACGAAAATTATTTGTAATTTTGCAGCCGGATATGAAAAAGATTCTTTTGATACTGCTTGTAGCCGTCCTGACGGGCTGCACAAGCAACACGACGCACAAGGAAGTGGAGACCCGCCGCGAGGCCCTGAAGCAGAAGCAGGAGACGGAACTCAAGAAGTCGCAGGAGGAGCTTGCCATCGTCGACAGCACCCTGGAGGCCGTCAAGCGCGAGTACGAGGCGATGAAGGTGGAGGTGGAAAAGCACAAGCAGCAGTTATGCGCCACCGCCGACGAACTGACACTGCTGACCAAGACGAGGGTACGGCGCGACTCGCTGCAGACGCGCTTCGACGTGCTCTGTGCGAAAATCCGTTACATTCATAAAAAGCAGAAAGAGCTGTAAACTTTTGGTTGTTTCAGCAGAATTTCGTAACTTTGCACCCGATTATAAGAGAATAGTGAACGTGAATAGTGAACAGTTTGAAAAGACCAACGCGGAGTTTGAGCTGGCGATAGCCGAGTGCCGGGCACTCTTCGAGAAGAAGTTGCACGACTACCGGGCATCGTGGCGCATCCTGCGCCCCACGGCCCTGACCGACCAGCTGTTCATCAAAGCCAAGCGCATACGCTCGCTCGAAGTGAAGGGCGAGAGCCTGGTGGGCGAAGGCATCAGGCCTGAGTTCATCGCGCTCATCAACTACGGCATCGTGGGAATGATACAGCTGGAGCAAGGCTATGCCGACACCGTCGACATGAGCAACGACGAGGCGATGGCTCTCTACGACCGCTTTGCCCATGAGGCGCTGGAGCTGATGAAACGCAAGAACCACGACTACGACGAGGCGTGGCGCAGCATGAGGGTCAGCTCGTACACCGACCTCATCCTGACCAAGATAGAACGCATCAAGGAGATGGAGGACCTGAACGGGCAGACGCTCGTGTCGGAAGGCATCGATGCCAACTACATGGACATCGTGAACTACGCCGTCTTCGGAATGATAAAGCTGGGAAGCAAGGCGTGAGAAAGATATTAGTGAATATAGCCCGCATGGTGCTGGCCATTACGTTTATCCTGTCAGGATTCGTCAAGGCCGTCGACCCGCTGGGCACACAATACAAGATAAGCGACTACCTCGAGGCGATGAACATGGGCAGCCTGCTGCCTGACTGGGCAGCGCTTGGGGCGTCGGTACTTCTGTCAGCAGCGGAGTTCTGCCTCGGCGTCTTCCTGCTGTTTGCGATCCAGCGGCGGCTGACATCGAGACTGATCTTACTGATGATGGCGGTGATGACACCCCTGACGCTGTGGCTGGCGCTGACCAACCCCATCAGCGACTGCGGGTGCTTCGGCGACGCCGTGGTGCTGACCAACTGGCAGACGTTTCTGAAGAACGTAGTGCTGCTCGTCTGTGCCGTTGCCGTGGCCCGGTGGCCCAAGAAGATGTTCCGATTCGTCTCAGAGTCGAACCAGTGGATAGTCATCAACTACACGGTGCTGTTCATCCTGGGCATCGCCATGTGGAGCCTCTACTACCTGCCCACCTTCGACTTCCGCCCCTACCACATAGGTACCGACCTGCGCGGACAGTGGCAGCGGACGATGGAGGGCGAGGACCTGCCCTACGCCGACCTGTTCATCGAACGGACGGACGACGGCGAGGACATCACGGAGCAGGTGCTGGCTGATACAAGCTATGTGTTCCTGCTGGTGTCGCCCTATCTGGAACAGGCCGACGACTCGCGGCTCGACCTCATCAACGAGCTCTACGAATACGCCCATGAGCACAGCTATCAGTTCTACTGCCTGACGGCCAGCACGGAGAAAGACATCAACCGATGGCGCGAGATGACCGGGGCCGAATACCCCTTCTGCCTGACCGACGGCATCGTGCTGAAGACCGTCATCCGCTCGAATCCCGGACTGGTGCTGCTGAAAGACGGCACCGTCATCCGCAAGTGGAGTCACAACGACCTGCCCGAAATCGGGGAGGAGAACGCCACGAAGCCCTTAGAGGAGCTGGACGAGGGCAAGATGCCCACTACGCGTGTGCCGCAGAAGATACTCACGCTGTTCCTGTGGTTCGTACTGCCGCTCACCCTGCTGGTACTGGCCGACCGCACGTGGATGTGGAGCCGGTGGCTGCGGAGAAAGAATCGGATATACAATAACCCCAAAATAAAAAAGGAAAAAGAAAAAATGAGAAAGAAAATTGTTGCAGGAAACTGGAAGATGAACATGAATCTCCAGGATGGTATCGCTCTCGCAAAGGAGCTGAACGAGACACTTAAGGCTGACAAGCCCAACTGCGGTGTAGTCATCTGCACCCCGTTTATTCACCTTGCAAGCATTGCACAGTTCCTCGACCAGGACATCATCGGCCTGGGTGCTGAGAACTGCGCCGACAAGGAGAAAGGTGCCTTCACCGGTGAGGTGAGCGCCGAGATGGTGAAGTCTACCGGTGCCCAGTATGTGATCCTGGGTCACTCAGAGCGTCGTGAGTACTACAAGGAGACGCCGGAGATCCTGAAGGAGAAGGTGCTGCTGGCTCAGAAGAACGACCTGAAGGTCATCTTCTGCATCGGTGAGTCGCTCGAGGAGCGCGAGGCCGGCAAGCAGAACGAGGTGGTGAAGGCCGAGCTCGAGGGTTCAGTATTCAACCTCAGCGAAGAGGACTTCCGCAAGATTGTCATCGCCTACGAGCCCATCTGGGCCATCGGTACCGGCAAGACCGCTACCGCTGAGCAGGCTGAGGAGATTCATGCCTACATCCGCAGTATCATCGCTGAGAAGTACGGCCAGGCTGTTGCCGACGACACCACCATCCTCTACGGCGGTTCGTGCAAGGCCTCGAACGCTCCTGAGCTGTTCGCAAAGCCTGACATCGACGGTGGCCTGATTGGTGGTGCTTCGCTGAAGGCCGCCGACTTCAAGGGCATCATCGACGCTTGGAAAAAGTAAGAAGCAAGATGAGACGATTAGTCACCATAGTAATTCTGTGCATTGGCTGTCTGATGACGGCCAGTGCGCAGACTTTCACCCAGCGCATACAGATTAAGGAGAAGGCGGGGGAAGGATCGGTGACCATCACACAGGACAAGGCCATCGACGAACTCGTCAACGGGAAAGCGGGACAACAAGAGGAAAAGAAAGCCGACGAGGCCACAACAGCCCAGAAGACGGAGATTCAGAGACTGCGCGAACAGATATTGAAACGCGATACCAGTCGCGACACCGTCCTCCTGGACACGCCTACCATCGACACCCGCAAGAAGGTGATGCGAGGCGGCGTCAAGGTCAACGGCTACCGCGTACAGGCCTTCGCCGGCGGCAACCAGCGCAAGGACCGCCAACAGGCAGAGCGCATCGGCAACACCATCAAGGCCAGCTATCCACACGAGCCTATCTACGTCCACTTCTATTCACCGCGATGGATATGCCGCGTAGGCAACTACCGCACCTACGAGGAAGCCCACGAGATGCTGCTCAACATCCGCAAACTGGGCATCAGCGGAGCCTCCATCGTCAAAGGAAAAATAACCGTACAGTATTAATATGTATCCAGAAAACGAAGTATTCCGCGAGGGACTCGACGAGCTCGCAGCACATTACAAGGAAATCATCACCCTGCTGGGCGAAGACACCAGCCGCGAGGGACTGTTGAAGACTCCGATGCGCGTGGCCAAGGCCATGCAGGTGCTGACACGCGGCTACCAGATGGACGCCCACAAAGTACTGACCGATGCCCTGTTCAAGGAAGACTACTCGCAGATGGTCATCGTCAAGGACATCGACTTCTTCTCACTCTGTGAGCACCACATGCTGCCCATGTACGGAAAAGTACACGTGGCCTACATCCCCAACGGATACATCACCGGACTGTCGAAGATAGCCCGCGTGGTCGACATCTACAGCCACCGACTGCAAGTGCAGGAGCGGCTGACACTACAAATCAAGGAGTGCATCGAGCAGACACTCCACCCATTAGGCGTCATGGTCGTCGTCGAAGCCAAGCACATGTGCATGCAGATGCGCGGTGTGGAGAAGCAGAACAGCATCACCACTACCAGCGACTTCAGCGGTGCCTTCAACCAAGCTAAGACGCGCCAGGAGTTCATGAACCTGATTTCACACTAAAACCATTCATACCTTATGCCACAGACAGGAAACTTCAGAACCCAAGAGTCTCTCGGTCACGAATTCAGACACAGTTGCTTAGGCAAACTCATCATCCTGGGCGGCATCATCTGCGCCCTGCTCGTCGTTGCACACTTCACCATCCCCGACGAGGAGACGATGATGACCGAAATGACCGACAACATACGCCAATGCATCGAAGCTAATGACAGCATCAAGCAAGACTGGCTTGACGATGCCATCAGCAACATAGGCTACATCTTCACAGAAGCCGACTCCATCCCCGACCAGGAAATATACGAGAACCTCTACGAATATAATAAGGTGGACTATCACCGCCACGCATTCTATGCCACCACGCTGCTGCACAACAACTTCAATCCCGACGGCATCCGCATAGGCATTGGCATCTTTGGCATAGTCATCCCCACCGTCAACTTCAACGACTTCCTGTTCAAGATTGGTCCCATGCACAAGGGCTACGACCAAAAGCCGGTACGCAGCACCATCATCCGCGGCGGCTACGACTTCGGCAGCAATCCCGAACTGGGACTATAAGCCGCTGAGGCAAAAGAGTTTTTACCTTCTATTATGAAAGCACCAATAGTTATAGCAATGATGCTGTTGGCTACGACGGCATCGGCACAAGAGAATCTACAGCGGGGCGCAAAGGTCTCGGAAGTGAAAAAGACATTCACAACGGTGAAAGAAAATCCCATCACCAGCGTGAAGAACCAATGGCGCAGCGGCACCTGCTGGGCCTACGGCACACTGGGATATTTCGAGAGTGAGATACTGCGACAGACGGGCAAGGCCTACGACTTGTGCGAGATGTTCGTGGTGAACAAAGACTACATGGACTGTGCCACCCACTACGTGCGAATGCACGGCTACAGCCAAATTTCAGAAGGAGGATCGTGCGACGACGTGTTAGGGGTGATACGCCAGCACGGCATTTGTCCGGAGGAAGCGATGCCGGCACCTGGCTCGCTGACGGGCGACTCGCTGGCTAACTTCAACGTATTCTTTCCTGAACTGGAGAAAAAGGTGAGAAGCATCGTTGTGAAAGACGCGAAGGCTCCCCTACCCCATTGGCAAGACAGCGTTCAGACCATCATCGAACGCTACGTGGGCAGCTGTCCGGAATCTTTCGTTTACGAGGGAAAGACGTACACGCCGAAGTCGTTTGCCGAGAGCCTGGGACTGAACCTCGACGACTACGTAAGTCTGACGAGCTTCACGCACCATCCGTTCAACAAGTGGTTCATTATTGAGGCTCCCTACAAATGGAGGCTGAAACCCAGCTACAACATCCCCATCGAGCAACTGATGGAAGTACTCGACAAGGCGCTGGATGCAGGCTACACGGTGGCTTGGGGCGGCGACGTCACGGGCGACTTCACCCGCACAGGATTGGCCGAGCTACCTGACAGCATACAACCCACGCAGCAGTTGCGACAAGAGCAGTGGAACGATTGGCGCTTCACCTACGACCACGTAATGCTCATTTACGGCAAGGCCGCAGACGAGAATGGCAAGCCCTACTATCTGGTGAAGAACTCATGGGGCAAGAGCGGGCAGTACAAAGGTATCTGGTATATGTCGCGTGACTACATCGCACTCAACACCGTCTACCTGTTCCTCAACCGCCATGCATTCTCCGAAAATTTACGCGAAGTGACAGATTCCGGATTCTAATTATTTGACTTTTATCTGACAAAGTTTGTTCTCAAAGGACTCTCCAATTGAGGATGGCCATCTTGGCCGACGTTCAACTTGCGAATCATCCAGGCCATGTTACGGCCCAGCGTCCGCATGGTCTGCATTCCCTCTTCGTCCTGAGCGGCCTGGCCTGGAGTCTGGCCATACGCCATATTCCAATACTGTGAACTGACAAGTGGCATGTTCAGTATCGTGAAGTACTTGTTTAAACGGTCAAAGGCCGCCGAAGCCCCACCTCTGCGGCATACTACAACACTAGCACCCGGCTTAAACATCAATTCGTTTCCCAATGAGTAGAATACACGGTCGAGCAAGGCACACAGCGAACCATTCGGACCACCATAATAGACGGGCGAGCCGATAACCAAACCGTCGATACCATCCTTCACGGCTCTCCACACCTTATAATATAAGTCATCACGGAACGTACAACGTGCTCCGTTCCTTCCACACATGCCACAGGCAATACAACCCTGAACGGCCTGCTTGCCGATGCTAATGATCTCAGTCTCTACGCCCTCTTCGTTCAAGGCCTTTGCCACCTCACTCAGAGCCGTAAAAGTGTTACCATTCTCCCTGGGGCTTCCGTTAATCAATAAAACCTTCATTACGGGTAATTTCTCACCATTCTCTGCCATAATCCTCTTAAAGTATTGTAAAGTTGGATGCAAAGATACGAATAATCAAGCAAAAATGAGTATCTTTGCAAAGATATTTTGCGATAACGAGCTTTTTAAACGTATTTGGGTATTATGAAACTAAAACTCATATTAGCTTTGGCACTGGCCGTGCAGCTGACAATGACGATGGCCCAGAGTTTCAAGAATCCCGTACTGCCGGGCTTCCACGCCGACCCGAGCGTGTGCCGTGCAGGCGACGACTTCTATCTGGTGAACAGCACGTTCCAGTATTTCCCCGGCGTGCCCGTGTTCCATTCGAAGGACCTCATCCACTGGGAGCAGGTAGGCAACTGCCTGACGCGGCCCTCGCAGGTGGACCTGAAGGGCACCGACGGCAACAAAGGCATCTATGCACCCACCATCCGCTACCACGAAGGACGCTTCTATATGGTGACGACGGTGTTCCCTTCGCGCAGACATTTCTACGTGTGGACGGACAATCCCGCAGGCGAGTGGTCGGAGCCTATCGTCATCGATTTCGCCATCGGCAGCTGCGACCCTACCCTATTCTGGGACGAGGGCAAGTGCTATTTCCTGTGGAAAGAGGGCGACATCAAGATCTGCGAGATTGACGTGGCGACGGGTAAGCAACTGGGCGAGATTCACCACTTAGGCACGGGCCTCGGCGGGCGCTATCCTGAGGGTCCACATATCTACAAAAAGGACGGCTGGTACTATCTGCTGCTGGCCGAGGGCGGTACGGAGCATGGGCATCATGTGAACATCCTGCGCAGCCGCAGCCTCTTCGGGCCCTACGAGCCGAACCCTGCCAATCCCATCCTCTCGCACTTCAACATGAAGATGCAGAACAGTCCGATTCAGGGTCTCGGTCATGCAGACTTGGTGCAAGCGCCCGACAATTCGTGGTGGATGATCTGCCTGGGCTATCGCACCAGCGGCTACCTGCAGCACGTGATGGGACGCGAGACGATGCTGGCGCCCGTGCAGTGGGCCAAGGGCGAATGGCCAATAGTTAATAAGGACGGAACGCTTCAGATAGACATGCAATGCCAGACGCTGCCATTCGTCTCTATGAAACAAGACCCGGTACGCGAAGAATTTGAATTCGTCAAGCGCCAAACGCCTAACGACAGCTATCACTCGCTGGGCCTGCCGATGGGCTGGATGAGCCTCTGCAACCCCGACTACGGCAACTATTCGCTGACAGAGCGCAAGGGCTTTCTACGCCTCCGCCCCAGCACCATCGACCTTAGTGAGACGGCTAATCCCACCTTAGTCGCCCGCCGTCAGACCGAACTGAACTTCACGGTCACCACCCTGCTCGACCTCTCCCATTTGACCGAGGGTATGCAGGCCGGCATCACCGCATATGCCGCCCCGCTGAACCACTACGACGTGGTGGCAGAGCGTCGCAATGGGAAACTCTTCGTCAAGTCCGTCGTTCGTCTCGGGCAGACCAGCCATAGCGAAAAGGAACTTCCGCTGAGCGGCAACCGCACCTATCTGCGCATCACCTCCGACAGGGACTTCTACTATATGCAGGCGTCCTCAGACGGCACCGACTTCACCACGCTGGCCAAGATGGAATACCGCTTCCTCAGCACCGAAACCATCGGCGGCTTCACCGGCGTGATGCTCGGCCTCTTTGCGCAGAGTAAAGAACAGACGAACGGATATGTGGATATAGATTGGTTTGAATACAAATAGAAACTATGATAGGAACAATTGTCAATGCAACCACCATCATCGTAGGCAGCATCATCGGTAGCCTGCTGCATCGTGGTGTGAAGGAGAAATATAAAGAGGTGCTCTATACCGGTTTGGGACTGGCATCGCTGGCCATTGGCCTGAATGCTACCATCAGTCATTTCCACCAGTCGCAGTATCCCGTGCTCTTCATCATCTCGCTGGCCATAGGAGGAGTCATCGGCACGGCACTCGACATCGACGGACGGTTCAAGCGGCTCGTTGATAAATTACAGCGTGAAAAGAAGAAAGACGGAAACCGCCTTGCAGAGGGTTTGTCAACAGCCATCCTGCTCTATTGCATCGGTCCGCTGTCGATGCTCGGACCAGTCATCTCAGCCTTGAAGGGCGACCACACCTTTCTCTTCACCAATGCCACGCTCGACTTCGTGTCGTCGACGGTATTCGCCTCCACTTACGGCATCGGCATGGTCTTGGCGGCACCCGTGCTGTTCTGCTGGCAGGGTATGTTCTGGCTTGTTGCCCATATCAGCAGTTCCGCCATCAGCGATGCGCTCATGGCTGAGTTGCTGATTGTCGGCGGACTGCTCATCACGGGTAGCGGACTCTCGCTGTTGAACCTGAAGGACTGCAAGACGCTCAACCTCCTGCCTGCCCTTCTGGTACCCGTCATTTGGTTCCTGATACGTTCCATCGTATGACTATTATAGAAGATATGAACAAAGTAAGAATCACAGCCATTCGCCAGACGGTCTATGAGGATTTGATGGCGAAATACGAAAACCCGATTGAGCACACCTGCGATGTCAGGGAGGGGCAGCAGTGGATTTCCATCGACGGCCAGCAGCCTGAAGGGATGTGTCCGTCAGCATGGTACTCCATGCGGGAGTTCGTAGAGTCGCTGGCACGAGGCGAGGGCAACTTCTACGATGGATGGATGAAGAACCCGATGAGTGCGATGATTAGCTGCAACGACGGCTTCCGTCCGTTCAGTTTCTATATCGAAGTGATTGAGTGTAATCTCAATACTATAACTTGAACCTGCGCCACAGCCATCGCGGAATCCTGCGCCATAGGGCAGTCAGCAGACGATATTTCCAATCGATTACGCGGATATGTTTCTTGTGGTTGATGGCAAAGACTATCTCCTTTGCCACCGCCTCAGGTTGCAGCATCATGGGGTAATGAAAGTCACCATTGAGTAAAGCAGTATCAACAAAGCCTGGGCGAATGTCCGTAAACTGAATGTTCAGCCCGCGGCTCAGGGCTTGTTGCTCGAGCGCCTGAAGGTAGACGTTCTGCATGGCTTTCGTGGCAGAGTAGGAAGGTGCGGGGCCAAGGCCCTTCGTCCCGGCGATGGACGTGATGGCAGCGATATGTCCCCCTCCGTGACTGGCGAAATACCTGTATGCCTCGCCTATCATTCTGGTGAAGCCCACGCCGTTGGTCTCGACGGTTGCCAGCTCAATGTCCTCGTCCAATTCCCTGTTCTGTTTGCCAATGCCCGAGGCATAGAAGAACAAATCCATGCCGCCAGTCTTACTGATGAGCTGCTGCAATCCGTCGGTCGCCTCGCTGGCCGTTACGTCTATCCGTTCTACGGCCACAGCACCAATACCGTGCAGCAGTTCCACACGTCGTGCGGCAACGCCCACCGTCCAGCCTTGTTCTATCAGGAGTTTTGCAACCTCCAGTCCTATGCCAGACGATGCACCTATCACTATTGCTCTCTTCCCTTGTTGCATACTCAGTCCCAACTTTTGTTAAAACTTGGTACAAAGGTAGCAAATATTCTTCATTATTTCGTACCTTTACACGCAAATTTAATATGTTTTGTGATTCGTAATCGGATGGCTTGGAAACTGAAATATCGTTGTAAGCTGTGCGGCTATGAGGCCGAGGTGTACGAGGGACGCGGACTCTTTCGTCAGGAGATTACGGCTGTGTCGTGCCCTGACTGCAAGACCATCCAAAACATTGTGGTGGGTGGCATTATTGCCGACGTGGCACCTTCCTACAGGAGCGAAGTGGGGCGTCTGTGTTTGCAATGTGGCAGCAATAACATCAGAGTCTGGGATAAGCACACTTGCCCAAAATGCCAAGGCGAGATGGAGCAGACTGGCGAAAAAGAGTTTTGGACTTAAATATCAACTAATGGATTGTAAGGAAATGAATATGAAATCAGAGAAATATGAATTGTTAATCTGCCAGATTCGCTCTCTTATTGAGGGCGAGACAGATGCGGTGGCGGTGATGAGCAATGTGGCAGCCGCCATTCACCAAGCGATGGGATTCTGGTGGACGGGGTTCTATCGTGTGGTGAATAATGAACTTTTGCTTGGGCCGTTCCAAGGACCAGTGGCATGTATGCACATACCATTCGGAAAAGGCGTTTGCGGTACAGCATGGAAGCAAGCTGAGACCGTTATCGTACCTGATGTGGAGCAGTTCCCTGGGCATATCGCATGTAGCAGCGAGTCGAAGTCGGAGATTGTCGTGCCCGTGTTTGGAAATAATAAAACGGTTGTCGCCGTGCTTGATATTGACAGCGAGGAACTGGACACCTTCGATGAAACAGACCGTAAATATCTGGAGGAGATTTGCAAGATGATTGAATTGAATTTATGAAGAAGATCTTGTTTCTACACGGATTCTATGCCAGTGGCCAGTGTATTCCAGCGGTGGCTTTGCGCGAGGCTTTCGCTGGTCGTGCGGAAGTGATAACACCCGACTTGCCGATGCACCCGAAGGAAGCTGTCAGATTCATCTGCGAGTTAATAGACCGTGAACAGCCAGACCTCCTGATAGGCAACAGCTGTGGGGCTTTCTATGCTCAGATGGTGGCTCCCGTTGTAGGCATTCCGGCCTTACTGGGCAATCCGCACCTCAGGATGACGGAGTTCCTGAAGCAGCGCATCGGCGAGCATCAGTACAAGTCACCACGAAAAGACGGCAAGCAGAATTTCGTCATCGACGAAGCTTTGATTGAGGAGTTTGCCGAAATGGAGGCCATCCAATTTAACAACTGCCGACCAGACTACAAAGACCGTATCTGGGGCTTGTTCGGCGAGCAGGACACGCTGGCTCACTTTGAACCACTCTTCTTGAAGCACTACAATCGCTCGTTCCACTTCCCAGGTGGTCATACCCCGACAGCAGAAGAAGTCCGTGAGTGGTATGTGCCATTGGCCGAGAAGATGCTATAACGAAATTGGAGAATTATAATGGGAAACAAGTCGCACATATTCGGTTATCTGCTGGGACTGCTTATCTTTGTGATTGGCATTCCGGCTTTGATGTGGCTGGTATCTGGACGGCCCTGGCCATACGCGCCTGATTCAGCAGTACTATGCGTAGTCAGTTTGGTTCTTGCAGTCTGTGGACTGGCACTCAGCATCTACAGCATTGTCTATATGCGTATCGTCGGCAAGGGCAATCCCTTTGATGCCTACGGCCATGAGGTGGCTCCACGAACAAAGCATCTGATGACCAGCGGCCCATATCGTCTGTGCCGTAATCCGATGCTCGTAGGCATCTATATCTACGATGCAGGTGTCCTCGTCTGGCTTTGGTCAGTCCTGCCGCTGCTTATCGTCTTGGCGGAGGTAATCCTGCTGACCCTGCAAGTCCGTAGTGAGGAAAAGCGTCTGGAAAAGGATTTCGGACAGGAATATCTCGATTATAAGAAACGAGTCGGGAGGTATAGGTTTTGGATATTATTTGCCGTCCTTACCATTTGCGGGACGGCCAGCTTCGCCTCATGCTCTTCAAATGAGGATAATGCTACAGAGCAGAGCAACATAACAACTATTGCCGATAAGGTTTGGGCTTTCAGTCAGGCCCATCCAGACGGATTCACTATTGACATCCGCACGATGACGGAGCCGACTGAAGGAATTGCAGTCAGCTATGCAGCTACTCAGAACAGCCACAATCGTGACCAGCTCGACAAGGTTATTAGCCACGCCTTGCAGCACGAAGGCTATGTAGGCGGTTGGTACAATAGTGAGGATGGTCTTTACTACTTTGACAGTACAAAGCTATTCCCTGAGAACGACCTGAAAGGTGCTGTCCAGTTCGGGAAGGAGAACGGTCAATACTCAGTTTTCATCCTGTCGACCTATACAGATATTCCCTGCAATGGCAAAGTAGCGGAGATCCTGGATCGAGGAACTATCCTCTTTGGTACTACTGGTGACTACCGTCCGTTATCCTTCAGAGAGGCAAATGGCACTTATTGGGGCTTTGGTATTGAGGTTGCAAAGGAAATAGCGAATAAGTTGGGGGTAAAGAGTGAGTTCAAAAAGACCTCATGGCCTACGTTGACGGCAGATGTACTTACGGAGCCTCAGCTGTTCGACCTCGCTATTGGCGGCATCACCATCACCGATGCCCGGCGTGAGACCATGCTGATGAGTGATGGTTATCTGGCTAACGGCAAGACCATCCTATGCAGAGCTTCAGAGGCAAGCCGCTACAAGTCGTTGGCCGACATCGACAAGCCCGAAGTCCGCGTGATGGTGAATCCTGGGGGACTGAATGAGAAGTTTGCCAACGAGAACCTGACTCATGCTAACATCGTCGTTCACCAGAAGAACGAGGAAATACCAACACTTGTTGCTGAAGGTCAAGCCGACGTGATGATAACAGAGATAACAGAGGCTCCCTATTATGTGCAGACCAACACCCGTCTTGCAGCCCCACTGTTGAACGCTCCCTTTACTCATGGTGAAATTGGTGTGCTCATGCAGAAAGGGCAGGAGGATCTGTTGCAGATGGTGAACAATGTTATAAGCCAAATGAAGAAAGATGGTTCTCTCCCCAAACTGCATGAGAAGTACGGACTTGTGTATGCCTACGAATAAGATAGAGATATGGAGAATCCTGAAGAGCCGCTCAGTATGCCATAGTTCTTTAATTTGTTATCAAAATGGTGAATCCGCTGATGCAGATGTAGGCATAGACGATGTAGCGGAAGATGCGGTTGGGAATATGTTTGAAGACGTAGGCACCCAGCATCGTGCCGATAATGACACCGCCAAGACCATAGAGATAATCAACGGCGACAGTCGTAGTAAAGAAACCGTTATAGGCTCTTACGCCAGTCATCATCAAATTGCCAATCAAGAAATAGGTCTGAGCCATTGCCATGTAATGCTCCTTCGTCGGCTCACTCTGGATGAAGTACAGCACGGCGGGCGGGCCTTGCATGCCAAAGAAACCGCCCATCAGTCCGCTCAATGTTCCTGCGCCGACCTGCACTTTCTTTGTCGTCGGCAGTTTTATGCGAGTGCTAAATAGCATGAAGTAGATGCCAATCAAGATAAGTGCCACGCCAAGGATTCGACGAAGAATGTGGTCTTCAATGCGTGTCAAGGCAAAGATGGCAATGGTCGAGACAACGATAAACGTCAGCAGAATCGGCCAAAGCCGTTGCCATGTGACATAGCTTCGCAATCGCCATACGATAGCTGCAGAAGTGGTAATAGCCAACAGTCCTGAAAGTGTCGTTGCCTCGCCATAGCTTGGCATCAGGAACGGCAGCATCGTCATAATGAAGATGCCGAAGCCGAAGCCCGTGGTGCGTTGGATGAAACTCGCGCCGATGCTCAGCAAGAAGATGGAGAGAACGATGCTGCTCATTGCTATAATCAAAACTCTCCTAAAACCTCTATCACCTTTACCCAGTCCGTTTCTGCCTCGAAACCGAACTTGTCATCAATCCCCACGTTGAAATAGAGCTTCACCTCGAAGTTCTGGAAGCTCGTCTTTCCCACTTCTGGATTCTCGTTGGCATAGTCGAAACGGATGCCTTCCTCCGCAAAACGACTCCTGTACACAGCCATCTGCTCATCGTAACATCCGCTCCAGAGAATCATACAGATGTCATCACGGTTGGTCATCAACTGCAGGGCCTCACGGGCATAGGGATAGTAGTCGTAGGTTTCCTCATTCTCGTAGCAGGCCCGCAAAATCGTGTCGTGAATATCCACCACGACGTAGATCTTCTCCCAGTTTTTCTCCTTCTTACGGTTGAACGCAACCTCAAATGCCTTTGCTATATCCATAAATAATAAGCTTTTGTTAAAACTTGGCACAAAGATACAAATAATTCTTCAGATATCAGACAAAAGTACCGGACATATAGCGAGCAAATAGTGGACAAGGATAGAAGGAACACCCAGGTATGACTGGGGCTAAGGTATGGGTAGAGTGGAGGTAGGTATGAGAAGTGACTGAGAGGTATATGAATGCGGCTACAGATGCACCTCACTAAGTGTCAGACACTTCGTGAGCACTTCTTATAGTCCATAGTCAGAAATTGTAGCCTAAATTTAATGACGTGGCCCAATTGTAGCCCTGACTTTCTTTATCTAATCCGTAGGGGATCCTATTATGGAATTGCGAGAAGAAACCGACCTCGAAGTCCCAGCGAAACATGAACTGACGGTACTCTACGCCAACAGTCCATACCCGCCATCCTGCATCCCAACGGCTTGCTCCTATCGTACTACTGAACATGGAGGGCGATTCGCCCACGGGAATGCCTCTGAACCACGTAACTCCATTCGTGGCAGACACTTTACTGCCTATAGCGTAAGCACCATACAAGCCAGTTCCTAAGGGTATACGCCAGTCTTTCCCAATCTTCCAACGATAGACGAAGTCCAGTTGCGTCTCGAGATACCACAGGCTGAACGAGACCCGGCCGCCTGCTTTGCTTACATCGTAGACATTGCCTTTCTGGATGAATACGACAGCTGGTTCGAAGAATGTCGTCCGAAACTTGTTGAGAGGCACCTTGGCGCCTGCTCCCAGATTCATTCCGATGTGTCCCGCATCTTCGTCGCTGGCAGCGGTGCCGTCGAAAAGGCCGATGGTCAGTCCGCCCTTGATGAAAGGCTCTATCTTCTGTCCCCTCGCATGATAAAACGACAGGACACAGAATATAGACAAAAACAACAATTGTTTGCTCATGGGTTTTCTGGCAATGAACCGTTAAACCGTGCATTCAACTCGTATGGCAGCATCCGCTCATAACTGCTTTTGTAATAGTAGCCACCATTCCGTTCAATTACTGAAATGTTGACAGAGTCGGCGTAAGTCAGTTGCATATAGGCGATGGCATCACTCAATATCCGGTTATTGGCTGCATCGTAGGTGAAACCTTCCGTCCGCCGCAAGTTCCTGTCCTGTTTATACAGGAAAACAGTCATGGAGTCCGTTCCGAAGTACAGGTCGTAGGGTATAAAGTCCGATGCGTTGGTCACATACAAATACATACCGATACCATCATCTCCGATACGCCATGATTCTTTCCATTTCCACCCGTGCCCAATAATATTCGCTCTAAAATAGTCGGCTGAGATCGTCGTCAGATATGGCTCTTGTGGCACCCTGTCTTCCGACATGATGTAGCTCTGTTCTGGAAAATCGTCCTCACAAGATGTGGCCTGCGTAAGAATTCCGAACATTAGCACCACTAATATACGATACATCTTTTTCATTGTGAATACAATTTTATCATATAACGATTCACCAATATGAACCTTGCACTTTTTTTTGTTAATTATTCCTAATTGAATACGGTACAAAGATACACATTATTGTTGAAATATGATGCGAAAAAGCGGAAAAAGTGCGAATTGGTTGGGAAATTGGCGTTAGAATGGCAGCATCGTCATAATGAAGATGCCGAAGCCGAAACCCGTGGTGCGTTGGATGAAACTCGCGCCGATGCTCAGCAGGAAGATGGAAAGGACGATACTGCTCAAATCCTAATATTTCTCAAAAAAGGCCTTACCGAAATTCGTAGGTCACCTCATTTTTAATGACTTAGAGGGGATTGAAATATAGCCGAAGGTAATCGAAGGATATTGTTTACACCCTTTTTCCTTATAAAATCCACATGCGCATGCTTGAAGTCCAAACATATCCTGTCTAATGCCCATAATATGGGGAGTCCCCAGTATCCGATTGCGTCATGTTTCTCTACCAATGGGTGTGAATACAAACCTGCTACTATCTCCAAATTCTGTCCACCGACTTGGGCAATAATCTCTGAAGTTTTATCTCCCTCGGGTATCAAAAAACTGTTCGAGCCTGTATCAAGAATGAATCTACTCGGACGGCCTTGACAAATACATGGTAAGCAGATACATTTAGTTCCTGTAGTACCTGGATTCATAGTGAAATTAGGTTCGACACCTTCATGATGAGATTGTTTTTTGACTATAAGACTGTCTTCCGTTAATTCTATATAACCAAATCGTGCTAAATCTGGAGTTCCTAAAACACCTATATTACCATATTGTTCTTCCTCGTCAGAAACATAGACGGGAAGATTATAGATAATGATGTTGCCCAATTGAAAACTGTCCAAGATGCCCAATTGCATATTGAAAACCTTCTCATATTGGTTGGCATTTCGCATCTGGATAGAATCAGGAAGTAGCCTGACACCTATTTTGTCTGCAAAACTTTTCGTAATGTTCATGTTTGTCATCAAACCCGTATCCATCATTAATTTGTTGCTCTCAACTACATTGAATTTTGCATGAAATGTCATGAAGGGAAGATTATCATTCTGATAGGTCAAGTTCTTGTTAGCCGCAAGTCTTGATTCGTTCTTTTCCCATTTGATGATTACGGGCCTTATGTCTTTTGCCGCCTCTGCAAGTTTTTTGTAACGAGTTGCCCATTGTTGCATCTCTGCGTTATCAGGCCATCGTTCAGCCACATAATTGGCTGTTTTACCAATTTCATCATAATTATTCTCAAGAATCAGCAATCTCACTTTTGTATCAAGAAGGTATTCTCTCATACCAGCGATACGACTATCATCATACAACTCGAACAATTTGTCTATCATTTTGATAGTCATGGAGTCAGCACCTTCAGAACGCAAGATTTCAACAAGTGCAAGCCCTCGTAGGTATGAGTCAAGACTATCCTTCTTATTAAGCACAACATCTATCATTTCTTCATAATCAACCTGTCGGCATTGCCAAGACGCAATAAGCCTGTCATAAAGATAATCATTCAAATCTTGCGCCAAAACCAACGATGTGTTCAAAAGAAGGAACAGACTAAAAGCTATTTTCTTCATCGTTTCTTTATTATTGTTCGTTGCAAAATTAGTCTTCTAAGAGTTCCTTTATCCTACTAATGAACGCCTCAGCTTTCGGAGTATATTCTTCAGACATTTCTTTATCGCAATAGACGAAGTCATCGTAGTCACCAGTGTGGCGGATTTCAAATAGACGACTGAATGTCTTTCCGTGTTGTATGTCCAACAATCCTTTTGAAACGAAATGTAAGCCAAGCATTGTTTTCACACCTGCATGTGATGCCGTTACGATGCCGTTGGCAACCAAAAGAGCCAATGCCGCATAGAAGCAGGCATAATACAGACGATTCATAGTCGCGTTGTAGTAACCTTCACCAGCCAGCAACCTTGCTTCAGCAATGGCTTCGTCAGCGCGTTTAAGCCTATAAAGTACAAGTGACGCCCTACTCTGCTCATCTAATATCTCATTCATAGCCTTATACCTTCGTTCATTACATTAATATAGAATGGTGTCTTGAAGGGACGGTTCTCCCATTGTTTGCGCAACATAATCATAGGACTGACGAGGACACCTGTTGCCAGCTCAATGGCATAGAGCTCACCTGATAGTTCGTCCTCATGCTTCAGATCACGTTTGTCGCCGTCGAGCAGAATCAGTACATCAATATCGCTGTCCTCACGAGCATCGCCGCGAGCCTCTGAACCATAGAGGATAGCCGTTGCCGTAGGGGCAACGCGCCGTATGGCCTGACTGATTTGATTTACTACTTCCGTTCGTCTCATTTCCTGTCAACAGTTATAAAGGACGCTGCAAATATACACAATTATTTTGAAATACGATGCAGAAAAGCGAAAAAGTAATAAAATAATCGCGTTATTGCCTTTAAAAGCCACGAAAGGATTGACCTTTACGGTTGTTCAGACGTAGGAAGCGGGGAGCAAGGACGTTGGAAGCGGGGAGCAAGGACGTTGGAAGCGGGGAGCAAGGGCGCCGCAGAGAGGGATTTAAGCCGTACCTAAGCGGGAGAAAGGGCGTACCTTACGTATCAGCAGCGGGCGGGGAAATAATCAGCAGCGCCCGCTGCTGATATCGGCAGCGGGCGGGGACGAATTCGGCAGCGGGCGCTGCGTACCGAGTTTTATTCTGAGGGAGTAGTCTTCAGAAGTGTGTAGTGCCAGGTGCGGCCTTCACGATAGCGGTGCAGGCGTGGATTGTCGCCTGTGCAAAGGCTGTCGAGATAACGCTGGGCAGACTTGTTTTTCAATCCACTGAAAACCTGAAAGGCCTTGATGGTGATGTATCCGTGACGTACGCTCTTCCGCAGGGCCTCGTCCATCGCCTGCGGGTCGTACATCTGACTATTGCCTACCTTACTCTTCTGACGACGGAAGCCATCGCGGCTACAATCGGCATCTTTCACAAACTGCTTGGAGGGGATGTACTCGACGCCGCTATACATCACGTCGCGTCCCAGCACCTTTTCCGGGTCGGTATGCTCGCCCAAGAGCTTCAGCTTGGGAGCAAACGAGCCGAAGGGTGTCTCCACACGACAGCCTTGCTTCAACCACATCGTCGTCACTTCCTCCAGCAAGCCGAAGAAATGCTTCATCTCGCCCTTGCTGGTGTGACGGTATTTGGCACAGAACTCGTCGATGGCTTCAAGGTCATACTTGTGCTCTATGACGGGCTGGGCATAGAGCAAGGGCTTGCCGTCGTCACCCTTCGTGGGGCGCGGCTGCAGTTCAAAGAGTATTCCGTCGGTCTTACGTGGCATAGTGGTTACATTCAAATTTTAATTTATTACAAAACTTGCGGCAAATATAGCAATAATTTCGCAATTATTCATATCTTTGCAGATATTATTTGTGAAATCGTATTATTAGGTTTCCATTTTAACAGTAATGTAAGACAAGAATGCCCAACCAGTCCCTGAAACGACAGCTACGTGTGCTCACCATCCCGGTATTCATCGAGATGGCGCTGGTGATGCTGCTGGGTGCCGTCGACACCATCATGCTGAGTCGTTATAGCGACAACAGCGTGGCGGCGGTGGGACTCGACAACCAGCTCATCTCGCTCGTGTTCCTCGTCTATCAGTTCTTCTCGATGGGCGCGGCCATTCTCTGTGCGCAGTACATCGGGGCGGGACTGAGGAAGCGCCTTGTCCAGGTGGTGGGCATGGCATTGATGGTGAACCTGATGCTCGGACTGACGGTCAGCGTCCTGCTCTTCTTCTATGCAGAGCAACTGCTGCAGTTGATGGGCTTACGACCGGAACTGATGGGCGACGGACTGGTGTATCTGCGGCTGACAGGCGCCCTGTCGTTTTTCCAGGCGCTGTCGCTGACGTTCTCCGCCTCGCTGCGTAGCGCCGACAAGGTGGTCTATCCGATGGTGGTGACGGGTATCGTCAACGTGCTGAACATCGTTGGCAATTACGCGCTCATCTTCGGCCACTGGGGCTGTCCGCAGTTAGGTGTCGAGGGTGCAGCCATAGCCACCGCCACCAGCCGTGCCGTCGCCATGATACTGCTTGCCGCCATCCACTTCCGAGTGCATATTCCGCGTTTCCCGCTACGCTATTTCCGTCCCATCCCCTGGCAGGAGCTTCGCAATCTGCTT
>Ga0310786_10003155_pt1 | contig 24265 bp, 29 predicted proteins | sample AusTroGonzalo_MG_FD_203881 | JGI IMG/M metagenome (GOLD analysis project Ga0310786, IMG submission 203881) | Bovine rumen microbial communities from tropical cattle in Woodstock, Queensland, Australia - Gonzalo_03 (v2) (version 2) | ecosystem: Host-associated > Mammals > Digestive system >...
AGAAAGTCAACCGAAGCATCGGCATTACGGTGCAACCGACATATTATAGAGATAGACTCCATGATGCCGCCACCGGCACCGAGGACACCAAGCAGGAGGTGCTGACGAAGGACTTTAATATGTGGCAGCAGGGAAGGATAACGACGTGGATGAAGGGCGACCGCATAAGGCCGCTTCAGATAGCCCGCCGCATCACCGATTGCAAGATGGTGGAGGGCTGGCAGAAGGTGTACTGCGGACTCGACTTCTCGCACGGCGACGACCTCTTCGCCATGACATTCCTCGCGGTGAACTACAAGGCGCAACAAAGCAGCGACATCTTTTTTGCCGACACCATCGCGTGGGTGCTCGAAGATGTAATGAAGGACAGCCCCAACCGTCCGCTGTATGAGCAGTGGATTGAGCAAGGCTGGCTGCGCAAGGCCCCTGGTGAGGTGTTCGACTCGATGCACGCCATCAACGAACTCGCGGCCATCGTGGAGCAGGGCATCAACATCGTGTCCTTCGGCTACGACCCCGCACAGAGCATCCAGCCCATCAACCAACTCAAAGCGTGGCTTCAGACGCTGTTCCAAAAACGGCAGGACGTGTCGGCGGCAGAGATCGCCAAGATGATTCAGAAGATGGTCGTGCCCGTGCCTCAGACCATGATGGTGCAGAACCCGCGCATATTGGAAATCGAAGAGATGATCAAGCGCAACGACCCGTTTATCTCGTTCAGCGAGAGTCCCCTGTGGCCCTGGTGCTTCGGCAACTGCGCCGTGGAGGTCAACGACTCCACCAACCTGCGCCGCATCACCAAGGGCGGCCCCGCACCCAGCCACAAAATCGACCCGATACATGCCCTCATGGATGCCGTCTATCTGTTTGACTTGGATGAAGGCAGGGTGGAGCAGTAGAACTTTCCAATATTAAAAGAATTGACAAGAAATTGAAAGCTATGACAGATGAAAACAAAAAGAAAATCTATGAGGCAGCAAGGAATGTTTGCCTTGTTGCTGTCAGCGGATTTGACGCTGAGATAGACGAAGACAACTTTGAGAAGATAGTAGATGAAGAACTCATCGACGTTATCGACCAAATAATTGAAAAACGATAAAAGATTAGGAACTATGAAAGTATTATTGGAAATCCCAAACAAATTTGTTGAATATGCCAAGGTGATCATCCTCGGCGCGTGTACCAAAGCGGAAGATGAGCAAGCGGCCATCGAAATTGCCGAGAAAGTGAAGACGATGGAAGAGCCAATCTTTATCGACATTGCCGACATTTACGACACAGAATCAAGTACCGAAGCCGCTCAGTATTCACATTTCAATATTGCTCTGGCCGCTGCTGCCATGCACGCAAAGTTAAAGAAAACAAAGGTATGAGCAAAGAATCATTAGACGAGGCGATGCGCGAGTTTGAAAAGGCTTGCGATGAGCATATTGCGAGGTATGGACGGAATGCGAAGGTGTATCTTTCCGGGGCGATGAGCCATGTGCCACGAAAGATAGCCGAAAAGATTCCCTCTGTCACGTTTCCATCTGGCGGTTTCGTGCCACCGTATGACGCTCCGAAGGTAGGCGTGGCGCAAATGCAAGGTGGTGAGACCGTGTTGCCGAAGACTGACATACTGAAGAAGTTTGGCACTTCCAAAGTGGAGCCGATAGACTTAGGCCGAATCGACATCGCGTCAAAAAAATGCTTCATTTGACATTCTTACATATCTTGCAAAGAAAGCAGAAGGACTTCAATGGAAAGATTAAAAACAAAAGGAACTATGAGCAAAGCGACATTATTAGGAATCGCCACACAACCGAAATATGACTATAACGACGTGTGGCAAGGTGCCGACATCATGGCCGACATTGAAGTTGAAACTCCAGACACACAGCCAGGAGTGACGGACGTGATTCGGTGCGGTATCAAAATCGAACTTACTCTGAGGATAGCGAACCTTATCAAAGAGTATGGCTACGATGAACAATGGGAAGACTACATTATGAAGCGTGTCGGCTCATGCCTTGGTGCAATGAAGAAACGCTTTGAAGGTACGGAGAAAGATGCTGACAACATCTATCATGTAATACGTTTGAAGTTGCCGCGATTCATCCGAAAGGCTATTAAGCGTGTCTATTATAGCCAAAAAATGGAAACGGGCGAGATATTTGAAAGTGACAAAAGAATTTGAAATAAAAGAAACTATGACAGACGAAGAGAAAGTTAAATTGGTGGCGGAGGTCATTCAAGGCTTCGACTTTGAAAAGACACGAAAAATGATGATGCCATCAAAGGCAAAAGTAAGCATTGACGAATTGAAGGTTATTTCCAGAAATCTTCTGTTTATGTGTCTTGAACATCAAGACCGCGAGTTCTGGTGGGCTGGCGGTATGCACCGTGGCGGGCTGTGCGCTTGCTATGATGACAAGTGGGGACTATCACTCAACTACATCGCAGTTGCAAAAAAAGTACGAATATCAAAAGATTAGGAATTATGATTATCATTAAGACAACCAATGGAGAACGCTTCATCAATGAGGCGGAAACGATACAAGTGAGCTACAAAAAAGACAAGGCAGAGGTGGAAGTATGGCCGTCGAAGTGGGGCAACCAACCGCATCAGCTACAAAACTTCATCATCGAACATGTGGAATCGGTTATCTATACGAATGCGGATCAGACGGTCAAGTACGAGGATCGGTTGGAGTGGAGCATGAACTTACAATCAAAGTATATATCAATATATGATGAGTACATCGGAATGCAAAATGAAATCGCGCGACTGCGTGCAAAGTTGCGCGACTACGGTTGTGAGTTGTAAGTAAACCCCTGACGAGGTTTTGAAAGTATAGTGTTTAACCCCTAAACAAGATTAGATTATGAGCAAGAAAGTATTTGCATTGGTCTCCGGCATCGTGGGTGCCTTGCAGACCGCTGGTGTGGCGATCGTTACCTACACCGCACCTGAAAATGCCACGGCAATCAATTCAGCCATCGTTGTGGTTGGTGCTGCCATCATCGAGGTATGCACGAAGTTCGTAAAACCTGAGTAGTATGAAACGACTCGACTCTTTAGAAGCCTCTTACCGCTGTTGTTGGTGGGGCTTCTGGCTTTTTATCGCACTCTTGGCGGTCGGCTGGCTGACGAGTTGTACCACGACGCGGGTGGTGGAGAACTCCCACTCATTCTATGAGTCGGACAGCACGCAAATCCAACGGATGATCGACACCCGCATGAGGTCTATACAGCAGCAGATGGACTCTGCCTGGAGCGAGCGCGTGAATCAATACGTGTCGCAACAGCAGCAGTCGGAGCAGCAGCACGAGGTGATCACGGAGACTGTAACTACAACGCTCGACTCGCTCGGTCGTGAAATACGACAGGAGCAGCGCACCATCTCTCGTGACATCACCCGTGAACAGCAGGTCATAGAGCAGCGGCTGACGCGCGAGTTTGAGTCGCGCCTACACTCGGCAATCTCTGAACTCGATAGCAGCTGGCAGTCGCGCTACGACTCCATCCAGTCGAGTATGGTTCGCGAAGACTCTACCAGCATGGAGAAGACACCTGTCAGCGGCAGTGGTCTCAGCTGGTGGCAGCAGGCGCGGATTCACTTGGCGAACATTCTACTTTACGGGTTGGTGATCGTTGGCATTATCCTGCTCGGAAAGTGGCATTTGAAGAAACTCAAGCCGTGAGGCTTCACGCCCTGCCCGTGAGGGTCGGCACTGTTTTTGAATAAAATAAAGATTAACATGCCCGATGGTCGAGCCGTAATACTTGCGTACAATCTTTATACGACCATCGGGCTTATCAATTTCCCGACTTCGAGAAATTGATAGTAAACCCTAAACCCGTTTTTGCATGATTTATAAAGTTTGATAAATCAAGTAAAAATGGAAATTACATTAGATTCAATCATCGGCATCCTCGGACTGCTATTCGGTGGCGGTGCGTTGGGTGGCATCTTTACATGGCGTTGGCAGCGGAAGAAAGCCAAAGCCGAGGCACAGACGGAAGAGGTGAACATGGCGAAGGCCGTGCAGGACACTTACCAACAGATGCTTCAGGACAAAGAGGCTGATCTGGAAGACCGTAAAAAGGTCATCGCCGAGTTGCGCGAGGAGCGCGATCACTACAAGCAGGATCGCAACGAACTGCGCGATCGCCTGGATAAGACCGACAAAACCGTGCGCGACCTACAGCGAGAGGTGGCCCGCAACGGCAGAATGGTGGAGAGTATGCGCCCTTTTTTGTGTTACGACACCAAGTGCAAAAAGCGCGTCCGCGTGGCACAATCTGCGACCGAGGCAACTGACTGTCCTGAAAAGCACGACATAGAACCCGAAAACGAAATTTAGCCTATGGAGACCAACATCACTATGCACTTCACAATCGAAGAACTCTACGCCTCGAAGACCGCCAATGACAAGGGCATCAACAATAAACCATCCGTGCGCGAGATGGTGAACCTCGTATATCTTGCAGCCTACGTGCTGGAGCCCTTGCGAAAGGCGATGGGCAAGCCTATCATTATCAGCAGCGGATTCCGTTGTGAGCGTCTAAACAAAGCCGTGGGTGGTGTGAGTAACTCGCAGCACATGAAGGGGCAGGCCGCTGACATCGACATACAAGGCGACATGGCATTTGGTAAAAAGATATTCGAGTATATCCGCAACCATCTGCCATTCGACCAACTTATCTGGGAGCACAGCAAGAGCGGCACCTACTGGGTGCATGTATCGTTTGTCTATCCCGACTTTGGCAAGAACCGCAAGAAGGTTATCAACGATCTGCTGAAGAAGTAATCCCCCGACGACAAAATGCGCGAATATAAAAAGTATCAGATATGGCAGAATTAAACATTTTCCAACAGGGTGACAAGGTTAAATTTATCGTCACCTCGCAGAACAAGAATCTTGACATGGAGGCGTGCGACTTCTATGTGGAGCTTATCTATGGAATGCGACGAGATAAAGTCATCATTCAGAAAAAAGATTTTCTCTATGGTACGGATGGGGAGTATGTGATGATCGTCGATACCTCGAAGATGGTCGGAAAGCTGGTGTCTCGGTTCGTATGGTATGCCATCGACACAGATTGCGACCCCGACAACCGCCGTCAGGAAGTGGACGAGCAGATTGTCGGTTTCGTGGCCGCTACCCCGTGCCCGCAACTCATCATCTGTGAGAAGTGCAGCAGCGAGGGGCATGACGTGCGCTATGAACTGACTGACGAGCCCGACATCGCAGCGAAGTATCTCAGACTGGTGGCAACAGAGAACGTCGTACCAGAAAAGGGTGACCCGTACACCATCTACCGTCCGCTCGTCACCCGCAACGATGAGTATATCTATGTGCTTCGTGAGAGTGTCAACGCACTGGCCGAGGATATTGCAAATGCAAACAGTAATAACTAAAAAGAATAAGAATCATGGCAGATTACAGACTTACACAATCAGGCGACGAAGTTCAGGAGATTCTGAACAACTCAACCCCCCAGGTGGACTTGAACGCCGAAACCGAACGTGCTACTGATGCCGAGCATCAGTTGCAGAACAACATCAACAGCGAGGCGCAAACCCGCCAGCAGGCCGACACCACGCTTCAGCAGCACATCGACGCGGAGGCATTGACCCGCCAACAGGCCGACACAGCCTTGCAGCAGTTCATCCGGCAGGTACAAGGATCGCTCATTAATTATTATCTGAAAACAGAGACCTATTCGGCTACTGAGATTAATGCGATGCTTGCAGCCATCAAACAGTTCCGCTATCAGGTGGTGGATCAGTTGCCCACACCGTCAGCCGAGACGATGGGCATTATCTATTTGGTTCCTTCGGCTCATGCCGTGAGCGGAAACATCAAGGATGAGTATATCACCCTGACCCGCGACGAGGGCTCTGGCATCATCTACTACTTCGAGCAGATCGGTGAGACCGCCATCGACCTGTCGAACTATTATACCAAGGCTCAGACCAATGCTGAGATCAGCGCGGCCATCAATACCGCCATCGCATCTTATTACACTAAGAGCGAGGTGGATGCGCTCATCGCTAATTTCATTACCGCATCGACAACAAATCTGGTGAACTACTATTTGAAGTCGGAGACCTACACCCAGGCGGAAATTCAGCAGCTCATCGCCGCGATTAAGCAGTTCCGCTATCAGAGTGTGACGGAGTTGCCGACGGCATCTGCCGACACGATGGGCATCATTTATTTGGTACCGTCCACCAATCCGCAGCAGCAGAATGTGAAAGACGAGTTTATCACCATCAGCGCAACAGACCAAGGCACCACCACGTACAGTTGGGAACAGATCGGCTCAACAGAGATTGATCTGAGCGGTTATTACACCAGCCAACAGACTGACGCTGCCATCGCTTCTGCACTCGCCAATTACTCAACGACCGAGCAGATGACCGCTGCCATCGTGCAAGCCCTTCTGTCGTATTACACCAAGCAGCAGGTGGATGCGCTCATTGCGAATTTTATTACGGCATCTGTGGACAATCTCGTGAATTATTACCTGAAGAGTGAGACATTCACGAAGAGCGAAGTCAATGCTCTCATCGCAGCCGTGCAGCAGTTCATTTATGTGAGCGTGGCTGAATTGCCGACGGCATCCGCCGACACCATGAATAAGATTTATCTCGTGCCGAGCACCAACCCGCAGACCAAGAATGTGAAGGATGAGTTTATCACCATCGCTGTGACAGATCAGGGCACGACTACCTATTCTTGGGAGCAGATTGGCTCGACCACCATCGATTTGAGTGGGTATTATACCAGCGCACAAACCGACGCTGCCATCAACACCGCACTGTCGGCATATAGCACCACAAGTCAGATGAACGCAGCCATCGCCGCTGCCATTGCAAACTTCTATACTAAACAAGAGGTGGATGCGCTGATTGCGAACTTCATCACACCATCGACACAGAATCTGGTGTATTATTATCTGAAGTCCGAGACATTCACAAAGGCAGAAGTGAACCAGTTGATTGATGCCGTAAAGCAATTCCAGTACCAGAGCGTCAGTGTACTGCCTACAGCCAGCGCACAGACCATGAACATTATATACTTGGTGCCTGGTCAGTCGCCCACTTCTCAGAACGTGAAGGACGAATACATCACCATCGCCACGACCAACGAGATGCAGGAGACGGTCTATTCATGGGAGAAGATTGGAACCACCGAGATCGACTTGTCGAACTATTACACTAAGTCGCAGACCGACGCGGCCATCACAGCCGCGCTGAACGCTGCTCTGGACAACTACTCGACCACCCAGCAGATGACCGCAGCCATTGCCGCTGCACTCGCATCTTATTACACTAAGAGCGAGGTGGATGCGCTGATTGCTGATTTCATTACTAAGTCGGTGAACGATCTCACGTACTATTACTTGAAGAGCGAGACATTCACGAAAAGCGAGGTCAATGCTCTCATCGCAGCCGTGCAGCAGTTCCAGTACCAAAGCGTGGCAGAGTTGCCGACGGCTTCTGCGGATACGATGAATAAGATTTATCTCGTGCCTTCGACGAACCCGCAGACCAAGAATGTGAAGGATGAGTTTATCACCATCAGCGCAACCGACCAAGGTACTACCACCTATTCGTGGGAGCAGATTGGCTCGACCACCATCGATTTGAGTGGGTATTATACAAGCACCCAGACAGATGCAGCCATCAACACCGCGCTGTCGGCATATAGCACCACCAGTCAGATGAACGCAGCCATTGCCGCTGCCGTGGCATCATACTACACGAAGAGCGAGGTGGATGCGCTGATTGCGAACTTCATTACTGCATCGACACAGAATCTGGTTTACTATTATCTCAAATCTGAGACCTTCACTAAGGCAGAGGTGAACCAGTTGATCGCAGCCGTGAAACAATTCACATACGAGGCTGTCAGTGTCCTGCCGACGGCCAGCGCATCGACGGTTGGTAAGATATACCTTGTACCAAGTGCAAACCCAAGCGCACAAAACGTCAAAGATGAATATATTACACTGACTGTTACAGAGGAAGAGACGACCACCTATTCATGGGAGAAAATCGGCACCACACAAGTTGATTTATCGAATTATTACACCAAGTCACAGACCGATTCAGCCATCACCACTACCCTGAATACGGCCCTCGCTGACTATTCGACGACATCACAGGTATCTGTGCTCATATCAACGGCTGTCGCCGCTGCCCTTGGTAACTTCTACACCAAGGCAGAGGTGAATGCGCTGACAGCAGACTTCATCACAGCCAGCGTGAACAATCTCGTGAATTATTACTTAAAGAGTGAGACCTACACCCAGGCGGAGGTACAGCAGCTCATCGCAGCCGTGAAGCAGTTCCGCTATCAGGTTGCATCAACACTTCCGACGGCGACTGCTCAGACGATGGGCATCATTTATTTGATACCTTCAACAAATCCTACCACCCAGAACGTAAAGGACGAGTTCATTACTGTCGAGTCGACAAACGATCAGGACGAGACCGTTTACGCTTGGGAACAGATAGGAACGACCACCGTTGACCTGAGTGGGTATTATACCAGCAGTCAGACAGACAATGCCATCAGCGCAGCACTTACCGCTGCCCTCGCTGACTATTCGACGACCACTCAGATGGGCGATGCGATCACCTTGGCCCTGGCTGACTACTACACCAAAACGCAGGTTGACAACATGTTGGCATCTGCTGGCGGACACCCGTACTATGCCACATGCTCGACCGCAGGTGGAACAGCCGCAAAGACCGTATCTATTACGGGCTTCACATTGAAGGAAGGCGCAGAGGTCAGCATTCTGTTTTCTAACGGCTTTACAGCGACATCACCCACATTGAATATCAACGATGGTGGTGCGAAGGCTATTAAACTGCAAGGTCAGGCACTGGCACCATGGATGGTTGGTAACAACAATATCGTCACCATGCTCTACAACGGCACTGACTGGGATGTTACTAACATCATGAGTCTTACACAGGGTTCCGACTCCGACGATTTCGTCGATCTCGGACTGCCTTCTGGAACGAAGTGGGCAAAAGCCAACCTCGGAGGAACCAACCCGCAGGATTTGGGTCAGTATTTCTCATGGGGTAACGTCACAGGACACGCCAAAGATAGTGGATATGATTTCTCACAGACCACCTACAACGGAACAACAGGTGCTGGACTGATGGGAGGACTCTCGACCAGTTCATCTTATGATGCCGCAAGAAACATCAAGGGCTATCCTTGGCGCATCCCGACATATGATGACTTCCTTGAGTTGCTTTCATATTGTCGTGCACAGTGGACTACGGTCAGCGGACAGGCAGGTATGAGATTCACATCTAACATCAACGGTAATTCTATTTTCTTGCCAGCCGCAGGCAGCTACAATGGTACTACGCTTCAGAATCTCGGCACGAACGGCTTCTACTGGGCCGCTACGCTCAGTAGTGCCACGAATGCTTACTACCTGAACTTCTACTCGACGAACGCGTACATGCACAGCAACGCCAGGTATTTCGGAATGCCCGTCAGGGCGGTGCAGTAACTTGTCTTTTCAATAAAAGACAAAGCTCTTACAGCCATGCCGCGCGAAAAACGCGCCGACAGGCGCGGCGCGGCAAGGCAGGAAGAGCGTTACAGTTAGGGTGATTTTGGCTTTACATATATTAAATATTAAAGAAAATGGCAAAACTCGCAGATATTCTCTTCATCGAGCGCGAACGTACGGAAAAGGAAAGATGGAACGAGATACACCTGTTCACGACGGGCGGTTTCTATTCCGCATACGAATGGAGCGCGTGGCTCACTTCGGTTATATCCTATAATGACGAGGTGCGCAAGCAGTCGAAAGACCGTATGCCGCTGGCCGTATCGCGCAACCCCATAGCCTCCAGCGAGGGAGACACATTCTGTCGGGTAGGATTTCCGATCAAGTCCGTGGCGAAGTTCATTCCAACATATACGGATTTCAAAATCCTCGACGACAGCCACATTATCATTACCATATCACTCCCAACACCTACCGACGGCTCGGATATCACCTACGAGCGACTTGAGAAGGCATTCAATGAATGGAAGGAATCGCAGCCCATCAAGCAGCCGAAGGAAAGGAAGCCTCCCGATAAACAGAAAACAACGGTCTGCGCCAGCCATACCGATACCGCTATCGCCGTAAACGTGAAAGGCGGTATCATCACGCAGATCATGCAATATCCGCTCAGTGACAGGACTGCGATGGAGAACTTCGACTTTATCAAGTCACTGCAACAGCAGATAGCATCTATCATTTAATCAATATTTCAAGTACAAAAATCATTCAAAAAACAACGGTTCAAACGTCAGGAAAAGACAAGTTCATAGGTTGCTCGTCATACCTCCGTGGGAGGCGTGAAAAAACAAAGACACTCGACGGCTTACGCTTCAGTATTCCATCATGATAGTCGTATCAGGTAGCAACCGACACATCATACCATAGTGTTTAATTCGTCTCAGGCAGCGTTGCCAGCCGCAGGCAACTACAATGGTACTACGCTTCAGAATCTTGGCACGAACGGCAACTACTGGGCCGCTACGCTCAATAATGCCACGAATGCTTACAACCTGAACTTCAACTCGACGAACGCGAACATGAACAACAACGCCAGGTATAACGGAATGCCCGTCAGGGCGGTGCAGCACTCGTCGGAGTATTGACCTACGAACCACAGACAGAAAGCACATGGAAGCAACAGGGTATCACATCTCTCGCAAGCAACTGCTGTTCGACCTTCATCTCGCCTACTATTACGCAGCCCGTCACAAGCAGAAGATGAGCTACGTGGTGAAATTCAAGCGCAATCTGAAGGAGAACCTGGAGCAACTCTGCGACGACCTGATGACAAGGAGATACAAGCCACTGCCTTCCAAGTGCTTTCGTCATAGATTATCCGAAGAAGCGCGAGGTGTTCGCCGCGATGTTCAGGGACAGGATTGTGCATCACTTATACTTCATATATACACATCAACTATTTGAACGCACCTTTATTGCCGACTCTTATTCTTGTATCATAGGCCGTGGCACTCACTACGGCATCAACCGCCTGCGCCAGCATATCCGTCAGGAGAGCCAGAACTGGACGCAGCCCTGCTATGCCATGAACCTTGACATTCGCGGCTACTTCATGCACATCAACCGTGATCGGCTGCTGAAGATAGCGACGGCATCACTCACGAAGATGGCGACACATAAGGTGGGGCTCTCCGACGACGTGATGATACCAGCAGGCGTGATCCTGACAAAGCACACCACCTGGGCCGACATCCGCGACATGTCGCTCATCCTGTGGCTCACGGAACAGATCATCATGCTCGACCCGATGGAGGACTGCATCATCGTGGGCGACGAGAGCGACTGGGACGGCATCGACCATGCGAAGTGCATGCGCTACGTGGAACCAGGGCTCGGACTACCCATCGGCAACCTCACCAGTCAGCTCTACTCAAATGTCTATCTCAATGAGTTCGACCAGTTCGTGAAGCGTGAGCTACTGGCACGCCATTACGGGCGTTATGTCGATGACTCCACGATCGTGAACGCCAGCCACGAATGGCTGCTTGGGCAGGTGCCGACGCTCCGTGAGTTTCTGTATTACGGACTGTCGTTGGAACTCCACATGGGCAAGCTCCACATCCGCGAGGTCAGTCAGGGTGTGGAGTTCCTCGGAGCCTTCATCAAACCCTACCGCGACTATGTGTCGAACAAGACGCTCGGCAGGATCATCCGCAACGTGCAGCAGCTCGACCTCCGCGACTTCCGACACATGCACGCAACGATGCAATCCTATCAGGGATTCCTGAAGCACACGGCATCGCGCAACATCATGCGGGAGATGGCGGTAAACCCCAGCCTACATTTCGACTTAGATATATAAGGTACAAAATTATAAAAACATCAGGCATATGACAAACAAGATCAACGGCTTCAGTGCAGACTTCGCACTCGCCAAGAAAGAAGGCTCACGCATCATCGTGGGCTATGAGAAGACAGACATCGAGGGCACTGCCCTCGCCATGTGGTTCGAGGTGTATTTCCACCAGAGCGTGCCAACGCTCCAGCAAGTGAAGGATGCCATCTTTGCCGACATCAACTCGCAGACCGACGAGGAAATCCTCTGCGGATTTGACTACACCATCCAGCACGGCAGCGACCAGGGCAAGCAGGTGAAGGTGTGGCTGTCGGAGGCCAACCAGACAGACATCGACCGCCTCGCCAACGCGTCGGGAGTCACATTCCCCGTCCGTCACAAGGTGGCGGAGGACGGCGTGGGCAACGCTATCTATGAGGAGTTCCAGAACGCCACGGAAATGAAGTCGCTTAGCGACAGCTTCACCATCTATATCCATCAGTGTCAGGAGTCTGGTTGGCAGCGCAAGGATGCCTTCGACTGGCAGGCCTATCAGCAGGCCCTCGACGCACTCACACCGACGACATAATCTTACGTTATTTATATATATCACAGTTAGTAGTTTTTTCATAGTTTAGCATTAATTTTTGAAGTTACAATTTTTAGGTTTTTAGTTATTGGAAATTCAGTCTATTTTTTTTGATTGCGAAAATTAGAAAAATGAAAGTAATGGTTAGAAGATTGTTTGGGCTTGCAGCGGCGAGCCCTTTTTTCCATTTTACGGTTCCTGAGACTGCCGCGCTCGACCTATGGTCGCTTGCTACCAACGGGACGCAAGAAGGATGGTAAACCCGTAACCGATTTTTGCCCGATTAGTGACAGCCCACTAATCGGGTTTTTGTTTTTATGGCTGACACAGGTACAATCGAAATCAAAGGACTCGACGAGCGCATCAAGCAGTTCGGTGAAGCGTCCACGAAGAACCCCATGATGCGGAAACGTATCAATGAGGTGATCCGTGCGATGATGAAGGATGTGCGCAAACGGCTTCAGAGCGATGCGCAGAGCGGACTACAGATGAAGGAAGACCCGCGCAAGGCTTACAAAGCCGTGAAGATGGCCGTGTACCGCAAAATCTTCGGTGGTAACGTCAGCCTTTATTCTCCGAGGAAGGCAGGCACGATGCGCTACTATGAGCCACCGCGTCACCCATCGCGTCGAGGCGGTAACCGCATGAAGCAGTCAGAACGCACCCGCGACATGATGAGTTACACAGGTGGCGACCGCTGGATGGTGTTGCAGTGGCTCAACAACGGCACGAAGGAAAGATACAGCGGCAACGGACGCAACGGAAAGACCGATGCACAGCGAAACGCCTTCATTGAGCGCACTGGCGGACGAGGCAAGCGTGGCAGCATAGCACCGCGCAACTGGTTCGGTCCCAAGTCCTCTCAGGAACTTATGGCAGCAGCAGCCAACCTCGACAAGATGATCGACGACATCGTAGCAGGAATATTGTATTAAACAACGACATATATGGGAGACGTAATTACCAGGTTTAAACTCGAAACGACGCAGTTTGACTCCAAGCTGAGAGATGAAGCCAAACGCCTGAGTGACTTGACAAACCAACTATCACTGGCAGGAAAGGACTTTAATAGGTTCGCACAACAGCACGTGGAGACTGCCCGTTCATTCGGTCAGGTATCGAGTGGAGCAACCAATCTAAAAGATAAACTAAGGGATTTGGTCGGCGCATACAACCAAGTGGCCAAGGCATACAATGCCATGACCAAAGAGCAGCAGCAGACAGACTATGGTAAGGCACTGGCAGAAAGTCTTCAGAAGTTACAGGGCGACATCCGTCAGACTAAGGAAGAAATGAACGCTATGCCTGGTGTACTCGACAAACTGACAGACAGATTCACCGTAAATATAGATGCCATCAAGTTGTTCAATGTCGGGCTGCAAGCAGCTGAAGGTGCGTTGAAGGTGGCAAAGGATGCGTTCTTTGCATCAGAGGCAAACGTGGACGAGTGGGGTAGAATCGTACAATCAAGCAAGAGTATCTATGAAGGATTCCTGACTGCCATCAATACTGGCGACATCAGCGGTTATTTGAGCCGTATTGACGAGATTGTGAGTGCTGCCCGTGCCGCTTACAACGAATTGGACCGCCTTGGAACGATGAAGACCATCCAGGCACCAGCGATGAGCGCACAGCAGGCAGAGAACGAGCGTATGAGGATGATGATCCAGACGGGTCGTTATATCGCACCGATGGACGGTCGTAAGGCTACCATGCAGAATGGTCAATTATTGACACCCGATCAGATACGTCGTATTGAACAGATGCTTCAGGGCGGTATGCAAAAAATGGTGACACTTGTCGGTAATGAAGTGAATCAGACTGGCAAAGCCATTGATGCCCTTTACACCAGTCAGGCAAAAGACCTCGGTTTGAGTCTGAAAGAGTTCAGGAAAGGCACATCCTCAATGGCTGAGTTTGACAAGCGCATGGCAGGTTATGACCAATATCAGCAGTGGCGTGCCGCTCATACAACCATCGACCAACAAAGTGGTCGTGAAATTGTGGCGCGTGGTAATCCTTTCGCACAATATGCTAAATGGGGTTCATTTCGTGTGGATGGTGACAGATACAATCAGTTGGTGCAACTGATCCAACAGCGCAACCAACAACAATCAAGTGCATATGGTATGCAGTCGCAAGCCTACCGCGCCATCAACCGTGCAGAGGGTATCACACTCAAGGGTATTATGGGTGGCGGTGGTTCTGGTGCTGGCGGTGGTCGCGGTGGAAGTATCAAGACCGAGCAGACAGAGTTGCAGAAGAACCAGCAGACCATCAACGAACTGACACAGGAATATGTGAACATCAGTGATAATGCCAACGAAGTAACACGGGCACGTCAAGAAGAAATCAGACAGGAAATCCAATTGCTTGAACAGCGTAACAACCTGCTGAAACTCTATGCACAGCAGGCACAGGGTAAACTCCAAGGTGGCGATGTTCAGACAGAAGGGCTCGGATCGGGCAGTATATCTGGGTCATTCAAGGATATAAAGATCGAAGGTCTGAGTGAAGAAACGATGGAGAAGGTGCGAAAGGGTATGGTGCAGCTGAACGATACAGCCAGCCAGTCGGGCAAAGCGTTTGGTGTTGCTTCTGGTGCCGTTAGCGCACTTAGTAGTGCCTTGGCAGGCATCGAAGACCCAGGGGCTCGCGCAGCTGGCTTGGTGCTTCAGTCACTCGCCAGTATCGCCCTCGGCTTTGCCTCTGCTGCTGCGTCGCCACTCGTGACTGGCACGGGATGGGGCTGGCTGGCCTTTGTTGGAGCCGGACTTGCTGCCGTGGCGACGACCATCAGCACGATCCATCAGTTGACCGGTTTTGCTCAAGGTGGTATAGTAGAAGGAAATTCGTATAGCGGTGATAACATCTATGCGGGTAACGGTATGATCAACGCTGGAGAACTGGTGCTTACGAAAGCCCAGCAGGGCAACCTCGCCTCGCAACTCCAGGGCAACGGTATGCAGAACATGAACATTGCTGGGCGCATCAAGGGCACCGACATCATTCTCTCGATCGACCGCTCGCTGAAGTTGGAGGGGAAGCAACTGCTGACATGGGGACGATGAAAGGTAAAAAGGTAAAAAAGTAAAAAAGTAAAAGATATGGCAGTATTAGGAAATAATATCATCGTATTGATGAACGGGCAGGCGATCGCCGGCACGAAGAGCGATGAGTTGCAGGTGGACTGCGAGACCATCGAGATAGCCAGTGCCACGGATCAGGGGTGGTCACACAATGTCGCAGGCCGCAAGTCGTGGAGTCTGACCGTCGGCTGGCTCTTGCTGGCGAACACCGACGTGAGGAAGGCCCTGTTGGTCGGTTCCTCAGTGACCATCAAGATAAAAGGCCGTGGCGACACCGATGCCAACGGTCTCCAAGGCTCTGCGACCATCCGCACCTGTAAGATCACCGCAATCAGGGGAAATTTGGCCACTGGCTCTTTCGCTTTCGTCGGTAACGGACCTTTAACATAAGCAGATCATGGCAATCCATTGGACAGTGACATTCAAAACGCTCCGAGGTGGTAAGACGCTGACCGCCTCCGTCTATGACAACCTCTATTCAGGGCAGCCCATCGCTCTGAAGGGAGGGGCAGAGCCGTTTGTGACCAACGAGAACAACGACGACGATCCGTTCAAGGCCATCCGCACGCAGACTGGAGCCCTGAAGATCGTGGACGATGGCTATGCCCTCGACGGCACGACACCATTCAACTGGCGCGACCTGCAACCACGCAGCGACCACGACCGCCCCGTGATCCTTACTGATGAAAACGACACGATACTTTGGCAGGGATTCCTTCAGGCGCAGAACTTCAGCGGCACGCTCTACGAGGAAACCCAAGAGCGCGAGTTCCCATTGCAGTGCGCCCTCTCGATCCTCAGTTCGCAATACCCGAACACCACCGACCAAGGTATCGTGAACTTCGCCTTCCTGCTGAACTACATCTCAGCGATGGTGACGGCAGCCTCGGTGTCTGTCATCAACTTCACGGAGTTCATCATCCAGGGTGGCAGCGATGCCCAAGCATGGCTCTCGAAGAAATTCCACTGGGCGAACCTGCTCAGTGAGAACAATGAAAATGATATTGCAGCGCAATACGACCTGTTCACCTGTCTCGAAGACATGTGCAATTTCTGGGGGTGGCAGGCACGCACCGATGGCACGCGCCTCTATCTGATGTGTACCGAGGACCCCACAGAGCAAACGGCACTCATACTCACACCCGCAGACCTCTCCACGATGGCGGCGGGCTCGTTTGCCGGCACCATTGACACCGAGCCATTCATCCGTCGAGACCTGACGGGCAATATATTCGCCTCGAATGACAATGACGATATGTGGATGAACGGCCCCAGCGAGGTGAGCGTGAAGGCCGACTGCAATGAGCAGAGCAGTTCCGCAGAGTTTGCACCTCCAACCGTACAAAAAGCAATGGACGATGCCGGCAATTACTCATGGGTGTCAGGTGAGGAAGACAACACAGGCTACTTCACCACACCGATGATCAGCAGTTTCACCAGCAATGTGATGGATGGTTCTGTGTCTGGCAGTCTGTGGGCAGGATTCTGCCGACGACAGATTTACTCATCGACGGAGCAGGACAACCCCACCAAGATAGATGCCTTTGTAGTTGCATCGGATGTGGAGCCAGTTGTTCCACTCATCAGCATTCAGACCAAGCGAATGATGTCGTTCTCCAATGGCACATTGAAATTCAGCGGCTCTGTTTGGAATGGTAACGGTTGGCAGCAGTGGGACTCTGAAAATGATGACGATTACATAAAAGTTCGCATCGGAATCGGCCTCACCCGAGCCACCGCCAAGTGGTTTTATCTGGAGTGCAGTCAGCAAGGAGTCATCTCTCATGGATGGAGTAGTACAGTAAAAGAGTGCAAACTGACCGTCGGAACGGGCGACATAAAAGGTATGCTCATGCCTTATGACACCCAGACCGGATTTCTGATTTATGCCGTAACCACTTTCGACGGTATCCCTACAGAAGAAGGTATGTACGGCTATGTATTCGTGGATTTCCTTGGAATCTATTACGATGCTGCTTTCTACCCAGGAACGGGCACTCCAGGCGGTCGTTATGTCGTTGGAAACTTCAAGATTGAGTTCAGTCGTGAACATGTGGTAATCCCTGCCAATACGCAGGACTCCACACGTTTGCGTGAGGTGAAGAAAGACCGCGTGTCATCGATGGAATACTCGGCCATCAATGAGAACTCCATCAAGAACCAGCAGGACATCGACCTGATCTATGCCTCGGACAACAACATGAAGTATGGCTTTGGGCTCGTTATGAATCCCAACTTTGAGTACATGGCGACCGCCTACTACGGTGAGGCACTCCAGCATCCCGAACAGCATCTGGCAGACCGCATCGTGAACTACTGGTCAACAGCGAAGCGACTCGTGACCGCCGACCTTCAGACGCAGATCGTGGAAGCGACCGACCCCATCACGCCGTGCAGCCACCTGGTGCTCAGACAAACCCACTTCCGCACGCTCGCCATCAGTCACCAGTGGCGCGATGATGTGACCACATTAAAAATGATTCAATCGCTTATCCTGATTGAAGACGAAGAAGAATTAGAAGAAGAGGAGGTATTATAATATGGAAAGCCTGACAAGAGAAGCAATACTCCGCATGGTCGGACTGCACGACGCAGCCCACATGATGCGACAGATGAACGCCATCCAACTTTCACTGGAAGAGGAGCAAGGCAGGATGGTGGCATACTGGACGGAGATACGCAAAAGCGAGAAGGAAGTGACGCTGTTGGCAGGCCGTGTGGCGGCCAACGAGACCAGTATTGGACAACTCCAGGTGACTGCACAGCAACTCACCGCATCCGTTAGCAGTCTCACCACCACCGTCAATGGTCATACTACCTCCATCGGTCAGTTGCAGATCACCGCCAACAGCCTGACGGCATCGGTGAGCTCGCTTACCACCACCGTCAATGGCCATACCACCTCCATCGGTCAACTGACAATCACATCCGATAGCATCAGCAACCGCGTGACGGTCATTGAAGGCGACTACGTGAAAGAAGCAGAAATCTCACTGATGGTGAAGAAAGACAGTAGTGGGTACATCTCCAATGCGCTCATCAAGGCTGATATTATCGACTTCACTTTCACACAGAGCACTAATTTCAACTCCGGCGGTCAGACCGTGATGAATATCAACTCCAGCGGTGATCTGTGGATTAAAGGTGACTTAAAGGGTGGTAATATCCAAGGCGATTACACAATCGGAACACAGGGAACTAAAATGCAAATATATGTAGATGAAACGATTGGCTCTGCTCGTAGTTCTGGAATTAGAGGTGTTGATTCCAATAACTGGGAGGTTATCAGGTTAGGTATGTTGGAATATAATAATAGAGTTGAACCAAGTCTCAGACTGAATAACCCAAGTGTTGATCAGGTGTATGTACGTCCCGAATCTATTCAGTTTCAGCACGCTGTAAATACTGGCGTTACCTCAGTATTTACGATTGGATGGTCATCCACTAACAACAAGATACTTATTGGTTCACCACTTGATGCTTGGCCATCATTAAGTGAGGCATCAATTGGTCAAGTATATCTCGACAATGGTTACTTAAAAGTAAGAACATCATGAAACTGAAAGTAGTATATACAAAACACATTCCGCTAAAGGGATTCGTGGCTCTGACGCTGTGGCCTTGGATATTCGTGCGAGAAGATAAAAGCGCAAAGTTTACGCCAATGGCGAAACGCCACGAGGCGACCCACGCCCATCAGCAGGTGGAGTGTCTGTTGGTCGGTTTCCTGATCATCTATTGTCTCGAATGGATCATCAAGGATGTGTTCTGCGGATTCGACAGCGACCGCTCCTATCGCTCCATCAGTTTTGAGCAGGAGGCATACGAACACCAGGAAGAAATCTATTATAACGACGTGCGCAGGCATTTCGCCTGGCTCAGATATTTATTCACAATTAAATAAAAGGAACTATGGAACAGAAAAAAGAAGAAACAAAGTTTTTCGACTTCACAGAGGTCGAGATGGAAGTGAGCTTTGACAACGTGATGAAAGTGGACATCTCAAAGACACTCGGAAATGTCATCCACCAGAACACCGGCGACCTCGGACTGGATGAGTTAGCCCGCACCATCTACAAGGATGGAAAGGCCGACATCCCCGTGCAGTACATCCCCGCCATCATTGAGATTTTGAAGATGCCCACATCGCTCATGGCAGCCGGCGGCAAGGTGGCAATTATTAATATGTTGAAATAAAGGTTTTCATCATAGTGTTATAATTAATATTTGTTTTAGTTGAATTTTTTAGAATTAGTCATGGGGCGACGGCGGTCGCCCTTTTTTTGTTTACGGTCCCTGAGCCTGTCGAAGGGTTAGTAATCCCCGAACACCGTTTTGGCGGTATGGTAGAAGACAAAAAGAAATATCAGATATGAACGAACAGAATGAAACGGGCTTGAAGTGGCTCAACCTTGATGCCATCCACGCGCATTGCCGCATCGACTTCGCCTGCGAAGATGCAGAACTGGAGCAGTTTGGTATGGCAGCAGAACAAGCCATCCTCGACCTGACGCGGCGCACCTACGAGAACTTCATCGACACCTATGGCCGCATCCCCGATCCCATCTTCAACGCCTCGCTGTTGCTGGTGCAGAACCTCTACAACAACCGCGACGCTGCCGACAGCCAAAAGAAGGATGCCGCGCTCTACGGCTTCGACCTGTTGCTGAAGAACTACATGGTGCTGACGGGTGGCACACCGCTCGAAGTGGAGCGCGACGGGTTGCTGGATAAACTCACGGTGGTAATGACGGAGTTTGATTTTGATTTCGGTGAAATCTCCGAACCGAGCGAGGAACTGGTGGAAGCCTACGACACCCAGCGGCGTGACATGGCCGCTCTTTACAACCGCTATGCTTACATCCAAAAGCCGACGAGCTATATCTGTCAGAAGTTCCGCGAGGCCATCACCAAGGCAAAGGCAGACTGCGACGAAATCATCAACCGACAAAACGAATAGGCTATGGGATACAGTGCAGGATTTCTTCATGACATCATTCAGGTGCTCAACCGCAAGGAAGCGAAGACCAGTAAGTTTGGTATCGACGGTGGCGGTATTGAGTGGGAAAAAGGCCCGTGTCTTCACGCCAATGTGGACTATGCAAAAGGCAAGTCGGCTATGAATGCCGGTGCCCTCGATGCCTATGCGGTGAAAATTGTGCGCATGAGGTACAACGCCACAGCCGTCATCAATGAACGCTCGCGGATCAAGTTCGACGGTCGTGTGTATCAAATCATCCCCGAAATGTTCCATCCCAACCATTTCGATGACACACTGCAATTCCACATGCAGTTGATAGTAAATGAATAATAAAAATAAGGAACTATGAAAGAGAAAAGACAACCCAAATCATCAGCGGGCAAACCAAAGGCCGACAAGCCAGGAAATCCGCTGAAATTCAAAAAGACCGACGTGGTAGTGGCGATCATCCACTACAACACGCCGGAACTGACTTGCACCTGCATCGGCTCGCTGCTGAAGAACGGCGGACTATTCAAGTCGGTGAAAGACATAAAGGTGGTGGTGTTTGACAACAGCGACACGCGACCGATGGACGAACCGCCCACGAACGTTGTCCTGCTCGACAACACCAAGGGACAAATAATCGACTTTGAGAAGGAACTGGCAAAGTTCCCCGACCGCTGCCCCGAAATCGGGTGTGCCAAGGGCTGCGAGTATGGCAGCGCGAAGCACATGATGACCGTTCAAAAGTTGTGGGAACTGTTGCCCAACGGCTTCATCCTGATGGAGTCAGACATCATAATCAAGAAAAGCATCGCCCACATGGTAAACCGCAACTATTCGTTTGTCGGCTACTGCCAGAAATCGCAGCCGTACAATCCATTCAACATCGGTCGCGTGTTGCCGATGCTCTGCTGGATGAACGTGCCGCTGCTGACCAAGCATGGCGCACGCTACTACGACCCAGAGCGCACCTACGGTCTGCTGCCAGGTGGTCGTGAGAATCGCAATAACTGGTATGATACAGGCGCGGTGATGCTCGAAGACATCCTCTCACATCGCCCTCATCTGAAGGGCTTGCACGAAGACATCCGCCCGCTGGTGGAGCACTACGGTGCAGCATCGTGGAAGAACAACGACCTCGACGCACAGATGGCGTGGATTGAACAACATCAAAACCTCTTCGTATGAAAATAGAAGTATTCACACTCTGTTGGAACGAGATGGCCATCCTGCCGTTTGCCGTCGATTACTGGCGACGCTTCGCCAGCCGCGTGACCGTCTATGACAATGGCTCGACCGATGGCTCTGTGGAGTGGTTGCAGCAGAACGCAAGCGACCTTGTGACCGTGGTGCCGTTTGATACGGGCGGTCATAAGAACAACACCATCCACCGCAACATGAAGAACGACTACTGGAAGCAGGCGAGAGACCGGGCCGACATGGTGGTCGTATGCGACATGGACGAGTTTCTGATTCCCGACCTCGACGCTCTGGAGAAGATGCTGGCCGACGGTGCCACCGTATGCCGTCCGCAATGGATCGACCTTGTGAGCGAGAAGATGCCGAAATACAAGGCGGGCAAATACCTCCACCAACTTTGTCCGAAAGGCATCCGCAACCCTGGCTCAAAGGCGGTGCTGTTCAATCCGAACAAGATCGAGGAAATGAACTACAGCCCAGGAGCTCACCTCTGCAACCCGACAGGCGACGTGAAGTGGGCTGACAACACGGGCATCGTGGTGTTGCACGTCAACAATGCCCTGAGTCTCGACTATCGTCTGATGCGCTACCATGCACAATGCGAGCGTCGCAGCCAGCAGGACAAGAACCTCGGCTATGGCATCCACTACACGAAGGCCGATGACGTAATCAGTGCCGAGTGGCAGCAGCAGGTCAAGGCCGCTGAGAAATACACGGATTTGATTTCCGTCGGTAAACCCAAAACAACGAAACGCACGAATAGAAAAGCGAATAAGATATGAATTGGTTTAGAAATCTTTTCACTCCGACGGGCACGCTCCCTATCCAGCAGCGCGAGGCGACACCGCAGCCGATAACGCCGGGCGTGCCGTCGTCGTCGAATGAGCAGCCTCCGAAAGTGACGGGCGGCTCGTATCAGGAGCGCATCGTCTATGCACGCGACCCGCAGCTGGCGTTGACCGTCTCGGCTGTCTATCGTGCCACCGAGTTGCGTGCCAAGACCATTGCCGTGATGCCGGTGCAGTATCAGAAGCGTGACGCAAACGGCGGCAACTTCGTGACCGACATGCGCAGTCTCGGAAAGCGCATAAACTATCTGCTGCAAGAGGAACCGAACCCCATCATGACCGCAGGCAGCCTGTGGGAACTGGTGACCATTAACCGACTGATGTACGGCAACGGCTTTGTGTATATCGAGCGTGACCCGATAGGATTCCCCGCTCACCTGTGGCTGGTGCGCGAGGGCAGTTACAACCTCGTGGCGGGTACCTACAACATCTCGTATCTGGGCGAGAACGGCTATGTGGTCAAGGTCAACGTGCCGCGTGAGGACGTGCTGCATTTCCCGAACACCTTCCGCACGTTCAACGGCTTCTGGGGCATCTCGACGCTCCAATATGCGCTTGAAACGCTCAGCCTGAACAAGACGCTGAAGGCACAGACCCTGGAGACCGCTGCGAAGGGTGGCCGCGTGAAGTTGATCATCGGTGAGGAGAAACCCGCCAGCGGTCAGGGTACTTTGGCATTCGGCATGTTCAAGAAGGGCGAGATGGATTCCTACGCACAGGAACTTCAGCGAAAGATGTATGCCGGTCAGGACATCCTTGCCATCCGAGGGCTTGACAAGGTGACGAATATCTCGATGACGAGTGCCGAGATGCAGGCCGCTGAGAACTTGGGTCTCTCCTATGACGACGTGGCAAGGTTCTGGGGTACGCCCCGCCCGCTGCTGATGCTCGATACCAACTCGCACTACAACGACTATCAGAATGCCACGATGGAGTATCACACGCGAACCATCCTGCCCGACAAGACCGACATGGAGAAAGAAATCTTCCGAAAGCTCATCGGGCAGTCAGACTACGGATTCCGACGCATACATATCTGCGAGAAGCCGCTGCTGACGATGGACCCTGAGCGACAGGCGAAGATAGACCAGTTGCACTTGCAGACGGGTTGGACGATTAACGAAGTCCGCGCCCAGCACGATCTGCCAGCTATTGAGAACGGCGAAGAGCCAATGGCCAGTGCCAACCTCATGACGCTGAAGGCTCTCATCGCCAAGAGCGAGGCAGCGACCACGCTGAAGCCAGGCAACTACACCGTGGCAGAACCCGCCAAGGAGGGCGAGGGCGAGAAGTGAGAAAAACATCGACACGTGTCAATCTCGAAATCGACACGTGACAATTTTAAAACGACACGTGACAATATAAAAATTGACATACAATGACACCCAACCCGACACGAGAGGAAATCGACGCTCTGGAGCGCGATATTCAGCAACAGAGAAAGAAGCGCAAAAGACTTGTTCATCACGCAGTAAACCCCGGACGCTAAAACGCCCGATAAGTAGATAACATTTTCAAATGTAAAACGAGAATATGAAACAGACAAGATTCATCCCAACCAATGACTGCGGCCTGCAACTGCGCGAGCCACAGGAGGGGCAGCAGGAGAGCCGCGAGATTGAGGGCCGTCCGATAGTCTTCGGCGTGCGCTCGGTCAACCTCACACCCTGGAGCTCCACACGCAAGGTGTATGAGATTCT
>Ga0310786_10003158_pt1 | contig 24261 bp, 18 predicted proteins | sample AusTroGonzalo_MG_FD_203881 | JGI IMG/M metagenome (GOLD analysis project Ga0310786, IMG submission 203881) | Bovine rumen microbial communities from tropical cattle in Woodstock, Queensland, Australia - Gonzalo_03 (v2) (version 2) | ecosystem: Host-associated > Mammals > Digestive system >...
ACTTGATTTCTTTTAAAATCTTCTTCACTATCTCCCCCATGAAATCCCGCATATTCTACCCTCCGAAACACAGGAAATCTCCCCGCCGACGCCACGCCCCGGCCCGCAGCGAAATCTCGGCGCCCCTTTGCCCCCTCCCCGCATCCCTCCGCGCCTCCATCGAACTCTTCGACCTCCTCGTCACCCCCCTCGAAGCCCTCTACCTCTTCACCTGCCGCTCCGTCCGACAGCTCGCCCGCGACCTCCTCCGCCGCACCCGCATGAAGGAGCTCCGCCCCACCCCCTCCCTCCGCGGCACGCCAAAACCCGCCGACATCGACGAAATCTGGACCCTCAAACCCCGCACCCTCATCGACCGCCTCCGCCTCGGCTCCCGCCTCCTCGACCTCGAACCCTCCGTCGACAACTCCTTTGTTTTCAGGGAATACCCGCACTCCGGCCACCGCGAAATCATCGCCCGCCACAGCGGCATCAAAGGCTGGCTCCAAGACCACTGCCCCACCGTCGCCTACACCACGGCCATGGCGTGGAAGAAACTCGCCTCCCGCCTCAAGACCCTCTGCGGTGCCCCGCCAAATGTCCCCCTCGAATGGCTTTTGCCCGACGCCCCCGAAATCTCGACTCTCACCTCCGCCCCGACCCTCGCCGACGCCATCTTGGCCGCCCGCCGCAGCCTCGACGGATTTCTGGTCGAAGGAAAGACCTTTTCCGGGCTCCAGAAGCTCGCCGAAAAGCGGATGAACATCATCCGATTTCCATCGAAAAAGCTTGAAAATCACTTAATCTTGAAACAAGGGGGGCCAAAATCCGAAATGGATCGCCTTGCAGCCGAATTCCGCACCCGAGGAGCGGTGTTGCTGGCCGCGTTGAAGCGACTTCCGCCCTCGCCCGAACGCCAAAAACTCCTCCACCACCTCGCCCTCCTCCAAAATTCCCCGCTCCTGCGCCGCTGATTGTCCCCCCAGCGCTTTTTGCCCGTCGAACCGATTTGCCAAACATTGGCAAAAATGGCCCGTTTTGCCAACGCTTGGCAAATTCCGGGAAACGTCGCCCGCGTTTCCGCCGCGTCAAGGGGTCGCGGGTGCGGCGGAGTAGGCGGGAAAACGGGCGGCGAGGAGGCGGACGCGGAGGATGTCGCCGGGTTTCGCGCGGTCGGCGGCCGGGCGCGGCATCTTGACGCGGACGCAGCCGTCTTCGCCGGGCATTTGCCAGGGCAGGTGGCCGCGCCAGCCGCCGGGGATGCGGGCGTCGAGCATGGCGGGAACGGTTTTGCCGAGACGGGCGGCGGCGCGGGCGCGCCAGACTTGGCGCTGGACCGCGTAAAGGGCGGCGGCGCGGCGTTCGGCTTCGGCGGCGGGGACGACGTCGGGCATCCGCGCGGAGAGGGTGCCGGGTTCGGGGGAATAGACGAACGCGCCCATCGCTTCGAAGCCCGATTCGCGGACGAAATCGCGCAGGGCGGCGGCGTCCTCCGGCCGCTCGCCGGGGTGGCCGGCGATGAAGGTGGTGCGGATGGCCGCGTCCTTCCCCCAGATGCGGCGGACGGCGGCGAGACGGGAATCCACGTCCGCGCGGGAAACGCCGCGGCCCATGCGGGAAAGCATGCGGTCGGTGGCGTGCTGGAGGGGGAGGTCCACGTAGCGGACGAAGCGTTTTTCGGCCGCGAGCGCGGCGAGGACTTCGTCCGAAAGGTGGCGGGGGTGGGCGTAGAGGAGGCGGAACCAGCGGACCTTCGGGGCCGCTTGCGGCAGGCGGCGGATCAAGTCGGGGAGCCACGCTCCGCCGCGGTCGAGGCCGTAGGCGGTCGTGTCCTGGGCGATGACGGAAAGTTCCTTCACGCCGGCGGCGGAGAGTTCGGCGGCTTCGCGCAGGACGGCTTCCGGCGGACGGGAGCGCCGTTCGCCGCGGATCAGGGGAATCGCGCAGTAGGCGCAGTGGTTCGAGCAGCCTTCGCCGAGCTTGAGGAAGGCCAGATGCCCGGCGCCGGAAAGGAGGCGCGGCCCTTCGAGCCAGTCGAGGTAGCGTTTCGGGAGGCCCTTGCGGCGGAATCCGGCGGCGGCGGACGCGCCGCCCCCGCGCCGTCCCCGGAGGAGCGAAGCGCAGATTTCCGGAAGGCGCGGATAGTCCCCGAAACCGACGAGGGCGTCCGCCCAGCGGAGCGCTTCGCCGAGGTCCGGCTCGCCGCCGGCGCGTTCCACGAGGCAGCCGGTGGCGACCAGGAGCGCGCCGCTTCCCGCCGCGAGCGCGCGGAGGGTTTCCGCCGCCTCGGCCCGCGCGCTCGCCAGGAATCCGCAGGTGTTCACGATGCAGACGTCCGCATCCGCGGGGTCCTCCGCGTAGACGAACCCCGCCAGCGCCATGTCCGCCATCAGGCGCTCGGTGTCCACCGTGTTCTTCGGGCATCCGAGGTTCACGACGCCGAACACCGGCGCGCGCGTTTCTCCGCCTTCCGCCGCCATGCCGCCCTGCCCTTCCCGCGGCCTATCGCGCGCCGTTGAGCCAGACCACGCGGAAGCCGGCGAGGATCTGGCGGGCTTCTTCGAGGTAGAGCTGGGCGATGTCGTGGTGGTTGAGCACGATCATCAGGTCGTGCGAGAGGATCGAGGTGTTGTACCAGTTGAACGAGCCGTCCAGCACGATCTGTTCGTCGATCACGCACTGCTTGGAGTGGATCGGCGAATAGGGCACGGGGCGGTCGTGGATGCCGTAGACCAGCGCGGTCGCGATGCCCGCGTCCCGCAGCCGCCGCACGGCGGGGAGGAGCTCGCGGTGCATCTCCTCGTCCCACGTCCGCGCCTTGCCGACCTCGCCCGCCCACGCGAGGTGGCCGTTGAGGATGACGCGCACGTAGACGCCGCGGTTGCGCGCGGCGATGAGCGCGTCGATCACGCTGTCGCCGTGCTCCCCGCGCAGCTCGCCGATGAGGAACAGGCACAGTTGGATGGAGCGGCGGGCGCGGTTGATTTCGGCCAAAATCGCCTGGTGCGGACGGTAGAAGCGGCCGTTGAGCATCGCCGTGCGCCCGAAGGTGTAGAGCAGGTTGAACGGCGCCATCGGGTTGATGCCGTAGCGCTGGATCACGCCGCCGCGCACGCTCTGGAAGATGTTGTCCAGCAGGCGGCAGATGCCCTGCGAGCGGAACGTCATCCCGGATTCCCAGTTGCTGCCCCAACGGTCGAACGTGATGTTGAAGGAACCGACGATGGCGTCCTCGTCCCCGAACGTGATGAACTTGTTGTGCATGTCGGGGGCGACTTCCGCGAGCGGGTCGCGCGTGGTGCAGACCTCGCCGAGGAGTTCCATGCCCGAGCGCTTGACGGCGAGGTAGTTGGGCGAATTCGTCAGCGTCATCTTCCGCCAGTCGGTGATGACCTGCACCGGAACGCCGCGCTGGTAGGCGTAGACGAGGTGGCGGACGAAGTCCGTGTCGTCGATGCAGTCCACGCAGACCTTGATGGCGTGGTTGCGCGACGGCGCGACCTGGTGGCGCCAGATCATCGTGTCGATCATGTCGTGGATGTAGCGCTTGGGGTGGTAGGGATGCCACGCCTGGCCCTTGGTGAACTTGGGGATCACGTTGAGCGATTCGACGTGGTGGTTCATCCAGTCCACGTCCCGCTGCAGCACGGTCGGCTCGCATTCCACGGTGCGGTAGGAGTTGGGCGTGGCCCACTGCCGGGTGACGCCGCGCCGCACCTCGCCGGTCCGGTCGAAGTCCGGGCCGTCGATCGCGATGTACTCGAACTCCGACGGGATCGAGCGGCACTTGAGGTGCACGATGTAGCTGAACTTCACGCACGTCGCCCGCCCCTGGTCCCGGGACCGCGGGTGGATGAAGATGTCGCGCGTCGCGCGCTTGTGCCGGAAGGGCTCCTCGTCGTAGGGGTCCGTGTGGCAGACGTACTGCTCGAACGTCCCGTCCTCGTGGTAGACCTTCACGATGACCTTCAGGTTCATCTCGCTGCCCCAGTCCAGCCGGAAGCGGATCTGGCCCCAGCGCAGGTAGAACAGTTCGCCCAGGTCGTTGCGCCGCGGATAGAGCGGCCCCATCGTCGCCTCGAACGGCGTCGCGTATTGTTCGGCAAATTCCATTCCGTCACCTCAATTCGAATTCCACCCGGTATCCCGTGTGGTCGGACACCCGCCCGTAGCACCCGGGCGTGAAAAGCTCTTCGGCCGAGATCGCCCGCAGGCGGCTCCCCGTGCTCAGCCAGATGTAGTCGATCCGCCCCTCGTGCGCCAGCAGCTGCCGCGGGTCCGCGTCCTTCCGGCGGAAAACCCGCTGGAAATTCTCCGGCTGCGTGATTTTCAGGAACTGGTCCTCGAAACCGCCCGCGTCCACCACGTGCTTGAACGAATCGCTCCCCACCGCCACGTTGAAATCCCCGCACACGAACGTCCCGACCGTCTCCTCCCCCTGCCGCGCCCGCGCCCACCCCAGCACCCGGTCGTACTGCTCGCGGAACCCGTTCTCCGGCCAGCTCAGGTGCGCGCTGAACACGTTCACGGGACCCATCGACGGCACCCGCACCGTCGCCATCACCACGCGCCGCGAATGGATGTCGTGCACGTCCTGGCTGTCCGACACGTAGCCCGAATCCGTCAGCACGAACGGCCAGCGGCTCAGGATCGCCACGCCCTCCTTGTAGCGGTCGAACCCGATGTGCGAAAAATCCGTGTGCAGGTGGTACGGCTCCGGCAGGTGGCTGTTGATGATGCGCGCCGCGTTGCTCGCCCAGTCCCCCGCCCCGCCGTTCCAGTTCTCCCCCACCTCCTGCAGGCACGCGATGTCGATCCGCTGCTCCGCGATCGCCCGCGCGATCGTCTCGAACTTCCGCAGCTGGTCCTCCTCCTGCCACGTGTGCAGGTTCAGCGTCATCACCCGCAGCGTCCGCCGCCGCGCCAGGTGGTTGTTCCCGCCGCCGTTTTCCCACACCGTCCCCCCGCCTGCCAGGCGGCACTCCACCGCGTATTCCAGCCGGTACGCGTCCCGCACCGGCAGCCGCGCCGCCCACACCCCCCAGCCGTAGCGGTTCGGGTTCCGCGCGTTGCTCCCCACCGTCCGGTCCCAGTGGTCCACCCGGAAATACCCCGCCGCCACGTGTTGCGTCGCCCACCCGTCCGTCGACCAGTGCACCCGCACCGCCTCCGCCCGCAGGTCCTGCCGCACCGCGATTTCCAGCGGCACCGAAAGCGCCCCCTCCCGCAGCCCCTCTTCCGGCCCTGACACGCAAATCCCCGCATTCCCGTACCCGATCACCCCCGAATCCGCGTCCGACTCGTAGTTCGCCCCGAACCGGCTGTCCCACGACACCGAACCGTCCCCCTTCACCACGCATCCCGCGAACCGGATGTTCCCCGGCAACGGCTTCTCCGCCCCCAGCGGCACCCGCACCTCCGCCGTCCACCGCTCCGCCCCGTCGTTCCCCAGCGGCTCCCGGAAGAACGCCTCCGACGACTGCCACGCCCCGTCCTCCCCCGCCCAATGCACCCAGACCCGCTTGCCCATGCCCCCCGCGCGGATGCACAGGGTGAACACGAGCCGCTGGCTCGTCCCCTCCACCGTCCGCGCGATCACGTTGCGGACGGACACGAACTGGATTTCCGGATTCATCGTCCGCCCATCTTACCGCCTTCCCTCCCTCCTTGCAAACTCCCATCCGCCCCCCGGCGGCAAAATGGCGGCCCCTACCGCCCGACCCGGAGGCGGACGTCCACGGGCACCCCTTCCAGCAGCGCCGCCGCGCGCGCCGCGTCGTCCTTTCCGCAATGGTACGGGAAAACCGTCCGCGGCTTGACCGCCTTGACCGCGCGCACCAGCTGGTCCGGCGTCATCGTGTAGGGCTGGTTGCACGGCAGGAACGCCACGTCGATGGCCGGGAGTTCCTCCATCTCCGGGATGTCTTCCGTGTCCCCCGCGATGTAGAGCTTGAGCCCGCCGAGCGACAGCACGTAGCCGTTGTCCCGCCCCTTCGGGTGGAACGCCAGATGCCCCGGCGTCGTGTTGTAGGCCGGCGCCGCGTCGACGGACACGTTCTCCCGCCAGTGGAGGCGTCCCCCGTTCGCCAGCGCATCCCCGGAGCCAAGCTTTTCCCGGACCGCCGGATTCGCGACGACGTCCGTCCCTTCCTTCCTGAGCGCCTCGATGGCCGCCCGGTCGAAGTGGTCGAAATGCTCGTGCGTCACGAGGATCAGGTCCGCCTTCGGGAACCGCGCGTAGTCCGTCGCCGGCTCAACCCCCGCCCCCACCGGATCCACGTGGATTTCCCTCCCGTCGTATTCGATCCGCAGGCTCGCGTGCTTGATGCACGTCACCGCCACGTCCTTGCCGTCGGGCGCCCGGAAAACGTCCTTCCCCTCCCCCGCCACCGCCACGCCCGCGCAAAGCCCCGTGGCCAGGACCGCCGCGACCGCCGGGTTCATCGCCCTTCCTCCGGCAACCGCCCCGCCGGCTCCCGCGGAACGGAATCGGATTCGGATTTGCGGCGGCTGCGCCGCGCGATCGTGGTTTCGATGACGGGATGGCCCATGGCGTTTCTCCTTCCGGCGGGTTTCAAGTGTCTCGACTCCACCACATCCCGCCCTCCCCCGCAAGCCTTTTCCCTTCCCCTTTTCCCCGGAAGAAGCCGCCCGCATCCTCCAGCGGCTCGAATTCACAAATGGCACGACCGCCGGACGGATCGTTTCCGCCCCGACGGAGCGGCAGGCCACGGCCGGAACAAGCGGATCGCAATCCACGCCCCCCGTCAAATTCCCCGAAGCCATCCACCGCGACAACCTCGCCCTCCTCTGACCCTCCCCCACCTCCCCTCCTCTCCAGCCATCTCCCCCCCCCTTTCCTGCTGCCCGCCGCCCTCTCTCTCCTAATGGCCAGCCGCCGGGTGGGCCACTTTCCATCAATGGCGTTTGTTTCCGGTGCCCGCAAATCCGAAACAACCCATTCCGCTCCTGGGAGGGGCACCGTCCCCGGTGCCCGCGACATAGCTGCACGGCTTGCTTTCGGCAGGGAGGCCCCCGGGTTCCGTCCCGGCCGCTGTCCTGACATTCCGCCCCGATGGACTACGGTTTGATGTTTTTCCTCAGCACTGTCGCACTACCAAACCACCAAACTCTCTTTCCCGGGGACCCCGTCCCCGGTGCCCGCGGCATGGCGGAACGGCTTGACTCCGACGGGGAGGGCCCGGCTCCGTCCGGGCCGCGGATTCGCCAATGCGTTCCGTTTTCCGCATCTCCGGCCGCGACAAAGGCGGCCCTCCCCCTCAACCATCTTTTCCGATGCCCGCGAATGGCGGATACGGATGGCGGAACCTGTTTTTCCGCTTCACTCCTCCCCGCGGCAGATGCGGAGCGCCCCGGCGATGTTTTCTTCCGCCACCTCCCGGCACCTGGCCTGGGAGAACGTCCGCCCCTTGCCGTTGCACGACCGGCATTTCGCTTGCACCGTCCCCTGGCCGGAACAGCCGGGACACTGCCCCGAACCGTGGCAATTCGGGCAGAGGGACGAGCCCTCTCCCGTCATTCTCGGAATCCTTCCGCTCCCGTTGCACCCCGTGAAGGAACATTGTCCCGATCCGCCGCATTTGCGGCAACTCTCCCCGAGGTTTCCCTCTCCGTTGCACGCCGGGCACGTTTCCGACACGGCCTCCATCACCTCCCGCGTGTCGACGAACGCCCGGCGCTTGTCCAGCGCCCCCGTGTTCCCGTGTTGGAGAAACATCGCGCAACTCGCCCACATCACGTTTTTCTGCAACAGGCTCCGTTGCGCCGGGGGAAGAACCCGCCATGCCGCTTCCACCGCCTGCAAATTCGGCGGCGTTTGCGAACGCTGGAACGCCTCCAGCGCCCTTTCCATCGGTGCCAGGCCGCCGTCGCCCAGCGCGTTCCCCGCCGCAACGGAAACCGCGGCGGAAAGCAGGATGGTTGCCATGCATCTGCGTGTCTTCATGTCGAATGCTCCTGTTTGGGTTGTTTCAATTTGATGTCAAAGGTTGGGTGCCTTCCTCACCCGTCATCCCACCCGTCGTCATCCCACCCGCTCCCGCCTCCGCGATTGTCCTCCCATTCGTCGTCTCCCCAGTCATCGGATTTCCTGTTCGTGCCGTACGAAGCTTTGGGTCGTTCTTCCACCTCTTCGCCGTAGCAGATGGCCAATGCCCGTTCGAGGTTCGCCCCGACCACCTCCTCGCACTTGTATTCGGAAAGACGCCGCCCCGTTCCGTGGCAATCGGGACATCGCGCATTCTGCTTCCCGTCGCCCCCGCAAAGCGGACAGTGTCCCGAACCGTGGCAATTCGGACAGGGAGACGGCGGCCCCAACATCCGCTGGATCCGTCCCGTTCCGTTGCACCCGGGGAACCGGCACTTTCCCGATCCGGCGCATTTGTTGCAAGGCTGGCTTTTGGTCCCTCTTCCCCGGCAGGAGGTGCATTCGTCCGTCACTTCGCGGACCAGCGCATCCATGTCCACGAACGCTTTCCTCCGGCTCACGGCCTCCATGTTTCCCTTTCCCAGCAACATCGCGCAAATCGCTCCCATGACATGTTGTTTCGTCATGGTTTTCTGCCGCGCCGGCAATTCTTTCCAAACCTTTTCCAGCTTTTGGAAATCCGCGCTGCTTTTGGTTTTCCGGACGGTTTCCAGCACCGCCGCCAGCGGCGCGAGCAAGGGGTCGGGTTCCCGCTTCCCGTACACGATTTTGCACCCCGGCGGCACATCGGCCCTGTCCAGCATGCTCCGTCCTTTCCACGTCCGCGGGACGTTCAGCGTTTTCAAGGAAACACATCCTTGAAAGGCGTCTTCTCCGACCTTTCGGACACTTGCCGGGATTGTCAGCGAATCCAGATTTCGGCATTCTTGGAATGTCTCTTTGCCAATGTCTGCCACGTTCTCCGGAATCGTCAGCCCATGAAGCGAATGGCAACCCATGAAAGCCCCGTCGCCGATATGCATCACCGTGTCGGGGAGGAGCACCGACGTCAATCTGGAACATCCGCCGAATGTCGTGTTCGTGATGGTCGTGACTCCTCGTGGAATCGCGATTCTCGCCAGATTTTCGCATCCCAGGAACGCTCCCTTACCGATGTCGGTCACGCTCTTGGGAATCTCGATGTTCTTCAAGTCGTTGCATGCGAAAAAGGCCAGTGCTCCGATTTTGCGCAACCCATCGGGCAGTCGCACGGTTTCCAAATCGTTGCACCCTGCGAACGATCCCGACTCGAGAGCCGTCACGCGCGACGGAATCGTCACGGACTTCAAGGCGGCGCATTTCAAGAAAGCACTCTCACCCAGGCGCTTCAGACTTTCCGGTAGGGCAATGGACACCAATGAAGCACAATGGGCGAACGCATCGTTCCCGATATCGGTCACGCCTTTGCCCAAAACCAGCGTATTCAAGTTGCTGCATGCCCAAAAAACTCTTTCCCCTATTTGTTTCACGGAGTCGGGAAGCGTCATGGATTCCAAGCTTTCGCATCCTTGGAACGCGGCCTGTCCGATGGAGATTACGTTTGTTCCGATGTGAAAGGTTTTCAAGGCGGAACACCGGCTGAAGGCAAGATCGCCGATGTTCGTCACGCTGTTCGGGATTTCGACGGAAGACAGCATCCCGCACCCGTCGAACGTGCCGAATCCGATATTGGAAACGCCTCCGCCTAAGGTCAGTTTTTGCAACTTGCCGCACCCGAAAAACGCATTCGTTCCGATGAATTGCACGGAATCGGGAATCGTCACGGCCCCCAAACTTTCGCATTCGCCGAAGGCATCGTCTCCGATGCGTTTCACGTTGCCGGGAATTTCCACGGAAGCCAGTTTTTTGCATCCGTAAAATGCACCGTACCCGATTCCCGTCACGTTGCCGGGGATGGTGACGGATGTCAATCCGCACTTGAAAAAGGTGCACATTCCGATTTCCGTCACGCCGTTTGGAATCGTCACGGAAGTCAATCCGCCACAACCGAAAAACGCACCTTTTCCGATTTCCGTCACGCTTCCCGGAATCGGCACCGCTTTCAAGTTTGCGCAGTTTTGGAATGCCGCGTCGCCGATGACGGCGAGACTGCGGGGAAGGTTCACGGTTCCCAGTTTCCCGCAACCGTCAAATGCGTAGTCCCCGATGCGGGTCACGCCGTCCGGGATCCGCACGGACACCAAACCTTCGGAACCGGCGAAGGCTTTTTCCTTGATGCTCCGCACGCGGCGCCAGCCGAAAAACGCGGGGATTTTCACCGCACCCGCGAATTTCCCGGCGGTGCTCCCGATCACTTCGGCGGAATTGCCGTCCACCGTGAAGGCCCACTGCACGCCGTTCACGCTTGCGGTCCAGAACGGCAAGCCGTTCTGTTCCGGCGATTGGACGTGCTGGGCCTTGCCCGAACACCAGAACCAGGCAATCCCGCCCAGCACCAGCAGGACAAGCGGAATGCTGATCATGCGCTTGCCCCCGGAGGACGTTTTGTCGCCCTGTGGCGGAGTGGATGCGGACGGTCTGCCGCGCCGGGGTCTCGGTTTCGCCGCGCGGGACGAGGCAACGAACTCCCCGCCGCATTCAGGGCAGTTCACGCGCGTGCCTTCGATGGGTTCTTCCGTCTCGAAAACCACATGGCAATACGGGCATTTGTATTGCTTCGGGCCTTGGGCAACCTCGCGTTCGTCCGGGGTGCGCAACCTCGCACGGGAAACGTTCTCGCTTCCGACGAGTTCGCCGTCCTGGATGTGGATTCTCATGGTTCTGCTTCTGTTGTCCATGCGTTCGCTCCTGTTGTGTTGTTCCGGTTCCGGGAGTTGCGGGACGGACCTGCAAATAGCGTCTCCCAATCGCCTGCGCCTACCGGAGTGTCGCGTCGTAGACGACGGCGCCATCGAGAGTGCTGAGCAATGGCGTGTCAAGATCGCCGGAATCGAAAAGATTGCACATGATGTGAACCTCAAAGCCTTGAGCACTTGAAATCTTGGCGGATGTGTTGCTTGCTTCCAGCATCTTGGCTTTCATGGTATTCCACAAGCGTCTGAAGCGTTCGTTCCCCGAAGCCGCAAACACGGCCCCCACCGCCAAGGAATCGGCCCACAGATTGATGACGAGTGCGTCATCGAGCCAATTCACATCGTAGCCACATGGCATGTCGGCAATGGCGTCGAGCACTTTGGCTTTGATAGCGGCTTTGACGGTCTCCTTGGCGCCATCGGACTTGGACGGCCCGCCGGAACACCTTGCGAGGATGAAAAGCAGCGCCACGACGACAAGCACGGTGCCGAAGATGCGTTTCTTGGCCGAAGGCGGCTTGACGGCTTCCGCGGCTCCGGGATCGTACGGGGAGGCAACAAACACCTTGCCGCATTCCGGGCAGGCCACGCGCGTGCCCTCGATGGGCTCGCCCGTTTCAAGGAGAACGCCGCAATGCGGACATTCGTACCGCTTGGAATCTTGGGAGGATTCCCGTTCGTCCGATGAGGACGGCCGCGTCCGGGAAACGTTCCCGCTGCCGACGATTTCGCCGTTCCGGATGTGGATTTTCATGCTTCAGCCCTTGTTGTCCATGCTTCGGTCCTGCTTGTGGTTCAACCCACCCTGTCATTCGCCCCCGTACGCCTCGCCGTCTCCGTTTTCCGCCCCGGCGGCCTGCGCTTCCAGCGCCGCAAGTTTCTCGGCACGAAGTTCCTTGAGACCTTCCTGCACGAGGGCAATCACCACGAACCAGGCGACGAACCCCAGCAACAGGTATTTCCCGAAATACGGAAGTTTGTCCAGGACGGGGAGTTCCATGTCCCACAGGCTGTGGAGAATTACCGGGACAAGGAACAGGTGCCAGAACTTGCCGTTTCCAAACATCGAAAAGCGGAAAGTCTCCGTTCCTTTCACCCGCCACAACGCCGCCCCCGCGATCGCCGTCCAGACGATGTGTCCCAACGGCGACAACACGCCACGTGTCAAGATGACGTTCTTCATGATTTCAATTGGAGCGACTCCCGCTCCCCCATGAACATTGGCATAAAATCCCATGAGGAGATAATTGAGGGCATACCCCATGGACTCGAACATGGCGAATCCCGTCCCGATGGCCGCCCCCATCAGGAGACCGTTGAGTTTGTAGTGGTAGCGGCTCGAACGGGCCACCAGCAACAAGGCCAGCAATTTGCCGCTTTCTTCGATGGGTCCCGGCGCCGCTTGCGCAAGCAAACCTTTCGGGGTGTCGCCAGCGATTTCGAAGAACACCAGTGCAATGAGGAGCGACAGGATGCCGCCGAAGAAAAACAGCCGCAAAACCTGATAGAGCGAAATGTTCCGCCGGACGTTGACCTCGTAAAAAAACAGCAACGTGGAAAAAGGAACGGCCAACGTTCCCATCAACAACATGCCGGGAACGAGATTGATGTTCTTGAAGTAATCGTATCCTCCCGAAAACAGGAGATACATGATGATTGAAGCGGCCAACGCCCGGAAAAACAGCCAAGGTTTCGGCCAGCTCGTGTCAACCTCTTCGATTGGCGGGGTTGCACGCGGAGTTCCCACCGTGAACATTTCCTCGATGTCCTCCGGTTTGTGTTTGCCGAAAATTTCCGAAAACAACGCCCCCAAGCTGAAGCCTTCCAGTTTTTCCAAGCCGGCAAAGTCGTTGAAACGCTGGTGGAGATTGGTGACGGACTTTTTGACCTTCTCCTCGATTCCGGCATCAGGGTCGGGAGTTCTTCCGGTTTCCGCAGATGGTTTGCGGGTGGTCGAGGTCCGGGAAACCACGCGGAACTTGGATGCGGCTTTCGGCCCGCTCGAATGCGGCGTTTCCGCATACTGCGCCTGCGCGTCCGCGGATGATGGAGGCCGCGACACCACGCGGAACTTCGGGGCCGTTTTCGGAGATTCCGGCGGCAGCGGCGGAATGGCTTCCGGCTCTTGCGACGGAACCGGTTCTTGCACGGATTCGGGAACGGATTCCGGTTGCGGTTCGGAGGGCGCCGCCGACGGTGGCGTCCCGGTGGGTTGTTCCGCTCCGATGACAAGAGGCTTCCCGCATGCGGGACAGTCGACGCTGGCTCCGGCGAACGAATCATCGGCTTCAAGTGGTTGCTGGCAATGGGGACACGCGAATTTCATGGGATTGCTCCTGACGGGGATTGGGATTGCGTGAAAACGTCTCCGGCCCTGGCTTCGGTGGCGCGGGAGGACTTTCCGGGCCAGCAAAAGGCCTCTCCGCGGTTTTTCCGGGAGGCTCTGGTCGGGCCCATTTCGAAAACCGGCGGAGAGGTGCGCGCGCACACGCCTCGCACCCGATCGTTCGAAATGGAAAATTGACCAGATTTCCCAGAAACGATGGATTTGCGGGAGCAAATCGATTGTGTGTCGCCGCTGCGCCGGGGCTTGCGCCCCGGGGAATGCGGCAACGGGAACAATCGCAGAAACGGGGGGCGGGGACAAGCGCGGAAACGCGGTGGCCGCCCGCCGGGCCGTTCCGGCGCGCACCTCTCCAAATGGATTCGGGTTGGAACCATGTGGTCATGATGGTTCGTGGGGGATGGTCGGGATATCTCCGGACGCCGTGCATACGGCATCCATACAGGCATACCCGTCCCCGCGGGCGGTTCTGACAAAACCGGGAATATATTTTTCGCCCCCCGGTCCGTCCCGTGCCCGTCGTCCGGACGCCGACTGTTGTCGCCGTGGCTGTTGCTCCGTCTTCCATTGCTCGCGGTGCGTCCGCCCCGCGGCTGCATGGAAACGAAAAAGCGCGTTCCCGAATCCATGCCCACCTCGGAGGCCGTACCACGGGCCCGTGTTGATCGCATGGCTGAGAACGCGCCCGGTGGGGCGCGTTCTGCTTGATGGATCAACACAAGGCCGGATTCGGGCCTTGTTTGAATAACGACGGGGAAACTTGTGGTACGATTTCCGAGGTGGCGTCGTTTGGCAGTTCGCTAAAATCGGTTGTTTAGGGGATTTCCGGGATTGGGGCGGTTCTCCGTGGGGTGGACACAACGCGCGGGGCGCACCCGCGCTTCGACACCCCCATCTTGCCCCATTCCCCCCATCCCCCGCAACAGGCAAATTTCCCGCGCCGCCGCCTCAGGGATACGCCTTCTTGGCGCGCATCTTCCTTCCCAAAAAGCGATGCGCCATCCCATGCAAGCCGACATCCGGCGATCTGCAAGATTATGGAAAAATCGATTGTTTCCGGATGTTTTCGCCGTTTCACGCACCATCCATCCGCTCGGAAAACATGCATAAATCGAAAATTGAATTTTCTTTTTATTCAGCCTTGTGCTATGCCTTTGTCCATGACACGGCGCACCATCCAAACCGAACTCGAAACCCTGGCGACGGAATTTCCGGTCGTCTCCATCTACGGTCCGCGCCAATCCGGGAAAACCACGCTGGCCCGTATGGCCTTTCCCTCCAAACCGTGGGTTTCGCTGGAAGACCCGGACATCCGTTCCCGCGCCGTCCGCGACCCCAGGGGCTTTCTCGCTTCCTATCCGGACGGAGCCGTTTTCGACGAAATCCAGCGCGTGCCGGATTTGCTTTCGTATCTCCAGGGCATCGTGGATGCGGACCGCCGTCCCGGACGGTTCATCCTCACGGGCTCCCACCAGGCGCAACTGAAAAAAGGCGTGGCGCAGTCCCTCGCCGGGCGCACCGCCGTCCTGACGCTCCTGCCGTACTCGCTCGAAGAATGCCCCGGCGCGGTGCAAGGCGGCCGGTCGGTGTTTCCGGCCATCCGGCGGGGCTTCTTTCCCCGACTCCGGGAAACGGCCATCCGCGAAAAAAGCTTCTTTCCCTCCTACGTCGCCACCTATCTCGAACGGGACCTTCCCTCCCTGCTGGACGTGCGGAACCTCGCCGTCTTCCAGGATTTCCTCTTCCTGCTCGCCTCGCGGGTCGGGCAGCTCGTGAACGCGAACGCCTTGAGTTCCGACCTCGGCGTTTCCGCGCCGACGGTCCGGGCGTGGATTTCGGCGCTGGCGGAGAGCCATCTCGTCTTCCTGTTGCGCGGGTGGTCGCGCAATTGCGTCGGCCAGGTCGTGAAGACGCCGAAAGTCTATTTCACGGACACCGGCCTTGCCTGCTGGCTGGCCCGCCTGACGGACGACGACCGCGTGGAAGGCGGTCCCCTGCGCGGCGGCCTCTACGAAAACTTCGTCATCGCCGATCTGCTCAAGCGCTCCATCAACCGCACCTCCCCCGACCGTTTCTGGTTCTACCGGGATTCGCGGGGCCGCGAGGTCGATCTGGTCATCGAACGCGGCGGACGGCTCATCCCCGTCGAAATCAAGTCGTCGGCCACGTTCTCGCCGGATTTCGTTTCCGGCATCCGCCACTTCCGGAAGGTTTTCGGGGAAGCCGCGGAGCCCGGGTGGGTTCTCTTCAACGGCGGGACTTCCCCAGATGCCGTCCACGACGGGGTCCGGCTGGCAAATCCCCTCGTGGACGGACCGTTCCCCTCGTAAACGGCTTCTGCCATCCGCATTCGTTTCCCTCTGCGTCTCTTTCTCTTCGCGCCTCCGCGCGGGTTTTGTCCGCTGGAACGAAAAAATCTTCGCCCGTTTGTCAGATGGACGGGGGAAGAGGGGTATTCCTGTATGGGGACCGAATGGTTCGGTTCCCGCGAGTACTCAAAACAACCCAACAGGAGAAATCCATGAAAAAGAAAATCATCCTCGCGCTGGTCCTGGCCGCCGTCGCCGCCGTCGCGGTTCCGTCCTTCGCGAACCTCCATTCCCACAAGATCGAAGCCAAGGAAGGCAACTACACGTGCTACGCTTGCGGCGGAACGGGCCGCTCCGCCGGGCCTGGCGGGAAAGGGACCGGCAACATGAAGTGCTGGCAGTGCAAAGGCAGCGGTTTCGTTGGCGGTTATTGATCGGAAATCGCCCAGCGCCGGCGGGGGTTCGCCCCCGCCGGCTTTTTCTCCCGCTCCTCCTGCTCTTCGCCTGGCCCCTCCGGGTTCCGGCGGGCGAAATCGCCCTCCCGGAGGTTCCGGCACCCCCGGCGTGGGTGGAAATTTTCTCCTGGTGCCAGGAAATGTCGGCGGGATTCGGCCCGGACGGCGAAGCCGTGATGGTGCGCCGTCCGGTTGAGCCCCCTCCCCCGCCCGCCCCGTCGGCCCCGCCTTTCGAACCGGACGGCGAGGCGGCCCGCTCCGCTTCCGGCGGAAATCCGGAGCGGGAAGCGGCGTTTCTCGCGTGGCTGGAGGAGGAATATTCCGAACCGGGCGAGACGGTCCTGGTGGCGGGCGCGGAGCCGGGAACCGCGTATGTCCTCTCGGAACACGATGCCCAAGCCCGTTGCCTCAAGCGCTTCGACATGGCGACGGGCCAGGCCGAATGCCTGACGCCGCCCAACGACCCGCGCGAACTCGCCGGTCCCGTGTTCGTTCCCGGAACCGACGGCGAATCGCGGCTTGTGGGTCTTGTCTGGCCTTCTCCCGAAGGCATGCGCACCGAATGGCTCGACCCGGCGATGGCCGCCGTCCAATCGCGCCTCGAAGAAGCTTTTCCCGGAGTCGGATTCGACTGGCTCGACCGCACTTCCGGCGGTCAGCGCTGGATCGTCCGCGTCCGGCGCTCCGATCGGCCGCCCGCCTGGCTCGCCGTCGATGCGGCGGACGCCTCTTGGCGGGTGATCGGCGAATGCCCCGCCGCGGTTTCCCCGACAGTGCGGACGCTGTTCCGCTGGACCGCCTCGGACGGGACGGCGCTCTGCGGCGTTTTCACCCGTCCCGACGCGCCCGGTCCCTTTCCGCTCGTCGTGTTCCCGCACGGCGGCCCCGGCGCGCTTTCCACGACGGACTTCGACGAGCGCGTCTGGGCGCTGGCCGACGCCGGATTCGCCGTCTTCCAGCCCAACTACCGCGGGTCTTCGGGCTTCGGCAAGGCGTTCCGCTTCGCGGGATGGGGAGCGGACGGCATCCGCCGCTCCCTGCTCGACGTGCGGGAAGGAACCGCCACCCTCCTCGCCGACCCCGCCGCGCAACTCGACGGCGCGCCGCCCATCCTCTTCGGCGGCTCGTGGGGCGGATACGTCGCACTCGCCGAACTCGCGCTTTTCCCCGGCGAATGGTCCGGGGCGGTCTCCTTTTTCGGCGCGTTCGATTTGCCCGCGCTCCTCCGCGATTTGACGGCCCGTGCCGGGGACGGCGCGACGGAAACCGAAGCCGAACGCACCCGCCGCTCCCTCCGCCGCCAGTTCGGCGACCCGCTCGACCCCGCGGACATGGCCGCGCTGGCGGCCGTCAGCCCCTTCCATCTGGCTGACGCCATCCGCTCTCCCGTCATCCTCTTTCACAACCGCGCCGACCGCGTGATCCCCTTCGCGCAGTCCGAACGCATGGCCGAATCCCTCTCTTCGCGCGGCCGTCTCGTTCTCTTCCGCGCCGCCGAAGGCGGCCACGGCTGGTCCCCCGCCGAAGAAGCCGACCTCTACGCCTCCCTCGCCGCCGTCTTCCACGGGTGGTGGGCATCCCGGATCGAAAACGCCCGGCGCGTTTCCGCGCCGGGCGTCTCCGGTTCAACCGGCAAGCAGCCTCAACCCTGCCGCTGCGCCTGGCCCCAGGCCTTGCCGGCGGCGAAGACGGCTTCGTTCACCGGAACCAGCTTCGGCTTCGCGGCGAAGTTCTTCGCGATGGCGTCGAGGTAGAAGCGGTCGTCCAGCCCGAACCCGGCCAGGCCGGCCATCACGCCGAGCATCGCCGTGTTCGTCGCGCGGGCGCTTCCGCCCTGCACGGCCAGCTCGTGCGCCGGCACCGCCACCATCCGCACGTCGTCGCGGAGCTTCATTTCGCCCATCGCGGCGTCGTAGAGGATCAACCCGCCGGGGACCACGTCCGCCGCGAATTTCTCCAGCGAAGGCTGGTTCATCGCCACCAGCACGGTCGGATGCGCGATGACCGGCGAACCCACCCGCTGGCCGGAAACCACCACGGCGCAGTTGGCCGTCCCGCCGCGCTGTTCCGGCCCGTAGGACGGATACCACGAAACGTTCTTGCCCGCCGCGCAGGCCGCCCGCGCCAAGAGGACGCCCATGCTCAGCACGCCCTGCCCGCCGAAGCCCGCCATCTTCACGGCGTGCACCGGCGCTTCGGGGTCCTGCACCGCGTCCGGGGCCTGGTCGTTGGCCAGGTCGTAGAGCGCGTCCAGCGTTTCCTTCCGGTAGTCGCTTTCCGGCCGCGCGAACGGCTCGGCTTCCGCGGAACGGTCCCGCAGGACGCCGGGAGGGAATTCCTTTTCCATCTGCTCGATCACGAACTTCGACGCCCCCGCCGCGTCCAGCTTCAGGTTCGTCGGGCACGCCATCAGGACTTCCACGAACGTGTAGCCCTTCCGGTCCCGCTGGATTTCCAGCGCCTTGCGGATCACCGACCGCGCCTTCCGGAGCCGCGGCATGTCGGCGAACGACACGCGCGCCACGTACACCGGCGCCTTGAGCTGGTCGATCAGCTCCGCCATGTGCAGCGGATACCCCGCCTGCCGCGGGTCGCGCCCGTTCGGCGTCGTTTCCGTCTTTTCCCCCACCAGCGTTGTCGGCGCCATCTGGCCGCCCGTCATCCCGTAGACCGTGTTGTTCACGAAGAACACCGCGATTTTCTCGCCGCGGTTCGCCGCCTGCAGTGTTTCGTTCAGGCCGATCGACGCCAGGTCGCCGTCTCCCTGGTACGACACCACCACGGCGTCGTCCTTCACCCGCGACATCCCCGTCGCCGCCGCCGCCGCGCGACCGTGCGGCACCTGGATGTTGCCCGTGTCGAAGTAGTAGTAGGCGAACACGCTGCAACCCACCGGGCTGATGACCACCGTCTTGTCCTGGAGCCCCAGGTCCGCCAGCGCTTCCCCGATCAGCTTGTGCAGCACCCCGTGCTCGCAGCCCGGGCAGTAGTGCGTCGCCGTCTGCGCCGCGCCGCCCTTCCGCGGAAACGTCTTGTACAACCCCTTCGTCTGGATGACTTTCTCTTCCATTTTCTTGCCCTCTTTCCGGAATCTACTTCGCCGCCGCCGCGCGGATGGCTTCGAGAATCTGCGCATGGCTCACCACGTGCCCGCCCATCCGGCTCGCCAGGTCCACCGGCAGGCGGCATTCCGTCGCCAGCCGCACGTCGTCGCGCATCTGCCCGTTGGACATTTCCGCGCAGACCAGGCGTTTCGCCGCCCCGCGGTCCAGGATGGCGTTCAGCGCGTCCTTCGGGAACGGCCAGAGCGTCTTCGGGCGGAACAGCCCCGCCTTGATGCCCTCCGCCCGCGCCGCTTCCACCGCCCCGTGCGCGATGCGCGAGCAGATGCCATAGGCGATCACCAGCACTTCCGCGTCGTCCGCCAGCAGCGCCTCGGAATCCTGTTCCGCCGCCTCGACTTCCGCGTATTTCGCCTGCAGCTTCAGGTTGAATTTCTCCAGTTCCTCGAAGTCCAGGAAAATCGACGTCAGCACGTTCGGGCGCGTCGCCGCCGTCCCGTCCACCGCCCAGCTCGCGTCCGTCGACGGCGCCAGCGCCTTCTCCGGGAACCGCAGCGGCTCGATCATCTGCCCCAGCACCCCGTCCGCCAGCACGTAGACCAGCATCCGCCACTTCTGGCTCAGCTCGAACGCCTTCATCACGCAGTCGCACATTTCCTGCACGCTGTTCGGCGCCAGCACGATGTTCTTGTAGTTCCCGTGGCCGCCCCCCTTGACCACCTGGTTGTAGTCCCCCTGCTCCGGCCCGATGTTCCCCAGCCCCGGCCCCGCGCGCATCACGTCCACGATCACCGCCGGCAGTTCCGCCCCCGCCAGGTAGCTCACCCCCTCCTGCATCAAGCTGATGCCCGGCCCCGACGACGCCGTCATCACCCGGCGCCCGCTCGCGGCCGCCCCGTAGACCATGTTGATCGACGCCTCTTCGCTCTCCGCCTGCACGAACCGCCGCCCCGCCAGCGGGAACTTCTTCGCCGCCTCGTGGAGGATTTCGCTCGCCGGCGTGATCGGATACCCGAAATACGCGTCGCACCCCGCGTACAGCGCCCCCACCACCACCGCCGTGTTGCCTTTGACCAGTTGCGTTGCCATTTGCCTATTCTCCTTTCCCCTTCGCCGGGATGTGCACTTCCACCGCGTTCGGCTCCGGACACGTGTAGAAACAGCTCGCGCAGCCGATGCACCCCTCCCCCTTGTACACCGTTGGCACGTAGCCGCGCGCGTTCAGTTCCGTCCCCTGCACCAGCACGTGCTTCGGGCACGCCGCGATGCAACGGCCGCACGCCTTGCACTCCAGCGCGTGGATGACGGGATACGGCCCGCCGCCGTTTTGGTTCGTCTCGGACATGGAAATGCCTCCTGTGGAAAATGAAACCTGCATTGTATCCCGTTTTCCCCGCCCTGCAAGTCCCGACCCGCCCCCCCTTTCCGGCGGGCTTCCCGGTCCGCGCGGCCTTCCCGCATTTGCCGTTTGTCATTTTCGCCCGTGCCGCTAGAATCACGGCATTCCTTTCCAACCCCGAACCCACGGTTTGCACATGAACATTTCTTCCGACATCCAGTACATCGGCGTCAACGACCACGACATCGACCTTTTCGAGGGCCAGTACGTCGTGCCCAACGGCATGGCCTACAACTCCTACGCCATCCTCGACGAAAAGACCGCCGTCATGGACACCGTCGACGTCCGCTTCCGCCACCAGTGGCTCGACAACATTGCCAAGGCCCTCGGCGGCCGCAAGCCCGACTACCTCGTCGTCCAGCACATGGAGCCCGACCACTCCGCCAACATCGCCGCGTTCATGGAAGCCTTTCCCGCCGCGACCGTCGTCTCCTCCGCCAAGGCGTTCGCCATGATGGAAAACTTCTTCGGCACCGCGTGGGAAGACCGCCGCGTCGTCGTCGCCGAAGGCGACACCCTCGCCCTCGGCCGCCACACCCTCGCCTTCGTCGCCGCGCCCATGGTCCACTGGCCCGAAGTCGTCGTCACCTACGACGCCGCCGACAAGGTCCTCTTCTCCGCCGACGGCTTCGGCAAGTTCGGCTCGCTCGACGTGGAGGAAGACTGGGACTGCGAGGCGCGGCGGTACTACTTCGGCATCGTCGGCAAGTACGGCGCGCAGGTGCAGGCGCTCTTGAAGAAGGCCGCCGGGCTCGACATCCAAACGGTCTGCCCGCTCCACGGGCCGGTCCTGACCGGCGACGCGCTCGCCAACGCCCTCGCGAAGTACCAAACCTGGAGCAGCTACGAAGCGGAAACCGACGGCGTGTTCATCGCGTACACCTCCGTGTACGGCCACACCAAGGAAGCCGCCCTCAAGCTCGCCGACCTCCTCAAGGCGCGCGGGTGCCCGAAAGTCGGCATCGCCGACCTCGCCCGCGACGACATGGCCGAAGCCGTCGAGGACGCCTTCCGGCATTCCAAGCTGGTGCTCGCCACCACGACCTACAACGCGGAAATCTTCCCGTTCATGCACACCTTCATCGACCACCTGGTCGAGCGCAACTACCAGAACCGCACGATCGGCCTGGTCGAAAACGGCTCGTGGGCGCCGCTCGCCGCGAAAATCATGCGCGAACGCTTCGCCAAGTCGAAGAACATCCGCTTCGCGGAGACGACCGTCCACCTCAAGTCCGCGCTGTCCGCCGCGTCGAACCGGGAGCTGGAAGCGCTCGCCGACGAGCTCTGCCGGGAGTACGTCGCGCGCGCCGACGCCGCGACCCCGAAGAACGACCCCGCCGCGCTCTACAACATCGGCTACGGCCTCTACGTCGTCACCACGAAGGACGAGACCGGCAAGGACAACGGCTTGATCGTCAACACCGTGACGCAGGTTTCCGACAACCCGACCAAGGTCGCCGTCACCATCAACAAGCTCAACTGGTCGCACCACATCGTCAAGCAGACCGGCGTCCTCAACGTCAACTGCCTCTCCGAAGACGCGCCGTTCGAGATTTTCCAGCGCTACGGCTTCCAGAGCGGCCGCGCCGCCGACAAGTTCGCGGGGGTCGAGGGCGTCACGCGCACGGCGAACGGCCTCGCGGTGCTGCCGCGGCACGTGTGCGCGGTGCTGTCGCTCAAGGTCGAGCAATACGTGGACATGGGAAGCCACGGGATGTTCGTCTGCTCCGTGGCGGAAAGCCGGGTGCTTTCGGACGCGCCCGCGATGACCTACGCGTACTACCAGGCCAACGTGAAGCCGAAGCCGCAGCCCGCGGGCGGGAAGAAGGGGTGGGTGTGCAAGATCTGCGGGTACGTGTACGAAGGGGAAACCCTGCCGGACGACTACGTGTGTCCGCTCTGCAAGCACGGCCCCGCGGACTTCGAGCCGTTACAATAGCCCCTCCCGCAGATTCCGCTACGGCCGCGCAACCCGCGCGGCCGTTTTCGTTTTTGCCAATGTTCGGCAAAAACGGCCCGATTTTGCCGAACATTGGCAGATCCGAAAGGTGGGGCGAGCCGTCCCCGGCGAGCCGTTTGCCAAACATTGGCAAAATCACCCGAAATTTGCCAAACATTGGCAAAATGCTTGCATCGCGCGGGCGGCATTCCTTGCGACCGCCGGAAACGGCCGGGGCCGGAACATGGAACATTGAAAACCATTGAAAGCCGCTTCGCGGACATTGAAAAAAGGAAATGCTCTTCCACGCGGCCGGGGAGACAAACCGGACGGCCGGAAGAGGGTGAAAAAGAAGATTTCGGCGAAAATCAGGGACTTTTGGACGATTCAGGCGAGTCGGCAAGGGGAGAGGCCCCGTCAACCAATCGTGCCATCAAAACGGCCATAGCGATTTGCGCCGCTTTTGGTGCGGAGGCTCTTCACGCTGACGCTGGCACTTCCGCGAATATTCAGCCGTGTGTTCATCTTCAAGATTCGTGTCGTTGGGAGTCGTATTGAACACGAACTGCGCCATGTTCATGCCTCCTGGACCAACAAAATTCCAATCGCCGTATATCTTGCCGTAAAGCGCGGAAACAAGCCGACCTTCGGCATCCACCTGTGTCCTTGTCCGGAAAACAAGGTACTTGTCCGATTTGAGTTGCTCGGTGTATTCCGGAACCTTGCCGGGAGACTGATGGAAGCTGTACGCAAATGACTGCCGGTAAACCGCATTTGTGTCGGCATGATAGACGCTCTCGAATTCGGACATTCTTGTCCTGTCCATCTCGTATGCACCGGCATGGGGATTGTTTGCAAACGAGACCTCCATGGTCATGCGGTAATCATCGGGGGTGGGGTTTTCAAGCGTGAAGCGAAGAAGCATGTCATTCTCGGAGCCCTTTCCGTGTGGTGAGACAAAATCGAACTTCTCGCAATCAAATCCGACCCACTCTTCATATACAGGCACTTTGAAGGACGTTCTTTCATCATGGAAAATCATGGGCTGCGGGTCGATTATTTTTTTGAGTACAACTGTGTGTTGCGAACCATAGGGATGCCATTTGCCATCTCGAAATGCATGCCTGCTGGCGTAATTTGGCAACACGAACTCAGAAGCATAGTAGCCATCCAATGTTATGCCACATCGGATTCTATTCGTACATTTGCCTCGAACTACGAATTCGCCATTTGTGTCGGTTGTTCCACGGATAGGAGTGTAATCATTGCAACCATCTCCTGTCTGTAGGCCACCGTCGATTTTTGCCCCGACTACCGGCATCCCGTCTTGATCGACAACGCGGAGGCATTCTTTTGCCTGTGCGCCATTCTTGTACGCCTTGTAAAACGCCATCTCTTCCGCGCTTGGCCCAGCAGCAGCCAGAACCAGCGGGAGCGCGAGGCAGAGCAAAACAATCGAGGTTCTCATTTGAGGCTTCCTTTCGTTTTTGGTTGGTACGCGAAAACATCGCCGCTTGCGAGATTTCCGTTGGCGTCATGACGGGTGCGGATGCCGGTTCCTGAATTGAATCTGGGTGCACGGGGACAGACCCCGTCAACCAATCGTGCCATCAAAACGGCCATAGCGATTTGCGCCGCTTTTGGTGCGGAGGCTCTTCACGCTGGCGTTGCCGCATGCGTGAATAGTCCGCCGTATCCGCATCTTCGAGGTTTGTGTCGTTTGGAGCAGGGTTGAACTGAATGCTTGCGGCTCTCATCGAACCGAAGAATTCCCACAATCCATCGATCTTGCCATAATGCGCCGAGACGAGATTTCCCTTCTCGTCGACTTTGCAAATTCCAAGATGAACTGGACCGGGCGGGAGGAAACCGCCCCCCCCGGTTGGAGGGGGAGGCGGGGGGATGGGGCCGCGGCCCCATCCCCCCGCCATCGAAAAAGGATGCCCCTTCGGGCAGACTGCACTTTTTGAACAACTGACAACATCCCAACCATAA